>Ga0316604_10000241_pt1 | contig 79526 bp, 61 predicted proteins | sample OWC_soil_day20_C_FD_207650 | JGI IMG/M metagenome (GOLD analysis project Ga0316604, IMG submission 207650) | Wetland soil microbial communities from Old Woman Creek delta, Ohio, United States - OWC_soil_day20_CT | ecosystem: Environmental > Terrestrial > Soil > Wetlands | place: USA: Ohio... | reverse complement strand
TGAAAAGTGAATTGCGCTTACTGGGCATCCAGGGAGCCGTATTGAGCGGAGAGCAGGTAATGCAATTGCGCAAGCTGGCCGAAAGCATGGGCAGCATTGTACGTTTTTTTGATCACGACAGGCGCGTCACTTATGCGGGTCTGTTCGAAGTGATCACTCATACCCACTACGAAAAGAAGATCATCCTGATCATCGACGAGATATTGGATGAGGCAGGACTGATAAGGGATAACGCCACTCCGGAGTTATCCAGGATCCGTATGTCCCTGTTTCGCAAGCGGAATGAACTGCGCCGGGTATTTGACCGTAGTTTGTCCAAACTCAGCAAACTGGGCTACCTCGCCGATACTGGCGAAGCTTTTCTGAATGGCAGAAGGGTAGTGGCCATTTATGCCGAAAACAAACGTATGGTAAAAGGAATTCTCCATGGAGAATCTGATACCCGTCGTACCGCATTCGTGGAGCCGGAAGAAACCATTGAGCTGAATAATGATGTAGCCGCCCTGGAAAGAGATGAGAGCCGTGAGGTGTACAAGATATTGCGTACCCTGACAGCAGACCTGAGCAAGCATTCATTGCTGCTGAACAACTACCACATTATTCTCGGTACTTACGACTTTATCCGTGCCAAAGCTAAGCTGGCACTTGATATGGATGGTAATTACCCAATGCTCACACCCACAGCACAACTGCATTTGGTAGATGCATATCACCCACTGTTACTTTTGTACAACCGTCGTAATACCAAGCCGACCATTCCCATCAACCTCACGCTGGATCAGAACAATCATATCCTCGTGATCAGTGGACCGAATGCCGGTGGTAAGACGGTGACTATGAAAACAGTCGGTTTGATCCAGCTCATGCTGCAGGCAGGACTGCTGGTACCGGTACATCCCAGTTCCCAGATCGGTATTTTCAGGCAACTGATGATCCATATTGGTGATACACAATCCCTCGAATTTGAATTGAGTACTTACAGTTCGCACCTGAAAAATATGAAGTATTTTATGGAAAATGCGAATGGTAAGACCCTCTTTTTCATCGATGAGCTGGGAAGCGGTTCCGATCCGAACCTTGGTGGTGCTTTTGCGGAGGTGATCATGGAGGAGCTGGCTAAGAAACACGCATTTGGTATTGTGACCACCCACTACCTGAACCTGAAGGTAATGGCCAACAAGGTAAAGGGTATCATTAACGGGGCGATGGGCTTTGATGAGGAGAACCTGTCACCGATGTACAAACTGATAGTAGGTAAACCGGGTAGCTCCTATACATTCTCTATTGCACAGCGGATAGGTCTGCATCCTTCCCTGATCAACAGGGCCAGAAACCTGGTAGATGAAGGCCATTTTCAGCTGGATAAGCTCCTGAACAAAGCAGAACAGGATCTGCAAAAGATAGAGGCAAAAGAGAAGGAATTACAGCAGTTGCTGCGTGAAAACGAAAAGTTGAAACGTGAGTACGAGGTACTTTCTGACAAGGAACGAAAGAACCAGCAGTTCGGCATGATGAAGTTGCAGAACAAGATCAAGGAAGACGAACTGGCCTACCTGAAAGATATGGAGCGCAAGATGAAGCAGATCGTGATTGAATGGAAGCGTACCGACGACAAACAAAAAGTTTTGAAGCAGGCCGAAGCACTCCTGTTCAGAAAACGTGAAAAAGCTATCAATGACAAGCTGGAGAAGAAGGTACAGGACAAATTCCAGGAAGTAGTGGGTAGCAACCTCGAGATTGGCAACCTTGTAAAAATTAAAACAAACGGCCAGGTGGGCAAACTGATCGAAATACGTGATAAGCGAGGCATCGTGAAATTGGGTAATATCCCGATGAACGTATTGTTGGCTGATCTGATATTAGTGAAAGAACGTCCTAAAGAAAAGGAGCCGGCCACTAAATAATAGATTTTTGCAGGTTTCCTGCATTTCTGTGTTTCTGCTGTCTTTCTAATGCGACAGCATCAGAAAGACAGCCTCCCTTCGAAAAAAAACGCTTTTACCACAGGTAAAAGCGTTTTTTTTAATTTTTATTTTATTTAGCCGGCTAATTATTATATTTGCTTCATGAACAAACCGCTTATGTGCAGTACCATTGGTCACCTATTGGTACAAATCGGCAAAGCGCACAGAAACAAAGGAAATCAAATGCTCGCGGCATACAACCTGCACGCCGGTCAGGAGATCTTCCTGCAACAAGTACTATGTCACAACGGCATCATGCTCAGTGACCTGACGACTAACATGGAAGTCACACCCGTAACTGTCACCCGCATGGCTGACCGTCTCGAAAAAAACGGCTTCCTTGTCAAAGAAAAATGCTGTACCGATCAGCGCGCCGTCCGCGTCTCCCTTACTGAAAAAGGTAAAGAAGCCGCTATGCATATCACAGAACAAACCTGGAACCAATTGGAGCAGCAAATGGTGCAAGGGCTAAGTACAGAAGAAAGGATAATCTTAAAACGTCTGCTCATGCAGGTACTGGAAAATCTGAAGAAATAATATTTTTTACTTATTTAATTAGCCGGCTAATAATAATTGAAGATAATAAGTATATTTATCATGTAAAAATAGTTCGATGAAAAATGAAATGTAAATTATATTTTTGTCGCACTATGTAATAGATATAATCTGCTAATCATCTACTGATTACAATCCTGCCGACTAATTAATCCATGCCGATTCTGTAGCTAGAATGGCACTGCCTCTGAACTTTTACGACTGAGCCCTCTTCTTTTTAACGACTAAACTGTATGTGATATGAAGACTAATGTAGTCATACCAGTTTACAATGTTGACGACTGTGTTGATATACAAAATCCTTTAAAAGGCTTTTTAATCAACCGCACTACCTACCTGGTACAACCAGAAGATCTGAAAGAACCGCATCGCCGTAAGCATTTCAGTATCACACTTGTGCTATCAGGCGAAACAACTCAATATATCGACTTCGAAAAATATACTGTCACAGGTCCTGCTGTAGTGATGTTATATCCTGACCAGGTACATCAACATACAGGCGATAGTTTATGCGAGGTCGTTAATATTATCTTTTCACAGGAATTTCTTGTGAATGAAACAGGCTTAGGTAGTCCTATCTGCTGGGGTTGCGTATGCGGCACGCCTGTAATTGAACTCACGGATGCACAACTGAAAGATCTCATGGGATTCGCGCGTCTCATGCTGAGAGAAATGGAAACCAGGCAACCATTGCGGGAACTGATTATCCGCAACATGCTACATTCTCTCATTGCTGCTATCTCCCGTTTACCACAACGGGACATTGCCGCTATGCAATCAGATACGCTGCCTAACCGCATCGTACGTCAGTTCGATGAATTGTCTGATGTGCATTACAAAGACAAAACGCAGGTAGCGCACTATGCAGATATGATGTATGTAACACCTGGTCATCTCAACGATACGATCAAGGCTGTGTTGGGAAAAACCGCAAAACAGATTATCGATGAAAAACGGGTGATGGAAGCCAAGCGACTCTTGTTTTATGGCGAACATACCATCAAGGAAATCGCGTGGGAGCTTAAGTTTGAAGACGATGGGTACTTCAATCGGTTCTTTAAAAAGCATACTGGATACACACCAGCAACGTTCCAGAAGAGTATCCGGGAAAAGTACAATTAATACCGTAATTAGTTAAATGAACTTCCTTGCTGATCATTGTACTTTTGTAAGGTTATAATAATCATAACATGATGATGTTGAAATAATGTCGTCCTAAAAAAACCACTAGCACATGAAGTATCTAAATTTCTCCTGCTAACCTGTTCATAAGTTTCTCTTAGCAGTAACCAATCAAAAAACTTTGTCATCTGGCTTCCCGGTTCAGGCGGGTGGGGTGGCTTTTCTATCTCCAATAACTGTCGTTATTTATTAACCGGTGACCACCGTGTGTGGGAGGGGTATGCATTACATCTCTGACAATGGTGGAATGGCTAACTATGGCCATGGGGAGGCTTTTGCCTAAAATTTCCGCCATTGGCGGCGTGGCTATCTATTGCCATACTTTTCTTAAAATGAACAATTGTATGAATCACTTATTCTTTTTACAACAAGCGCACAAAAAACACGGACCAGCGAGTCTTCTTTATAGTATCATTATTGTCGCGTTCCTTTCATCATGCGCCTCCTCTTCTGCAAAAACAGAAAATGCAGGAGGAGCACCAGCAGCAGTACTTCCTGTGCTGAAAGTAACTTCCGTTCCAGCTACTACCTATCGTGAATACAACGCGACATTAGAAGGAAAGGTAAACGTTGAAATCCGCCCACAGGTAGATGGATACCTCGACAAGATCTTTGTAGATGAAGGTGCTTACGTAAAAGCAGGCCAACCTTTATTCCGCATCAATGACCGTCCTTACCAGGAACAACTGAGTAATGCATCTGCACTCTTACTCGCTGCACAGGCCAATGAAGAAAAGGCACTGGTAGAGGTAAACCGTCTTACGCCACTCGTACAAAACAACGTGGTATCTGACGTACAACTGAAAACTGCCAATGCTGCCTATGCGGCTGCGAAAGCCAACGTATCGCAGGCACGTGCCAATGTAAGCAATGCACGTATCAGTGTAGGATACACCCTGATCACTGCACCTGTTAGTGGTTACATCGGTCGTATTCCATTCAAAAGCGGTAGCCTGGTAGGCCGTGGAGAAACACAGCCACTTACCTTATTATCGGATATAAATGAGGTGTATGCTTACTTTTCCATGAGTGAGATCGACTTTCTCCAATTTAAAAATAAAATAGCTGGTAATACCGTCGCTGATAAGGTGAAAAAATTGCCGGCTGTAGACCTGGTACTTCCAGACAATACCATCTACACCGAAAAAGGGCATGTAGAAACAATGGAAGGTCAGTTCGACAAAACAATGGGTTCTGTAAGTTTCCGGGCTATTTTCCCGAATGGTGCAGGGCTGCTTCGTTCCGGTAATACAGGTAAAGTCCGTATTCCTGAACAACTCTCTGCAGCACTGTTGGTGCCACAGGAAGCGACATTTGAGGTGCAGGACAAAGTATTTGTATTCACAGTAGGAGATAGCAATAAAGTGGCGAGTAAGCCAATTATAATCTCTGGTAAATCTGGCGCGTACTACTTCGTAGAGAAAGGACTGCAGGCAGGTGAGACTATTGTATATGCAGGATTGGGAAGACTACAGGATGGCGCTGTGATTGCTCCACAGCCAATATCTATGGATAGCCTGCTGAAGGTAAAGCCATTGTAAAATGGGGCGGCTGTCTGAAGGTGATTCCATCATAAATGGATTGCCTGTCTAAAGGTGAAAAATATGTAAATGGATGACGTGTCGAAAGCAGTTCCATTATCATGAATTACCTGTAGATGGCCAAACCAGTTAAATGGATTGCCAGCTAAAGGCAAGTCCATTTGTAAAAAATTCAACTAAAGATTTATGTTAAGAAGATTTATAGAAAGGCCGGTACTGGCTACGGTGGTCTCCATCCTGCTGGTACTGTTGGGGATCTTATCGCTATTCACATTGCCGGTTACTCAGTTTCCGGACATTGCCCCTCCCTGCGTGGCCGTTACAGCATCCTACCCCGGCGCTAACGCCGAAGTGGTAGCCCGTTCCGTAGCCACCCCTATAGAAGAGGCGGTAAACGGCGTAGAGAACATGACCTACATGACCTCTACTTCCAACAACGACGGTTCCATGACCCTGAGCGTGTACTTCAAACTGGGGACCAATCCTGATCTGGCAGCAGTAAACGTGCAAAACCGCGTATCCAAAGCCACCAGCCTCTTACCATCCGAAGTAGTGAGTGCAGGTATCACCACAGAGAAGAAACAGAACAGTATGATTATGGTGGTGAACCTGATGAGTAATACATCAGAATACGATGAAAAGTTTTTGCAGAACTATGCAAAGATCAACATCATCCCTGAATTACAGCGTATCACAGGCGTAGGTCAGGCCATGGTATTCGGTTCCAAAGATTACTCAATGCGTATCTGGCTGCACCCTGATCGTCTCGCTGCCAATCACCTGTCACCACAGGATGTACTGAGTTCAATCCAGGAGCAGAACGTAGAAGCAGCACCGGGTCGTTTCGGTGAAAGCAGTGACAGGGCATTCGAATATGTATTAAAATATAAAGGAAAACTGAATCAGCACGAAGACTATGAAAACATGGTGCTGAAGGCAAATGCAGATGGTTCCTTACTGCGTTTGAAAGACGTGGCAAGAGTGGAGTTCGGTTCCTTTACATATAGCAGTGACACCAAGGTGAATGGGAAATACGGTATTGGTATAGCTATCTATCAGACAGCGGGTTCAAACGCAAATGATATCCAGGTAGCTGCCAATGCCCTGATGAAGAAAGCATCCCTGCAATTCCCTAAAGGCGTAGAATATTTCAATATCTATAGCACCAAGGAATATCTGGATGAATCTATTGACCAGGTGAAACATACCCTGCTGGAAGCATTTATACTGGTATTTATCGTTGTATTTATATTCTTACAGGATTTCCGTTCTACACTGATTCCTGCTATCGCAGTACCAGTAGCGATCATAGGTACATTCTTCTTCATGCAGCTGTTTGGTTTTACCATCAACCTGCTTACCCTCTTTGCACTGGTGCTGGCTATCGGTATCGTAGTGGATGACGCTATCGTCGTCGTCGAGGCGGTGCACGCCAAGATGGAGAAGATCAATATGTCTCCAAGAAATGCGACCATTACCAGTATGCAGGAAATATCCGGTGCGATCATCTCCATCACCCTCGTCATGGCAGCGGTATTCGTACCTGTTGGTTTCATGCAGGGCCCTGCGGGTGTATTCTACCGTCAGTTCGCCTTCACACTGGCTATCGCGATCCTGATCTCTGCATTGAATGCATTGACCCTGAGTCCTGCTCTCTGTGCCCTGTTGTTGAAGAACATACACCATGGAGATGACCATCAACCAAAGCATGTAACAATGGGCTTCGGTAGTCGTTTCTTCAAAGCATTCAATACAGGTTTTAATGCGGTAACAAATAAATATATCAATAGTCTCCGTTTCCTCGTAAGACGTAAATGGATTGCAATAGGTGGTCTGGCATTGATCACTGCAGTAACGGTATTCTTAGTAAAACGTACCCCTACCGGGTTTATTCCTACAGAGGACAATGGTTTCGTAGTATACTCTGTGAGCATGCCTCCCGGTGCTTCATTGCAACGTACCCGGGAAGTTGTGGGCAAGGTGGAAAAAATCATGCACGACTTCGAGTCTGTCAATTCTTATCTGAGCGTTTCCGGTTTTAACATCATCACCAACTCCAGCAGTTCTTCATCTGGTGTAGGGTTTGTAAAACTCAAACCATTCGAACAGCGTGGGAAGGTGAAAGACCTGAAAACCGTGATGGGTATGATGCAAGGCGCACTGGCAGGTATTCCTGAAGCAAATATCTTCATGTTTAACATGCCAACCGTACCTGGTTTCAGTAACGTAGATGGTTTCGAAGTGATATTGCAGGACCGTAACGGTGGCCCAATGGATAAACTGGCAAATACCACTTACGGTTTTATCGGAGAATTGATGAAGCGCAAAGAAATTGCATTTGCCTTTACCACCTTTAATGCCGGTAACCCTCAGTACAGTGTGCAGATCGACGACAGCAAAGCGAAACAGCTGGGAGTGAAAGTATCAGAGATCCTGCAAACATTGCAGGTGTTTTATGGTAGCACCTTTGCATCTGACTTTAACCGTTTTGGTAAATACTACCGTGTTATCGTACAGGCGGATGTACCTGCACGTGCAGAACCTTCTTCACTGGATGAAGTGTTTGTAAAGAATGAATCAGGTGAAATGGTACCGATCAATGCCGTGGTAAAACTGGAAAGAGTATATGGCCCTGAAACCGTTACCCGCAATAACCTCTTTAATGCGGTGAGCATCAATGGTCAGCCAAAACCGGGTTATAGTTCTGGTGATGCGATCAGGGCAGTAGAAGAAGTGGCGGCTAGTTACCTGCCAAGAGGTTATTCTTACGAGTGGGTAGGTATGACAAAAGAAGAAATTGCAGCTGGTGGTCAGGCAGGTATTATCTTCCTGTTGTGTCTGATCTTTGTATACTTCCTGCTGTCAGCACAGTATGAAAGTTACATTCTGCCATTCTCAGTGATCCTCTCTATTCCACTGGGTATCTTCGGTGTATTTGCCTTCATCAATCTGTTTGGTATAGACAACAATATATATGTGCAGGTAGGTCTGATCATGCTGATAGGTTTGCTGGCTAAAAACGCCATTCTGATCGTAGAATATGCCGTACAACGGCGCAAGGGTGGAATGGGGCTGCTGGCCTCCGCATTGGAAGCGGCCAGGTTACGTTTGCGTCCGATCCTCATGACATCGTTTGCATTCATTGCAGGTCTGACACCACTCATGAGAGCGACAGGTTCATCTGCACAGGGTAACCGTTCAATCAGTTTCGGTGCAGCAGGAGGGATGTTGACAGGCGTATTGCTGGGCATCTTTGTGATACCGGTGTTGTTCATCATCTTCCAGTATATACAGGAGCGCATCAGCGGTAAACCTGCAAGACAGGAAGACATGCAGACAGCAGCAGAGTATTAAAAAAATTAAAGAAAAAAGTGATGACTAAAAAATATATCAGTGTCCTAACCGTCTTCATTGCTATAATTATACTGGCAGCTTGCCGGGTGGGCCGTGACTACAAACAGCCTGCCCTGGTACTGCCGGAGCGGTTTGGCGACAATGCCTCTTCAGGTACGAGTGCTGCTGGCGATAAGGCTGCTTCAGGTACCAGCACTGCTGGCGGTGGTAAAGCTCCTTCAGATACCAGTATAGCGGAGATACCATGGAAGAACTTCTTTGCCGATACGACACTACAAAGGCTGATCGCCGCAGGCCTGAGTGGCAACTACGACCTGCAGCTGGCTGTAAAACGAATCGAAGAATCATCTGCCTACTTAAAGGAGGCAAAGTCAGCCTGGTTGCCAACTGCCACGCTGAATGTATCCGCGAATACCACCAATCCGTCTGATAACAGTTTGAATGGACTTAGCCTTAGTTCATTCCTGGGTACCGATCATATCGAAGACTATTCATTGAATGCAGCAGTATCCTGGGAGATAGATGTGTGGGGCAAGATCAGAAGACAAAAAGAAGCAGCACTGGCCAGTTATCTGGAAACCTACGAAGGAGCACATGCTGTGCAAACCACCCTCGTATCAGATATCGCCAATGCATATTATAACATGCTTATGCTGGATGCACAGTTAAAGGTAGCTAAAAACAGCCTGTCGCTGAGCGATACCATTGTGCAGATGATCCGCCTGCAAAAAACAGCGGGTGAAGTAACAGAACTAGGTGTACAGCAGGCCATTGCCCAACAGCAAACAGCCGCCCTGCTCATACCTCAGCTTGAACAGGCACTGGCTATCCAGGAAAATTCCCTGCGTATCCTCACAGGTGAATTACCAGGTACCATCGTACGTAGTCAGCAACTGAGTACTAACCTGATGCGCGAATCATTGCCGGTAGGTATTCCTGCCAATCTGATCAGCAAGCGTCCGGATGTGAGAGCAGGAGAGATGGCGCTGGTAGCTGCCAATGCAAAAGTAGGTGTGGCGCAGGGGAGTATGTATCCCACTCTGACCCTCACTGCCACCGGCGGATTGAATGCTTTCAAAGCGAGTGACTGGTTCACCGTGCCGGCTTCCCTGTTTGGAGTAGCTGCTGCAGGTATCACTCAGCCATTGTTTCAGCACAGACAATTGAAAACACAATTGGAAGTAGCAAAGATTCAGCGTGAAGAAGCTGTGATCCGTTTCCGCCAACTGGCATTGGATGCAGTAGGAGAGGTGAGCAATTCACTCGTGAAACTGGATAAGTTGAAATCGCAGCAAACCATCGCTTCCCAACAGGTAGAAACTACGCAATTGGCTACCCGTCAAGCACAATTACTATTCCGCAGCGGTATGGCTAACTACCTGGAAGTGATCACTGCACAGGGAAAATATTTGCAGGCTGAGCTGACACAGGCAGATATTACCCGTCAGCAACTGAGTGCTGGTGTGGAATTGTACAGAAGCCTGGGGGGTGGATGGAATTAAGAAGCGAAGAAAGATTTAGATCTGATTGGATGGATTGGGAGTAGAAATGATCGGGTTGGGATAGGATCAGAATTAGATGGGATCGGCAGTAGAAATGATTCGAATTGGATAGGATCAGAATTAAAAAGGGTCGGAATTAGATTTGATCAAAAGTAGAATGGATCAGAACCAGATCGAATCAGATTTATATAAAATCAAAAAAAATAACAGTTGTAATAGGTAGATAAGTTGTTGTTAACCCGCAGCGCCATATTCCCCGTATGGCGCTGCCTTTTTTATATATTTGATATAGAAAAATCCATCCAACATGAAAAGCTTATTTTGTACATTGGCGCTCATCATAGCCACTGTCACCACGTATGCTCAGACCATCCATGGCACATATGCCATTAAGAACGTAGCCTCCGGCATGGTACTCCGTATCAAAGATGCGAATACAGCCAATGGTACCCCCATTGTTCCATACTCTCCAGTCAACTGGAAATGTGTGACCTGGGATTTCAAAATTGTAGAAGGCCAGACCTACCAGCTAAAGAATCTTTTTTCTGGTAAAACATTACAACCAAAAGGAGCATCTCTGGAAGAGCAACCTATTGCGGACCAGCAGTATGAATTTCTGCCTGCTGAAAAGAATAGTTACCTGATTCGGGTGAAGGGAACGGAGTTATACATTACACAGGCGGAGGAGAACATTGTATTAGCTGCAAAGAAAAAAGATGTTCGTTCACAATCATGGACCTTGGTTGAACAGCATCCGACCATGTAGAGGAAGGTAAATTCTGAATAGATTGTTTGACACTGTCATTCAACATCCTCTCAAAAAATAGGCTGTTCCTCTATAAAAACAGCCGGATCATAACCAATGCCAACCTGGTAAATTGTAACACAAAGATGCTCATCCCATCACACACCTGCAATGGCATTTAAGCGGAATAACTTGTACGTATTATGGGTATTTACTCCTTGAGCAGCTTTATATAAAAAGCGTTATTATTCTTAGGAATACCAAGAGAGGAGAATAGTTTAAGTGCAAGTGTATTACTATAATGCGCTTCCAGCTCAATACCCGCAAATTGGGGATGCATACGTTCACTATCTATTAACAGATCGATGAATTGCTTCGCCGTCCCTAATCTGCGGTATTTCTTTTTGATATATAATTCATCTACCCCCACCATCAGCCCTCCATATTCCTGACTCCAAAACCGAAATATCACCGAGTACCCTGCCAGTCCACCATTACATTCAATCATCAATACTTCCCCCATATTACTATGCTGCTCATAGAACCGTAGCGTAGCCACAATCTTATTCTCCGTAAAGTCTTTGCGACTGCTAATTTCGGTGTATAGTTCCATCGACATTATGGTGAGTTCTTCAGCATCCATCAGCCGCGCTAATCTATATGAAGTATTCATTCTTAATATTTTTTAAAATAATGCTTTAACTAAATGCTGAAGCGGTTAAACAGTGACGTGGATACCTGATTTTTATGGAGACAATATGGGGTCAAAGCTAGGTGCAACCAACTCCATAACCAATTGCCGGATTATCGCAACTGTTGTACAAATTATCGAAAGCGCTGTACGTATAATAGTTATTTTCAACACAGTGAAATGTACAAGGGTAAACAGTATTTATCAATTGACTCCCGCCCAATACAGGCATAGATTTGCAGGAATTTTCACAATATAAATAACTACAAGTGAAACAAATCAAACGAGTGAACAAAGCCGCTGCATTCCTGTTAATGACAGCTTTCACATTCAATGCAATGAACATGAGCGGACAAACCATTACACCGTTAGATCCGGACAAAGACCCCGCCATTGAAACCCGTGTAAAAGGTTTTCTACATGCCCTCAATACAAGTGGTGGTGCTCCAATCGAGACCCTCTCTCCAAAAGATGCACGCGCAGTACTGACAGGTGCACAGGAATCTGTAAAAGTTGATCTGTCTGGCATCGAAGTGTCTGAAAAGACAATCACTGAAGATGGTGAGTCTATTAAATTAAACATCGTTCGTCCTGCAGGTGTAAAAGGGCAGTTGCCTGTATTTATGTTTTTCCATGGTGGTGGATGGGTACTGGGCGATTTTCCAACACACCAGCGTCTGGTACGTGACCTGGTAGTAGGTTCCGGCGCTGTAGCGGTTTTCGTAAATTATACACCTTCTCCTGAAGCAAAATATCCTGTAGCAATTAACCAGGCATATGCTGCAACAAAATGGGTAGCTGCACATGGTAAAGAAATCAATGTAGACAGCAAAAAACTGGGTATCGCAGGTAATAGCGTAGGTGGTAACATGACCGCTGTAGTAGCGCTCATGGCCAAAGATAAGAAAGGTCCTGAAATCAGGTTCCAGCTGATGTTCTGGCCAGTGACAGATGCTAACTTCGAAACTGAATCTTATAATAAATATGCCACCGGCCGTTTCCTCACAAAGAGCATGATGGTATGGTTCTGGGATAACTACCTGCCTGATGCTGCAAAGCGTAAAGATATCTACGCATCTCCATTACAGGCTACCACCGAACAACTGAAAGGTTTACCACCAGCATTGGTAATGGTAGCAGGTAATGATGTACTGCATGATGAAGGCACTGCTTATGCACACAAACTGGATGCTGCAGGGGTAACCACTACACTTGTAGATTATAGCACTACCATCCACGATTGGGGGCTGTTGAATCCACTGGCGACAGTACCTAGTACACAAGATGCGATGTTACATGCTGGTGCATTCATCAAAGCATTCATAAAATAAGGGCTTTCATAAAATTATAAACATTAAAAGCCGGCTGCAGGCCACTACGCCCCAAAAAATCGCTTTTGCCGAAGGTAAAAGCGATTTTTTGGGGACTAATTTTCAGGGGGTGTAGAAGCAAATACCAGGCACTCCTTCTTAAAATCAGAAAAATTTGTCCCAGTCGAATTCTTAAAAAACTTACTAAAATGCGCAATATCAGAAAACCCCAGATTCCACGCCACCTCCTTCATACACACATCTGAATACGCTGCCTGCCGCTTGGCCTCCAACACAATCCTTTGCCTGATATGATGACTCGCCGGATATCCCGTAATCTTCTTCACAATCTCATTCAGATAATTTGGCGTGACTGACAACCCCCTCGCAAAATCCGCCACCTTTTTCTTACTCTTAAACATCGCCTCCACCATATTCTTGAACTTCTCCACCAATTCAATATTCCTCGTCTGAATCGTCGTCTGCAAAGTCCCTCTCAGCTGTCTTGTCAAATAAATCAAAAAGATCTTCAGATACCTCCGCATCAACTCCGTCCGCAATAAATACAAATTATCCGCCTCCCGCATCATCTTCAATGTAATCTCTTTCATTTCCACCGCTATCTCGCTATCAACAGTTATGCCTGCCGATCGCGAAAACGCCTGAAACAAACCCGAATGATACATCAGATCAAACTCATGCTCTCCCATATACAGGAAGTCTTCAGTGAACTGATAAATGTACCCCTCAGTATGTTCATTCCCAACCAGCTGATGGATTTGTCCGGAAGTAACACAGTATACACTATTGGCGGGCATCTCATACTTTTGCAAATCTACTATCAGCGTGCTGTGACCTTTTGTTACCCAGATGATCTCAATAAAGTTCTGACGGTGAGGAAGGGCGTTATGCGCTCTGACAGATTCATCATCCCACCGGAAGGGATGGATTTCAAAAGGAAGATCAGCTTCCTTCTGTTTAAATTCCACCAAAGGAAAATATTCAGGATATTTCATGATAGCTGTGTTTTGCCTGAAAGTGTCATATCCTGTGCCTAACTAAATATGATTGTAAATCAATTGTTTATGAATAGGTGCCGATTTTGAAATTAACGATATATCGTTATATTATTAAAATTGGTGCGAAATATCGTTATTTAGTCGATCGGGAAATGTTGTTTCCGGATCCCCGGTTTTCTCATTTTTGACTCCAGTGTAGTAGGAGGGATATCTGAATGAAATGGTGAAGAAGGTCTCCGGTTTTCCTGCGAGTCATCATATCAGGCAACGGGTCGTGCCCGAGGTCAGGCGACAGGCTCCCTATTCAGGGGCGAGTATGAAGGAGATTGCGCGTCAGCTTGGTTTTGATGATTTGGCTCATTTTAGTAAGTTCAGATACGATTAGCTATTTCTTTAGTACATTCATATAGTTAACTTTTATACCATTAGAAGAATTCCATTTACTCAAAAAACTACCTGTTATGGCAAAGAGCAAATCAAAGACCGGTAACTACATCCTGCTGCCCGTCACAGACACTCAAACCACTGCCGACACGAATCCTAAAGTTGAAAACTTCCTGACAGCTGTGTTAGAACCCGCAGTAAGCAGGGAGGCCGTTAGCCTGAAAACCCGCGGACCTGAAAAATCTGCAAAGAGAATTCCTGTGAAAGTCATCGACTCTATTCAGGAAAACGGTGCCAAGCTTGTACAACTTAGTCAGGAAGAACTGGCAGATTTTCGTTTCTCCTATCCCGGTCTGCGTATTATTAAAGAGAAATTTTACAAGAAAGCGCTGGTATTCCGGGAATCTATTCAACAGAAGGCAAAGAAAACGAAGACCACTAAAAAACTGGATCTGACAGTAACGGATACAGACGGTACGCCCATAGCTGGTATTTTCATTGTTGCATTTACTGATTTTGAGAACAGAACGGGAGATTCCGGGAATACCAATGCAAAGGGCAGGCTCTCACTGACCTTAGCCAGCAAGAATATAGAGCGGATTTATGTGTATCCGGAACATACGTACTGGGGATATTACAAAACGGGTTTTTCTGCCACCAGTCTCACCATCAAACTGCAGAAAATAGATACCGGTTACACCGATTCCTTACGTCATTTTTACGACACGCCACAGTGGCCAAAAATTACGCAGAAGCTCCGCATTGGTATTATAGATACGGGTGTAGGGCCGCACAAAGACCTGGTGGTAAGTGGCGGTCTGAATTGTGTGGCGAATGAAGATCCTGGTGATTATAAAGATAATGGCGAAGGGCATGGGACCCACGTAGCAGGTATTGTAAGTGCCTATGGGGGGGTATATGGACTGGCTGCCGGCGTGGAAATTTATAGTTACAGGGTGTTCCCTAAAAATTCCGATGCGTCTAACTTTTACATCATGAAAGGATTGGCGCAGGCGATACAGGATGAATGTGATATCATCAACATGAGTCTGGGTGAATCAGGAACGGATGAAGGGATTAGTAGTTATATCAAGCAGGCTTATAATGCGGGGATATTGTGTTTTTGTGCCAATGGCAATGATGATAGGGGACCGGTGAGTTTTCCTGCCAATTACAGTCTGTCGGTAGCCGTGTCTGCTATGGGGCGTAAAAATACGTTTCCAAAAAATACGGTACAAACAGGGATTGTAAAGTCACCATATGGTACAGATAAGGCTAACTTTATAGCAGACTTTTCCAATATAGGTGTGGAAACGGATTTGACAGCTCCTGGGGTGGGAATTATATCTACCTTTCCGGATGATTTGTATGCGATCATGGATGGTACGAGTATGGCTTGTCCGGCGGCGGTAGGTATGGCAGCGCGGGTATTGGCGGATGCGCCTGATATTTTGGCTTTGCCAAGAGCTTCAGCAAGGGCAGATGAGATGATGAAATATCTTTCAACAAAGATTCAATTTATGGGATTTGGTGCGAATTATGAGGGAAAAGGTATGTTGACAGAAGAAAAATAATTCATTGTTATGGCAAACTATATATTACAATACAGGGGTAAAGGTATTCCTGATTCACAGCAGGTAAAGGAGACTTTACATATTTGTGGCGTGAATATTATTGATGGTAGTCTGCTGCCGCAGACGGTACTGTTGGATATGAGTGATGGTGAGGTGGAGAATGTGCGGGCGCGGTTTGAAGCGGAGTGGTCGCTGACTCCTGAAAAGAAATATAGGGTGCCGGATACAAAGAAACGTCCTTTAAAGTAAACCGGTTTTGCCATTTATGGCAAAACTGGTTTGTTTATTTCACGTCCATTATCATCCACAGGGTGGTATTATAATGTCCTGAATTTCCCACCGGTTTTTCCAGTGTTCTAAATCCTGCTTTCTCATACATTCCCACCGCAGTCGACAGTTGATCAAATGTTTCTAAATAGATCTGCTTATATCCCAATCCGGGTGCCGCGGCAATAGCCTGCTCCATTAATATTTTCCCTAATCCTTTTCCACGTGCTGCAGGAGAAAGATAAAACTTCACGAGTTCTGCACATTTATCCGGCAATCCATCTGTAGGGTACAATCCACATCCTCCTAATACTTCTCCATTTTCTTCTGCTAAATAATAAACACATCCGGGGTGTTGGAAAACTTCATACAATCTATCTGTATTCGGATCGTCATAAACTGTTCCGATCAAAGGTGCGTCGAATTCAATGAAGATGTCCCTGATTATTTTTGCGAGTGCGGTATTGTCTCGCTGTTCCATTGTTCTGATAGTGGGCATCAATAATTAAAATTAGTAGGTCGTCAAAATAGACAAAATACCTATAATTGCATAACAAAGTTTTGTAAATGATAGCAGATACAGACATCCGTGTGGGGAATTTAGTTTATTACTATGATTTGTATATGAATGAAACTACTTTCAAAATAGAAGGTATATTGGAAGGGTATGTCTATAATTCCTGTCTGCCGAAAAGCAAGTTGCCATTGGCAAAAGTGAATCCGTTAAAGTTGGAGGTGGATCAGTTGAATGCGTTGGGTTTTGTGAGGGGGGAGCGGGAGTATGGGGAGGATATCAACGTATATTCTTATCGGTATACGCACAAGGATAGTGTTTATATCCGGGATGAGGGGTATTCTTTTCAAATGCTGGCAGAGTCACCGGCAGGGTTGGTGCCGTATGGGAGGTCAATGGTGTATGTGCATCAGTTGCAGAATTTGTTTTATGGTTTGACAGGGGAGGAGTTGGAGTTGATGTAATATTTAATGCTCCTGAAGTTTGGCCTTTAATTTTGCTGATAGTTTTTTTCTATAATCTTCCCGGGAGAATGATTGGCCTTTTAACTCGGCAAGCTCCATTTTTAGTTCAGCAAATTGATCCATATAAAATTCGCGTGTAATTCTTTCTTCTTCGATCAAGGTTTTTATTTCTGATTGGTTTCCTTCACTTCTAATAAAATAGTCAATAGAAAAACCATATTTTTTTCCGTAAATATCACAGAAAGCCTGAACTGCTTTTAATGTAATATTCTGCCTTCCTTTTGAGATTTCAGTAATTGAATTTCCAGTTTTATATCCCAGTTCTGAAGCTAAAATTTTGTTAGCAGGAAGTCCTTTAATTTTTTTCAGGATATTAAAAAGGTCTATAAACCGTTCAGTTAGCTGGTTTGCTGCCATAGTGATTTTTTATTTTTATACAGAAAAACTGTAATTTCACGTTGAATAATTTGATGAATTTAAATCTTATTTTATCACGTCCACAGTGAATTTCACGGTATTTATCACAGTATTTTCCATAGTGATTTTCACAGTGAGATTTTAGCAAATATAAATATAAAAATTACTCATGTCCGTATTAACCACCCGCCAGCAAAAAGTAAAGAAGGGGATTGTTCGAGCTAAATTGAAAAACTATCGGATCACTCTTAAAGCTATTGAAGAGCGTAGTGGTGAATTGAGAGAAGATGGCAGACCATTCCATAGAAATACCGTTTGGGCTGCGTTTGATAAAGAGAATAAATATTATAATGAAGACCTTATTCATCTTGCTGAGAGAATGATTGAAGAAAAAAAAGCTGCAAAATAGCTTGCTGATGTTGGCGAAATTAAATTGGATATGATATTGAAATTATCATTTTTGTATAAATATTTTCTGAGTTGATAATCGGAGTGTAATTATGAATATATTCTTATCTTTGGTATCAATGAAATAGAAAAGGCCCAGGAAGGAATTCCCAGGCCGTTTATGATGAATGTAATTAAATTTTTCTGTTACCATCGATGATTGTGTAATAAATCAATAATGACCGGTAACAATTTTAAAATAATAGGGAATACTTCCCAAAAACATCGCGGAGGTTTTCGTTTCTTTTTCATTATCTCAAATTTTTTGCAGGGTTACGGCCCTGCAGGTTACAAAATAAAAGCCCGTTTTATCTTTGGTCGGATGGCGGGCTTTTTCATTTCTTTCAAATGTCGTATGTTTTTTTTAAAGTCCATAATAATGAATGATATTGCACAAAAAATGAGAATGGGATTGACTTTTAAGCCAATCCCATTCTCATTTTGACAATGATTTGATCACTCAGCAAAGATTCCTCAAACTCAACCAAACCGTAGTAGTCGGCGCTACATTCTTCTCACCTTTACTCACATTCAGATTTGCAATTTTAATCTTCTGCAGGTTCAGCTTTTTCGCTTGTTGCTTTTTCATACATGTTATTTTGAAGGTAATAAAGCAATCAATTTACACTATCCCACTGCAACAATCCTACATCGCCATTGCAACTTTCACTATTTTATCATGATCAATAGTATAAATCACTACCGCTGTCAGCGCCTTATCTTTTATCCCCGTTACCCGTTCCTCATCCACTACTGTATTCCCTGCCACAATCCTCTTCACCATCTGACAATGTAATTCCGGTGCTGCTTTAAAAAGCGGTCCATAACTTTTCCTCATCGCCTCTTTACCTTCCAGTAACAATTTACCACTTGCCTGATCATAGATCTTCACACTATCACTATAAGGCGCCAGAAAAGCTTCCAGGTTCCCCGCATTATACGCATTCAGTTGTTGCTGTGCGAGTATCTCCGGTGTCACCGGCAATAATTTTTCTTTAGTAAAGATCTTTCCATTATGAATAGTCATCGATACGTTCCCCAACACATTCAGATCGAGTAAAGGATCCTTTTCCAACAAGATCAGGTCAGCGATTTTCCCTTTCTCTATACTCCCATAATCTTTCTCTTTTCCAAAACCGATCGCTGCATTCAATGTCGCATCCTTAATAATCTCAGCATTACTCAAACCCACTTTTTGCATGGCCAACAAATCTTCCAGAAAAGAACTGGCATGCATAGTACCAATATTTCCCGCATCCGTACCTGCCGCTACCAATACACCTGCATCCTGAGCCAGTTTTAAATTAGTGGCCATAATCGTATCTGCTTTGTTCGGTACATGAATAAAACCACGCGCCGCTTTATAATCATATGCTTCAGGCATATGCAGCAAATCAGTCAGCGTACCCAGCATAAAAGGATCACTATAGGCCAGTTCATGCGTGGTAAATGGCTGTCGTTGTATCATTGCCCTGTAATATCCATCCATCACCCTCAGTGTTGGAATATACAGGATATGTTTATCCTTCAGCATCTTCAGCATGCCACCATCCATAACAGCATCATCCACACTATGTACGAGAATATCGGCACCCGCCGCTACCGCGAGTTTGGCTGTTTCGTACTGTGTAGCATGCACCGCTACTTTCAGTCCATTGGCATGGCTTTCTGCAATAGCGGCCTTCACAATGGGCAAAGTACTATCTGCTTTATGTCCGGAATAGACGATATACCATATCTTGATAAAATCCGGTTTATAAGGCAGCTCTTTTTGCACCTGTCTCTTCGCTTCTTCCGGAGAGGTCACTTTCACAATCGGCGGATCTTTTTCATCCAGTCTCTGCGGCAGGTAGGTAGAAACCAGGGGGCCCGTCACCCATGTTGTCGGCGCTGCGGAATCGCTATTCGCTCTGTCCCTGATTTCAAAATTAGCCATGGGACCACCTACATCTATGACAGACGTAATCCCACAAGCCAGGTATCTCGCCATGAGGTCGCTCAGGTTTGCTTTTACATAATCCTGGTCTTTTTGATAAGGATGATAATTGGTCAGGTTGATCGCATCAGGGCGTGTATACAAACCTCCACTCTGAAAGAAGTGAATATGTGCATCTGTCATCCCCGGCATGATATACTTGCCTGTGCCATCAATGACGGTGGCATCAGCGGGGGCTTTTACTTTATTTGCAGGGCCGGTGGCGACAATGCGATCCTTTGTAATTATAATGGTTTGGTCTGGCAGGGTCACATTCTTTTTCACATCTATCATGTTCACATGGGCAATGCAAATCGTCTGGGCTGCTGCTGACACAGTCAGGCATAGTGCTGCCAGCAGCAAACAAGGGCTCTTCATCGTAAATTTAATTTAGGTTATCTTATCTTATCAGGGTGGCTGTCCCTTTTCTAAAAATCTTCTTTCCGGAATCTTTCACTGTGTACCTGAGCATCCACACATAAGTGCCAATATCGGCAGGTTGTCCCTTTACATTTCCGTCCCACCGTTTGGTCCAGTCGGTGGTTTCAAATACCAGTTGTCCTACGCGGTTATATACAGCAAAATACAGGTCTATCGCTTTGTATGCGTTCAGTGGATAAAGATAATCATTCACTCCATCATTATTGGGAGAAAATGCATTCGGAACATCTATATAACAACTCGTTACAGCTGTAATGTAATGATCGGCAGTGTCCTTGCAATGGAGTTCGTCTTCCACAATTAACCGGATCAGGTATTGCTGCTCCCTGCTGGTCGGGAAGTATTGTTGTGGCTCTGCAGATGGGCTGACGCTGGTTACCCCATTGCCATAATCCCAGTAGTAACGGATGATATTGCCATAACTACTGTCTTTCGCCATCACTACATCCAGTGGACAGTATGGTCCAGGATCTACTGTGAAGTAGGCGCCCAGTGTTTTTTCAAAGGTGATGCTGGTAAATGCGGTATCTGTACATACACCGTTGGACACTATCAGTTGTGCGGTTTTGACGCCAAAGGAATTATACACCTTCACCACTTCCTGTGTGGTAGCGGTGGAACTATCTTCAAATGTCCATAGCCAGCTGTTTACATCGTGGGCGCCATCATGCGAAAAATCAATGGTACTGATCTTACAATCGATATTCCTGGTGTAAGAGAAAGCCGCATTTACGGTATCGGCCGTATGAAAAACAGTGGTTTGAGGATATAGTACCGACTGGCCACATTCACCTAGCAAGGTGTTGCCGTCACTGCCGTTTTTGATTGTGACGCTATAATTGCCCTTTGTATAGATAGGGCGGGAGAGTTGCAGCACGATTGTATCCGTCAGGTTATCGCTGTCACAAAGGCCATAAGCGGCTGTAATACTCACTGTTGTGGGTCCGCTTATGGTAAAGTCGCTACCATCGGCCGCGATAGATCCACATCGTACCGGGGAGGATAGTCCTACTTTTAACTGGTCCGGAGCACAGCCGGTAGTTACATCCGAAACGGTGGTGACCACTGATGGCGTGCCAATATGGAAATGCAACGTATCACCCACAGGTACCGGGTTGCCACAGGTATTCGCCAATGTATTGCCATCTGTACCTGCCTGAGCGGCAATGATATAATCTCCGGAAGGCAGTGTGGTATTGAGGGTGAGCGTGATGGTATCCAGGTCGAACCCATTACTACACTGTGTGCTGGAAGCGCCGGTTACCTGGTAACCGCCTGTGGTTACGAAAGTAAAGTCACTGCCATCTGCAGCGAGGGTTGTACAATTGACCTTTTTGGTGAGGGCCACCTTGATGGTATTATTGAGACAGCGGTAAGTTGCTGACTGTAATTCCGGAACAGTCGGATCTGTAATATCTGCGGTACCGCCATCGAAGGAAAGGCTGTACCCGCTTTGCGAATCGCCATCGAAGTGACTGATTAGTAACAGGTAGTTATGTCCTTTGGTGATGGTGGGCATCTTACTGAAGAGTGGCTGTCCATAGCCACCACATACATCCAGGGAGGTGCCGGCAGAAGAGGCGCCGGTTTTACCGCCTTCGCCTGACCAGTTCATACAGACATACAATGACTTATCAGTAAAAACAGCATCAGCTGTTTTGTTGGTGATGTCGAAGATCTGCCAGTCGTAGTCGTCGGATAATGTATTGGGGGTGATGGTAAAGCCCAGGGTGCCGGAAGTATAGCAGGTGAATTTATACCAGTAAGGATTGACGTCTGTGTGGGTGCCATCGCCGGGCACGTTACAATTTGGTCCGGGAATTTCGTGGGTGACACAGACGGGGACGGATTGCTGAATAAAAGATTTTGTACCACAGACCGGGAAGGCGGTGGAGGGAGTCTGGCCGATGGAGGTACAGGTTTGCGCTGTAGCAGTTTTCATAAGAGCCAGCACCAACAGGTGGTACAGGAAAAATTTCTTAATTAGCATGTTTTAAGTCGTCCGGGTAAACATTTTAGTTCTTAAAAATAGGTTTTTTTTCTTTGCAAATGCAGACTACGGTTGGATTTTCGTGCGTGATGAGGGGGGACTTGAAAATTTTTTTTTGAAAATTGTTCCAGTTTCCTACTTTTGCACCGGAGAAATGGCAGAGCGGTCGAATGCGGCGGTCTTGAAAACCGTTGACTGTAACAGGTCCGGGGGTTCGAATCCCTCTTTCTCCGCCGAAGAAACTTGACCAGTTTCGGAAATATTAAAGCCTTCAGATGTAAAAATCTGAAGGCTTCTTTCGTATTTGAGATCTAATGGCAGGTCTTATCAAAAATTATTCTGACTGTAACAGGTTTGGGGGTTCGAATCCCTCTTTCTTCGCTAAATAAAAAGCCTTCAAGTCGTGAGATTTGAAGGCTTTTTTTAGAAAACTCGAAACCGACACTAAGAATTATTAGCGGATAAAGTTGATTCTTATTACCGTTGATATAATTCAATAGGCAGATATTAATCAGACGTTCTTTTTTCGTCCTTTAGCGGAAGATGTCGTAATCTTTAAAATCTCTTTATCAAAATCGCTCTCAAAATTTTCGTCCTGTGTTATCCTAAACTTCTGGTACTCATCACCGGCTAACTTAATAGCGACTGCATGGCTTACTGTGCCAGCATCCTTTAGTATCTCATATTCGTTAAATTGCAGGAAGGCATCCAAACGACTTATCCAATCTGCCATTTTCATAGAAATCTGCCTCGATGCTTGTAACTCAGCAAAGTCAAGATACATAGTTACAATACGTTCCAGTTCCTTAATTTCCTTTTCAATTAGATAATTCTTCGCAACACTGATATCTGTTTTAAGTATTTTACCGGACGGCGCATTTTTCCATGTTTGCAACCCCATATTGGGATTGTCAGCATTAGCCCGCTCCGCAATAATTAATTTGAGCAGCTGTTTTACCGGTAATAGCCCAATGTAATTTATTCTGTACTGTCTTGAAAAAGGTTTGTGTTATTTCAGAATCCTTGCTATAGTCGATACTGCACTGTTCATATATATCGGTTATTTTGAGATAAAATCTACGTTCACTTGCCCGTATCTCGCGAATACGTTCCAATAGTTCGTCAAAATAATCTTTGCCAAATGACTTCCCTTGTTTCAAACGTTCATCATCTAACAAAAAAACCTTAACGATAAATTCTCTCAGGTTCCTGGTAGCCCAAATTCTAAATTGAGTAGCCTGCATTGAATTTACCCTGTAGCCGACAGCTATTATTGCATCCAGATTGTAAAATTCCAATTTACGTTTTACCTGCCTTTCCCCTTCTTGTTGAACCGTTTCCAAAATGGAAATAGTTGAACCTTTATCCAGCTCTCCCGACTCATATATATTATTCAGATGCTTACTAATGGCAGGTACTTCCACTGCAAACAATTCGGCCATCCGTTTTTGAGTAAGCCAAAATGTTTCATCATTAAATATTACTTCAATTCTTATATCTCCTGAAGGTGTACTGTAGAAAATAATGTCGTTATATTGAAATGAATTTTCGTTTTCCATTTAGAATGATATCGTATAATTAGGTTATGTTTTGGCCAATATGATAATGTAAGAAAGTGATTTACAACTCCCAAAATCATCTTCTTTTACTTCACTTTATGAAGTTATTTTATTGGTAGCTGATTAGCAAATCAAATGTTGAAGCATCCTTCTCAGGGCTCCTTGAGTGAAATCCGGCAGGTTCGTATTTGCACACTTAAGTTTAATAAAGCTCAACTCAAAACTAAGAGGTAACAAGGCGGTGGAGTATTCCACAATTACCAATAACTAGTTTCAGAATGAATAATATCTCTAATGAAAGCGTGAATTTTAGATAAATCTTCTATAAACTGGTTCGAAAGTTGTACCCCGGCAGCCCACTAAATAAACTAATCGGGTTTAGCAAATATTGAAGGCCTTCAGATTTTCCATCTGAAGGCCTTCAATATTTGGTAGGTTTGAGATCGAAATTGGCGGTCATGCCGCGAATGATTTTGACTGTAACAGGTCCGGGGGGGCGAATACCTCTTTCTCCGCTCAGATAAATAGAAACGCCTTTAAATCGTTGAATTTGAAAACGTTTCTATTTGAATTAATTCCACAAATGTTAACCCCTCTTCTGATTAATATTTGATTATCAAATAATTAGCAGATTTGAAGTGTATGAAAGATAGATGAAAATTAAACGAAACGTAGTGACTAAACACTTCTAATGCTTATATCTTTGACGTTTTAGGCGGTTCATTTGTACATTTTGATTGAAGCTAACAACTATTGAGGGTAAGTGTTATTCAATTTTAAGTCCTATCAAAGAGAAATTTCTCTCGTTACCCGTCTTAACCCGATCCATCAAAATGGGCGTGTCATTGCGGTTCAAATAAGTTACCCGGACAGTAAAAAACACATTGGCTGTGTCATTGATGAAATACTTTTTTGTAACTGTTCCTTTGATGATCAAGTCTTTCCCTGCGTTAAATGCCCATTCAGTTGTTTGACAGTCATAAAGAACTGCGTTACGATTTCTTTCTGATGTGTCAACGGGCATGTATATCGTTATATTGTCGCCTACTTTAAACTTGTTGTAGTTAGAGACCGCTTGAGTTTTCTGTTTCTCATTGCAGTCTATTATAAGCTGCCAATATGCTTTGTAAGTTTCAACTTGTTTGTCAAGTTCAATTTCCTTTTTATTTAACGTCCGATGCAGAGAGGTCAAAATGATTGACGAGATATCGTCAGGGGCATGAATGCCTAATGCTTTAAAGTAGTTTCTCAGTGCAGTGTCTCTGCCACCGTAGACCCAATTGTTTCGTATCCACATTCCAGTGCTTTGGTGTAACTCTACTAAAGCATCCCTTTCAGGCTTGTTTTTAAAATTGTCAAGTTCTGCCGGTGTCCATTGCTGTTGAAAATACAAAACTGCTTCATCTAAATTTTGGGGCAATTTGATTTGTGTCTTGCAACTTGTTAGAACAAACAAGCATGTAAAGAAAAGTGTCAATTTGGGTAAAGTCATTATTGAATGATAGGATCTGTCAAACATTACAGCAAACAACCAGGCTTCATCGTTGGTACTGTGTAACCAGCCAAGCTTAGTTGTTTACGTTTGTTGTCCAATTAAAAATGGCCGTTTCGTCAATTGATCATGGTAGTCAGTTTTCCTAAAGAATGGCCATACATCATAGTCGCCTAACTTTTGCCACTCGTAAAATGAAATAATATGCTCTTCTCTTTTATTCCTATAATGGTGTCCGAGTGTTATGACTGATAAGATTATTTCCTTTAATGAAAATCGAAAAAGTGTATTGTTCGTGTTAAAATAAGGCCACTCATATTTTTTGTCGGAATATAGAAATAAAATACACCGTGCAATGATTTTCAATGCATCCTTTGTTAATGCATCAGATTTCACTAGTTTATGATTTCTTGTGTCGTCATATAACCCCCAACACAATTCAAGCATTGGTTTAATAATAGGATCGTCACCGTCACTCCTTGCTAATTTTGAACGGTGATATTGCTCTGGGAGCCATCCAGCAGATACATTTTCCATAACGGCTTCCTCAAAGTCGTCGTTTGAAATCAGCCCAACGGATAAGTGGCGCAAATGAAGTGCGAGTTTTTTTCTACGTTCCTTGTCTACCATGTTGATGATTTTGATGGCATATCATACCTCTATTATATGCTATATTAAGCCAAAAAAACAATTTTTTGCAAGCGTTTTTTAGCTTCTTAGCAAAAATGGGGTATTAAAAGGTAACTCAAATACGACTCAAGTCAGGTTTAGATCATCCAGTGGATTTATAATTTTTAATAAATCTTTGCTCGAAACAGCCCTTATGTTCGAACAAAAACCTCTTCACCCACACATATATTTAATTCAGAAGAGGATGACTACATTCCATTCACAACTGAGGAACTGGAAATATTATTTAAATCATTATAATTATTCAATGCAGTAATGACGCAGCAGAATGATTATAATAACAAGTAAGCTACCATTTTGACTTGTACATGCATACCTCATTATAACACTCACGCCCAAAAATCACATCTCTCAAACAATAAATAAAATCCCCTCAAATACTTTTTTCTATTCATTATATTTTCTAAATTCATAAAGTCCAATAAATACCAAAAATACCACCCCCCCTCATCCCTTTAAAAACAGCAAAATATAAACCTTAAAATACCTATTATGATTAAAACCCCAAAGGGAGTGGCCCTTCTATTGTCCGCTGCTATTGCTACCTATTTCACCTACTGCAATACAGCCCCTCACAACACCACACAGGATAACCAATTATCGGCCTTAAATGCTTCGATCGATTCGTTTACCTCCATCATGCCCAAAGACATCCAGGACCCATCCGATTCAATCGAAGCCGCCGCATTCGCCTGGAAAGAATTCGTAGCCCTCACATGGCCTGCGAAACCCAATCCCACTCCTAATATGTCGGGCTTCTACCGTGGCCAGCCAGATAACACCACCATCAATGGAGGTACCGGCTCCGGAGGCACTGTCGTATGGGAAACATTTTACCACAGAACAGAATTGTATCCCGGCTACTACGGTACTCACACGCTGCCCAATCCTGACACATTACCAGTTTATATCTATCACGCAGTCGTCACCCCTGCCAGCAAAACTGTAAATCAACACCTGTTCAACAACCTCGATGAGACCAGCGAAATCTCCCTCGCCTATATGTACTATACCCCATTGATAGCAAAAGACAATGCTGCCAATGCAGGCATATTATACGAAGCAAAGGGGAATAACGTAATTTATGACTATCTCAAAAAAACAGGTTACAACAATTCCAATACACGTCAACCCGCGCTTGACAGTGCTATTTCACTCATTAAAAATCTCTCTACCCCTCCCGATAGCACCATTTTTAGCCTACCTAATGCCTCCACTGAAATAAAAGCGACCTGGCGGCATTTCGACCATACTGCAGACAACCTGAAAGATTTTCACTGGACGGAGGGCATCTATTACACAAAAGACAAGAATGGAAGCCTGGTGGCCAACAATGATACCTTCCTGCTCATGTCATTGCATATTATTCAAAAAACGCCCAATGTACCTACCTTTACTTTTGCCACTTTTGAACACGTCACCCTTGAAAAAACAGGTTTCAGATTTATTAATACCAATCCCCGCACGGACTCATCAAAGGGGTTACCCCGCCCCCTGCCCGACTCTGGTGTCATCGAAGCACAAAGACAATTCCCGATCCCTGCCTACCTGAACACGTACAACAGTGCAGCACAGGCACAGATACGTAAGCAATTCGGAAGCTCAAATGTATGGGCCAATTATCAGCTAATAGGTGTACAGGCGGTCGTTACGAACGATCCTACGAAAGTCGTTCCACCCCAACAATTCTTCCTGTCAAATTTTGCAACTGAAACAAACAATTCGCTCCAGTTTTTCCAGGGCGGACTAGCTGGCGTATATTCCAATGTACCTAATCCCGATGCTGCACACGTCTTCGTCCTGGACAAAACCACTAAAAAATACACGCCTTTTACCGCAGGTGGTTGCCTGGGTTGTCACGGATCGCAAGGCCAATTTCAGGGAGGTGACTTCAGTGTTATTGCGGCTACCGGCAACTTCTTCGAGCCAGACATTCCACATCCTTATCCGGTCAATGCACCTGTATTCAAACAAAATCCTACCGGATTCCCTTTACCACATCTGTCCCCGGCGCTGCAGGCATTTTCCGATCCACATGCCATACCTGGTAAAAGACACAAATAATTTTTCACCCTCAAAACCCTTCATTCAAATGTCTGTAACTAAACTTACAAGCTTCAAGGATGTACAAAATTTGTTAGACAGTTTTGTACAATCCAGCGGTGTCACTCCTGGCCCTGCCCCCCACGGTATATTCTGGCATTTCGATGCCAATAATAATCCCATGACCTACAAAGAATTTACGACCGGCTATGTGCCAGGCTTTGATCCGAACTCTTACCCACCGGATGGCTTGTTAATACTGGAAGTAGGCAATGGCGCTTCATCAAATATTGTATTGGCCCTGCAAGGCAAAGGACCATTTGCGCCAGGCGGAAATATCGGGCAACAAATGCCACCACCCAGCCCGCCTTATAATTCTAATAAAACTCCTCCCCAACAGAATGATGTAATCACTGCACTTATTCAATGGATAGATGATAAATGCCCGAATGGGACAGTATAATTAAGAAAGGGCTGGTCTGATGACCGGCCCTTTTAGAATCATCAATGAATGCCTTATCTCGCACCAGGAACCACTCGTACAAAAGTATATGTGGATAGTCGCGTTCCGAAAGGTATCAGTATTATCAAAGGTATTTTATTTACCTGATGGAGGAAGGCGAAGGTGCAGCCAGATCTGATCCGGATGAACGATCTCAAGGCATTTTTTGTATTTAGGAGGTTTGAGATCGAAATTGGCGGCCATGTCGCGAATGATTTTGACTGTAACAGGTCCGGGGGGCGAATCCCTCTTTCTCCGCAGAATATAAAAGCGCTTCAAGGTCAATGACTTGAAGCGCTTTTAGTTTTTACTAATTCTATACTTTATTGATTATCAAACTACAATACGTTCGAATTCCCTTGGCATGAAACTAAGAATATGCTTGTTAAATTGTGCATGCTACCAGTTGCTGAAACGTAGGTTCATTTTCGTTTGTTTTGTTTTTATTAGATATTGCTGCGGGTAGTATTGTTCACTTTTATTGGGATGCATAGGAAGGTCTTATCAATCGTAAAATCCGATGCCGTTATCCCAACTATCGAATCCTGTATGACAAATCGACGATCCGTAGAAGGGTTAAAGAAACCTACATGTATGAACGTTTTCATATTGGACTGATGTGGGTACTTTTTTACTCTCCGGACATTCATTGCAGGACCATTGGCAATGGGGCATTGCTATTCCTGTATGCAATTTATTATACAAAATAGAGTTCGAAATTAACGGTTACTTGGAATTGCCTCAAATGTAGATAAGAACTTCACTATTTTAAGAATTTCATTTGTTTCATTTCAATATACTCCATGATGATAAACAAATCATCTTGAAATAGGTTCGATTGTTGTCCCCGTAGCCCACAGAAAAGCAAGACCCGCTCATAGAGCAGGTCTTGCTTTTTAATATATTTTGATGCTTTCCTAAGGCATTTGTTATCGACTGTATATATGTTCGAAATCGATGGCTGGCCTTACTGATCGACGACGACAAATTTTTCTTCTTTCTGCATTACTCTGTTCTCAGGCTTTTTATCGGGTTAACCATCGCCGCCTTAAGCGACTGATAACTGATGGTCAGCAGGGTGATTATCACTACCAGCAGCGCTGTCAATACGAAGATCATCGGACTCAGCTCAATACGATAGGCAAAACTTTGCAGCCAATGATGACATGTCCACCAACCAAGAGGCATGGCAATCACCAGCGCCAGGCATACTAACCTAAGAAAATCTTTGGATAGCATGGCGACCAACTGGGCGGATGATGCGCCGATCACTTTGCGGATGCCGATCTCCTTCTGCCGTTTTTGCGCGGTGAAAGCAGCCAGCCCAAATAATCCCAGGCAAGAAATCAGGATCGCCATACCCGCGAAATAACGGGTAAGTACCTCTACCCGCTGCTCCGAGGCATAGAGCCTGTTGTAGCTGTCGTCCACATATGTGTAGGCAAAGTCCAATCCCGGATGATATTGGTGTTATAGGTTTTGAACCGCTGCCAGTGCTACCTGCTGCCGGAGCGGGTCAATTCCTGAAGGCCTACCCATTATTTCTGCAATGAAAAAAAGTTCGAACATTGTCCCTCACACCCTGCAACTAAGTAAAAGTGGATATATTTGAGCAGAAACTTGCTTAATTATATCCACTTCTATATCCACTTCTTTATTTAAGCATTATGTCATTTTTTCCGGTAGCCCTTTTGTTTGGTTGAAAGCGAACCACCAGGCATAGGGGGCTTGTCCGCTCATCTTGGAGGTAAAGGTGCCTTTTGCGGGTAGCATCGGCATTTTCTCGATCATCGGATTAGGATGTGAACCTTCCATGATGATCAATTTTTCGGTCGCGCTCGGATAATTGGCCGCAAAGCTGTAAGCGACCATGGCACCGATGTCATGACCACAAATGTAGGCTTTGGCGACACCGAGCTTTTTGATCAATGCATAAAGATCACCCGCCATGGTTTTTTTATCATAGCCGGTTTGCGGCTTGGCAGAAGAACCCATGCCCCGGATATCAACAATGTAAACATGGTAATGCGCCGCAAGTGCGGGTGCTACTAAATGATAGGCATACCAGGTTTCGGGCCAGCCCGGCATTAAGAACAGAGGTTTTCCTTTGCCACCCTCTACATAATGCAGGCTGATCCCGTTAACAGTTTCAGTCCGGTTAATGAAACCTGGAAGTTTTTTGATCAATGCTTCGTCTGTATAGGCTGCCGGTATAGGCGTATGTACTGTCTTGTTTTGCCCTTCTGCAAGCGCAAAATTGAGCACGATAAGCATTGCAGTAAAGATTGATTTCCAGATTTTTGCTTTCATGGTAATGGTGTATGATGTTAAAATTAATTTTCCCGGACTTAGATCTGAGAAACGACCTCAGTGGCTGTTGTCCAGGTGATATTTGGGTAGCGGTCGTTATCAAGTGGTGTGTTCTGCACGCTGAACATGCTGTGCATGTACTGGCTTTGTTGCCATTTGGCATACAGTTCGTGCTCTCCTTCAGGATGTGCGGCCCTTTCCCGTTTGTTATAAGCGGCGAAGTCGGCAAGGCTGCCCATCGGCTTTAACCGGAATTCTCCTTTATTGAATGCTTTGGCAAAAGCGGTGAGTTCCACGGGGCTTACACTGAAACTGTGTATCCGTAGTATCCGTGGGGTATCTGGGTCGAGGGCGGCAGATGCGGTAAATTCTGCGGCATTGTCTTTGGTCGTAAAATCCACCTTCCAGTTCGGGTCCTCACCCCAATAAGCTACCGATTGTTCTTTTAGATTATAAAAGGGCGTATTGTAACTGAGGATATCAGCGAAAGCGCCGATCAGTATGGATGTTCCTTTGATATCCGCCTTGTCCAGGTGAGTGTGAAACTCGCGTCTCAGGTCGAAATTGCGGTTTTCACCTTCTTGCAATTTAGTAAAGTCAGAAGAAAAGTCCGAAGGGATGAATCGCGGCACGCCGGCTTTCACCGCAGCTTTAAGTAATAAAACCTGGGTATCAACGATCACATCCCTTAAGCCCGCCAGTGCAGAAACAACGCAGGTTGCGCCCATACAGGCATTAGTAAGCGCTGTCGCGTCGGTAAGGTCAGCCTCAATAATTTGAGCACCCAATGCGGCGATCTTATCGATTTTTTTTTCATCACTGCCTGAACGAACCAGGGCATGCACTTCTGCCCCTTTTCCGATCAGTGATTTAATAATTCTTGCGCCCAGGTCACCCGTAGCGCCTGCGACTAAAATGAAATTCTTCATAGTTATGTTGTTTGTTTTAATTTTCTATAGCTGATATACCAGCCTAAAAAGATCAATGGAAGAACAATAACGATGTCCATTATTAATTGGTTGAACTGAACACCAAGTATGACCGGCATTTGAACATGGTTGATGCCTGGATCTACCAGTTTGGTTCCCGGGAAAAGAATAGCTGGTAACTGTGCGACCCAATAGAGTGATACGATTATCACAGCCTCATGCAGCCGCTGTAAAGCATTCACCTCTTTTCTGATCCAAAGGACATACAGCGTAAGTAAGCCGAGCAGGGCCCCGAGTACCATAGTTTGTGCATTGTGGAATTTAGCATGAGGGGGCCAGGTCGGGTTATAGATATGGGTAATATTCCAATCTGCCAGGTACGGCGAAACCGATGTGAATAATCCCATAAATGAAAGGATGAGTTTCCCTGTCAGGGGTATATTATCGTTTTCTAAAGTCATAAAGGTTTTTATTTGAGTTGAACACTTCGATCAATTAATCATTACTTATATCTTCCGGTCCGATGACCTTATTAAAGCTTCATCCGAATACGGTTTATTAGCTACCATTTTTTAAATCATTAATGTACTATAAAAGCAAATATAAAACATTTATGTCTTAAGTGAAGCATTTATGTTTTATTTATTTAATTTTAAACCATTAATTGATAATATGAACAAGACGTTGGCAATAGTACAGGAATGGGCAGGGTTCGAGGAGCAGAATCCGGCCGGATCAATAGAGGATTTTTGCAGGGATTATTTAAAAAGACAGCTGGTACAGGAAAATGAGCGAGATATGCCCGACCATGCGCCGGACCTTTCCTGCCGGTATGCACTTACTAAGGTGATCAATCGCCTGTCCAGGCTATGGATGTTCTTTACCATGACCGAGATGAAACCGTTGGGCCTGACAAGTTTCGACGAGTTCATTTTCCTGCTCACCTTACAGCGGTCAGAGCCCATCCGAAAAAAAGATCTCATCTATATGCATTTTATCGAAATATCGTCGGGTATCTTAGTAATTGATCGTTTGATCAAAAAGGGGTTACTTGATGAAAAGACGGACGATCATGATAAAAGATCAAAAATGGTTACGATCACAGCTAAAGGTAGAAAGGTCGTTAAGGATGGGCATGAGGCGCTGGACACCGTTTATTACGAGTTATACGGCGATATGCCCGAAAGCGCCATGATGGAATGCCTGGATAACCTGAAACCCCTGTTGGACAGGATCACGCAAAAATGGAATAAGCTAAAAAAATTCGAGCCGGCCTTTAAAGACGTCTGATCAAACGGAAGGTACCTTGTATATTACGGAGAAGTGTTATCCCAAGTCCCTGATAAGCCTTAACATTTCCATTCCGGCCAATTTCGGCAATACCTTTCAATGAAATCAGTAATCTTCCCCAAATCTTTGGCAAAAAAGGTCGACAATTGCATCCAACTCTTCCGCTAAATAAACTGACCGGGTTTAGTAAATATTGAAGGCTTTCGGATGAAAAATCTGAATGCCTTTTTTGTATTTGGGAGGTTTGAGACCGGATTGCCGGTCATGTCGCGAATGATTTTGGATTAAGTTGTAAGAGGAGTGAGGGTATAGTTAATTTTATTAATTTCATCAAAACGAAACTTATTTCGTACGTAAAAGTTAACTATCGCACAAGCAATGACCGGCTGCTGGTAGCATTAACCCTTGTTTGTTGATTAAATTAACCACTTTCTATCTTTCAAATCAAAATTGGCGAATACATATTAATCAAAACAATTCTGCCTCCTGACCACGTTAACGATCAAATATTAATTATTTATCATGAAAAAACGATATCATACCCTCGGAATTCTGCAAATTGGATGGCCGACACTATTGTTGCTGTATTGTATTTCTGTATCAGCTAATCCTCCTGTTAGCCAACATCACACAGAAGACAAAACGAAATGGGTAGGTACCTGGGGAACAGCACTTTTGGCAACAGATCCTAAGGACATGCCTCCCAAACCAGGAATTGCTAACCATGTCTTAAGACAGATCGTCTGCGTCTCAATCGGTGCTGATAAACTAAGGCTGAAGTTCTCCAATAAATTTGGGAATGGTCCGCTCGTGATCAGATCGGTACAGATTGCGGCTGCGAAAGACAGCAGCGCGATTGATATGTCAACCATTGCATTGTTAACCTTCAATGGGAAACAGGAAGTTATTTTGCAACCAGGTACAGAAATTTATTCCGACCCCAAATCGTTTGAGCTAAAGCCGAGGGCCAGAATCGCTATCACTATTTCTTTTGGCGAAGTCCCTTCAATTCTCACAGGGCATGCAGGCTCCCGAACTACCTCTTATCTGTTTGACAACAACGCTGCCAAACCTGATGAGAAATATAAGGATATGATCAGGATTGATCATTGGTACGTTATTGCAGGAATTGAAGTAGAAGCCAAAAATAATTCGGGATCGGTTGTCGTTTTCGGTGATTCAATCGCTGATGGACGCGGTTCAGGGACCAATAAACAGAATCGCTGGCCCGATATATTATCAGAGAACTTGTTAAAAAATCCAGCTACCAGCAAGGTAGGTGTAATCAATATGGGGATCGGTGGTAATGCCATTCTTAAAGGGGGATTAGGTCCTACCGGATTGCTACGTTTCGAACATGATGTCCTTGATCAGAAAGGGGTCAGATGGCTTATTCTGGCAGAAGGAATTAACGACCTTGGCGGTGCACGGGACGGTTTGGCCGCTGATGACATAGCACAAAATCTCATTGCCGCTTATCAACAATTCATAGATCTGGCGCACGCCAAAGGAATAAAGGTGTACGGTGCCACCATCATGCCTTTCAAAAAAAGCTTCTATTATGAGGGCTACAAAAATTCCGCTCGCAACAAGGTCAACGAATGGATCCGGAGCTCGAACCATTTCGATGCAGTCATCGACTTTGATCAGTTGATGAGAGATCCCAATGACAAGGATGTTTTACAATATGAGCTACAAGCCGGAGCGAATGATTTTCTCCATCCTAACGAAATGGGTTACCGTTTAATAGGCGATGGAATAAACCTGTCTTTGTTCAAGTAATGTTAGTGTAGAATTCCTCTTTTTCCGCAGAATTAGTGCATGGTCATGCCTTGGATGGTTTTGGCTGTCAAATACTCGGCGGGGCGAATTTTACAGTCTCGAAAATTATTAAAGCAGTAAGGGGGTAACTAATTTACCTGTCTCTGCAATCCTTTCAGATATTTAGAGGCGGTAACTTTTGATACACCTAACCTCTCAATTACTTAATCGATCCTACAATAAGGCTATTCAAATAATAGTTCTACCAAAAATGTTATTTAGTGATTGTGATTCAGCATAGGAATAAACCAAATCATCATAAAAACAGCAGCTACAGTCTTAGCAATAATTTTTATTGGTTTTTGTTTATTTTTTAAGTTGGTCTATTTTGCCTGTCAGCACTTTCTTTTCAACAGCAGACTTTGTAAACTGTAATGCCTGCCCATAATGGAATAGTGCTTGTTCGTGATTGATGCCGCTATACAGATAGCCCATTAGCCCGTGATAATAGCTATTATTGGAAAGATTAAGTTTAGCCACTTCTTCAATGGCTATCCCACTATTGAAGGCCTTCGGATGAGAAATCTGAAGGCCTTTTTGTATTTAGGAGGTTTGAGATCGAAATTGGCGCTCATGTCGCGAATGATTTTGACTGTAACAGGTCCGGGGGGCGAATCCTTCTTTCTCTGCAAGCTTTAAAGCTTTTCTAATGTAATTACATCCTCTCAAAATGATAAAATGCTCTCAAAGTGAAAGAGTTTATTTTCCCACAACACCCCATCTGGAAGAATAAAATAGCTATAGTAGCTGTTTTTACGCTTTTATGTCTTTTAGGAACGTCAATTGATTTTAAGGTAGCAAACTAATTATATGCGAACCTTTAAAGTGAACTTAAAAAAGCACGTTACTCCCTGGAATATATTATTGGGATTTTACTCCCTGATAATTATATCAGGCATTATTTATAGAATCATAAAGGGCGCATAAAAGGCTCTTTATGGAAGTAATTAAATCGTTGTGCCTTTTGTATTAGCTGGTATCTGTGAAATCGGATGCGGGTATCTGATATGGCAATAGCTCAAAGAAGGGTACCATATCTGGATGAGAATATTAGGCGGAATCGTTCTCCTTTCATACGGAGTTATTGCACATTGCAGGTTGCCGGCTTTGGACGGTATATGCAACTTATGGAGGGTTTATTATGGGCATGGTTAGCTGACAACTTTAAACCATACTTCTATGATTTAATATGTGCACTCGTTGCCCTGATAGGTGTTTGTATTATCTTTTACGCACCCCAAACCATTCACTAATGAATTAATAAAGCATTAGGAACAATTATCTATCCTTTGTATTTTCAGGTTTTGTTTATTGGTATATACCAACGGATATTTTTCAATTATCACGTTGCTTGTATCCAGTCCATAATTTACGTCTTCTGTTACCCCTATTCCTTTAAGATTATAATAGCATTTAATGAGGATGGATCTCCAGAAAGGCAGATCATTATCAAAAGAGAGATAAGAATTGATGATGATAAATTTATAATCGCCGATATCATTCATCGCAAATTCCATCATAGGGCTGCGTTCAAGTTTAAGTTCTCCGTTACTGACAAGTTCATTTGCTATATGCCGGAAGAAGAGATCTACACGGGGTTGAACACGGAATCCTAATCTGAGCGTTACGTGATAAACATCATTTACGGATAATGTTGTAACTGAATATTGTAATGTATAAGGTTCATCATCAATTTCCACATGGAAAAACCAATAAACATCTGCTTTTTTAATAGGATTACTGAAAATTGACCGGAGCGTTTTGTTTTCAATCTCGTTGGGATCTGCTGATGTGGTGAGGTATATAAGATTCGTAGCAAAATTGCTTATCTCATTATGGTGACTTAGTTCTATCAACCGTTGCAGGTTTTCAGGCTGTAATTTACTAAAAGTAATAAGTTTTTTCTGTTGTAAACGACCAGTGCGCCAAACCAACATTATGAAAGTAAGGAAAGCCCCAACAAACAGCATGATCCAACCGCCCTCTTTGACCTTTTGAAGATTTGCAATCAAAAAAGAGATTTCCACTGTAAGGAATAATGCTGTGATAATGCCTACTACTATTAATGGCTTCCTACGGGCTCGTAACCAAAGTGCGATTAATATTGTGGTAGTAAGCATTGTCAGTGTTACAGAAAGCCCAAAAGCAGCTTCCATTTTACCAGACTCCCTGAAGTGGAGTACCATTCCAATACAGGCTATCATTAATGCCCAGTTAAAGAAAGGAATATATAACTGTCCTCTTATGTTGCTGGGAAAGACGATTTTGTGGCGTGGCCAGAAACCCAGGTGAATAGCTTCATTGGCCAGGGTAAAGCAACCACTGATTAATGCCTGGCTGGCAATAATAGTGGCGAGCGTAGAAAGAATTACTGAGGGAACATAGATCGCCTGGGGAACAATATTATAAAAAGGACTGAGCGTATTGGCTTTCCCCGCCTCTAGCAGCCAGGCAGTCTGGCCAGCATAACAAAGAATCAATGCTATTTTTATGTAGATCCAGCTAACCCGGATATTATTCCTTCCTACATGGCCCATATCACTATACATAGCTTCTGCACCTGTAGTACAAAGGAATATTCCGCCTAATAACCAAAAACCTTTTGGATAATATGTCAATAGTTCATAAGCATAAACAGGGTTCAATGCTTTCAGTACACTAAAATTGTGGCTCAATGCCATCACTCCAATCGCTCCGATAAATGTGAACCATGTCATCATCACTGGCCCAAAGAACTTTCCTATTTGTTGCGTACCGAATTGCTGAATTACAAAAAGCAGAATAATAATAGCAATTACAATAGGCACTGTATCAATATTCGGATAGATGGCTTTCATTCCTTCAATAGCAGACGCTACAGAAATGGGAGGAGTAATAATACCATCAGCCACTAAAAAAGACCCACCTATAATGGCAACAACAATCAGCCACCTCCTGTAGTATCTTTTTATAAGTGCAAACAGGGAGAAGATACCACCTTCACCCTTATTATCAGCCTGCAAAGTGATGAAAATATACTTGAACGTGGTTTGTAAAGTAAGTGTCCATATTACACAACTTAATACACCTAATGCCTTAGCAGGATTGATAATTTCATCAGGCTTGAATAATGCTGTATAGGTATATAGTGGAGAAGTGCCTATATCGCCAAAGACTATTCCAATGGCAATTAGCATACCTGCTGCTTTGATCTGCTTGTGAAATTCCTGTGTGTTTTGTACCGACAGCTCCATTATTTCCCTTGTTTAAAGTACTCAAATATATACCTGGAATTTTACTTTTTGATTATCAATAATATATTTATTAGCTTCCATTTCTACTGGTAAAATAATATAACTTTATGAAAATACTCGTTATCGAGGACGAAGAACGCGTAGCACAACTCATCAAACGGGGATTGGAAGAGCACCTTTATGAGGTAACTGTTGCTTACGATGGTGAATTAGGTAAAAAACTGGCATTAAAAAACAGCTTTGACCTGATTATAACTGACATTATACTGCCCAAAGTGAGTGGACTCGATCTCTGCAAAGAGATCAGAACCGTACTACCGGATACCCCCATTATTATGCTTACCGCATTAGGAACCACCGATGATAAAGTAGAGGGTTTTGATGCAGGTGCAGATGATTATTTATTAAAACCATTTGACTTAAGAGAGTTACATGTACGGATCCGTGCTTTATTGAAGCGTAATAACGGCAAAAGTAATTCACAGGGTTTTATTTTAAAATATGCAGACCTTGAATTAAACATGCATACCAAAATTGTAAAACGTAGCAACAAAGAAATTTCCTTAACCCCAAAAGAACTAAAACTTTTAGAATATATGATGCAAAACCCGGAAAGGGTTTTGTCAAGAACAGAAATTGCAGAAAAGGTTTGGGAAACAACATTCGACACAGGAACCAACTTTATTGATGTTTACATTAATTACCTGCGTAAGAAAATAGATAAGGATTTTGATGTTAAACTCATTCATACCAAGCCAGGCCTTGGCTTCATCTTTAAACAGGACTAACAATGCAAATTAAAACAAGGCTTACTCTATTGTTTACTTCGTTGGTCGCCGCATTATTATTGGCATTTGCATTAACTGTTTATTTCACTTCCTCTGCAACCAGGGAAGATGAGTATTTTAAAAGATTGAAACAACAGGCAGCTACTAAAGCTAACCTTTTATTTGATACAAAGGTTGCCCCTGTAGTTTTACAACTCATCTATAAAAATGCACCTAATGCTTTATTCCAGGAAGAAGTAGCCATTTACGATACTGCTTTTCATCTATTATACCATGATGCAGTTGAAATAGACAAGGTGAAAGAAACACAGAACATGATAGACCGTATTATTGTTCAGAAAGAAATTCAATTTTACCTTGAAGATGTACAGGTAGTAGGTTTCTTATATGAACATAACGGGCAACATTATGTAATAACAGCTGCCGCAAAAGATGAATACGGACTTACCAAACTTGCCAATCTTCGCAATACAATTATTATAGCCTTTCTTTTCTCTATAATTATTATATTCTATGTCGGACAATTCCTGTCTAAAAAGGCATTGCAACCCGTTTCATCGCTGGTACAAAAGGTGAAAAAAATCACCGTTACCAACCTTGATCTAAGAGTGGAGGAAGGGAACCGGAAAGACGAAATTGCAGCTCTTGCCATCACTTTTAACGAAATGCTTAACAGGCTTGAAAATTCTTTTGATGCACAAAAACATTTTGTTTCAAATATTTCTCATGAATTAAGAACGCCGCTTACTGCAATGCTGGCAGAAATGCAGCTTACAATGCAAAAAGAAAGAAGCAATAAAGAATACCAACAGTCAATAGAACATATTATTTCTGATATTCAGAAATTAATGCGTCTTTCCAATAGTCTGCTGGACTTAGCAAAAGCCAGTTACGATCAAACAGAAATTTCCTTTAAAGAAGTCAGGTTGGATGAAATCTTATTAGATGCACGAAATGACGTACTTCACAATCAACCAGGCTATAAAGTGAATATCGTTTTTGAAAAAGAAACTGACAATGATGATTTTATTTCAGTAAATGGCAATGAATATCTGTTAAAGGTGGCCTTTGCAAACTTAATAGAAAACGGCTGCAAATTTTCAAACAATAAGCAGAGCATAACTTCTATTTCTTACAATGAAAAACAAATTTTCCTGAGCTTTTCAGATAACGGTATTGGAATCAGTAATGAAGAATTGCAACATGTTTTCACTCCTTTTTACAGGGGGAAAAATAAAAAAATTGCAGATGGTAATGGTATTGGATTATTTCTCACCCAAAAAATCATTGCATTGCATAATGGCAACCTTTCAGTTCTATCCAAAGAAAACGAAGGTACAACCTTCATCATCACATTGCCTCATATCTGATATTAATATCTCTAATGATTTTCTAATAACATTCTAAAGCAATTCTAACAGCCCCTTCGAAGGGGCTGTTTTAGTTTCGCGGAGCAAAATCTCATTAAACAGCTGCTCAATTAGAAAATGAAAAGAAAAATATTATCAATACTGTTATTCAATGGAATGTTCCTGATTAACTACTCCTGCCATAGCCCCCAGGCTGAAACAGAAAATATTAATTATACCCTGCTGGGCGACACCATCATTATTCCGGAAAATTCAAACTTGCAAAACAAACTTGCAACAACAACTGCTCAAAGTGAGCCTTATCGTTTGCAAATGCTGACCACCGGTACGGTAAAAGCCATCCCAACTCAATATGCAGAAATAGCTCCACCCTTTCAGGGACGAGTAACAAAATCATATTTACGGTTGGGTTTAAAGACCACACCTGAAACACCACTGTTCGAAATAAGCTCCCCTGATTTTATTGCGGCACAAAAAATTTTCTTCCAGGAAAAATCACAGATGCAACAGGCTGAAAAAACGTTGAAACGCCAACAGGATTTAATTGCCAATGGTGTAGGAACACAAAAGGATCTGGAAGAAGCCCAAACAGCTTACGAAGTAGAAAAAAAGGAGTATGAAAATGCAGTAATAGGTATTAAAATTTTCAAAGCAAGCCCTGATAATCTTTCATTAGGGCAAGCATTAGTAGTTCATTCTCCTATCGCCGGAGAAGTAATTGAAAATAAAGTAATACTCGGACAGTTCATAAAAGACGATGCAGCAAGTGTAGCCACAGTGGCAGAATTATCTAAGATCTGGATTGTTGGGCAGGTAAAAGAAAAAGATATTCGCTTTATCCATGAGTTAGATGATTGTAATATTGAAATTGCAGCTCTTCCGGAAAAACATATCCGGGGCAAGGTATATCATGTAAAAGAGATTGTCAATGAAGATACACGCAGCGTAGAAGTGCTTATAGAAGCTAATAATGCCGATCATACACTGAAACCGGGTATGTATGTAACCGTAAATTTCATTGTTGCACCCGTTAATGCCATTCTTATTCCATCAAAAGCCTTATTGCAGATGAATGATGCCAGTTTTGTTTTCATAGAAACTGCCGCAGGGAAATATATAAAACGTAAAGTGGAAACTGCGGGTACACAAGGAGAAAGAATAGTCATTCAATCTGGATTAAACAATGGAGATAAGATTGTTTCAGAAGGTGGTTTTTATCTCCTGGATGCAAAATAACAACCACAATAACGCAAATCTTCATGAAGAAATTAATATTCACAGCAATAGAAAAACGCTGGCTTTTTGTTGCATTATTTATACTCCTGGTCTGTTTTGGTTATTATTCATGGACACAACTATCTGTTGAAGCCTATCCCGACATCGCAGATGTTACTTCACAAGTTGTAACACAGGTTCCGGGACTTGCTGCTGAAGAGGTAGAACAACAAATAACCATTCCTGTAGAAAGGGCTTTAAATGGCATGCCCGGTATGCACGTAATGCGTAGTAAAAGCACATTTGGATTGTCCATTATTACTATCGTGTTTGAAGACGGTATTGAGGATTATTGGGCAAGGCAACGTATCTCAGAAAGGCTGAACGATGTGGACCTGCCTTATAACGCGAAGCCCGGATTAGACCCGCTTACATCTCCCATAGGTGAAATTTACCGTTATATTATAGAGAGCAAAGGCCACGATCTCAGAGAAATCACCGACCTGCAGAACTGGAAGATTATCCCCCGTATTAAGCAGGTACCAGGTGTTGCCGATGTTACCAATTTTGGTGGTATCACAACGCAATACCAGATAGAACTGGACCCCAGAAAATTAGAACAATATCAATTGTCCCTGACTGATATACAGACTGCTATCAATAACAACAATGCCAATTCAGGAGGCAGTGTATTAAATAGAGGTGATCTGGGTTATGTGGTGCGGGGTATAGGCCTTGTAAAAACGTTGGAAGGCCTGGGCAAGGTAGTGGTGAAATCAGTAAATGGAGTTCCCGTATTTCTAAATGATGTAGGAACATTAAAATACGGGAACCTGGAACGCAAGGGCATCTTAGGGTATACCGACAGGAAAGTAAATTATAGCGAAGGCGATGAAGGCATCGTATTGTTATTAAAAGGCCAGAACCCATCCAAAGTACTGGAAGGTATCCATGCTGCTGTGGAGGACCTTAATAAAAATATATTGCCCGAAGGGGTACGTATCCGGCCGTATATAGACAGAACTAACCTGGTAGAAACAACCCTGCACACTGTATCGCATACCTTATTGGAAGGTATGAGTCTGGTAATTATTGTGCTGATTGTTTTTCTCGGCAACTGGCGTGGGGCATTAATTGTAGCCATCACCATTCCACTGGCGTTATTGATTGCATTTATCCTGATGCACTTTACAAATATTCCGGCAAACCTGCTTTCACTTGGCGCCATTGACTTTGGGATTATTGTGGATGGGGCCATTGTAATGATGGAAACCATTTTGAAAAAGAGAGAAGATAGCCCCAACGAAGAGCTGCAGGAATCTACCATAGGGGAAAGGGCATTGGCTGTTGCCAAACCTATTTTGTTCTCCACCGTTATCATCATTACAGCTTACCTGCCCCTGTTCTCTTTTGAAAGGGTTGAAAAGAAACTGTTTACACCCATGGCTTTTACCGTTGGTTTTGCATTGTTAGGTGCATTGGCAGTTGCACTGTTGCTGATACCGGGACTGGCTTATGCAGTCTATCGGAAGCCACGGAAATTATTCCACAATAAATGGCTGGAAAAATTGACCAATGCCTATTTTGAAGGTGGTAAAAAAATGATGAAAACTCCTCAACGGGTATTTATTCCCCTGGTACTTGTTTTAATCAGTGCAGTTATTCTTTCCATCACCGTAGGTAAAGATTTCTTACCTCCTTTGGATGAAGGTTCTATCTGGTTACAGGTGCAGCTACCTCCGGGTGTATCGTTACAGAAATCGAAAGAAATGAGTGATACCTTACGGCAGCATACCATGAAGTATGATGAAGTAACCTATATGATGGTGCAGGCAGGACGTAACGATGATGGTACCGACCCATGGACCGCCTCTCACTTTGAATGCAGCATTGGTATTAAACCATATTGTGAATGGAAGAACGGCAGGACCAAAGCCGACCTGATTGATGATCTGGCAAGAGAATATGCCACCATGCCGGGTTATACTGTCGGGTTCAGTCAACCCATGATCGATGGTGTAATGGATAAGATTGCAGGGGCACACAGCGAACTGGTGGTAAAAATATATGGGGATGATTTTAAAGAAACTCGCCATATCGCAGAAAACGTTATGACCTCCATTAAAAGCATTAAAGGTGCTGTCGATGTAGCCATTGACCAGGAGCCCCCATTGCCGCAATTACAGATCTCTGTTGACAGGGATGCTATGGCACGTTATGGCTTGAATGTAACTGACGTAGGAGAGCTGATTGAAGTCGCTATTGGCGGAAAAGCTATATCCCAGGTGTTTGTTGGCAATAAAGTGTATGATGTTATCTGCCGCTATAATGAAGAAAGCCGAAATACGCCTGAGAAAATATCGAACCTGATGCTCACTTCTCAGACGGGGGCAAAAATTCCTTTGTCGCAAATAGCAACTGTAAAAACCGCCACCGGAGAAAGCACTATTACAAGAGAATTAAATAAGAGACATTTGACTGTAAAACTCAATTTGCGGGGCAATGATCTGACAGCTTTTTTAAAGGAAGCGCAAAGCAATATTGAACGAACGGTAAAGTACGATCATGAAAAATACAATATTATATGGGGTGGACAATTTGAAAACCAAAACAGGGCTTATGCCAAGTTGATGATAATTGTTCCACTGGCATTGGCCATCATGTTTTTATTACTCTATGGTGCATTCGGCAAGTTCCGGCAGGCGGGACTGATCTTATCCATTGTGCCGCTGGCATTATTCGGGGGTATGCTGGCGTTGAACATCAGAGGTATGACATTGAATGTTTCTTCAGCAGTGGGTTTCATTGCATTGTTTGGTGTAGCCATACAGAATGGGGTGATTTTGATTTCACACATAAATGACCTGCGAAAGAAAGGCTATGATTTACTTACCGCCGTTGTGGAAGGTGCTGAAGACCGTTTCCGTCCTGTATTAATGACTGCCACAGTTGCGGCATTGGGTTTATTACCCGCATCTCTGGCAACAGGTATAGGTTCTGATGTACAAAGGCCACTGGCAACCGTAATTGTATATGGTCTTTTCGTAGCAACCGCCATCACGCTATTTGTTTTACCTCCCTTATACTATATGATGGAAAGTAAATGGGGAAAGAAAGATTATAAACAGTTTTCATCATCCAACGAATAAAAAAGTGCATGCAATTCTATAAGAAATATATTTTATTAACATGGATAATCCTGTGCATCTGTACCAGAGTACATGCACAACTAGATACTGGTTTTGCGAAAACAAGGGTATCACTTACCCAATATTTGAGTTTGGTAGGTAAGCAAAACTTCAGTTATGTAGCACAGCAATACAATGTCAGTATTGCTGAAGCGGGTGTCGAATCTGCCAAAGTTTTCCCTGATCCTCAATTATCTATTGGTTTTTATGATAATCAGCAAGCCAGTAAACATTTAGGACAGGGTTATAATGCTGGTATTGGTAGCACGTTAGAATTGGGAGGTAAACGAAAGTCAAGAATTGACCTCGCACAAAGCCAGTTGCAATTAAGCAAAGCCATGTTACAGGATTACTTTCGCAATCTTCAGGCAGATGCCACAATTGCATATTTCAATGCCTTGCAACAATATAATCTGTTACAGGTTCAACAAAGCTCCTATGTTACCATGGAGCAACTGGCTGATGCAGATGATATCCGTTTTAAATTAGGTGCTATAACAGAAGTGGATGCAAGACAGTCGAAATTAGAAGCAGGTAGCTTACTTAACAGTCTTTATCAAAATGAAGCCGATTGGAAAACTGCTTTAGTACAATTAAGTATTAATACAGGCAAAGCGCAGTCCGATACATTACTTACTCCGATATCGAATTCAGATAACCTGGAAAGGGATTTCGCATTGGGTACTTTAATCACTAACGCACAGGATAACAGGGCTGATATTCTAGCAGCAATTAATAGTAAAACTGTTGCCGATAAAAACTTACAGTTGATCAGGGCCAACAGGAAAATTGATCTGGGCATTTCAGCTGGTATGCAATATAACGGTGAATCAACAAATACCATAGCCCCCACACCGGCTTACAGAAGTATCAATGCAGGCATTTCCATTCCATTAAAGTTCTCTAACAGATATAAAGGTGATATGAAAGCCGCCCAATATTCCATCATGCAGGCTGCAGTCCAATACGATCAGATATTATTGCAAATCCAGGCAGAAGTAATACAATCCTACTTTAATTATAAAGCAGCAGAAAAACAGGTATCACAATTTAAAAGCGGTTTGCTCACTGAAGCACAAAAAGTATTAACAGGCAAAATATATAGTTACAAACGTGGCGAAACTTCTTTATTGGAAGTATTAAATGCACAACGTACTTACAACGACGTGCAGCAAAACTATTATCAGTCATTATTCAGTTATGCCGAGGCATTGGTAAATCTGGAACGTTCAGCTGGTATTTGGGATATACAATAAGACAACGTATTTATGAATCTTAAAAGGCCCCCCGCATACACTATAGAATCATTAGGTTCGTACTAACCCCGAACTTATGGTTTGGTAAACGGTGAACGAATTACTGTTGCAGGAGGATTACTGTAATTCTCAATTAAAAGAAACAGGCAAAGACCTTATGATCTTTGCCTGCATTTAATCAACCTGTAATATTATCCTTATTGATTAAAATTCTTATACGATAAGATTGATTATTAACCTTCAGCCAGTAGTATCCAAGTCCAGATGACATCTTTGATTCGACATATTCTAACCTTAGAGTCAAGTAAAAATAATTGATCAATACAATCCTTTTATAAAAAGATACTCTTTTTCTTCTTTCACTTTCACTCTTGATATTTGTGCATCCTTTTGTAAAGAAAGTAGGTTTGTATACATGATGATCAGCTGCCGTACAATTGCTCCTATGAGCAGCAACGTAGCAATCACAAAAACTGGGGTACTCATAAATAATTATTTTATTGATAAAATATATTTAGCTAATTCGCTCAGATCGTCTCCGGAAAATTTGTCGCCGAATGCTGGCATCTGTGGAAAATCAGGCCGTTTTTTACCAGGTTTTTTGATCCATGCTTTCAGCTTGTCCGGCTGATCATGGTAAATGCTTACCATTTCCAGCATGGGTGGCCCTACCAGTTTAGTATCTTTCTGATGGCAGGCACTACAATTTGCTTTAAAAAGAGCGGCCCCTTTGGCAACATCACCCAGTGATGGATCTATTTCCAGTTCCTCTTCTTCTTCCTGTGGATTAGCTCTTGCTTCAGCAGATAATTTTTCGAACTCCGCAGTTTTGGCAGCCATCAGTTGTCGGTGAGGTGCAAGCGCATTGGCACGATATATATGTCTGCCACTACCCATGAATAAAACAGTGGTTCCTAACGCCAATACAACTTTGCCAAAATGCCGGTCTATTTTTTCTGCTGGTCCGGTAATTGCTTTCCATATCCAGATCATTGCAGGAATAGCAATAGCGGCACCTGTCAGGATCACTCCAATAAGATTCCAGCCGATACCTTTTGAGGGTAATGTCATCAATACCAATGGGCCTATCAGAAACTGGGCAGCAGAAGCAGCCAGTGTAAGTGAATAAGCCTTTTTCTTTATTTCGTATCTGTTCAGATGGGAGTAAAAACTCTCGAAAGGATAATTTTTCCTCCCGGTATACCAGAACAGGAATAGCCCGGTGATACCCAATGATGCACAAATGAAATGCAGATAGCGTGGAAATACATTGGGCAATACCAGTGCACTCATAAAACCTTTGATTGTACCCCACTTTTCAGGAAACAACATCAGGTTGATATTTACCAGGAATATTAATGGGATAAATAGGAAAACAGCAACGGCCGCCGCAATAATTGAAAGATGTAATGCTTTGTTCTGTGCCAGAATTTTCCAGGTATATTTATGCATGTAAGTCAGCAAAAAGGCAATGGTAACAAGTGGAATGATGGATATCCACATTAGGCCAGTCAGTGCATTGGCAGAATAAAAATAAATGCTGTAAAGCGTATTAATACTTAACAACGGTGCTACTCCCAGCACTACTGCGAGACTCTTATTGACCGTTATTGTTTTCGCAATTTCATTTGCCAGGGTATCATAATCCTTATCCTTTAACCCCTTTATTTCAGCCCATAATGTGATAATTGAGCCTCCCAGCATGAGATTTACAAATACGATATGAGCCAGAAATGAAATGACGAGGAGTACTACTAATAACCATTCCGGCAATGGTAAATCCAATGGTATATCTCTTGGTACAGGTGTGGTTGCCTGCAAAAAATAAAGCATGTCTAAGTTCTGTTTAAATGAATTAAATTGTTTTACTGTTGGTCAGCGCGTTTTTTCTTCCTGTTGTTTTTCCATGACGACTTTGGCAGCTTCCATATCATTTAGTTTATTGACTGTTACGCCCTCTGTCTGTGCACCTTCGATCACTTCTTTTGTTTCCTGAACATATTTGATATAAGCTACCAGTGCTTTTAGCTCCTGTTTATTACCAGGAAATGGCGGCATATAAGTTCGTGCATTGTGCATTGTAGGTATATAGGCGGCCATTGAGTTTTCATCCAGTGGTTTGCCAAATCCATACATACGTTCAAATACATAAGTGATAGAATTGACTCCCTGTGTGGTATGGCAACGGCTGCATGCCAGCATGAATACATTACGACCTGCTTCAATTTTATTATCCGGAGTTACTTCCGGCGTACTTGTATAGGTCGCATATTTGAGAATACCGTCTTTTTTATAAAGTGGATAATCTTCTTCTCTCAACAGGTTGCTATACATGTAACCACCAATTACATAAGGCTTTCTGATAAACTCCCTGACACGCTCAAAAATTCCAAGGAAACCAAAAGCCATGATGCAGGCCACCAGTGCTAAAGGGAACCTCATCCACCCGGATTTTAAAAGGCCTAGTATTGCCAGTAGTAAAACGATGGTTATTGCAACCATTATGACATACTGCAACAGGGTGTAAAATTGTGAAAAATCAATAGTGCCTATAGCCGTACTCATGTTTGCTTTCATGGCAGCGGGCATCACCCTGTAATAATTGATTGCTCCTGCCAGTGAAAATGGAGCCCAGCAAAGTATCCAGGCAGAAGCTGCCCGCACAGCCTTTTGCCGCATGGCAGTACCTGTATCTGTAAAGAGCGTAATCAACATAAGGCCAAATACGCCACCAACCAGCATTGCAGTAGGGGTACGGAACATTAACTGTGGCAGGTAAATCGGATTTGTAAAGCCATTCAGCAGGCTATGATGTGTTTTCCAGTTGCCCGGGTCCATCATGAAGCTAAGAATGGATACAATAATGGCCATTGTAATCCAGGAAAAAATAGATAGAAACCAGCCAAACCTGATGTGCCTGAGTTTGGAAGTCAATGATTTGTTCGCATTCTTCCAAGTCAGGAAGTAAATAACAATCAATACAACTTCAGTTACAAACACGAGCCATTCCGTAAACCATGCCCAATAGAAGACTCTTATAAGACTACCTATAGATGCAGGGCTTACGAGGGCTACAGAAAACCAGATACCAACTCCTGTCATAGCGCCCAGTGTAGTGGTAATGATGAAACCGACTTTCATCATCTTATACACCATATTATCCCAGGTAAAATCTGTGATTTCTGCGCTACTACTATTTTTTACCCCTTTTTGTTCCAGCCAGGTAACCAATGGGATAAACCCTACAGCGAGTCCATGATTAATGAGCACATGAATGATAGCAATCATAGCTATCAAAAACCTATCGTTCAGCCAATCGAGGTGAAATAATGGAAAGTCCATACTAAGCTTACATTTATCTTACAAAGTTCGTGATAACATCGCTGGTCCAGCTCCGATTAAAGGGAAGAATGTATAGATAATGAAGACTCGATATTTTCATTTTCAATCCTGACGTTTTCAAATTCGTGACTGTCCTTTTTTACAATCATTACTCTGATAAAAAAGAATACTAACACACATATAAAAAGTAATAGTGCTACGCGATTGATGAAATAGATATATCCTATAGTTTTTTGGTTATTGTTGTTCATGATTTGAATGTTTTTGATTTTCTAAAATTTTCCGGTGTCATGCCGGTTTCCTTTTTATAAAATGTATTGAAGTAAGATGCACTCTCGAATCCCAGTTCATATGCAATCTCAGCTACAGACTGAGAGGTATGGTGCAGCAGTCTGCTGGCTTCTTTCACAATCCGTGCCCTTATCAGGCTGCCACTGGTGATATGATAAAACTCATGGCAGAGCTTATTCAGGTAATTGGTTGTAATATGTAGCTGATCTGCATAAAAAGAAGGATGCCGGTGATGTGCATAGTTATCTTCTACCAGTTGCTCAAACCGGATGATTTTTGCATGCTTTATATTCTTTTCTTCCTTAACAGGTAATTTAAATATAGTGCGGTCGAGTTCGTGTAACAGGATATTGAGATAAGATCTTAGCAGGTCGTTTTTTCCTTCGAGCATATTTTCAAACTCATCCAGAATCTGCTGTAAAAGGTTATCCCATTTATTTGTCTGTTCATGACTGATTCTTGTTGTTATTGACGCATGCTGTGTCATGAACGCAAATCTGTGCAGCACATTATTATTATACCTCAATGAAAAAAAATTATCTGTAAAGCACACAATAAAGCCAGTTGCCAGGTTACTTAAATCCAGGCAACAGATGTTGTTTGGTTTTACAAATATTACTTTTGGCCCTTCCGCATTGATTTTTTCATTATCAATAGTCACCCATCCCACGGCCTCCCATATACATATTAGCATATAATAAGATGGCCTGTACAGATGCTCCAGGAAAGGATATTGCTGTAACAGAAAAGAAAGTCTGTCTATACGGAAATCATTTGAGTCCGGGCCAAAAGTACCTAATGAGTAAACCGGGATTGACTCCCTCATAACTATCATGGGTACTAATTGGTGATCAAAAAAAATATGTAGAAAGGATCAGGCGATAGGGGGGCGCAGGATAGGATATTTAATACCGGTTAATAGATCGATGCTGATATCGGGGAAATTATTTTTAATAATAGCAATAGGGCATGTCTGTCCTGTTGTCTGAATGACATGCACCCAAAGAGTAACTGGGGTTTGTTTAAGTTCCAGATTTCTTTTCTCTCTTTCCTGTTCTTTCTCCAATTGCTTTTCAAGAAAGCAGGAACCTTTACATACAGGAATTTTGTCAAACCGGTTTATACAATAGTTGGTCGCAATATAGTCCCGTTTCAAATAAAACAGCCCTACCAGCCAGACATTGGCAGTTGTCTGAATGAATAGTGAAAAGATAAGTAATATGGCTGCGAGCTTCTTCAATATGTATACTTATATACGTTCTTTTAACAGTACATGAATGTCCCTGATCAATCTTCCGGTTTCGGTGGTATCGGTGCCATCATAAACTCCCCTGATATGCCTTTGCTTGTCTATCAATAAAAAGCCTCCACTGTGTGTAAAGCCTCCAGGCACAGTGCTATCAGGATATACGGTTGCATAATAGGAAGCTGCCAGCTTGTAAATAGTATCTGCAGGGGCTGTAACAAAATGCCATCTTTCGGTCTGTACGCCGAGGGATGTGCTATAAGATCTCAGGCGTGGAATTGTATCATATTCCGGGTCTATTGTGTGTGAGATAAAGTTCACATGTTTATTATCATCAAAGGCATGGTATACCTTCAGCATTTCCTTTGTCATTTTAGGGCAAATGGTTGGACAGGAGAGGAAAATAAAATCGGCAACATATATCCGGTCGTCAAACGTACTGTTTGTGATCAGATTACTATCCTGATCCGTAAGTATAAAGTCTGCAATAACCGGATAGATGGTATCTGTTTTACCAGTGATTGGATGCTGCCTATAATCAGCATCGCCAAGGATAGGTAATCGCTTTGGTTGAAGGTGGCAGGAAATCAACCCGTTGATAATAACGATAAATAATACTATTGGTACTCCTGTCTTCATAAGAATTAATTTAAAGGTATGCTGCTACCAGGAGCAGCATACCTTTCATCCATTAGAATCGCACTGCTATGCTACCTGCAAATCTACGTAGCATTCCGGGAGTAAAGGTGCCGGAACCACCTGTATAATAAGCCTTGTTACCAATATTATCAGCTGTAATAGCAAACCTGTATCGTGCATGATTGTAGAATAGCGATGCATTGATAAGCGTATAACTATCCAGGTAAAACTGGCCGTTCGTTGTATTATTAATGATCAGATTACGGGAGGCATAATTTCCTCCGGCGCCTATTCCTAATCCCACTGGTAATTGATAACTGGCATAGAAGTTATTAAAGGTTAGACACGGTCCTGTATGTTTTCAAACAGCCTGATATGAATATCTTTTTCATGATACTTTATGATCATAATCCGGAAGTAAATTCTGATCACCAATGCGAGCACTACGGCCAGCATAAACACGGCTGACCACACACTGCCTTGTTCAGTAAACAATATTTTTCCGTAATTGTAGATGCAGAATAAAAATGCGACTGCCATAGCCAACCGGAACAGTTGTTTCATTTCCGGGTAGAAATAGCTAGCCCTGATCCTGTTGTATACAGAACTTAACAAATGTTTCATACATATTTTTTGGGTGATCGGAAATACATAGCACATGTAAATTACTTACATGGCATAACAGCGAAGCATAAATCAATTAGCAGGAAGGAGGATGGAAACAGGAACGGGGCATTTTAACAATTGTACTATCATTATTGATAATGTATTCCTGTGCAACAATTACGGGTAAAGTGATATTCAGCGTAAACAGGGGGTAATTCGAGACAACAAGCTCATCACGGTTCTCACTTCTTTTTTCCGGGGCTTTATTTTCCCGGTTTTCTTCCTGTTTTAGCTTTTTCATCATCTGGCACTTACCATTACAATGCATAGAAGGGCGGGCCTTATTTTCACATTTTTCGGCAAATGTGGCTGTGTTGGCGTAATAATCAAACACAATAAGCACCTTGTTTAATGACTGGGCCATAAGGGCAGTCATTAATAAGAATACTGATATTTGCTTAAAAATTGCCAATTCCTGATTTTGGGGCAAAAATAACCTTTATCATGGATATTTTTTATTTGTTGTAAATATTTTCTATTTCACCTTTTTGCGGCGGAGTATATAAAATATGTTTACTTTTGCTCGTCAATTGCCAGCAAAACTGTTCATGAACCATTGCTTTAAACATATAGTCCTTTTTCTAACAATGGTTGCGATTTTTATTACAACCTTTAGCAAAAGTATTATCCTTTTAAACTTCTATATTAATCAAAAGGCAATTACAGCGCAATTTTGTATCAACAAAGACAAGCCAATGATGCATTGCAATGGGCATTGTTATTTAAAGAAGCAGATACAAAATGAACAGCAACAGGAGCAGGCACTTGCTGATGCTTTTGGCAAGAATGAGCTATTTGTTTTTCAGCCTGGTTTTCCAATGATACCTGTAGAAATTTCTCACGAAAACAAATTTTTAGCAGATCCCTTTGTTCCCAATAAGACTTCCCTATATCAGTCTTTAATCGATAAAAGATTACTGAAACCTCCCATTTTTATTTAGACACTCCGCTATTAAAACTTACTGAATCAATTCGCTTATTACGGTAAATATGTTTTACTTGTAATACGGGAATTAATTTTTCTATGCACTATAAAATAAATAGTGTTGATAGTAATATATCAACACTAAAAAACTGTGCATTCAATAAATAAAAATGAAAGAAATCGTATGCATATTACTTGGATTGTTTCTATTCACGGATCTACAGGGACAATCCATCAGTGGTACAGTGAAATCCGCCAATAGTAATATCATTGAAGGAGCCACTATTACCATTTTAAATACAAACAAATCAACTATTACCGATAAGCAAGGGGATTTTAAAATTGCCAACATCTTACCTGGAACATATCAATTAAGTGTTAGCGCTATGGGTTTTGCAACAAAACTTATCGGGACAAAGGTGGTTGCTAACAAAGCAATAGAACTGAATATCACATTAACTGAGCAAAACCGTCAATTAAGTGAGGCTGTCGTAACGGCTAACAAAAGAGAAGAAGATATTATGAAGGTCGCCACTTCAATTACTTCCCTTTCTGCAAAAAAGATAGAAGATAACCGTATATGGGGCCTGGGTGATCTGGCCGCTTTAGTACCTAATTATGCTTATCAGGAATTGGGTGTTGCCTACGAACAAATTCAATCGATCAGAGGTATCCAGGCTTTCAGTGAAAACCCTGCTGTTTCTACCTATATAGATGATGTCAATAACCTTGATATTCTGGCCAATGGTTCAGCTTTAACAGATATAGAACGAATTGAAGTATTGAGAGGCCCTCAGGGAACCTTATTTGGACGGAATGCAATGGGAGGCGTGGTGAATATCATCACTAAAAAACCTACCAATAAAACATCGGGCTTTGTCGAAGCAGGAGTAGGAAATCAGGGTCTGCAACGCTATAGTGCTGGCTTTAAGACGCCAATTGTGAAAGACAAATTATTTTTTGGATTTACCGGATTGTTTCAAACAAAGGATGGATTTTATATAAATGATACTACCGGGACCGGCGCAACAGATGGTAGTATAAACGGGAAAAAATTGGGTGGTACGAAAAATCTGTATGGTAATTTATTTTTAAAATGGTTGCCCTCAAGTCGCCTGATGCTTACACTGAACATTAAAGGGCAAAGGGACTGGAGTAATAATTCTACTTATATGGTATCGCAATTTAATGACTCCGTCGGATTTGCTGATCCAAATAAATTGAATCTTGGAAGAATTGGACAAGATCAAAGAAATATATTCAATAACTCCCTGGTGGCTAAATATTCAGGTAACAACTTTACGCTCACTTCAATTTCTGCCTACCAGAATATCCGTATGGGATATAAGGACATTTATTTCCCGGGGTATTATAGTTCCTTTTATGATAAGAAACCGGGAGAATTATTACCACCACAGGTAGTTTATAGTCAGGAGGTACGCATTAACTCCAATAATGATAAAAGGTTCCAATATACAGCAGGCATTTACGGTTTTTCACAGAAAAGCCATGGTGGGGATAATGTCTATGAATTATCAGAGTCTGATGCTGCAGCGTATGGTTTGGCCACAGGTTCATACATCATTTCCAGGAACGATGCTAAAAACTATGGACTGGCTGGTTTTGGAGAGCTGAGCTATCAATTGGCAGATAAATTTAAAGCCACTGTTGGTTTGCGTTATGACTATGAAAACAGGCAGTCAACATTCAACGGTTTTGGTGATGCTGTACTGGTAAATGGAGAAGTAACAAACTATGTTGCTGATACCACAGCCAAAGGTACTTATTCTGCTTTTTCGCCCAAACTTGCTCTTAGCTATGCCGTAAATGATCATGCGAATGTATATGCTACTTATAATCGCGGTTTCCGTGCAGGAGGCATCAATGCACAGCGATTTACAACAAGTACTAACGCAAAGCAAACATTCGATCCTGAATACTCTGATAATTTTGAAATAGGGTATAAGACTAGCCTTGCACAAAATAAGGTCAGTATAGCTGCATCAGCATTCCTCATTAAATGGAAAGATATGCAGATGAGTAACATCGTTTCCCCATTTACTTATGCGTTGGAGAATGTTGGTAATTCACAGTCCATGGGTCTGGAATTAGAAGTTTCTGCTATACCTGTAAAAGGTTTGCAGGTAGATGGTAGTGTTGGTTTGAATAAAACTAAATATGAAGACTTTGAATTGACCAGAGTAGATTATACCACTGGGGTAGAAACAAAAACACAGGTAGCCGGCAATAGTTTGTCTAACACGCCAGGCCATACCATCTATCTGGGTGCACAATACGAGTTTGGAATAACGAAAAAATTAAAAACGGTGGTTCATGGAGATATCAGAAATATAGGTAAATATTATGCTGATATGCAAAATTCTATCAAACAACCTACTTATACCCTGGTAAATACCAGAATCGGATTAAATTATAATAGTTATGGGTTGTTCTTTTGGGGCCAGAACTTAACCAGTGAAAGGTATCTCTTATACGGTAGCGCTGATAGTAGTTTTGGTAGAAATGTTATTATGTCATCTCCCAGTACATATGGTGTTACATTAAGTGCACGGTTTTAAACCAGTCATTCATTTTAAAAATAGTCAATGAAAAAAATTATGATAGCTTTTGCAATAGTGATGACTATTGCATCCTGCAAAAACAAAATAGAAGAAACTGCCCGGTCCACAAAAAGTCACGACGAGCAATTGGCGGAAATGTTTCCAAAACCCAAAATAGATGTCAGGACAGTAGGTATCTTATTATATGATGGCTATTCTACTTTAGATGCGATGGGACCTTATAATGTATTGGGAGAGCTGATGGGAACAAATGTCTTTTTTGTTGGTTTGCATAGAGGTTTGATAGCAGATGCAAGAGGTATGAAGGTACAAATAGATACTACGATTGCTGACGTAAAGCAATTAGATATCCTTGTAATTCCAGGTGGCTTTAAAGAGACTTATGAATTAACCAAAGACACAACATTGCTCAACTGGATAAAGTCGATAGACTCATCCTCTGTATTTACTACAAGTGTATGTACAGGCGCCTGGATTCTGGGTGCAACAGGTCTGTTAAATGGTAAAGATGCTACAACACATTGGTGGGGAAAGAAGATCTTGGCTGATGAATTTGGGGCTAAAGTGCAACAAAAAAGATATGTCAGAAGCGGTAAATACTGGACAAGTGCAGGTATTACTGCCGGAATGGATATGGGTCTTGCGTTGATCAATGAGATCAGAGGTGAGAATTATACCAAAGCGATTATGCTTGATCTGGAATATGATCCACAACCGATATTTAAAGGTGGTAGTGATTATAACACTGATACTTCTATTGTAAATGCAATGCGCTCCATGTATGATATGGGAATGGAAAAAGTATTGCATCCGGTAACTTCCTACAAAGACATCAAATTTGATAATGCGAAAGACTTATTCTGTGGAATGCCATTAAATATGGGAGTTACGGATACGGTACATTATAATGGCAAGATATATGGATTTTGTAGTAAGGGATGTAAAGATGGGTTTATGCAAGATCCTGCTTCATACGTTGGAAGATATTAAGGAGAGCAGTATTGGATGAAATATGCTACAATGTAATAATCATAACACGCAGCGCATATAGTATAGATTTATTGCGCATAATATTATTATCATTCATCTATTTAAGGAATGCTTTATTAGATCATATCTTTTGATAATTTCTAATAGTGCATAAGTGCATTATTACGTGGACATGAAAACAATGATTAATTGAACAACATGAAGAAAGAAATTACGCTAATTATATTGATTTCTATTGCCTTGTTTCCTACCAGCGTAATCGCTCAGGAATATGGTAAAAAAGATTTAGACACAATTACGATCAGTACGAAAAACATCAAAGCCATTGATTCTTCGAGCTTTCAGGCTGCAAGACTTCCTATAAAGGACTGTGAAAACCCACAGGTGGTCAATTCAGTAAACGGAAAATTGATCTCAAACCGGAATAATTATACGCAATCCGCGCTACTTAATAATGTGGCTGGCGTAACGCCAAGCTGGGCTGGTATCGCTCCTAATATCACTATCAGAGGCTTTAGAACAAGGTCCAATTTCAGGAATGGGTTAAATGCATTTTTGGCCTATAACAGTGAAACGATCAATATAAAACAGTTAGATGTTATAAAAGGACCAGCTGGTACTTTGTTTGGTAGTGCGAATGTTGTATTTGGTGGGATTGTTAACAGCATTACCTATAAACCGGAAGATGCTACCTTTACCAATATTGAAATTGCAGGCGGTAATAACAATTTCCAGAGAGTGACAATGGATATAAACACACCCTTGGATTCCAGCCATGATGTACTATTTCGTATGATGGGTGCCTATACCTATAAAGAAAGCTTTCAGGATGCCGGATTATACAGGAATATCTTTCTGACCCCCAGCTTATCTTATAAAGTAACCCCGAGATTACAACTTGAGCTGGAGGCTGAATTTGAGAGACGAACATCTACCAATAGTACATTGCTTACTCCTTCTAATCCTTTAGTGAATGGTGTATTGACGAACGCTCAAAGTTCCGGAGCTTTGCACCTGGACTACAAAAGATCATATACGGATAATAGCCTGCTTTGGAGAACTACAGGGTTGAATCTCTATGGCAAGGCAATTTACACCATCTCAAATCAATGGAGGTCTGAAACAAATTTTGTAAGTGTATATGGTTCCTCTGATGGCACCTACCAGACCAATACGTTAGTTCAAAACAATACAGCCGTAGCTCGGAAAATGCTATACTATAATCCGGAAAATATAATTAGCCAGCAAATCCAGCAGAATTTTATTGGGGATTTTATGATAGCCAACTGGCGGAACCGTTTAGTTGCAGGGTTGGACTATTACCACTATATCTATCTTTCTGATTATAGTAGTCTGGGAAAGAATTTTGATACTGTGGCCATCACTAACCCCGGTAGCAGTGCTGCGAAGTTGTCTGAACCATATTTATTAAACTTACTAAGTGGTTCTACCCCTTACCGGACTAAATCAGAACAAAATATTTATTCCGCTTATTTATCGGATGTTATAAACCCAATAGAAGCACTATCCATTACACTAAGTGCAAGAGTTGATCATCTAAACAATCCAGGTACATTAGATCAGAATGCAGGCACTGTGTCCGGGAAATATGACCAGACAGCATTTTCGCCTAAATTGGGGATTACTTATCAGTTGATTCCACAAACCTTTACTGTATTCATTAATTACATGAATGGCTTTCAAAACGTAGCACCAACATCACAAACAAATGGTACTGTTATGAATTTTAAGCCACAATATGGTAATCAGCTGGAAGGGGGCATAAAAATTTCTACCAGGAACAGAAAAATAAATGCAACCTTCAGTTATTATGATATCAATGTGACGAATGTTGTCCGTACTAATCCCAATGACAATACCCTTTACATACAGGATGGTAAACAATATAGTAGGGGGCTGGAAGCCGATCTTACTGTGCAACCTCTCAGCGGATTGTACCTTCATGCCGGTTCCGCATATAACGATAGTAAACTTACCCTGGCAGATGCAAATACGCAGGGCTTAAGACCTGTTAATTCCGGTCCGGAATGGTCAGCTAACTGGTTTGCAAATTATCGATTTTCAAATGGACCTGTCAGTGGTTTGTCCGTTGGATTTGGAGGCTACTATGTAGGTCGAGATCTGATTATTAATAGCAAGTCTGCCGGACAATTTTATACGAATGAGTATACCGTATGCAACAGTATGATCAGCTATGAGCATAGCCGTTTTACCTGGGCATTTACGGCAGATAACTTATTCAACAAAAAGTATTATTATGGCGGGCGTGGCTTTATCAGCCCCGGAGCTTTACGTCAGTGTATACTATCTGTAAAAATGCATTTTTAATCAGTTCAAAATTTAATATGAAGGTAAAGCAGTTCACCAAACTATCATTTAAAGTGCATAGCTGGCTCGGTCTTATGCTGGGACTGCTTTACCTTTTTTTTGGATTGTCCGGCAGTATGTTGGTTTTCCAGAAAGAAATTGAGCAATCGTGGTGCAAGGATCTGCATCAGATTAGTGTACCTGCAGCTGGCAAACGAATTTCTTTAGATTCATTATATAGAAAGGTACTGCTACAACACCCCCATATACGCAGAATGATGGTCAGACAATTTCCTGAAAGGGCATCAGACTGCTATGAATTTATGCTGTATCTATATCAGCAGAAAACTACTGATAACTATTTGTATAGTGTATTTGTCAATCCTTATACTGGTGAAATTATCAGGGAGGGAAATTTCCGTTCATTTCAGACTTCTTTTTTCAGGTGGCTATACTCCGCTCATTATTGTTTCCAGATTGATAAACCCGGACGGTTGATGACAGCAATTATTTCCATTTTATTTATCATTAGCATCATAACAGGTTTCATCATTTACAGGAAACAAATAATTAAGGTGGTCACATTCCAGGTGAAGTTTAAGTTTGGGAAAAGCACATCGACTTTTTCATCGCTACATAGGATAGTGGGTGTATGGAGCCTGGTGTTTAATTTTATCCTGTTCTTTACTGGTTTCTGGATGAATAAGTCGCTTTTCCTGCCAGCTGAATGGGCAATCGTTCCTTATCAAAATAAAACCGTCATGATCAAAGGAAACCTTGACAGCATTTTGGAGAATACCGGGAAAGTGGTTGGGTTTACGCCTGTTGCGATGATGGTTTCGGCTGACAAAGAAAAAGATGTTATTGTAAGTGGAGCTTTTTCATCCACCGTAAATCCCCTTTATAAAGGAAAAGGGAGTGACCTTTATTTTGATGCTAATACAAACCAGCTCAAGCTGATTAATCGGATTGAAGAAAAACCATTTTCTGACCGTTTTTACTGGATGCTTAAAAGGTTGCATGTTGGCGAATTTGACAGTCTTCTTTTACGGTGGATGTATGTGATTATAGGTTTGACCCCCGGGATCCTTTCGCTTACAGGTTTTTATTTGTACTGGAAGCGAAAAGGGAATAGCAAAAGGTACAGCCGGTGATATTGAAGGCCTTCAGATGATAAATCCCGAGGCTTTTTTGCGTTTGAAACCAAATGGTTTTTTCATGGCTTACATAATATTGACGATCTCAGGTCAGGGGGATACTCCCTTAACTCCTTGAATTTCATTTGTCACCTCACTTTTCTGGCTTTTAAATTAATGCAAGGATAGCATCAGCTATCATTGAATCGATCATATACCATATAAGATCATAGACAGCTAAGGACAGTTAATCGGAATTTTATTTTTACTTTTCAAGGCTTAAGTCAATTTCCCTTATGAAATCCTATAATCTGTAGTTCACGTTTTCACCAATAAACCCTCAAAATCAATAACCTATGAAGCAAAAAACAATAATGCTGTTATTGCTGGTCTGTACGTTAGCCACCCATGCCCAAGTGGTACTATACAGTGATATTAATTATGGAGGCACCGCTATCTCATTCCCCGTTGGAAATTACAGGCTTGCAGATATGAATGCGGCCGGTTTACCGGATGATGGCCTCTCCTCTTTTTCCATCCCTTCAGGGTATCAGATTACCTTTTTTGCGGATGATAATTTTACCGGAAAATCCTTTAGTTCCACTGCATCTTCTACATGGATTGGTACTGAATGGAATGACCAGGTAACCTCTTTTATTGTCAGCATGATTCCCCCTTCACAGGGAACGGCCAACTGGATCTGGTCCCCCAATGCTGGTCCGGCAAACACCTGGATCGCTTTCAGGAAAAAGCTAAGCCTTGCATCCAAACCCGCTTCTGCACTCACTAAAATTGCCGCAGAAAATAAGTACTGGCTGTATGTAAATAATCAGCTGGTGGTAAAAGATGGTGGGCTCTCTATTCGTCCTGATCTGGTGAATACCTATTATGATGAAGTAGATATTGCACCCTATCTGCAGGCTGGTGAGAATACCATTGCCGTATTGGTATGGTATAAAGGAGGACAGAATGGTTATTCAGAACGGGCTGTCGGCAATGGCGGTTTATTATTTGATGCCGGTTCCGTAGTTGTGTCAGATGATACCTGGAAGTACAGCGTGCATCCTTCTTTTGGAGCTACCACTCAATTAATTCTGAACGGACAGGATTACAAATGGATTGCATTCCCTGTTTCCTATGATGCCGCAAATGAACCCGCCGGCTGGACAAGTGCAGGTTTTAACGATGCCTCATGGGCCACAGCCGTAAAGAAAGGTCTCCCCCCAGTTGCACCCTGGAATTCACTCGTACCCCGCGGTATCCCATTCTGGAGAGAGGCTGAATTAAGCAATTATCAGAATTCAATACCAGCCTCTGTTACAGCTAATACGACCATTACCGGAACTGTTGGTACCAATATACAGTTGCGTCCCTATTTGCACGTAAATGCCCCTGCAGGCGTGAAAATAAAAATTACTGTAAACAGGCATTACTGGCAGGAATATATTACCAAAGCCGGTGATCAGGAATTTGAATGTTTTGCATGGCAGAACTCAAGTAATCATACCGTTACCTACGAGTTCTCAAACGTAACAGGGACAGTACAGATATTGGGTCTGAAATACAGAGAGTCCAGCTATAATGTAGATATCACCGGCCAGTTTAATTCTTCTGATGCATCGTTAAATACTTTGTGGACAAAGGCTAAAAACACGTCCAAAGTATGTATGCGTGATCAGTACTATGATTGTCCTGACCGTGAACGTGGCCAATGGTGGGGAGATGTATCTGAACAAATTCTCTACTCATTCTATTTATACGATACCAGTGTAAATAAACTGACACGCAAAGCTTTCCGCGAATTGATGAATACACAGAAAGGAAATGGTTCCCTCTATACTACAGCACCAGGTACCTCCTTTCATCTGCCTGATCAGAACCTGGCCGCAGTTGCCATGATCTGGAAGTACTACATGTATAGCGGAGACAGAGCTTTGTTACAGGAAATCTATCCGCAATTAAAAAAGTACATCCAGTTTTGTGTAGCCAGCTCTAATGCTGACGGTATGCTCCTGTTGCAAAATGATGCATGGAACTGGATTGACTGGGGTACTAACATTGATCCCGTACCTGTAGGCAGTGCCAATACGGTGTTCAACGCACTTTATATCTCTGTTCTGGAAACCGCTATTAATACGGCAAACCTTTTAGGCCAGACTGCCGATGCGACTTATTACCAGGGACTGCAGACAAAGGTGAAGAACAACTTCAATAATTATTTCTGGAACAGCGCATCACGTGCCTATATGTCCAGCAATGTGTCATCCCGTTTGGTTGATGACAGAAGTAATGCCTGGGCTTTATCTACCGGACTGGCCAATGATCAGCAGAAAGCCGGTGCGCTGAGTGTTTTGAAAAACAGAAATGATGCAGGTCCATACCAGGAAATGTACGTTGAAGAAAACCTGTTTAAGCTCGACCCAACTGCTGCTATTACACGCATGAAGAATCGTTTTACACCGATGATCAACAGCTGGTCATCTACCCTGTGGGAAGATTTTACAGAAAGCAACAGTAATGCTGGATATTCCAGTAATAACCATGCATGGTCTGCCGGTCCCTTGTATGTGATGAGTGCTTACCTCCTGGGTATCCGTCCTACACAGCCTGCTTATGTTGAGTTTACATTTGCTCCACAGCCGGGAGGCGTTACGCAATTTGCTGGCGTAGTACCCAGTGTGAAAGGAAATATCATCGCCAGCTTCTCTCTTGGCAGCACTGGTTTTACACAAAGCCTCACATCTCCTTCAGGCACCACTGCCATTGTAAGTGTTCCAAAAGATGTATTGTCCACCCTTATTTCTGAGATTAAGGTAGGAGGTGTAACCGTATGGAAAAATGGTACTTTCTTAGGTGGCGTGAGTGGTGTTACGTTCTTTCAGCAGAATGATGTATCTGTACAGTTTAAAGTGAGTCCGGGAAGCTGGGAGTTCACCGCTTTGCCATTTAGTAGTACAGATCCGGTGATCACTTATGTAGATTGTAATTACAGCGGAACTGCTGTCAGTCTCCCTGTAGGCAACTATACCCTGGCGCAGATGAATGCAAAAGGTATACCTGATGATGCGATTTCATCATTGGTAGTAGCCGAAGGATATAAAGTAATTCTGTATGCAGATGATAACTTTACTGGTCAGACAGAAACGCTGACTGCAAATAATAACTGTATTACCTGGTCTGCACTCCATGATAAAACGACCTCTATACGTGTGTTGACGAATGGCGTTACCAATCTCTCAGGTACGTATTTTATACAGAACAGGGCCAGTGGTTTACAGATGGATGTAAACGGAGCATCTACTGCCGATGGTGCCAGTGTCATTCACTCTGAGTATAATGGTAACGCCAACCAGCAGTTTATCTTTACACATCTGGGCGATGGTAATTATAAGATCCTCGCTAAACACAGCAGCAAATCGCTGGATGTAAATGCCGCTTCTCTTTTAAATGGTGCCAATGTAATTCAGCACCCATATCATGATCCGGTTGAAAGTCATCAGAATTTTATCATCGTTGCTACCGGAGACGGTTACTATAAGATTATTGCTAAACACAGCGGAAAGGTGTTGCAGGTAAATGGTGTTTCAGGCGGAGGACTGGTACATCAATGGTCAAATATCGGACAGATAAATGGTCAGTGGGCATTCACCGCCGGTGCGGCTGCTGTTGCCGCAGAAACTACGTCCTCACTTTCTGTAGATCCTAACCCTGCTACAAACATGATAACGATAAAATTGGCTGCTACAAAAGAAGAAAAGCTTTATATGCTTATTTACAATGCATCCGGAACATTGGTGAGTCCGGCCAGGAAGATTTACAGCGGTCAGCAGTTTAATCTGTCTGCATTGCCTGCCGGGCTTTATATTGTCAATGTTACGATTGGTGACAAAGTTTTGAGTAAGAAGGTTGTGAAGTACTAATTGTAAGGAAGGTTCATCAGGAATGATGGACCTTCCTTGTTTCCGAGCGCTGGCTGGAAACTTGTCCCGGGGAGCCTGCAGAAAACTTGAAATCCTTCAAGTGGTCTTATCAAGAACGATTTGACAGTAAGTGTCCTGATAGATTATATTTATCATTTTTGCTAAAAAAAAGTTGGAGCATTAAAAATCTATCTTATCTTTGTCATGTATTAAAAAATATTGATGCCGGTAAAAGATGCACAAACAGAGAGACTGATTATAGAAACCGCTATGCGGATTTTTTTCGTGGAGGGCAATATTCATGCTAAAACACAGACTATTGCTGATGCTGCTGGCGTAAATAGGGGCCTTCTTTATTATTATTTTAAAAAAAGGGAGCAATTACTTCAGGTGGTCTTCAAAGAAGCACTGTCTGTTATAGATATGCGCATGCGGGAGCTGTTTTTTAGAAGCAATATGTCATTTAGAGAGAAGATAGGGCAGTTTGTTGAATTCTTTATAGACAACAACTTAAAGTATCCTTATCTCGAAATGTTTCTCATTACAGAGGTGAATAGTGGCGCACATAATGTACTAAAGCCCGCATCAGAAGAAGTTAAATTCTTATTAGTAAATATTGAAAAGGAGCTGAAAGAAGAAATAAAAATGGGAAATATACCGGATATGTCAGCTCAGCAGTTCATGGCCAATGTTATTTCACTATGCGCATATCCAATCATTTCTAAGCCGTTGCTTAAGGAAATGATGATAATGGACGAACATAAATATCAAATCTTCATTAAAGAACGAAAGCAGCTGGTGCTAAAGGTGCTTTTTAGAAATTAGTTAAAGATAGGTGCCCGGGCACTTATTTTTTTATCTTTTATTTAGCAAAAATGCTAAATAAAAACGTCGTATCGATGCGTCTACATAGACGCTTTTTTTAGGTATTTAATTTAGCAAAAATGATAAATAAAAACAGGAGAACGCTTCGGTTGTTGTTATTGTCGGCCGGTTTAATAGTATCTTCAGTATCCCCTGCGCAGCAAATTTTTACATTGAACCAATGCCTGGATACTGCATTAAAAAATAGCTTGCAAATACAATCCGACCAATATGGACTGGAAAAAACAAAAGCTGATGTAGGACAAGCCTATAGCAGCCTGTTGCCAAACATAAGTGCCAGTGGATATTATCAATACCAGTTTAAAGTACCGGTGCAAATGATTCCTGCCGATCTTTTCGGTGGCACCCCAGGTACCTACCAGGCAGCACAGTTTAGCGTACCGCAAACAAAATCAGGGTCCCTGGATATTAGCCAGACTATTTTTAACGCTTCCTCCCTGATCGCCCTTAAGGCTGCAAAAGTTTCCCTGAACATCAACCAACTACAAATTCAAAGCTCCAAAGAAGACCTGGTATATAACGTTTCAGCTACTTATTATAATATCCAAACCATCCTGAAGCAAATTGAACTGACAACCAAAAACCTCTCTAATACTGAAGAACTCTTACAATCGACCAGCGATCAATATAAATCAGGATTGGCGACTGAAACTGATGTCGACCGCCTGTTTGTATCAAGAGACAATACAAAGGCTGACCTTGAAACTGCTTCCAATAACCTTGATAAGGAATACAACGTGCTGAAACTATTCATGAATGTTCCGCTGGATACAAAGTTAACCGTGAGTGAGTATGAGGACAATCAGCCTCTTATTTCACCGGAGCCGCCCGGACTGGATATTATGAAAAAAACAGACTATCTGCAGGTGCTTGAAAATAGACATCTGGCTGAAATTCAACGTAAGAATATTAAAGCAGGATACCTGCCATCTCTCACGCTAAGTGGAAACTATGGCATATCCGCCTTTTACTCAAATGCCAATCCTTTTAACAACCTGAATGATAAATGGTACTCATCTTCTTCTTTCAAGGTTGCCTTGAGTATACCCATCTTTGATGGTTTTAGTAAAAAGTACCAGATAAAGAATAAGTCTATCGCCATTAAACAATATGATATACAAGCCGAACAAATTAAACAGCAAAGCCTGAAAAATGTGGCTAACGCGAATGCTGATTTAAAAACGAATATCCTCACTTTACAGGCCAAGAAAAGAAACCTGAACCTTGCACAAAAAGTACTGGATGATATTAAACTGCAATATCAGAATGGGATTGCAAAAATTACTGATGTCATCAATTCCCAAAGTGAATTATATACTGCGCAAAACAATTATATAAAAGCCATCATCAACATCAAACAGGCAGAACTGGAGCTTAAAAAAGCACAAGGCACCTTACTGAATCAATAAATACTATTAAACCATGAAAGCTATTATCCGATATGCTATTACCGGGGGGATCATAGTAACCCTTGTAGTCATTGTCATCGTCAAATTGAAAGGTAATCAGGAAGAAGTCAAAGAAAAAATATACAGGAAAGATCCGGAACAAAGAGTCGCCATCCAGGCAGACACCATCAGAATGGCATCGATGGTTCAGAATACTACTTTTCTGGGAGCATTTACACCTGTAAGGGAGGTAAGTATTTCCTCTGAAACTGCCGGGAAAGTTGTTACTATCAATATTAAAGAAGGCGATGCTGTTTCGGCCGGGTATTTATTGGCACAGTTAGATACTGATCTTTTAAAAGCCCAGCTGGCCGCTGCAAAAGCAAGTTATGATAACGCGGTATCTACACTACAACGGTATGAAGGTGCTGCCAGTGGGGTTACTAAATTGCAAATGGATAATGCACGCACACAGATCATGACCAGTAAAGCGGAGGTAGCACAACTGGAAAAACAAATCAGTATGTGTACGATCAAAGCCCCATTCAGCGGTATCATTACCGCTAAAAATTTTGAATTGGGAGCTGTAGTAGCTGCGGGTAGCCAGATAGCGGAGTTGACGAATATCGATCAGCTTAAACTGGAAATAAATGTACCGGAGGGTAACATTACTTCTTTCAAAAAAGGCCAGGATATTACTGTTGGTACAGATGTGTATCCTGATAAAAAGTTTATTGGTGTTGTTGATATGGTAGGTGCAAAGGCGGATGCATCTCATAATTATACTTTAAAGATCCTTGTTAATAATAGTGATCATTTACTGAAAGCAGGTATGTATGGTCGTATTCAACTTTCTGAAACGGGGCATGCTCCTGTTATTGCTGTTCCGCGATCTGCACTCATCGGATCATCTAAAGAACCGGAAGTATTTGTAATTGAAAATGGTGTGGCCCATATCCGGGTTATTGAAAATGGGGCGGGCAATGAGACGGAAGTACAGGCAAAAAGTGGACTGAAAGAAGGAGAGATCATTGCGACAGGCGGACTGGTAAACCTTTTTGAAGGGGCAAAAGTGACGATCCCTAATAATCATTAAACAAGTAATTATGTCATTAACAAAAATAGCGATAGACAGACCTTCCATGATCATTGTGATCTTTACCATTCTGATAGGAAGTGGATTGTTTTGTTATACCATGTTGAATTACGAGCTAATGCCGGATATATCACAGCCTACACTGGTAGTATCTACGTCATATCCGGGCGCGACACCAACAAACGTAGAGCAGACAGTAACAAAGAAAATCGAAGATGTATTAAGTGGGGTAGACAGATTGAAAAATATGACATCTCAATCTATGGAGGGTAATTCGGTTATCCAGGCTGAATTTACGATGGGCACTGATATTGATAATAAGCAACAGGAATTGCAGCGTAAAATCAATAATATTATGTCTGACCTGCCCGATGATGTAAAAACCCCTTCCATCTCTAAGATCACTCCCAGTGATCAACCGATCATGCAGCTAACGGCCACCTCTGCGATGGATAATGCCCGATTTTACGACATTGTAAAAAATGAAATAAAACCACAGTTTCAACAGATCGGCGGGGTCGGAGAAATTACACTTTTAGGTGGACAGGAGCGGGAAATTCAGATTAATGTTAATAAGGAAAAACTGGACTATTATGGATTATCTATTGCGCAGGTAGTAGATGCTGTGAATCGTGGCAATGCAGAATTTCCTACGGGAAAAGTCAAGACACGGCAGCAACAAATGACAGTTCGGGTAACCGGCAAGTTTACATCTGTTGCTGAAATTTCAGAATTAGTGGTTGCACAGCCTGTGACAGGCAGTGTAATCAAACTGAAGGATATTGCTACTGTCAGCGATGTAGTAAAGGACGCTGTGGCTGTGAGTCGTTATAATGGTGTCAATGGGATTGGTATATTGATCAAAAAGCAGAATGGAGCCAATGCCGTTGAAATTAGTAAGCAGGTGAAAGCCAAATTAAACCTGTTACAGAAAAAATATGCTTCACAAAATGTAAAATTTACCATTGCTGATGATACTGCAGATTTTACTATGGAGTCTGCTGAAGCGGTAGAACATGACCTTTTGATTGCAATTATACTGGTGGCCACAATTATGCTTCTTTTCCTGCATAGTCTGCGCGATTCACTAATTGTATTGGTGGCTATTCCTTCATCTCTTATTTCAACATTCACATTGATGTATCTGTTGGGATATTCGCTGAACCTGATGACATTACTGGCCCTTTCATTAGTAATAGGTATACTGGTAGATGATTCCATCGTTGTGCTGGAGAATATACACCGTCACCTGCATATGGGGAAGCCTAAAAGGCAGGCTGCACTGGATGGAAGGATGGAAATTGGATTTTCTGCCTTAGCTATTACAATGGTAGATGTGGTTGTATTTGGTCCTATCGCTTTAGTCAATACAACAATCGCACCTATGCTAAGGCAGTATTCCCTTACCATTGTTATTGCCACATTATTCAGCCTCTTCGTTTGTTATACGCTCACTCCCTGGTTGGCATCCAGGTTTGGAAAAATAACTACACTGAATGAAAAAAACTGGTTGCATAAGATCCTGATCGGGTTTGAGGAGCTTATTCACCAATTGACAAACTGGTATACCAATGCTTTAAAATGGGTGTTGCATCATAAGTTGATAATGACAGCTATAGTAATTTTTTTGTTTGTAGCCACTGCTGTTGTTATGAATATGGGTATACTGGGAAGTGAGTTAGTAGCGAGTGGGGACCAGGGGAAAATTCAGTTAAAACTCGAATATGATAAAAATACAACGGTCATTCAAAATAATCTGACTACAAAGCGTATAGAGAATTATCTGTTATCATTACCTGAAGTAGTATCCGTTTTTTCAAATGTAGCAGGGCCCAGTACTTCAGGACTTCAATCTGTGGCAGCAGTAGGCAGTGAATATAAGTCTGAATTGACAGTTAAACTGGTGGATAAAGCTGTTCGCTCGTTGACGACTGAGCAATATATGATTCAGAAAAGCCATGAAATTGAAAGGAAATTTCCGGGTGTTAAAATTCGCTCCAGCGTGGTGGGGATGGTAAATATGGGAGATCCTATCCAGATCGTATTGAGTTCGGAAAACTATGATCTGTTGATGAATACGGCAGGTGAGCTGAAACGCAGGATAGAAGCAATGCCTGGGACCAACGATATTTCGTTAAGCGTGGAAGACGGTAATCCTCAGGTAGAAGTAAATATTGACAGGGATAAAATGTCCCAGCTGGGATTGGATATAAATACAGTAGGAAGTACCTTGAAGAATGCATATGCCGGAAATACAGATGCGAAGTTCCGGGTAGGTACAAATGAGTATGATATCAATATCAAGTTTGATGATTTTGACAGACAGAATGTATCTGATGTGAAAAACCTTGTATTTGTAAACACAGCCAATCAGCAGATCCGGTTGTCTCAGTTTGCAGATGTAGTGCAGGGAAGTGGGCCGAGTGTATTGGAAAGGAAAGATCGCAGAACGGCAGTGACTGTGAAAAGTAATGTATTAGGAGTGACATCTGGTATTGTGACCGATATAATAAAGCAATCTTTAATGGAGCATCCGCTGCCTCCGGGTGTTGATCTGAAATGGAGCGGGGATGCAGAAAGGCAAGAGGAATCAATGGGTGCGTTGGGGATAGCCATGATGGCTGCGCTGGTATTGATGTACCTGGTAATGGTAGCATTGTATGATAGCTTTGTATATCCATTTGTGGTGTTGTTTTCCATACCCGTGTCATTTATTGGTGCCTTTTTAGCGCTGAACCTGGCAAAATCATCTATGAGTATGTTTACCATGCTTGGAATCATCATGTTATTCGGCTTGGTAGCAAAGAATGCTATTCTGATTGTAGATTTTGCCAATCACAGGAAACAGGAAGGAGAGTCGACATTTGATGCACTGATCGATGCCGGGAAAACAAGGCTCCGCCCGATCCTGATGACAACTGTAGCCATGGTAGCCGGTATGTTTCCTATTGCTATAGCACATGGTGCAGGTTCTGAATGGAAAAATGGTCTTGGCTGGGTATTGATAGGTGGGTTGAGTTCCAGTCTTGTACTGACAGTGTTTGTAGTTCCAATGGCTTATTATGTTGTGGATATGATAAAAGATAAATTGCAAAAACGTAAAACTAAAACTTTTAAAAGTGAAGGTTTATTAGCTTCACACCAGGTATTATCGTAATAAAATCTTTTTTAGGTCCGAAATGATCTGAATTACAGTTGTAGGTTTAAGTAAACACCTGTGTATTCTTACACGGGTGTTCTTTTTTATGTAGTAAATGGTGGGTGAGGTGCTTAAGCAGCCCAGCGTTTAATTTGGTCTATGATTGTTTTTATCGTGGGCAACTGTTCTAAAGTTGTAGCTGTTGATTCTGAAATACAAAATCCAACGACATTTAATTGCCGGAATCATCCCCAATTTTATCTAGCCCCGGCATCTGAATGTATGATGTATAAGATAGAAACGATATCTTTATAAAAGATCCATCATCATTTCGCAACCAATCTAATCCATATGCAAAACTGGTTCTTTCTATCCGTTTTCTTAGTTTCTTTTGTTGCCTGTCAACCACGAACTAACGAAAAACCCTTTATTGCTATTGAAGGCATCGACTCAACCATCCGGCCTGGCGATAATTTTTATAATTATGTAAACCTAAAATGGTATGATACCGCACAAATACCACCCAGCCAGTCGGGCGTGGGAGCATACCGGTTTATGAACTATCAGCAACGTCTCAGGTTACAGGGTATCCTTGATAGCGTATCAAAAAGTAATGCCCCCGCTGGCAGCCTTGAACAAAAGCTCGGTGATTTCTTTGCAGCCGGAATGGATACCAATACCGTCGATCAGCGTGGCTTTGAACCTCTCAAAACCGGGTTATCCCGGATCAATGCCATCACCAGTATTGCTGATATGCTTTCATTCATAGTGGAAGAAACCAAATTGTCAAACCCATCTCTTATTGATTTTCAGGTTTCACCCGATCAGGAAAACAGTAGCATGAATATGGGGCATATTTATCAAACTGGTATCGGCATGCCTGACAGGGATTATTACTTCAAGACTGACACTGCCACCGTTGCTATACAACAAGCATATAAAAAATATCTCTCAGATCTTTTTAATTTGACGGGAAGCGATACTGCGTTAGCGCAAAAAAATGCAGTACTTGTTTACAATATCCAAAAGCAACTGGCAACATCACATAAAACCAATATTGAACTGCGGAATATAAAAGACAATTTCCATAAGGTAGCGCTGGCCGATTTAAATAAGCAACAACCTAATATAGGATGGAAGAGTTACTTCCAACATCTGGGTGCTTCCATGGATTCGCTGGATGTAGCCCAGCCAGGTTATTATGATAAGTTGAACACCCTCCTCAAATCGATCCCGCTCGAGGATTGGAAAATATACCTGAGAGCGAATTATATTAGTAATTATGCTGACTACCTCAGCAAACCCTTTGTAAATTCATCCTTTGAATATAATAAAGCCCTTACGGGGCAGGCTATGCAAAAAACACGCGGCGAGACCATGTCCCGCGTTGTAGACGCCTACCTGGGCCAGGCATTGGGACAATTATATACGAAGCTATATTTCCCGGAGTCTGCCAAAACACGGATGCTGGAGCTTGTGAATAACCTGCAGAAAGCATTCTCCAATAGGGTAGACTCGCTGGACTGGATGAGTGACAGCACCAAACAAAAAGCCAAGGAGAAATTATTTGCCATCACCAAAAAGATCGGATACCCCGATAAGTGGCGCGAATATAAAAATGTAACCGTGGTGAGGAATAAATATTTTGAAAATGTGGTATCGGCAGCCGCGAACAACTTCCAATATAACCTGGCCAAACTGGGTAAGCCAGTTGACAAGACCGAGTGGTTCACTACACCTTCCACTGTTACTGCTTATAACAATCCTTACGCCAACGAAATTGTGTTCCCCGCCGGCATTCTGCAACCGCCTTACTTTGACAACAACGCGGATGACGCACTTAACTATGGTGGTATTGGCATGGTGATCGGCCATGAAATGACGCATACGTTCGACGACCAGGGTGCCCAGTTTGATAAAGACGGTAATGTAAAAAGCTGGTGGACACCTCAGGACTATGAGAAGTTTAAAGCCAGGACACAACAGGTGATTGACCTGTACAGCCAATTCACCGTATTAGACAGCATTCATGTAAAAGGTGCGCTTACAGTAGGCGAAAATACAGCAGACCTAAGTGGGATTGCCGTAGCATATGATGCGTTTAAAATGACCAAACAAGGCCAGGATACAACAAGGATCGGCGGCTTTACACCAGATCAGCGATTTTTCTTTTCAATAGCCAGGATCTGGCGGGTGAAAATGAAAGACGAATACCTGCGTTACTGGGTCAATAACGATCCCCATTCTCCACCCATTTGGCGTGTAAATGGCCCACTGATGAATATTCCGGCTTTTTACTCAGCGTTTAATGTGCAACCAGGACAGCAGATGTACCTGGAGGAGAATAAGCGGATCAGGATTTGGTAAATTGCGGAAGGTGCGAAAATTGTCCCTCATGGTCTGCTAATTAAGTTAACGTTTAGCAAAACATAAAGGCGAAGTATCCTAAGTAACAGGAAGGTCATGAGAATTGCAGGTACGGGAATTCTCTCCATCTGGTACCCGAATAAAAAGGGGGCGTCTCGAAGTTTTGAGATGCCCCCTTTGCTATTTCTGCGTTGATGAAGTACTCAGCGCAGTATCATTCCTTTTCTACATTTGCAGTTAATTTCTGAAGCAGCGCAATTTGTTCTACCTGCATGTCGTAAAGGGTTTTAATTTGTTCCCTCAATAATAAGTCCATCTTCTGATCCAGGCTTCGAATTACGATTTCAGATTTCATATTGATCAGGTAATCATTTTCATTTCTCATCCGGTCCTTTTCTTCCTGGCGGTTTTGGCTCATCATTATGACAGGTGCCAATTGCTCAACTAAACATTCTTCATTCATTTATCTACTATGGTCATCCTTAAATGGAAAAAGCCACTGGTATTTTACCAATGGCTTTTGTCACAATATGCTCTCTAGTCAAATTGAATAACTGTATCCAATGAATGTACTATGCCGTTAGATCCAATACTATCCCTACCCTGCAAGACAGCATTATTAATTGTAACCTTTCCGGAAACAAACTTCACTGTTAATTCCCTGCCATTTGTAGTGACTAGTTTCTGATTATCTTTCAGATCCTTATAGTTGGTGATCCCATCTATCACATGGTGATTCAAAAAGGTAATTAAACTTTCTTTGTTTTCTGTCTTTAACAAGTCATTCATCTTAATTGCTTGTAGTTTGCCAAACGCAATATTAGTAGGCGCAAAAATTGTAAAAGGTCCTTTTTGAGACAACTTTTCATCTAATCCCGCCGCTTGTATGCTTTTTGACATAGTGGTCAAATTTCTATCCACCACAATTACTTCCACAACATTTGACATAATGTTTGATTTATCTGCTGGTAGAATAACCTGCAGCTTATGTAAGTTAGTCTTATTGTTTGATTAACAACTATTTATTATTGGGGTATGTATCAGGCTGGTGCTATAAAAAGCAGTATCTCAATGCGATCCCATGTTCGGCCCGCTAAAAAACTTTCATTGATCAGTAAGCCTTCAGAAGGCTTTTTCGTATTGAATTTGCTAGTCTTCATCCCACCTAAAACAGCAGTTCTGCATAAACAGAACTGCTGCACATAAAACTTTCAATATGTAGTGTAAAGCTATCCCGATTATTGTACCTGGATAGTTGGATCCCAGTAGTAGCAACCATAAAGGATCTGATTTTCAGGATTAGCCGGATCCACTTCATATAGGGCAAAATATATGGTAAAGGCTTCTGTCCCTTTAGTTTTAACCTTGGACTCGAATGAATAAAACGTTACTGAGGTCTGTGTTCCCGGCAAGGCATCTGGTTGTGAAGGTACCACTGCACCGCTTCTCACTTCCTCATCCGACCGGAAAGGATTAAACACATTGGGGTTACCACTGTTTGGTGATATATTATAGATGATAACAGCATCATCTGAATTATTGGAAATAGTAGTAGCCCAGAATGCTACATAGTCCTGCACATTTGCAGAGAAGATAATATTAGCCGGGTCATTCTGTCCATTGGCCTGCCCTTTATAGTTCGCTTTAGGGCATATCAGATTGATACCTTCATGATGGTCAAGACCACGGGCTTCGTTCTGGCCTGCATTTCGACCATATGTTGCTTTAATAACGTCAGTGTCAACAACCATGATTAAATTGACGGTGTTAGCTACTGATCTTTGAGTTGTCCGTGAACGAATGGGGGCTTGTGCTGTGTTTGACATAAAATGTGGATTAAAGTTTTACCTACTCTGTTTGGGCTTTTCGGTATCCGCCATAGAAATATGTATATGTATAAGCGATACATATCAGAATCAGACAAAGAAATATTGATCGTCTCCGGAGATGAGAACCCAGATAAGGAGTAAACATGCGAATAGATACCAGCCTGGAGCAGGAATTAATATTATATGCCGGGGTATCATTATTTACTGGAGCAGTTATACCCTTCTTTTATGTGGTGTATTTATTAATTTTGGTTATTGAGGTTAGAAAGCGATGAACTAATTGGTTATTTGAGTTAGTAATTTTTCACTGTTAGATAACAGTCTTCTTTGAATTTTGTTCGTGAATAGAAATAATTTCCTGAACTTAAATAATTCAATTTACATTTATGACTACCAGCGGTTAGCTATAAAAATTATACCTTTACCTGAATTGGTGGATGCTTCGTTATATTAAAATCTTCTAATAAAATTACCAGGCTATAACAGCGGCCATCCTCAAAGAAGGTGTATCCGAAACCAGAAAAACACTATTAGCATACAGGCAGTTCATAGCTGAGAAAGTGTCCCTCACCGGTCGTTAGAAACAGCTGGTCATGCAAAATCATTACGTTGATAATATTACTACTGTAATCAAAAATATAATCCGGATTGGTAGTGGGATGACCATCCAGGTTATATGCTGTAAATGCTATTCCCTCCGGCATTAGCTCTGCCTTACAAATTAAATCTTTTCTGTCCAGCAATAACAATCTGCCAAACTGGGAAACGACCAAAATGTTAGTATCATCTATAAAGAATACACTATAGTTGATATTATCGGGTTCTGCAGCAGGAAAATCTTTACTGCCGTCAAAAATTGCCTGCTGATCCTGCTCCGCTACTTTGCTGATCTCAGGGAAGGAGTAGATTTCCAGTGGCCCGTCATAATGAGGCGCCATGACAAACTCTTCCCCGGATGGAGCAAAGTTGCCCATGATCATATCATCACATTGGGTAAGTGCAGTCAGGGAAATGATACCATTTTTTAGCTGTAACTTTAACAGGATGGCTTCTTCCTGTCCAGCTGAGGCTTCCAGCAGAATAATGCTATTGTCCGGGGTAGTATGAAATGTGTAGACATATTGCTGGCTTTCCAGTAGTGGGTGAGTAGCGACCACTTCAAAATCTGAAGTATTTATTACATGTAGCGCGTCACTTTCATTTTCATCACCTGGCAATACATACCAGATCGTTTTATTATCCCTGCCGAAATAACAGGATGCACCCAGGAAACGGCCCCAGGAAAGATGTTCTATAGTATATAATTCGGTTGTAGCTTCTCCATCCAGAATACGAATATTGGTCGTGTCCGCAATAGCAATCAGGCTACCATCAGGAGAAGCAGACAACTTGCTGCTTACATAATTCGCTTGCTGCCCCTGTATGATTTTTTCCCAAACTATTGCAAGGTTCGCATTGAGCTTTGTAATCAGTGGTTGACCCGCAAAGTTCATGAGGATCTCTCCATTCGGCAATGGCACTACGCTAACGGGGTTAGCAGCGAATGTCTGTTTGTTTTTTAACGGCAGCTTTACATGCGGAAATTGGCTCATGTATGGTGTTTATGTCAGCGCAAAGGTAATACACAGCCAACTTTTCTGAAAACCTGTATTTATAACATGATGGGGTGGTGGGCTTTCCCATCGGCATTCGATGGCAAAATTAATAACGGGCTTCAAAGTTGTATACTTCGAAGCCCGTTGTTATTTTAATGTAATAACGTCACGACCCCCTGCCGTTGAATAATTTGTCCATTAGTATCTATTGCTTCTGCGTTCCATATATATGTGCCTACCTGCTGTAGTACTCCACCATATCGACCATCCCACCCCTTTGCAGGATCATTGGTTTGATATATTTTATTGCCCCAACGATCATATATCCTCAGGAATTTAAATTCTTTTACTCCTCTCAGATTTACTCTGAATACATCGTTTGTTCCATCGCCATTTGGTGTGAAAGCATTTGCCGCAATGATATCATACCTTATAGTCGGATTTACCAGCAAAGTATCAGTTGTTATGCAGCCTGATGGGAACACCATCTGTATTTGATATTCCTGACTACTTTGAATTGTTGCTATAGGATTGTATATAGTTACATCAGATAAACCCGTTGAAGGCGTCCAGGTGTATACCGCATCTGAAAGATTACGCGCTGATAGTTGAGTAGGTAATCCGGATGTGGTATTTATGGTAGTTAGTCTCGTAGCCGCAAGTTGTGATGCAATGTTTATAATTTGCGTTGAAGTGGCTGCCAGTAATGGGCATTCCTGTGGTGTAGCTGTTAGAGACACTGTGAAATCACCGGGAGTGGTATAGGTAAAATGGGCGTCAGTGTTATTGTCGGTTTGTCCGTCACCGCTGCTCCAGGTATAATCTACCACACCACTTGTATGAATGTCAGATGTATTGGTGAATGTAACCGCTGTATTTTCACAATATGTATTAAAGGTAAATGATGCTGTTGGAGGCAGAATTCTGCTAACGGTAATACTATTGGTTGCATTAGCAGTACATCCATTTCCATCAGTTGCGACAGCAGTGTATACACCGGTTGTTGTTAATGAAAGGGTACCGGTTTCTCCACCATTGATTTGACTATTGTCCAGCAACCACTGGTAGGTATAATTTCCGGAAGCGGTAAGTGTTATGGTAGCATTGTTACCGCAAAGCACTGAGCCTTCTGTTGCGCTCAGGGTAGCTGCGGGGAGTGCATAAATGGTTAAAGTACCATTTACATAAGTGATAGTATAGTTGGATGCTGCAGCACCAGAAGGTATGATGTCATAATTACCTGCTGTTGTAGCTGCTGTAGCAATAGTGGTGGCTACCGGCTGAGCGGCTAATTCAGTAATGCTTTCTCCATTTACCCAACCATTATAGGTAAATGTAAATGATGGATCATTGGCGCCAAAACAACGTGCTTTGTTGTCGGCTGTAATGGTAAGTGCAGCTTTGTTGATGGTTAATGTACCAGTAGCATATGTTATATCATAGTTTGAGGCGGTAAGGCCGGAAGGTATGATCGTGTAGCTGTTTACAGCTGTTGCTCCCTGGGAGGTACCCGTGTAAGTGATCGTGCCTGTTAATGCTGCTGATGCATCTTCACCATTTACGAAGCCATTGTAAGTTACGCCGTTCCCACCGCTGAATGGTATACCATCATAGGTTTTGGTGAGGTCACTGGCAGTAATGACTAATGCAGCTTTGCTGATGTTTAATGTGCCCGTAGCATATGTTATATCATAGTTTGTGGCGGTAAGACCGGAAGGTATGATCGTATAGCTGTTTACCACTGTTGCTCCCTGAGATGTACCGTTGTATGCGAGCGTACCGGTTAATGCTGTTGATGCATCTTCACCATTGACGAAGCCACTGTAAGTTACACCGTTCCCACCGCTGAATGGTATACCATCATAGGTTTTGGTAAGATCACTGGCAGTAATGGTAAGTGCGGCTTTGTTTATGGTTAATGTGCCGGAAGCATATGTTATATCATAGTTTGTGGCGATAAGGCCGGAAGGTATGATGGTGTAGCTGTTTACCGCTATTGCTCCCTGAGATGTACCGTTGTATGCGAGCGTACCAGTTAATGCTGTTGATGCATCTTCACCATTTACGAAGCCACTGTAAGTTACACCGTTCCCACCGCTGAATGATATACCATCATAGATTTTGGTAAGATCATTGGCTGTAATACTAAGTGCGGCTTTGTTGATGGTTAATGTGCCGGCAGCATACGTTATATCATAGTTTGTGGCGGTAAGACCGGAAGGTATGATCGTATAGCTGCTTACAGTTGTTGCTCCCTGAGAAGTACCCGAATAAGTGATCGTTCCGGTTATTGCTGTTGATGCATCTTCACCATTTACGAAGCCACTGTAAGTTACACCGTTCCCACCGCTGAATGATATACCATCATAGATTTTGGTAAGATCACTGGCAGTAATAGTAAGTGCCGCCTTGTTGATGGTTAGAGTGCCGGCAGTATATGTTATATCATAGTTTGTGGCGATAAGGCCTGAAGGTATGATCGTGTAGCTATTTACAGTTGTTGCTCCCTGAGAAGTACCTGTGTAAGTGAGCGTGCCGGTTAATGCTGCTAATGCATCTTCACCATTTACGAAGCCATTGTAAGTTACGCCGTTCCCACCGCTGAATGGTATACCATCATAGGTTTTGGTAAGATCACTGGCAGTAATAGTAAGTGCGGCTTTATTGATGGTTAATGTACCGGTAGCATATGTTATATCATAGTTTGTGGCGGTAAGCCCGGAAGGTATGATCGTATAGCTGCTTACAGTTGTTGCACCCTGAGATGTACCTGTGTAAGTGAGCGTGCCTGTTAATGTTGTTGATGCATCCTCACCATTTACGAAGCCACTGTAAGTTACACCGTTCCCACCGCTGAATGATATACCATCATATGTTTTGGTAAGATCACTGGCAGTGATGGTTAGTGTGGCCTTGTTGATGGTTAATGTACCGGAAGCATATGTTATATCATAGTTTGTGGCGATAAGGCCGGAAGGTATGATCGTGTAGCTATTTACAGTTGTTGCTCCCTGAGAAGTACCTGTGTAAGTGAGCGTGCCTGTTAATGTTGTTGATGCATCCTCACCATTTACGAAGCCACTGTAAGTTACACCGTTCCCACCGCTGAATGATATACCATCATATGTTTTGGTAAGATC
>Ga0316604_10000240_pt1 | contig 79629 bp, 82 predicted proteins | sample OWC_soil_day20_C_FD_207650 | JGI IMG/M metagenome (GOLD analysis project Ga0316604, IMG submission 207650) | Wetland soil microbial communities from Old Woman Creek delta, Ohio, United States - OWC_soil_day20_CT | ecosystem: Environmental > Terrestrial > Soil > Wetlands | place: USA: Ohio... | reverse complement strand
GGATTGGGGCCAACAGTCCCAAAAAGCTCCCCATCCCACCTTCGATTGTCTTGAATATTTTATCGAATGGCATTCCGGTTGAAAAACCGATGAAAAAGCAGGCAGAGAGCAACGCCAAAAAAGCGTGTAGCTTAAACTTGATCGTCAGAAGCAGTATCAGACCTATGCCTGCAGCCAGAATTAGCAACATTCCCGTTGTTCCCATTGGCGCTCCCCTTATTGTCCTGTCGTTGTGAAATACAATGTTGTCGAAATTCTTATAATCGACATTAGCCCATTGAAATCAGGCCAATTTACCTACTCGGTGACAGCAAATTATTCGTCATGGAATAGCCTTTTGCAATTGGCTGCGTTGTACGGGTAAAAGCAGATATTGTTTATTTAGATTGTGCAACATGCACAACAAAGGAGGAATTCATGCTCATTTCGGAAGAGATGGCACAAAAAATCGTTCGGACAGTCCTGCCGGTGGTACACCGAAACGTCAACATCATGAATCGAGAGGGAATCATCATCGGCACTGGTCATGCTGACCGACTCAACACCTTCCACAAAGGGGCATTGGATGTGGTGCTGAGCGGCTCCGTCATCGAGATTTACCCTGACGAGATTTCTTGCTACCCCGGCGCGTTGCAGGGCGTTAATCTGCCGATCCTGCTCGAGGGGCAAATTGTCGGCGTCGTGGGCGTATTCGGCGTGCCTGACGAGGTACGTGATACCGCGCATATGGTGAAGCTGATGACTGAACTGATTCTGGAGCAAGAACTGTCGCAGCGTGAAGCTCTAGCGCGTTCGCGCCTCCGGGATCAATTTTTGGAAGCAGCGCTACACCACCCCGGGCAAGACATACCCCAAAAAGTGCTTCGCCTGGCCAGGACTATCGGAGCAAATCTGGAAGGCCGGCACTGTGTGTGCCTCGCCGACCTCAAGCCTTTCCGCGAAAGCGCTTTGTCTGAAAGCGGGGTGTCGGGACTACTGATGGAACGGATCGGCGAATCGATCGAAGCTCAGTTGCACCAATTGAAGCTGATTCAACCCAATGACATTTTGTCGTTCCGAGACGAGCTACTGATTATTTTGCGAGAGATATCCGAAAATGATGAGCCGGCAGTGGCGGTACCATCATGGTTGCTGCAAATCCAAACAGCTTTATCCGGTATGTGCACGGGAGTAATTCTCTGCGCAGCAGGAGGGGTGGCGGACAATGCCACCGAATACCCAGCATCCTTCTCGCAAGCGTTGTTTTGCCTGGCCCGTTGCAACCAGCAGCGCCCCGCCCTATCGCTTTTTGATCGCGAACTTCTGGTGCGTTATCTCGCCGCACAAACCTCCGCAGGACCGGCGGCGATGGTGCTGCGCGCGTACCGCCGCCGGTTCGAGGCTGTGGCACACGAACGTGCCTACCTCAGAGAAACCTTGTCCGCATTACTGTCAGGCAATCTTGATGCCGGCCGTTCTGCCGAACAGCTAGGCATCCATCGCAATAGCCTAGCCTATCGTCAGCAACGGATACGGGACGAGCTTGACCTGGATCCGGTCAATCGAATTGCAGATGTTCTGCTTTCCTACGTTTTACTCGAGCAGTAAGGCTGTAAGCGTTGAAGCCTCAGACAATCACGTCTTACATGTCATCGGCACAAAGCCTTAGTGAAAAGCTTCTACCGAATCGCGATAGCGCACCATGGCCTCTTCACGGCTATTAGCGCTGACCTTGAGGTCGTTGATCAATCCGCTCTCCAGACTGTAGCACCAGCCATGCACGGTGACACTCTGCCCGCGCGCCCAGGCTTCGCGCAGCACCGAAGTCTGGCAGACGTTGACCACCTGCTGCATGACGTTCAATTCGCACAATCGATGGCCCCGTTCGTCTAGATCGTCGATAGCGGCGAGCGTGGCGTCATGGCGATCACGCACATCCTGCACATGGCGTAGCCAGTTGTCAGTCAAGCCCGCGCCGTTATCGCGTAATGCAGCCTTGACAGCACTGCAATCGTAATGGCCGACGACGAGGATGTGTTTCACCCGCAGCGTTTCGACCGCGTAGTTAATCACCGACAGCGCGCTGAAATCAGTGTGCAGGACGACATTGGCGATATTGCGATGTACAAAGACTTCGCCTGGCGCCAAGCCAATAATCTGATTCGCCGGAACACGACTGTCCGAGCAGCCAATCCATAGGTACTCGGGGGATTGTTGATTGACTAGACTGGAGAAGAATTCAGGATTCTCCGCGCGCATTCTTTCCGACCAGGCCTTGTTATTGGCAAACAATTTCTCAAACTGCATATCTGACATCAAATCCCTATCGCGGCGAACGGCTCCATTGGGACCATACCACCTTACGGCGCAGTAGGGAATGGCGCCCCCATCCCCCTACGATCAGCCAGGAAACCTGAACAAAGAAGATCCTCGCCGCTGATCTAGTAACGAAATCCCCCTGAAGAAGTTGCGCATTCTGGGGGGACACAACGACTTCGGTTCGCCTACTCTTCGCACATACAAGCAGTACACCGCGACTGAATCGAGGTACGCCGAATGTTCACCGCCAAACCGACCACTCGCCAGCACTATCCCGCTTCCACGCCGGAATCATCTTGCGACGACGTCATCGAAACACGGCTATGGCTTGAGGAGCACAATTGGCTCTACGGCTTACTGCACAGAAAAGACAACGTGTCGCCGACGTTCCGCCTCCCAGACCTCATCAGCGCCAGCGTCTCGCTGGTCTTCACTCACCAGGACGCGCCGAAGCGAATTTTCCAATTCATGGGGACCGAGTTGGTCCTTCGCTCGCCGCAGACCCCGCGCCGACGCGAATCGATGTGGCGGCAACAGTACCAGTTGCTACTGGAACTTCAGCGCTCACCCGCCAATCGACACCCCAACCCCAAGTTCCAACTCGATCAACTGACGACCGCCTGTGTCGCTCTGTGCCGCGGATTGGACCAATCGGGCGACGACATCTTGCTGCAGGCACGCCGCAACATGGCAGCGCGCGCCCATCAGGGGAGTGAAGCAGCATCAGGCTGAAATCTCCTGATATTTCCCGCACCTGACTCGCTCGCACACCATCACTTTGCCCGGCCAAACCCCGGACCACCCCGAACCCGACTCAGACCGTCAGCACGCAGCTCAGCTGGCGACCAAACCTCACTGCCGTCACTCGGCGGAACGTTCTGGTTCTGTTGGAAAGGTGATTCATGCGTCTACGTCGATTTTCCGCCCTGGTCATCCTGGCGATCACGCCAACTTGGGTCTTGGCCTGCTGGGAGGACGCAGCCCGGCGCTATGGCGTCTCTGCCGACCTGCTCTATGCCATGGCCCGCGTCGAGTCAAACCTCAATCCACGGGCCGTCAACCGCACGCACAGCCAACGCACCGGCACTTACGACATCGGGCTAATGCAGATCAACAGTGGTAATCTGCGGACCTTGTTGCGTCACGGCATCACGGAGACCGACCTCTATGATCCGTGTACCAATATCCAGGTCGGGGCATGGCTGCTTGCCGACAATTTCTCCCGTCACGGAACCACTTGGAACGCCGTAGGTGCCTACAACGCCGGCTGTTCACAACTCAAGGGAGAGTCCTGCGCCAAGGCTCGCGCCCAGTATGCCTGGCGGGTGTACCGCCAACTGCCCACGCAACGTCACAACGGATCTGCCAAACGGCCATCGACCGTCAGACAAATGAATCCGTCAGGGGCAGTCGCCTTGATGTCGGTGAGCGTGTCGCCATGATTGCCAGCGGCATTCTCCGCACGCTGGGCATCATTGAATGCGCTGCGCTACTTTCCGCGTCGTGCGGTCTGTCAGGTACTCCAACGCAACCGGGAATCTCGCGCCCGCGCATTGCGCAAACGACGCAGTTGGCACAACTCGATGTTGACCACCAAGCCGTATTCGCTCGCTGCATCCCGCCGGTATGTCCCGCACGATCAGCAAAAACACTTGCTCCCGAAACGGTGGGACAGGCAATCGGCTCAGCACCCCAAACCACTGTGCCGACAGAGCCCCCCTCACGCATGGTCATCGTGCAATTCGCTCCCGGCAGCGCCAGGCTGAACTCCGCCGGCAGATTCTCTCTGGACGAAGCAGCGTCGGATCTGCTCTCGGCGCACCGCGTCACGATCATCGGGCGTACCGACAGCAAGGGAGAAATGGCGTTCAACGAGCAACTGGCCTTGGCACGCGCCTACAAGGTTCGCGATTACCTGCGCAAGAAGCATCCGATGTTGACGGACAGGATAGCAGTGCAGGCCCAGGGCGCGTGCTGCTTCATTGCCTCGAACGACACCGTGACCGGCCGCGCGAAGAACCGGCGGGCGGAGGTCGTTTTTCAGACGAACGAGGCAGACCGGACATGACTTCGCGCTGTTCTATCGCTGCTCACAGCCCCTTACCCGTCGAGCGCTCGCGCCCTCACCTGCCGGCCAGTTTTTGCGCCCACCCGCTTTCCTGCTCTCATTCAACACACAAATCTTGCCCGGAGATTTTCATGAACAGTGTCGCACCTGCCTCTTCTTGCAGCACGTCCGCACGCAAACCGACGACCATTGTGATCCTGCTGGCGATGGTCGCTCTCGGTTCCGGCGCTGCCTTCCCCGGCTTCGCGCTGGACCTGGTCGGCTTCACCGGCATTACCGGGCCGCTCACCTCGGCGCTGACCCAAATCGCCGCGCTCGGACCGGGGATCAAGGCGCTCGTCGGCTTCGTCGGTTTCGTTGTTGCGCTCATCTCGCTGTCCGCGCTACGCAACTTCGGTCCCGTCCTGTTTTACGTGGGCCTCGCCATCTTCGCCGCCGTCGGTCTCGTGATCGCCGGCGCGATCATGGGCGCTGTGGTCTGAACGCTGGCATCGCTTTTCGGGAAACCACTATGCAAGCGGATACCTATATCCCGCGGCGTCTCGATGACCAATGGAAGATCGGCTTCTGGGATGTCGATGTCGCCACACCGGTCCTGTTCATGTTTTTCGTGGGCTATATGTCCGGCAAGAAGCTGTCCTTTGCCGTCTGCATGGCGATGGGCATCTTCGTCTCACGCTGGATCTCACGCCTCAAGGCGGACAAGCATCCGGCCTACGCCATCCACTGGCTGTACTGGCATCTGCCCGCCAGCCCGCTGACCGCGATGCGCGCCACACCGCCTTCGCACATCCGCCGCATGGTCGGCTGAGTCGGGAAGAAGACACATGGACTTCGAACGACTCAACGGCGACATCAAGGAAATGCGCCGCCGCAATCGTGGTTTGGGCCTGGCGGTCGCCGTGCTGGCCGGCGGCCAGATTCTCGCCCTGCTGGTCATCCTCAACCTGCTCGGAACGGTACGCACCGTGGTCGTGCCGCCATCGATCGACAAGACCTTCTGGGTCACCCACGACAAGGCCAGCAACGAGTATCTCGAGCAGATGGGTAGTTTCATCGCCTGGCTGGTACTCGACGTCACGCCGGCGTCGATCGACTGGAAGAAGGGCATCTTGCTCGGCTACGTCGAACCCGAGCAATACGGCCCGCTGAAGACACAGCAGGAAGTGGAGGCCGAACGATTGAAACGAATCAACGCCGCCACCGTATTCGCGCCACAGCAACTGGTGCCCAGCGAGGAAGCGCAGAGCGTCGTCATCCGTGGACGCCTGCGCACGCTGGTCAATGGCTTCGAGACCGCCAACGATCTCAAAGCCTATCGGGTCGAGTTCAGCTATGCCGGTGCGCGAATGCACTTGAAGAGTTTCAAGGAGGTGCCCCATGCCGGCAGCTGATACGAGCAAAGCCATATCACCGCGCGCTCCCGTCCCGGCACCGGAGCAAGGAGGATCGCTTCACGCCGCCATCACGGTTGTCATCGTCGCCCTCGCAGCGGCGCTGACCGCCCTGCCCGCCCAGGCCCTACAGATCGTCGAAGCCAGCGACGGGACATCGGTCGAAGCCATTCTGTCGATCAAGGAACCGACTCGAATCCGTATCGACGGAGCGCCGATCACCGACGTGTTCGGCAACATCCATTCGAGTCACTGCAATCCGACGGCAGCGCTTCCCGTCACGCCGGGAATGGCGCCGACCGGCGCCGTGACGCAGACCGCCAACCCGGCCGGCGAGCTCGTTCTGGAATGTGACCGCGACAAGGGCGAGATCTACGTCCGCCCGGTCGGTGATTCAACGAAACCGATCAACCTTTTCGTTTCCTCGGCGAATTTCACTTACACGCTGCTGTTGCGCCGCTCGGATACGCCCGCCGACACCATCGTCATCCGCGACAAAACGCCGAGAGCCCTGAAGGCCGGGATGTCGGCCCAAGCGCCGGCCGGAGCGGCGCCCAACCCGGTGCGAGCGATGAAAGCGCTGCTGGTGGCCATGGCTTCGGACCGCGTGCCGCCCGACATCCAGTTCGAGGAAGCCCGCCGCACCATCCAACTCTGGACCGAAGCGCGGTTCTCGCTGGTACGTCAGTACGAAGGACGCGGTCTGGTCGGCGAGAAGTACTTGCTCGAAAACATCAGCAGCGCGCTCATGGTGCTCGCCGAACAGGAGTTCGACCGCGAGAACGGCAACGTTGCGGGAATCGCCATCGAGCGCCACAACCTGCGTCCTGGCGAGAGCACCAGCGTCTACGTCATCCGGCGAGGCGTGGCGCCATGACAATGCCCGGTCAGCCCTGGCAAGACGTTCGCGCGCTGCCGCAGCGTCTGATCGAACGTTTGTCTCCCAAACAACGCCAATACGCGATGCTCTGCACGCTGATGGCCGGCGGGGTTGGACTGCTCTGGTCGATTTTCGCGTTCACCGACAACGGTCAGAAAACCGGCGTCGTCCCATCGTCCGGCGGGCAGCCGCCTGCCGTCACCAACATCGGCGTGATGCCGCCCGGAGCCCAAGTCAATCCGGTCGACCAGTGGGTCGGCACGGCCGGACGCAAACTCGCCCAGTACGAGAGCGAACGCGAAGAGCAGGGACGACTGAACAAGGATCGCCAGACCTTTGAAGCGAAGACCATGCAGCGTTTCGCCGAACTGGAACAGCAGCTCACCTCGGCGCAGCAGGCCGCTGCCACACCGGCGGTTCCCGCACCCGCGGCAATTCTGCCGCCTGCGGCGAGCCTGCCGCCGGCCCCGCCACCGCCACCGCCCAAGAGTTTCTCCGCGGGAGCCATGCCGAGCGGCACACCGGGCGACCCTTTGGCGTCGGCACCGATGGCACCGCCGGTGCCCGCAATCACCCGCGTCACCATTGCGGACCGATCCCTGCTCGCCAATGGCGGAGCAAAATCGGGTCAAGTCTCGGGAACCGGTTCCCAAACGTCCCCCCGGACCGTCGCCACCTTTCTGCCGGTGAGTTTTACACGCGGCACGCTGCTGGGCGGTCTGGATGCGCCAACAGGCGGCCAGTCCCAGTCCAATCCTCACCCGGTGCTGATCCGCTTGGCGGACAACTCGGTCCTGCCCAACCGCTTTCGCGCCGCATACCGCGAGTGCTTCGTAATCGCTGCGGGTTACGGCGACATCAGTTCCGAACGTGCCTATCTGCGCACCGAGAGCCTGTCCTGCGTGCGCACCGACGGTGCCGCGCTCGAAGTAAAAGTCCAAGGATCGGTCTACGGCGAGGACGGCAAAGTCGGCATGCGTGGGCGGCTGGTCACCAAGCAGGGCCAGATGCTCGCCAACGCCCTGCTGGCCGGCGTGGTCAGCGGCATCGGCCAAGGCCTGGCGACGTCGTCGACGGAATACAGCACGTCGGCGTTCGGCACGGTGGCCACCACCTCCGGCAGCGACGCCTACCGCGCCGGGCTCGGCACCGGTATCGGCAAGGCTCTGGACCGGCTGGCCCAGTACTACATCAAGCTCGCCGAGAATACTTTTCCGGTCATCGAGGTGGATGCCGGTCGCGAGGTCGACGTGGTGATCACCAAGGGCGTGCGCATCGACGTCCCCATGACGATGGCCGAGCAATCTTCCGCGCGCCTCGCCAACTCCCCCGAAACCCGCTACCTGGAGCCCTCCGATGATGGCGACTATTGAATCATGGTCTGGCCGCGCCCTTGCTGCAGCGCTGTTCACCGCACTTCTCTGCGCATTCCAACCGACCGAAGCGGCTACGACCGACGAAAGCCGTCTGCTTGTGTCGTTGCAGAAAGCGCATCCGGGTACGCATTTCACCGATGTCACCCGTTCGCCCGTCCCCGGCCTCTACGAGGTCTGGATGAATGGCAACGTCGCCTACGTCTCTGCCAAGGATCAGCGCTATTTTGTCTTCGGTCACGTGTTCGATACCAAGACCCTGCGCGATCTCACCGCGCCGAAGATAGCTCAGACCAGCGGCACCAACAATGACCCTGGTCGCGCGACGACTGAGACATCGCGTTCGGCAGAGGCGTCCATTCCGTTCGACGCATTGCCACTGGCCGATGCGATCAAGACCGTGCGCAGCCACGGCCTGCGCAAGATGGCGGTCTTCAGCGACCCCAATTGTCCCTACTGCAAGCAACTGGAGTTCGAACTGGCCAAGCTCGACAACGTCACCGTCTACACCTTCCTCGTTCCCTTCCAGGGCGAGCAAAAGCCCATCGCGATCTGGTGCGCGGCCAATCGCGCAGCCGCCTGGCAGCGCCTGATGCTTGATGACGACAATACCCTGCTCGACACCGGCTCCGCCTGCGCGCACCCCATCGCCCGCAATCTGACGCTGGCCCGCCAACTCGGCGTGCAGGGCACCCCCACGCTGATCTGGGCAGACGGCACCCGCAGCGAAGGTTTCCTGGAACGCGCGCGCCTGGAAGCGCAGCTCGCGCCGGTCACTTCGAAACCATTCCCGGAGAAGCAGCCATGAAATCGCTCCTTCTGCGGCATGGAATGCTCTTTCTGCTCCCCGCCTTGAGTGCGTGCATGAACATGTCAGGTCTGGGCGGCGACTCGAAATACGCCTGCAAGGCGCCCGAGGGTGTCGCCTGCGATTCGGTCTCCGGCACCTATGCCAACGCCGTTCACAACAATTTGCCCAGCCAACGGGCGCAACGATCAGCCGTTACCGAGAAAGGCGAATCGGAACCTAGACCTTCCACAAATTCTGCTCGGACCACCGTATCGACAGCCTCCGGCAATGTCGATGACGGCACGACAACCGGTCCGCTGCGTTCGCAGGCCCGCGTCCTGCGTCTGTGGATCAAGCCATGGGAAGACGCGGACGGCGATCTCTACGACCAGGGCTACATCTATGTCCAGGTCGACAACGGCCAATGGCTGATCGACCACGTGCAGCGCCAGATCCGCGACGCCTACGCGCCGGTGAAACCGCCGCCGAGTACGACGACGGCAACGGACACCTCCAGCGAACCACCCCCCGCCGCCAACACGCCGGTCGCGCCGATGGCACCGCAACGCCCGCCATTCAGCGGATCCGGCATCAACCGTGCGCAATGAGGTCGCCATGGACACCCCACACGGCAACGCCACTCCCCATCGCCACCATTTGCACGCGCCGCACTTTCCCTTCGGCCAGCCCGTGGACACACCGGCCGAACAGTTTGCCAACTGGCTGCCCTACTCCGCCTATCTCGCCGCCGAAAAGATTTTCGTGAACCGCGACAGCCTGGGCTTCATGCTCGAACTGATGCCGCAGTCGGGCGCCGACGAGCGCATGGCGGAAGTTCTGATATCGCTCTACGCCAACTGCCCGACCGGCACCGGAATCCAGTTCCATCTGTTCGCCTCGCCCCAGGTACGCGCCCAACTGCAGCACTATGCCAACCTGCGGATTGAGGATGAGGATCAGGCCGAGCAGGCCAAGCAATGGGGCCGCCCCGCGCGCAATGCGAACCTGTTCCGCAAGCTCGCCCGCCAGCGCGCCGGCCACTTTCTGCACGGCGCACACGATTCGCTGACGGCCGGGTTTCATTACACGATCAGGGACTTCCGGCTGATGCTGAGCGTCGCTTTTTCAGGCGACGCCGAAGACCTCAACGCGCGTGATCAACTGATGGCGTTGCGCGACTCGATGTCGTCCACCCTGCGCTCGGCCTCGCTGCCCAACCGCGTTTGCGATGCCACCGATTTGATCAACTGGTGTGCGCTGTTCACCAACCCCGATCGTCTCTCGCAAACCGAGGCGCCTGACTTGCACTACGACGACGGCCGCGAAATTCGCGACCAGATCGTGGACTTCGACACCATCCAGGACCCGCGGCCAAGCGGAATCACCTTGTGGAAGGAAGACAGCCCCGACGTACTGGAAGCGCGCTTCTACTCAATCAAGAGCTTTCCCGAACGTTTCGCGCTGTGGCAAATGGGCTCGCTGATCGGCGATCTGATGCAGCCCGCACTCCAGTACAGCGCGCCCTTCCTGCTGACCCTGGGCGTGCACGTGCTCGACCCCAACGTCACAAAATCGGTGGTTACCGCCAACCATGTGCGCGCGACGCAGAATGCCAAGTCCAAGATGGCCGACGTCATGCCCGACGTGAACAAGAAACTCCAGGACTGGACGGCGGCAGCCGATTCCATCGATACCGGCGGCAATCTGGTGAGTATGTATCACCAGCTCGCGCTGTTCACCGCCCCCAACAAGGCAATCGCCGCCCACGAAGCGGCCAACGCCATCTGGCGCGGACGCGGGTTCCAGCTCAATGCCGACGCCTACATGCACCGCCAGGCCTTGTTGGCCAGCCTGCCGATGACGCTGACCGAGAAATTCCACCGCGATCTGATCAAGATGCGCCGCGTCACGCGCAAGACTATGGCCAACGCCATCCACATGGCTCCGCTCATCGCCGAATGGCGCGGCACGCGCACCCCGGCGCTGGTTTTCGGCGGCCGGCGCGGCCAGTTGATGACGCTGGATATCTTCGACAACGATCTGGGCAACTACAACTTCGCCATCATCGGCGCCCCCGGCTCCGGTAAATCCGTGTTGATGAACGAGATGGCCTGGTCCTACCGCGCGATCGGCGCCAAGGTCTGGATGCTCGACCTCGGCCGGAGCTTCGAGAAACTGTGCCGCAAGGCCAGGGGCACCTATATCGAATTCCGCCCCGACGTGGACATTTGCCTGGATCCGTTCACTCACATCGTCGACATCAATGAAGACATCGACATGCTGGTACCGGGCATCTCCAAGATGTGCTCGATGCAGCACACCCTCGAAGAAGTCCAGTACAAGGCGATCTCGGCGATGGTCTTGAAACTCTGGCGCGAGTACGGCAACGATTTGCGCATCACCGCCCTGCGCGACGCCTTCAAGGCGGGAACCATCGAGGAACTGGGCATGGTCAGCGACCAGCGCATCAAGGACCTGGCCATCATGCTCAACCCCTACTCCCGCGGCGGGCAGTACGAGCGCTTCTTCGAAGGCCGCAACAACATCGATTTTTCCAACGACTTCATCGTCATCGAGAACGAGGAGTTGAAGCGCCGCCCGGACCTGCACGCGGTGGTCAACATCCTGCTGCTGCACCGGATCACCGGCGAAATGTACCTCACCCGCAATCGACGCAAGCTGCTCTTCGTCGATGAATTGAAGCAGCAACTCGGCGACGTCGGCGCCGACGATCCGGTCAAGGCAGCGGTGATCGAGGAGGCCGCAAGACGCGCACGCAAATACGGCGGCGCGCTCGGCACCGCGACGCAAAGCGCCGACGATTTCTATGGCTCGGCGCAGATGGAAGCGGCCTTCAACTGCTCGGACTGGGTCTTCCTGTTGCGGCAAAAACCCGAGTCGATCGAGATGCTCGACCGCAAGGGCCGCCTCACCATGGACGAACCAAAGAAGCGGCTGCTCAACTCGCTGCGCACCGAGGCCGGCGTGTTCTCCGAGGTGTACATCTCGTCGCCGGTCGGTGACGGTGTGGCCCGCAACATCCTCGATCCGGCCACTCACCTCCTGTTCTCCAACAAGCTTGAAGACAACGCCCCGATTGACGAATTGCGCGCTCAGGGCCTGTCAGTCGATGAGGCGATCAGCGAATTGTTGCGCCGTCGAGGGCACACGATATGAAGGCGTGCGTCCCCCAGTTGCTCAGCCAATGCCTGCTTTGCCTGTTCGTGGTGGCGGCATCTCTCGTCGCCTACGACCGCCTGGTGCTTCGACCCGCCCTGGTCATCGGCGTCGTCGATGTGGCCGAGGTGTACCGGGCCAAGGAGGCCGAGTTCACCCAAATCCTCACCAAAGTCAGTTCGGAGGAAGACCGGCAGCAGGCGCTGCTCATGGCGCGGGCCTTCGCCCAACGCTTGCCGACCGCCCTCGAAGAACTGTCTCGGGAATGTGCCTGCCTCGTGCTCACCAAAACTGCAGTGGCCGGGCCGACGCCCAACACCATCGATCTGACCGCCCAACTGCGCAGAAAGGTGGACGCCCGATGAGCACAAGAGAAACCCCAAACGTGGCGTCGGGTAGCGCGTCGATACCCAACCGCAGGCAGCGAGTCCTCAAGCATTTTGCTGAGTTCCTGCAACACCTGCGCCGGCGCTGGCCCCTCTACCTGCCGATCATCGCGGTCTGGTGCTTCGCCTACACGCGCCTGTTCATCGACCCCACGCCGCACCTGCCGCTGCTCTTCAATCTCACACCCAGCCTGTCGTACCGTATCGCCCTGTTGCAGCACAACCCCCGCCCCCTGCGGCGGGGCGACTTCATCGTTTTCTCGTTCGCAGGCGAAGCGCAGATCCATTATCCCGGACTGCGCGGCCAACCCTTCTTCAAGATCGTGCGCGGCCTGCCGGGCGACACCGTGACAGTCGCCGGCCGGCAGGTGGCGGTTAATGGGCAAAACGTCGGTATCGCCAAGACCCACGCCTACGACCGTCGTCCGCTGGCACCGATCGCTCCGACCATCATCCCGCCCGGACACTATTACGTTCAGGGCACCAGTCCCGATTCCTTCGACTCGCGCTACCGGGAGAGTGGTCTGGTGCGTACCGAACAGGTGATCAGCGTCGTGGTCCCGCTATTCTGAGGTCCCGGTCATGCCCCATGTCATTCTCGTACTCGCTTTGGTCGGCCTGCTGACCGGTTCCGGTGCCTGGGCCCAAACCAGTCCAGCCCGGGTTCCTTTGCCGGCGGTGCAAGACAAAACACCAGTAACGCGGGGAGATCAACCCACCGAGGACATGCCGCTGGCCGACTATCTCGGCCTGCTGCGGCAAATCGCTCCCGCCGCCGAAGCGGGCGCTAAGGATTACCTTGCCTCCTTCGAACAACGTTGCGGCCGGCCCCTTACTTCGATAGAACTGCGCCGCGCGATTTCGCAAGGCGACGGCGATCCGGTGCTGATGGGACTGATCCGCGCGAGCCATCTGCGGGACGCTAGCGCACGCGAACAACTCGCCGGGCAGATCCGCTGTCCGATCAGGGGGGCGCGATGAAACGCTCTGTCGACTCCGCTCTTCTGGCGGTCGCTCTGACGCTGGGTGCCACCGGCACGCGCGCCGTGGACATCGGTGCCATCGGACCGACCTACGAGATCAGCGAACCCCATTTCCTGCAGATGATCGAGCAGCGCTTGCGCGAAAAGGAACGCAGCGGCGAACTCAAGCGCCTGCAAGAACAAGCGCAGCAACGGAGTGTTTCGTCCGTGACGAAACCGCTGCCGATCGCAGGGCTGCATCCGACCACAACGGTACGAACCTTCTATTTCGACCCAAGTTTCATCCTCAATCGAAACATCCTCGGTCCCAAAGGAGAGCTGCTCTTTGCCGCCGGTACACGCAAGAATCCGCTGGACGTGGTGTCGCTGTCGCGACACCTGCTGTTCTTCGATGCCCGCGACAAGCGTCAGGTCAGCCGAGCGCGACAACTCATGGCGCTCTACCCGGGAAAGGTGAAACCGATCCTGATCGGCGGATCCTATCTCGAACTGATGAAATCCTGGCGCCAGCCGGTCTACTACGACCAGCTTGGTCTGCTGACCCGGCGCCTGGGAATTACCCAAGTCCCCGCCCTGGTATCGCAGGAAGGGCTGCGGCTGCGCATTGACGAACTAGCGATTTCCCCATGAGTGCACGCATTCTTCCACTCGTGCTCGCCGCGATCCTCGCCCTCGTGAGCGGACCCTGCCAGGCAGCCGGAGCCGCCACGTGCACCGGCAAATTTCCGAATCCGATCACTGATATCTGCTGGTCGTGCATCCTGCCGATCAGCATCGGCAGCACGCGCATCGCCAACTATGGCGATCAGGAGGATACCGACAACCCGGCCAGCCCCGTTTGCAGTTGCGGCGTCAATCCGGTCATCGGCTTGTCGATTGGTTTTTGGGAACCGGCGCGACATGTCGAAGTCGTGCGGAAACCCTTCTGCCTCGTATCGCTCGGCGGCATCGACCTCGACCCGGGCATTCCCGCACCCGAGGCCGCACGATTCACCCGCCCGGAAGGTGATGGCGACGGCGGCAGTTTTTATCAGGCGCACTTTTACATCAATCCGGTGATGTACTGGCTGGAGGTGGTCGCCGATTTCCCCTGCCTGGAAAAGGGCGCCTTCGATCTGGCCTATATGACCGAGGTCGATCCGCTGTGGGCCGACGACGAACTTTCCCTGATTCTCAACCCGGATGCCGTGTTGTTCGCCAACCCGGTCGCCATCGCTGCCTGCGCCGCCGACTGTGTGGCGGCCTCGCTGGGCTTCGGCATTCGCGAGCTGTTCTGGTGTGCGGGCTGCCAGGGCGGAATTTACCCGCTCAACGGGCACGTGCCGTATCACCTCGGCGGCGTGCGTACCGCCGCGCTGATGGCCCAGCGCCTGACCACCAAGATGCATCGCGAGTTGATCGCTTGGGGCTGGCACGGCACGGCCGGTTTGTGCGGACCGTATTTCGAGCCGGTCATGGACAAGACCGCCTACAAAACCCAGCTCACCTATCCCATTCCCAGCACCGACAAGGAAGGCGGTCGCTGCTGCCAACCCTTTGGCCGCACCACCGTGACCTGGGGCGCCGGCAAGGAGTACCCGGTGCGCGGCGAGGATTTCGCTTTCATGTTGTTTCGCAAAAGGAACTGCTGTGTCGGCTACTGATTCTTCTCGTATTTTCTCAATCAGAGCTCTTGGGCTGATCGTAGCGCTCACTGTCGGTAGCCAGGCTCTGGCGCAGGGTACTCCGGTGATCACAGAGGCAGACATCGAACGGGCTCGCCGCGAGGTACCCAGCGTCACCGAGCAGGACATCGAGGCAGCTCAGCGGAAATACAGCACGCCCGGCGATGCCGACCGCAAAGCGGCGCCGACGCCGCCCCTCAGGATTGATGCGCTGCCCCAGCCGAATTCCCAACGCCCGATCGACCTTGAAGCGCTGGCTCGCGGTTATGCCGCACAGACCGAGGCGATGACTCAGACGCAGGGGCTCGCGACGGGGCCAGGACTCTTCGTGTTCGTCAGTCTCACCATGCCCCGGTCCACGTTGCAACGCTTGGTCGAGCAATCCGCACGCGCCAAAGCCTCGATTGTCATCCGCGGTCTGGCCAATGGCTCACTGCGCGACACGGTCGCTCTGGTGCAGGGACTGATCGGCACACGGCAGGTGGCGGTTCAGATCGATCCGCTGGCCTTCGACCGCTTTGCCATCACCCGCGTGCCCAGTTTCGTGCTGGTACGCGATGGTACGCGCCCTGTTTCCTGCGCCAGCGGCAGTTGCACGCCGGCCGACGGTTTCCTACGCTCGTCTGGCGACGTCAGCCTGGACTATGCGCTGGAGCATATGCAGCGATCGGTACCCGGATTCGGCCCGGCTGCCGAGCTGTTCCTGAAACGAATACGAGGATAGCGCGATGAAAAGCGCTCACGCTCACCTTCGTTCGCGGTCCCTCGCGTGGCCTCCAGCCTCCTTGAAGCGGCTCGGCGGGGGTTGGATGCGACGGGTCATCTGGGTCACGCTCTTCTGCTTCATCACAACGCAGACCGCCGTCCTCGCCAGTCCGTTCGAAGAAGGCACCGCTGCCGGCCAGGCGGTCACCCCGGTCATTCGCGGCACAATCAACACAACGAGCGCTTCGTCCGCTGTTCCAGGCTACACCACGACACCGTCGGAGACCTCGTATTATGGCCAACCCAGCCTAGTCGGGGCGGCCAATGCCCGACTGAGCGCCTGTACCGCCAGCAGCAACGACCCCGTCTGCCAGGCCCAGCGCGGGGCGCTGACATCGGCCAACACGCCACGCCCCCCAGTCTCTGCCTACGACCCTGCGGTCTCGTCGGCACGCGACATCGCTCGCAATCCGTCGAACACCCTGGGTAGTCTCGCCGACTACTATTCGGGCTGCAGCACCGCTGAAGTCGGTACCGCGGCAGGAACTACCCGCGCGATCTGCAATCGCTACATCGGTGTCGGCAACTACGCCACACAACGCGATCTCACGGTTCAGGTCGAGCTACACCCCAGTTGCGCCGAAGGCAGTTGGTTCGCCCACGGCCAGGTCAACCGCAACGGTTCCGACTATATGGTTGCCGAGGCGCAATGCCAAATCCGCAGCGATGGAATACAGCGCTTTCGGTTCTATGCCGCTGGCGGTATGGGCGCTTGCATCGGCTGGCAGACCGTCGAGTTGCCGACGACACCGAGCACGCAAGCCGCGTATGTCACCGATCTGTCGCCGCACTGGGAAGGTGATTGCTGGAGTCCGTTCCAGGTCGTCATGATGCCGAGCTCGGGCTGCACTGGCGGCAATTGCAGTTACCACTTCGAGTTCGGCACGCTGGGGGGTTCGTCAAACTGGAGCCTGCCCTTGTCGTTCGTCCAGCCGACCATAGCACAACAGGAAACGGATGTCTGGGCGGATAAAAACGCCCACTTGGAAGTCGGCGGCCGCTGCACGGTAAGCACGGCCGAGCGCTGCATCGACGGCCCCGGCACCAAGACCATCGACGGCCGCGCGGTCACTCGAGCCTGCTGGTCGTATGAACGTACGCTGACGTGCACCGCAGGCGCAGCAATCGACGAATGCGCCCCGTTGGTCAGCCGCGGCTGCACGCTGACCAGCAGCGTCTGCAAGCAAACCAATGCGGCAACGGGATCATGCGAGATTTTTCAGGACAGCTACACCTGTCCGGTCGCTGCGCAGACGGTCACCACCGCCTCGAACTGTCCAGCCAACGTGTATTGTCTCGGCACAAATTGCTTCAACACGAGTTACGCCAGCGATACCGACTTTGCGCGCTCGATGTCGCTGATGGAAGCCGCACGCGAAGCGGGCGTCTACCTCGATACAAATGCGATGCAGGTCTTCAAGGGCGAGGGCAACCGGTGCCGCGACCGCTTATTGAAGAACTGCTGTTATTCCGACTCGGCCGGTGCCGGCATGACCAACCAGAGCCTGTTCGGCACGGGTTCCCGCTTGGTATTCGACGTGCTGATGAACGCCGACAACCGCGAGTTTCTCTACCGAGGCGCGCAAGCTCTGCTGCTCGGCGGCGGTTTTGGCGGCAGTTTCACGACCTATGGCGTCACTGTTGCCGTGAATGGCGCGGCGCTGCCTACCGGGTCCGCCGTGCTGTACTCGGGCCAAAGCGTCGTGGTCGCCTTCGATCCATGGTCGCTGGCCATCGCAGTCGTCATTTACATCGCCATGTCGATGACGTCGTGCAACGAGGATGAAGGAAAACTCGCGATGAAGGAAGGCGCCGGACTGTGCCGTAGCATCGGGACCTGGTGCTCTTCGTGCATCCGCATTCTCGGCAAGTGCGTCTCCTGCATCGAGCACACCACCGGCAAGTGCTGTTTCAACAGCAAGCTCGCGCGCATCATCAACGAACAGGGCCGCGCGCAGGTCGGCAAAGGATGGGGATCCGGCCGGAATCCTGATTGCTCGGGTTTTACCATCGCCCAACTCCAAAGCCTGGATTTTTCGGCAATGGACCTCACGGAATTCTATGCGTCCATCGTCCCGACGCTGCCCAATCTGGGAACGATCCAGGGCAGTAATTCCTCGCGCCTGACGAATTGCTATTACGGACAGGGAAAATGCCAGTAACCGTGCTGAAACCGGCTTGCGTTGCGGCGCTGCTACTCACCTTCATGTCGCTCGTATACGCCGACGACGGGGAGCGGATGCCGGTTCCCGACGCACGACCGGTGATGTTGGCCGCGCTCCAGTCGGCCGAAGGACAGGCGCATGGCGTCCTCACCGGCGAAATGGCCGATGCGATCAGCAAGCGTTTTGGCGCCACCTCACCGATCTACATCGATGTCACGACGGAGCGCCACTACCGTCAGGCCGGTTGCAGCCGCTTGAAGGTCATCTTATGGCAGGAGGGCGTTCTGCTGCCTGGTGCATCGGGACCACGCCGGCAGACAATGGATTTTGGCATCAACTACTGTCTCGACGGCCGGCCACCGCAATCGCTGAGATAGAGGTTGCGCATGAAGATATTTGCCTTCCGCCTATCCGCGCCCTCCTTCGTCCGCTGGCTATTTACGTGCGCCATGATTCTGAACGCCATCGCTTCGTCGGCGCAGGATGCGGCCCCGCGCTACTGGTCAGACCGCTGGCGCGGCTGGCATTTTTACGAAGACCCAGCTCCCGGAGAGCCACCGCGCCCGGTGCTCCAAAACAAGGACGCGAGCGCTCGGCCTGCTCGGGCGCCGGAACTGCTCGAGTTCGAACGCCTGCAGAAGACCTTGGAGGACACCCGCAACATCGCCATCATGCGACCGACCGAGGCAAATGTCCGACGTTACATGGAACTGGAATCGCAGGTTGTCGCCCGTGCCTCGACCTTCGCCGACGTCGCCCAGCGCGTCGCCTGGGCCACACCGGAGCTCGACCCAACGCTGCAGGGCCGCCCCGTCAACGCCAAGGCGCTCGAGGTGTTCGAACAGACAGAACTGGCGGATCGCTCTCGCGCCATTGGCGAACTGGGCAAGGATCATGTGCTGTTCTTCTTCTACCGTTCAGACTGCCCGTATTGCCACGCCTTCGCGCCAACGCTGGAAGCCTTCCAGGTCCGCCACGGCATCCAGGTCGTAGCCATCAGCGTCGACGGCGGTCCGATCACCGGCTTCCCCAATGCGCGTCCGGACAACGGTATCGCCACCGCCCTGAAGGTCACGCAGGTACCCGCCGTTTTCCTGGCTCAGCCCTTCACCGGAACAATCACGCCGATCGGCTTCGGTGTGCTCTCCGAATCCCAGCTGCTCGAGCGCATCGCCATCGTCACCGGCCCGCGCGCTGAAGCGCTATCGCCCGGAGCAATTCAAGGTCCCGCTCTGCCACAGGAGGCTCGATGAACGCCCCAAACCATGTCCGATTTCGGCGCACGGGTGTTGCCCTCGTGACGACGGCGCTGGTGATTTCACCGCTGCCACTGCGTGCTGGAGACCTCAACACCGAAGTGAATACGATGTTCAACAACCTGGGCGCCATCGGCAATTACACAGCGCCGGGAGCGTTCCGCGGACAGACTTTCAACACTTATACCGGCGGCAACCTGATGATGCGTTCGCCGAACAAGGTCTACCAACTCGCCGCGATCGAGTTTCCCAGCGCCAAGGCGGGTTGCGGGGGCATCGATGTGTTTGGCGGATCGTTCTCGCACATCTCGGCGACCGAGTTCAAGAACATGCTCAAGAACATTACGGCGGCGTTGCCCGGCATCGCCTTCCAACTCGCGCTCGAAGCGGTCTCGCCGCTGCTCGGCGGCCTCACCAAATGGGCCAAAGGCCTGGAGACCTGGATCAACAACGCCCGCATCAATTCCTGCGAAACAGCCAAGGCGATTGTCAGTACGGCCGCCGAATCGGTCGGCTACAGTTCGCAGGAAACCTGCGCTGACCTCGCCGTCGAAATGGGATTGGAAAGCGATCGCGATGCGGCGCGGCGCCGCTGCGCAACGGATCGGCCTGGCATTCTGTCCTCGGCGCGTTCCTCCGGCGATCCGAAGCTGAAAAACAAAGCGCCGTTCGTCGGCAACTTGACCTGGAAAGCCTTGCAGTACACCGGCTCCTATCTGGACGACCAAGAACGCGAGATGATCATGAGCCTGGTCGGCACGATCATTTTCTACCCGGAAGAGTCGGCGCGCGACCCCGAACCAATCGCGCCCACGCTGACCTCAATCAGCCTGTTGCTCTACGGGCAGAGCGCGGCAAGCGGTAGCGATGTCGTGCAGCACATGCTCAAGTGCAACGACTACACCAACTGCGATGGCGTCACCCTGAACACCGCCTACACGCACACCCCGTTCACCGCCAAGGTGGAAACGATGATGCGCTCCATCGCGGAGAAAATCGCCACGCGCACCGCCATCCCCAACAACTCGGCCGAGGTCGGCTTCGTGAACCAGACCACCGAGCCGGTCTACAAGATGCTGTCCATCGGCACCAGCATTCCGGGATCGGGCCTGTCCGACAGCCTGATCGCTCAGTATCGGGACGTGATCGCCGCCGACTATGCCTACGTTTTCCTGGAACGCAATTTGCGCCTGGGAATGGCCGCGCTGGACAAGAACTACACCTTGCAGCAGACGCAGCGCGAACAGGCTAACCAGATCCGCCAGCGCGCGCAGGCGATGCTTCTGCAGATATCGCAGGAGAAAAACCTGCTCTACCAGAAGGTGGGCTCGTTCCGCGCGGTAGCCAGCCACCTGGAACAACTCGAACGCCAACTGCGTTCAAGCATGCCGCAGCACGTGATGGACATGCTCGGCCAGCAAGCCGCCTACCTGTCGCCGTAGCGCCGAGCTGACCGTCGGACCGGGGGAACGCCATGTGGGAAATCTACGCCTACCAGAATGCCGACAGCCTGTTCGGCGTCTTCAACGCGGCGGCGGCGATTCATGCGTCGAACGATTACTCCGCCGCGTTGGCGGCGGTGGCCTTCTGCGGTTTCGTCGCGGCGCTGGTGGCCTACGCTTTCGCGCCAGAGAAGTTGCAGGGCTGGAAGTGGCTGGCGACCGTAGTGCTGGTGTTCTCGGTACTGATCGTACCCAAGGTCACCGTCGGCATCGTCGACAAGACCGGAGGCTCCCCAGTCAAGGTGGTCGGCAACGTGCCTTTCGGCGTGGCCATGCTGGGCGGCATTACCAGCACCATTGGTAACACGTTGACCGGCCTGTTCGAGACGGCCTTCCAGGTCATCCCGGGGGTAGGGGCACTCCCGGCAGAACTGAGCTACCAGCGCAACGGCTTGATGTTCGGCAACCGCCTGATCCGAGAGACTGGCAACGTGGTTTTCCAGGACCCGGCGTTCCGCACTGATCTGATCAACTTCATTCACAACTGCACGACCTACGACCTTATCGACGGCACCCTTGCTCCGGCCGCCTTCTCTGCCTCGGACGACGTCTGGCCACTGATGGCCTCACCCAACCCGGCGCGCTTCAGCACACTGACCACCTCTGGCGGAAACGTCGGAGTCGATACCTGCCCGAACGTCTACCTGAACCTCAACGGACGGCTGCCGGCACAGATCACCCGCATCCAGGGCCGTCTGGCCTTCCAGCTCAATCCGACCCTGCCCGTTGCGGCGGCGGCATCGGTCATCGCCGGACAGATCCAGCAGGCCTATCTGAAGAACAGCATCGCCAATGCCGCTAGCACGGCCGCCGACATCATCCGGCAAAACGCGGTACTCAACGCCATTGAGGATACCGGCAATATCGTCGGCCAGAAGGTCAACGATCCGGCGGCGATGGTGTTGGCCGTTGGCCGGGCCCAGGCAGTGGCCCAGCAGAACGCTTCCTGGCTTAATTACGGCAAGGTGGCTGAGCAAGCGCTACCGGTTTTCCGGAACGTGGTCGAGGCGATGACCTACGCGATGTTCCCCTTGTTCGTGATGCTCCTGCTGCTCACCAGCGGCAGGGAGACGATGCTCGCCTTCAAGGGCTACGCGGCCATACTGATCTGGATTCAGCTCTGGCCACCGCTCTACGCCATCCTAAACTATATGGCCTCGATCTACGCCGCCTACGATCTTGCCGCCGCGGCCAATCTGGGAACGGGCACCAAGGCGCTGGCACTGCAGACGGCTTCGACGATCTATTCGCGTGCGATCTCGGGTGAGGCCGTCGTGGGCTACCTAGCGATCAGCATCCCGTTCATCGCCTGGGCAGCGCTCAAGCGTATGGAAAACTTCGGCACAGCGCTGGTCGGCGGTCTATCCGGTTTGCAGGGGATGATTTCGAGCGGAACCTCGACGTCAACCGTCGGCAATGTCGCCATGGGGAACGTCGGGATGGACCAGATGCAACTGGCGCCCAATCGCACATCAGCCTTCATGGGCAGTTGGCAGAACGACCTTAGCGGAAACACCTTCTCATCGAATGCGCTGACCGGCCGTACCGCCGTCAGTCTGCTGCGCAATCAGGGATTTGCGTCACGAATGGTCTCGATGCGCGTCTCCGAGCAGGATGTCGCGCAGGCGAGTCGGCAAGCGGATGCCGCGCTCGGCGAAGCTGTCTCGGCAAATGCCGAGCGCTCCATTGCACTTGCCGATACTTTTTCGCGAGGCCTTACGAAGTTACATTCTTCGCGCAATACCAGCGGGACGGGCTCTAGCAGCTTTGAACAAATGGGCAAGACGCTAAACGAACTGGATCAGATTTCGAAAACCGTGGCAAACAGCACAGGTCTGACCCAGAGCCAGGTCGCGCAGATCGCTTTCGGCGCAGGCGGTCACGCGGGCATCAACACCCCCTTCGCCGGCGCAGACATTCAGACCAGGGCGGGGAAGAACTATCAATCGGGCTTGTCGGCTGCACAACAAAAAGTACTCAATAGCCTCAGCCAAGAGCAGATTGCGGAGTTCAAGCAGTTCGGCGACAGGGTCTCGCGGGATTCGAGCATCGTCAACAGCTTTGCCAATGATTCACGCGAGGCCCAGGAGATGTCGTCAAGGCTAACCACGGCCGCGTCGCGAGCCGAGCGAGCTGATGCCACCTTCGCAGAAAGAACTGCCTTTGCCGAACGCCTCTCGTCGGCCAAGGACAAGGGAGAGTCGATCTCGGTCGACATCGCCCAGGATCCGCACAACCTGGAGATGTTCTTGCGCTACGCCGAGCAGTACGGCGGCGACAGTGCCTCAGCGCTGTCGATGTTCGACGCGGAATTGGCTCGCCAGGGACTAAAGCCCAACCGGGTGTTCTCGGATGGCACGGCGCTGCCGAGTTCCTTTGGTGATGTTCGCAGCCTGCATGACCAGCAAGCCACAGCCCCCGCGCTATCGCCAGACCTCGCGGCTTCGCATCGGCAACAACGCGCTACCGTGTCTCGATCCAACCACCTCGTACCGGAAACTCGTCCTGACACGAATCCGTCTCCACTGCGAGACAACGTGCAGGCGCAAGGCAACGCCATCAAAAATGAAATTGGTTCTGCCAAGTCTAGCTTTGATCGAAAAGCAGAGATCGTCGACACGGGGGATGGAATCTTGGTCACCCAGAAATCACTACTTAAACAATCTGCCAAACAGGTCGTCGATGACGGCGAAGCGTCAATCAATAACGCGAAGGACGCCGTGAAGGACCTGTTTCACAAGAACGATTGATCAATCCGCAATCCCGCCAGTTCCCCCGAACTCCTCGCTGACGGACGATGGTGGTTTCATGAACTGCGGATGACCTTCGTCGCGCCAATAGTTATCCATGAGATCTTCGGAGGTTGTGCCAAGCCCGCGGAGTGTGTCATCACGACGAAGCATTGGACGACCATTTCGACCGATCCTCGATAGGGCACCGCCGAAAGCCGCTCCTGAAAGAGCTCCAAGACACGTCATAAATAGCTTGAGGCCCCAACCATCGCCTAGCGTCGAAAGCAGGCCAACAGAGGAGCCTGCAACGACAAATCCGATGAAGATGAATTTTCTCATTCCAGCCTCCTGAGTTCATCCTATCTCTAGCGGAACAGGCTGCAAGCTTGTGAGCACCTCCGCAGCCACTATTTCCATCACAAAGTCGTTCCGCCCCTAAAAATTCTCTCATGCGGCAGGCGTTATCCTTCGAGGAAAACTCAATTGCGCTTTCAGTCCCTTCTCGCCATTTGGGCTAAGCTGCAACTGGCCGTCATATCGTTTCGCAATGGCGCTGACAATGGATAACCCCAAACCGCTACCTTGCCTCGCTGTGCCACGACGCCAGAAGCGCTCTACGGCTTGCGCGCATTCGGCCGCGGTCAAACCAGGCCCCTCGTCCAAAACACTGAAGCACAGCGCGCCGCCATTGACACATTCGATCCGCAAGGTCACGAAAGACGTCGGCGGCGAGTAGTACAGCGCATTGTCGAGCAGGTTCCGTAGCGCCGACACCAGCAAGGACTCTGGAACGCATAGCTCGGTTGCTTCATCCTGTGGTTCGAACAACAGCCGGCCGGTAGCGCCTTGACTTGACAACGCCGCATCGATCGCTTGGCGTGCAGCCAATTCTGCATCCGTCGATTCAGCGCGATTCGATTCAACCTTGCCGTCCAGTCGTGCTAACAACAGCAGCTGATCGAGGGTGTCCTGGAGCCTTATAACGCCTTGGTCAGCGCTGTTCAGCGCCTGCATCATCACCTCAGTGGTGCCGGGCTGCGCGGCGGCGAGCCGTGTGACCTGCAGGTGGGTCTTTATCGCGGTCAGCGGCGTGCGCAGTTCATGCGCTGCGTCATCCGTGAAGCGTCGTTCTCGCGCGATGGTCCCATGCACACGTTTCAGCAGATGGTGGATAGTTTCCACCAATGGGCGCAACTCGGTCGGCACGTCGGTATCGGGCAAAGGCACTTCATCATCGGGGCGGCGCCGGGCAAGCGCCGCGCGTATCCGCTCGATGGGCAACAGTCCGCGGCTAATGCCGAACCAGAGCAGCAACAGGTTGCCGGTCAGCGCCACGACAAATGGCACTCCTGCCGACAAGGCAATATCGCGCAACAGGCCTTCGCGGAGGTCGACTCGATCGGCCGTCGCAATACGGATCCCGCCCTGCTCCAGCACATAGGTGCGCCACAGCCTGCCACCGAAGGTATGGGTGCCGTACCCTGGTTCAGCGCGGGCTAACGTGGGGCTACCGGTGGTACGAGCCATGACCTGAGCCATGACCTCGCCACGCAACAGGCTGACCTCGCACGCCAGCCCATCGCGAGCGACGATATCCATCGGCGAGTCGTTCGGCGCTGACGCCGGGACGCTCGTTGCCGGAAATTGCAGCATTAGCCCCGCCACCATGCGCGCCGACGCCGCCAGCCGGTCATCCAGTGCGGTTCGCAGCTCATTGCGTACATCCAGGAACATCCAGAGCGCGACCAAGCTCCACAGCACGGTGAGCGACAGGCTGATGATGGCCAACAGACGCAGACGAAGACTCATCATTCTGGCTCCCCTGACTGCATCAGGCTCGCTTCACCCAGGCGGTAGCCTAGTCCGCGCACCGTCTCCACCACAGCGGGGCCGAGCTTGCGGCGCAGATGATGGATGTGAACGTTGACCGCGTTGCTCACCACGTTCTGCTCGAAACCATACAGGCTGTCGCGCAACTGCTCGCCCGTCAGTATTTGCTGCGGGTGCTGAAGCAGTACGCGCAGCAAAAGCAGCTCGCGCCGAGGCAGATTCACCGGCGTGCCGTCCAATAGCACCTCGCCGGTGGATGCTGTGAACGACAGTATGCCGTGTTCGATCCGATCCGCGCTCCGACCCGAGGCGCGGCGCAGCAGCGCGTGCAGACGAGCCACGAGTTCATCCAGGTCAAAGGGTTTGAGCAGATAATCGTCGGCACCGGCCTGTAACCCTTTGACGCGGTGCTCGACCGCATCGCGTGCCGTCAACACCAGCACCGGCAGTTCGCGACCATCGGAACGCCAGCGTGCGAGCAATACCATGCCGTCCTCGTCCGGCAAACCGAGATCGAGTATGCAGATGTCGAAGTGTGATGTCGCGAGCGCAGCCTGCGCCAGACTGGCGGTTCCGACATGGTCGATCGCGAATCCGTGCAGGCGCAGGCCGGCGACTATGCCGCCGGCCACTAATGGGTCGTCTTCGATCAGCAATACGTGCACGGCTTGGCCCTCGTGGCAGATGGTGTCGGATAGTTTTGAGCGCTGTAGTCTGCCGAACCGCGATTAAGGCACCGTTAACGCTGCCTTAATCGGCGCCTTGCACAATAAGTCATTCTTATGACGAGGTGGTTCATTATCGTGCTCGATCTATTACTCACCGCTCCATCCCCAAGACAGCGCCTCTGGCTGGCGCTACCCGCGGTTCTGATTATTCTTCTGGCGACACGGACGCTGCACGCAGCCGATGCGTCAGAAGTCTTCCTGGAGCCTGAGCAAGCATTTTCGTTGACCGTCGAGCAAGGCGACAAGGCCGCCGGCGACGTCCGACTGCACTGGCAGATCGCGCCAGGCTACTACCTCTACCGTGACCGCATAGGCGTCACGGCGACACCGGCGCGTAGTCTCGGAACAGTTGCCCTACCCGCGGGAGATATGAAGGAAGACCCGAACTTCGGGAAAATGGAGGTCTACCATGATGAACTTTCCATTCCGCTCCATGCGCCGGGAGCACGGGAACTGTCGATCACCTGGCAGGGCTGCGCAGAGGCGGGACTATGCTATCCACCGCAGACGCGCAAGGTTCAGCTTGATCCAGTCGCGCGCGGCACCGGCAGCAGCGCCGCAGCGCCAGTACCCGAAGATCCAAGAACACTGCTCGACGCGGCGAATGCCAACGACACCCGAATTACCGAACTGCTCGGCGAATATTCTCTCGCCTTGACACTGCCGCTGTTTTTCCTGCTCGGCGTCGCGCTGGCATTCACGCCCTGCGTACTGCCCATGCTGCCCATTGTTTCGGGCATTGTCGTCGGTAGCCAGGCGCCACCTCGGCGCGCCTTTGCCTTGTCGCTGGCCTTCGTGCTGGCGATGGCGTTGACCTATGCGCTACTGGGTGCGGCGGCGGCTGTGAGCGGCGCCAATCTACAAGCACTGCTGCAAAATCGTTGGACCGTCACTCTCTTTAGCATCTTGTTCGTGGTGCTCGCACTGGCGATGTTCGGCTTCTTCACACTACAGTTGCCGGCGTTGCTGCGCGATCGACTCGATGGCGCAAGCCGACGCCAGCAAGGCGGAACGCTCACCGGCGCCGCCTCGCTGGGCCTGCTGTCGGCGCTATTTGTCGGTCCGTGCATGACGGCGCCGCTGGCGGGCACCCTGCTCTACATCGCGCAAACTGGCAAGGTCATGTCCGGTGCCCTGCTGCTGTTCGCGCTCGGTCTGGGGATGGGCGTGCCACTGCTGGCGATCGGCGCGCTTGGTGCGCGCTGTCTGCCAAAACCAGGTCTCTGGATGGAGCGCGTCAAGGGCATGTTCGGTTTCGTTCTCCTGGCTATGGCCGTGTGGATGGCGCAACGCATCGTGCCCGCACCTATGACATTGGCTCTGTGGGGTGCGCTGATGGCTGGCATGGCATTAACGCTTGGGCACTTGGCGAGGCAAGAAAGCTCTCGCCTGCGCTTGCTTGGGCGCAGCGCCGCACTGGTCGCTGGGCTGTGGGGTTGCGCGATGGTATTGGGCGCGAGCGGAGGCGCAAGCGACCCCTTGCGGCCGCTCGCACGATTCGCGAAATCTACGATGCAGAACGCGACTGCCGCCAGCGAGATCGCTTCAGCACAATTCGACACAATCCGCAGCCCGCAGATGCTCCAGGCGCGGCTCGATACCGCCCGCGCGGACGGTCAGCCGGTGCTGGTAGACTTCTCCGCAGATTGGTGTGCCTCCTGCCGCACCATCGACCGCGAGGTTTTCGCCGACGCGCAGGTGCGGGGAGCGCTGGCCGGCACGCTGTTGCTACGCGTAGACGTAACCGCTGGCAATCCTGAACAGCGCGCGCTGATGCGTGAATATCAGGTACAGGGACCGCCCACCGTGATCTTGTTCGACGCGCGGGGCCGCGAACGACGGGATGCTCGCCTGGTTGGAGAATTTCGCGCGGACGATCTGCTGCAGCGGCAATCCGCCGCCGGCACGGCCCCGGAGAAGCGTTCATGACTCAGTCTATCCACATCGGCCCGCTGGTCGTGCCCTTAATCTTGCTTCTATTGGTGGGGGCCGTCGCGTTTGGCGCGTTCATTGGCAAGCGAGTAGGGCGTAAAACCGGGGCGGATATCGAGTCGTCGTTGTTCAGGGGACTGTTGGTGGCCTTGGCATGTGCCCGGCTTGCCTTTGTATGGCAATACCACACGGCCTATTTCAGCGCTCCGCTAGACATACTGGACATCCGTGATGGTGGTTGGGAACCACAGGTCGGTTTCATCGCGGCCTGGCTCTACGTCCTGGTGCTCACCCGGCGGCGCCCGTTGATGCGCAAACCGATGCTTGCCGCAATGACCGCAGCCAGTATCTTCTGGATTGCGGGTTTGACCACGCTCGCACTGCAACCGCAGGGCGAAAGGGGATTGCCCGCCATGACCCTGCCGACCGTAGAGGGTCGAAGCGTGTCGTTGCCGGAATTTGTAGGCAAGCCAACGGTGCTCAATCTCTGGGCGACCTGGTGTCCGCCGTGCCAACGCGAAATGCCCGTGTTGCAACAGGCGCAAGCCGAGCATCCAGAGTTGAATTTTGTCTTCCTGAACCAAGGCGAGTCCGCAGACCAGGTACGGGCTTTTCTTGCCGCCCGGAGTCTTAAATTGCGCCATGTGCTGCTCGATCCGAAAGGTCTGGCTGGTAGCCAATTCGGGCAGCAGGCGCTGCCGACGACGCTGTTCTTCGATGCGCGGGGCCATTTGGTTGACACGCGTATCGGCGGATTGTCACAGGCGACGCTGGCGCAGCGTCTTGATTCACTGAGTGACCAATCAACGTCTTCCAGAAAGAACCCATGAATCCATTTTCCACAGCAGCCACCAGAGCAAGAGAAATAGCCAAGACTCTCCAAGGCAGGGGCGTCGTCCTCGGCATAGCCGGCGCACTGGCAGTCAGTCTGATAGCGCACGCCACCGAGCAGGACCGTCCCCCGCCTCTGCAGGCACTGGAGAAAATGGTCAGCAAGCCGATGACCGATAGCGTCTGGGGCCGACTCCAGAGCAGTCGCTGGGTCGCCGATGGCTCCGACAAAGCGCCGAAGACCGTCTATGTTTTTACCGACTTGAACTGTCCCTACTGCAACAAGTTCTGGTCCGACGCCCGGCCTTGGGTCGACACTGGAAGAGTGCAACTGCGCCACGTGATCGTTGGCATTCTGACACCAACCAGTCCGGGTAAAGCCGCGGCGCTGCTCACGGAGAAGGACGCCGCCGCCGTCCTAGCATCCTACGAACGCGGCCAGGTGGCTGGAACTAAAAAAGCCATGACGTCCGGTCGGCCACACCCACTGAGCGACGACGGCATGAAGCCGCTCGCCAGTGTTCCTCCGGCAATCCAGAGGCAACTTGATGCCAACGAAAAAGTCATGACTGACTTGGGGCTGCGCGCCACACCTGCTATTGTTTGGCGCAATGACATGGGTACGGTACAGATGCGCACCGGCATACCTGACGAGGCCTTGGCGGCAATATTCGGGCCGCGTTAAGCTGCAACGATGCCGACTGAATCTCTCGCCGCAGCGACCCATTGCTACACTTTACGAGGAATAGATAATGAACAAAACCGAGAACGACTTGCGCATCCTCCTGCACGCCCCCACCGCCGCGGCGCTGGCGCGCGCGCGTAGTAATGCCGCCAACCTCACAAAGGAAGCACCACAGGCAACCGTGCGCATAGTCGTAAATGCTGACGCCGTAGTAGCTGTCCTGGACCAGGCCAATGCTGCAGCCGACCCGATAACCCTGGTCTGCCCGAATACGCTAAGCAAGCTAGGGCGCAGTGCCCACGCGCCGCTGACGGTACTTAGCGAAGGTGCCGTGCTCGCTTTAGCCAGAATGCAGATAGGGGGTTGGTGCTATATCCGAGCCTAAATCGCTGGCGGTCGTCATGTCCGAAAACTGTAGGTCTATTTCGGACACCAACCGTCGCCTGCTCCTCACGCCAGACCCCGCAATATTTCGTAACAGTCTACGTGCCCCTACCTGTGCGCAACGGCAGCACTTTGGCACCAGCGATCCATCCGTCGACCATATCGGCCCAGCTTTGCAGCATTTCTCGGCGCTGGTCGGCGTACTCGGCCTTGTTATAGACAGCGCGGACGCCTCGTTGCTCGTGCGCCAAGCATTTCTCGATCCAGTCGCTGTTAAAGCCCGCTTCATGCAGTAGCGTGCTGGCCGTGCGGCGCAAATCATGTACGGTTAAGGGGGCAAAGTCTTCCCCCCTGTCCTGGATCACTTTCACTGTGGCGTCAATCACCCGGTTCAGCGTGGCCGAACTAATAGGCAGTTCGGTTTCGTACCGCCCAGGATGCAGGTACGAACTGGCGCTGAAACAGGTTTTGAAGGCTACCAGAATATCGAGCGCCTGCTGGCTTAGGTACACATTGTGCGGCCGCCCTGCCTTCATACGCTCCTTCGGGATCGTCCAAATTGCCGTCTCGAAGTTAATCTCGTCCCATTTTGCCTCGATGAACTCCGACTTGCGTACCAGCGTCAGCAACATAAACTTGACCGCCAGGCGCAACGTGGACATCGTCGCCGTCTGCTCAAGCGCACTGAAAAAGGTATGAATCTCGGCCGGTGTCAGCGCCCTGTCACGAGCCTTGAATGTGGCAATGGCACTGGGTCGAATCGACTCGGCGGGATTGTCGATTTTCAAACCACGGGCCTGAATGAAGCGAAATACCTGCAACACGATCTCGCGAGCATGGACGGCAGGTGCTGCCGCGCCGCGCTCTTTGATCTTCTCGCATCTGGCCATCAGCCGCACCGGGGAAATTTCTTCCAACTTCAGCCGGCCAAACTCGTCTGCCAAATTGCGATCGTAGACCGACTTGCGCATGGCCCGTGTGGACTCGGCCAGATCAGCTTCGGCAAAGTACTTTTCGGCCCAGCTACCAAACGTTAGCGCATCTGCAGCTTCGGTCCGCTTCTCAACCTTGGAACGAGAGGGACTCTCGCCCTGCTCGACCAATCTGTGCGCCCGCGTCAACAGCAGGCGCGCCTCGGCTAGAGACAACGAGATACCGTAGTCCAGCTCGTCCAGTTCGCGCGGCTTTTTGGCCCCGATAGTCGGGTCGTACTTGCCTATCACCAGGGTCTCGCGGCGCCCGTTTACCCGGTAGTCAAAGCGGAAACTGACGACTCCTGTACGTGTAACCGCGACGTAAAGCCCCTGCTGGTCTGCAACCTTGTAGATCTTTCCAGCGGGCTTCAACGCCTTCAACTTCATGTCGGTGAGCATCTGATCCTCCTTAGGCTGATACCGTCAACCGATACCGTCAACGCACTTGACGGTATCAACTTGGGTCGCTCAAGGGCCAGATCTCAATACCGCCATAAATACCGACACTATAGTCGAGCTTTACTAGGACGGCGTGAGACGCCATGAAACGCTAACTGGTTGTTACAACTTGGTAATTACTTAAAAACCGGACTGCATGAGACGACTTGAAATGATGATAATTCATTCCCACTCGATGGTCGCCGGCGGCTTGCCCGAGATGTCATAAACCACCCGGTTGATGCCGCGCACTTCGTTGATGATGCGGTTGGAAACCTTGCCGAGCAGGCTGTGCGGCAGTTCGGACCAGTGCGCGGTCATGAAGTCGCTGGTGTCGACGGCGCGCAGCGCGACGACGTATTCGTAGGTGCGTCCGTCGCCCATCACGCCGACGCTCTTGACCGGCAGGAAGACGGCGAAGGCCTGACTGGTCTTTTCGTACCAGCCGGAAGCGCGCAGCTCGTCGATGAAGATGGCGTCGGCCCGGCGCAGCAGGTCGGCGAACTCGCTTTTGACTTCGCCCAGGATACGAACGCCAAGGCCGGGACCAGGGAAGGGGTGGCGGTAGACCATCTCGTGCGGCAGGCCGAGCGCGACGCCGAGTTCGCGCACTTCGTCCTTGAAGAGCTCACGCAGCGGTTCGAGCAGCTTGAGGTTGAGCGTTTCGGGCAGGCCGCCGACGTTGTGGTGGCTCTTGATGGTGTGCGCCTTCTTGGTCTTGCTGCCGGCCGATTCGATGACATCGGGGTATATCGTGCCTTGCGCCAGCCATTTGGCGTTGGCCAGCTTTTTCGACTCGACCTGGAACACTTCGACGAACTCGCGACCGATGATCTTGCGCTTGGCTTCCGGGTCGGTGACGCCTTTGAGGTGACCGAGAAACTGCTTAGTCGCGTCGACGTGAATGACCTTGACGCCGAGGTTGCTGGCGAAGGTTTTCATCACCTGCTCGGCTTCGTTAAGGCGCAACAGGCCGTTGTCGACGAAGACGCAGGTCAGCTGATCGCCGATCGCACGATGCAGCAATGCGGCGACCACCGACGAATCGACGCCGCCGGAGAGACCGAGAATCACCTCTTCCTTGCCAACCTGCGCGCGCACCTTGGCAATCGCCTCGTCGACGTAGTCGGGCATGTTCCAATCATGGCCGCAGCCGCAGATCTTATGCACGAAGTGCGCGAACATTTCGCGCCCCTTGAGCGTATGCGTGACTTCCGGGTGGAACTGAACAGCGTAGAATTTTCGCGACTCGTCGGCCATCGCGGCAATCGCGCACGAATCGCTGCTGGCGATCACCTTGAAACCGGCGGGCAGTTCGGTGACCTTGTCGCCGTGGCTCATCCACACGTCGAGCAGGCCGTGGCCCTCGGCATTAGTGCTGTCCTGAATGCCATTGAACAGTTCGGAATGGCCGCGCGCGCGGATTTGCGCGTAGCCGAATTCGCGCTTGCCAGAACTCTCGACCTTGCCGCCGAGTTGCTCGGCCATCGTTTGCATGCCGTAGCAAATACCCAGCACCGGAACACCCAACTCGAACACCGCTTGCGGCGCGCGCCATTCCTGCGCCTCATAGACCGAGTTCGGCCCGCCCGAGAGGATGATCCCCTGCGGATTGAACTGGCGGATGAACTCATCGCTGACGTCGAACGGATGCAGTTCGCAATAGACCTGCTGCTCGCGAACGCGGCGCGCGATAAGTTGAGAGACTTGGGAGCCGAAATCGAGGATGAGTATTTTCTGGTGAGCCATTTTTCAAGCCTTGAATGAAAAAAAGGGCGGCTACCGGAGCCGCCCCGCAGGACCGCGAAGCGATCAATCGATGTGGTAGTTCGGTGCTTCCTTGGTGATCTGAACGTCATGGACGTGCGACTCACGAACCCCCGACGCGGTGATTTCGACGAAGGCTGAACGCTCGTGCAAGTCGTCGATCGTCGCGCAGCCCTGATAGCCCATCGATGAGCGCAGTCCGCCCATCAGCTGGTGAATCACCGCCGTCACCGAGCCTTTGTACGGCACGCGCCCTTCAATTCCTTCGGGAACCAGCTTCTCGGTGTTCGAATCGCCTTCCTGGAAGTAACGGTCGGCAGACCCTGCCGCCATCGCGCCGATCGACCCCATGCCGCGATACGACTTGTACGAACGCCCCTGGAAGAGTTCGACATCGCCAGGCGCCTCTTCGGTGCCGGCAAACAGTCCGCCGAGCATGACGACGTGGCCGCCGGCAGCAATCGCCTTGCAGATATCGCCGGAGTAGCGGATCCCGCCGTCGGCAATCATCGGCACCCCGGTGCCTTTGAGCGCATCGGAAACCATCTGAATCGCAGTGATCTGCGGAACACCAACGCCAGCGACGATCCGCGTCGTGCAGATTGACCCCGGACCGATGCCGACCTTAACGCCGTCGGCACCGTGATCGAGCAGCGCGCGGGCGGCTTCGGCAGTGGCGATGTTGCCGCCGATCACTTCGACCTGTGGAAAATTTTTCTTGACCCATTGCACACGATCGAGAACCCCTTGCGAGTGACCGTGCGCGGTATCGACGACGATCACGTCGACGCCGGCCTCGGCCAGCAATTCGGCGCGCTCTTCGGTTCCGGCGCCGACGCCGATCGCCGCGCCGACGCGCAGTCGCCCCGAAGCGTCCTTGCTGGCCAGCGGGTGCTCGGTGGTCTTGATAATGTCCTTGACGGTGATCAGGCCGCGCAGCTCGAAAGCGTCATTGACGACCAGCACGCGTTCGAGGCGATGCTTGTGAATCAGCGCCTTGCCTTCATCGACCGTTGAACCTTCCTTGACCGTCACCAGCCGTTCGCGCGGCGTCATGATGTTGCGTACGGGCTGATCGAGATTGGTTTCAAAACGCAGGTCGCGGTTGGTCACGATGCCGACCACGCGCTTTCCTTCAACGACCGGGAAACCCGAAATCTTGTGCAACTGAGTGAGTTCGAGAACCTCACGCACCGACATGGTCGGCGGAACGGTGATCGGGTCCTTGAGAATTCCTGATTCGAAACGCTTGACCTTGGCCACTTCGACCGCCTGCGCCTTCGGGCTGAAGTTCTTGTGCACGATGCCAATACCCCCCTCTTGCGCCAGGGCGATGGCCAAACGAGCTTCGGTGACGGTGTCCATCGCCGCCGAGACCAACGGGATATTGAGGGTAATATTTCGTGTCAGGCGACTTTTGAGGCTGACATCACGCGGCAAAACTGAGGAATGAGCGGGGACGAGGAGGACGTCATCAAACGTTAGCGCCCTTTGAATTAAACGCATAGCCTATAATCCAGAGTTACAAAAACGCATTATACAGCATGCTCCGTCAGGACAGGATGACCATGAAACCCTTTGCCTTTGCTGTCGTTGCATTGCTCGCCGCGACGGCAGCCAGCGCCCAGGTCTACGAATGGAAGGACGACAAGGGCAAAACCCATTATTCTGACAAGCCTCCCGTTGGCACGTCGCGCGTCAACAAAATCAGCGAGTCAGAGTCATCCGCGCCAAGCAGTTCGGCGCAGAAAACGACGGCTGATCGCGAGCTCGAGTTTCGCAAGCGCCAGAAGGAGGCGCAGGAAAGCGCAGAGAAAGCGACAAAGGAACAAGCGGCCAACGCCGACCGCAAAGAGGCCTGCGCAAACGCCCGCCGCGCGCTTGAAGTGCTTGAGTCCGGCGAACGAATCGCGTTGCGCAACGATCAGGGCGAGCGCTATTACCTGGACGAGAGCCAACGCCAGCAAGAGGCTGCCAAGGCGCGCCAGGTCATGCAAGCGAGCTGCAAGCCGTAGCTTGAAGCGCCCTTACTCGCCCTCGCCAGCGCCTTTTTTCATGACCTTGCCTTCAGCTGCTCTCTGCTTGCGTACTTCCTTGGGGTCGGCGATCAAGGGCCGGTAGATTTCGACGCGATCCCGATCGCGCAGCAACGCATCGGGCTTGGCGAGCTTGGCAAAGACGCCGAACTTGTTTTTCGAAAGATCGATTTCCGGATACTTTTGCAGAACTCCCGAGGCTTCGATGGCCTGACGCACGGTCGCGCCTGCGGGCAAGTTCACGGTAAAAATCTCCTGTTTCTGCGGCAGAGGATAAACGACTTCGACACGGATTGACTCAGGCATTGGTCACCCCATAGACATCGTCGGCGCGTCTGACGAACGCGTCGACAAAGGTGTTGGCGATCTGGCTGAATACCGGACCGATGATCTTTTCAAATAGCTTGCTCGAAAATTCGTATGACAGGCTGAATTGAATCTTGCAGGCATTTTCGGCCAGCGGCGTGAAACGCCACATCCCTTCGAGCCGACGAAACGGGCCATCGACGAGTTTGAGGCTCATGCTGTGCGGGATGACTTTCTCGTTTTCGGTGGTGAAGTGCGACTTGACTGAGAGATAGCTGATGTACAGCGTGGCGACCGTTTTCTGCTCATCGCGGAATCCGACGCGAGCCTGGCTGCACCAGGGCAAAAATTGCGGGTAGTCTTCACAACGGTCGACGAGATCGAACATCTGCTGCGCCGAACGTTCGATCAGTACTGATTTCTCAACCACGGCCATCTTTAGCCCTGCCCCGTGAATCCTGTAGAATCGCGCATTCTAGCATTCCCGCGCCCTAACCTCTGAGAGCCGCACCATGAGCATCATCGCCAACAAGAAAGCCTTCCACGACTATTTCATCGAAGAACGATTCGAGGCGGGAATTGCGCTGCAAGGCTGGGAAGTCAAGGCGATCCGCGCGGGTCGCGCCAACATCAAGGAATCGTACGTGGTGATCCGCAGCGGCGAGGTTTTCCTCTTCGGCATGCACATCACCGCCTTGCCCGAAGCATCGACCCACGTCACCCCCGACCCGATCCGTACGCGCAAGCTGTTGCTGCACGAAAACCAGATCAGCAAGCTGATCGGCGAGGTTGAACGCGCCGGTTACACGCTGCTGCCGCTCGACCTGCACTTCACCCGCGGCCGCATCAAGGCCGAAATCGGCCTGGCCAAGGGCAAGAAGCAACACGACAAGCGCGAGGTCGAAAAAGAGCGCGACTGGGATCGCGAAAAAGCTCGCCTGATGCGCGTCAAGGCCTGAGCATCGCCCAAGCCGCAGTTCACATCAGCGTCGCTGGCGGACTGTTTCGAACAGGCAGATCGCGGCGGCTGCCGCAACGTTGAGCGACTCGGTCGCGCCCGGCATCGGAATGCGAACGCGCAGCATCGTCGATTGCGCCACCGCCTCACTGACGCCCTGCCCTTCGCTGCCCAGCACCCACGCTACGGGTGATTTGAGATCAAGCGAGTAGAGGTCGATCGTCGCATCGAGCGCGGTAAGCACCGCCTGGCCTCGGTAGCCACCGAGGAAGGACGGCAGATCGCAGCGCTCGTGCAGATCGAGCAGAAAATGCGCGCCCATCGCCGCGCGCAAGGTCTTCGGCGACCACGCCTGCGCGCAATCGGCCGACAACAGGATCTGCCGAAAACCCGCCGCCGCCGCGCTGCGCAGGATCGAGCCGAGGTTGCCGGGATCCTGGATGCCGTCGAGCAGCACCGCATCAATCGCCTGATCGACCCCGCGCGCACAACGCGGCTGCGCGACGACGGCCATGATTCCGCTCGGCGTTTCGACCACCGCCAGATCGTCAAACAACGCATCGGCAAGCTGCGTGGTGGCGGCTGCCGAATTGCCGCTTTCGAGATAGCGCGCGATTTCAGGCCGCGTCGCGCCGCTTTCGCTGACGACGACTTCTTGCGGTGCGCCAAAGTGCTGAGCGTAGCTCTCGATCAGATGCATTCCGTCGAGCAGCACGAGTCCGGTTTTTCGTCGTTCGCGCCCGCTCTGGCAGAGTTTCCTGAGCGCCTTGAAATGCGCGTTGTCGCGCGAAGCAATGTGCTTCATCCGAAGAACGATGTATCGAACCACAACGACGCAATGAGCATGCCGCGAAGCAAATCCCGCGGGACAACGAAGACCATCGCCATTGAACGCCCTCGTGCCCCATCCGTCGGGAGATTACTCATCAATGAGATATGAACTATTGCTTTCACGCCGTGTTCGTTGTGCCCGTTGTGGTCAACTGCTTTACCAAGATCATGCCCGAATCAATTTGGCGACCGGCGCGTAGCTGCGCCGATGGACCGGGCTGACGCCGTGTTCGCGTAGCGCCGCGAGGTGAATCGCGGTCGGATAGCCCATGTGGCGGTCAAAGCCGTATTGCGGATAGATCGCATGCAGTTCGAACATTCCCGCATCGCGGTGCGTCTTAGCCAGGATCGACGCGGCGGCGATCGACGCCACCAGACCGTCGCCGCCGATGATCGCTTGCGCCGGACACGACAGTGGCGGGCAGCGGTTGCCGTCGATCAGCGCCTGGCTTGGCTGGACGCCCAGCGCGTCGACTGCGCGCTGCATGGCGAGCAAACTCGCTTGCAGAATATTGATGCGGTCGATCTCCTCGACGCTAGCCTCGGCGACCGCCCAAGCCAGCGCCTTGCTGCGGATCTCGATGGCCAACGCTGCGCGCCGCTTGGCGGAGAGCTTCTTCGAGTCGTTGAGCCCGTCGATTGGACGCGTCGGATCGAGAATCACCGCGGCAGCGACGACCGGCCCGGCGAGCGGCCCGCGACCGGCCTCGTCAACGCCGCAAGCGAGCCCCTCAGGCGCTTGCAGCAAGGGCGCGCGCTCCGCTCGGCAGGCAGCCAATAATAGCCGCGGCGGCTTTCTCGGCGGTATTTTGCTTGAGCTGCAGGTGAATTTCGCGGAACACGTCGCCGATTCGCGCGCAGCTCGCCTTGTCGGCGTAGAGGTTGAGCAAGGCTTGCGCCAGATTTTCCGGCGTCGCGTCGTCCTGGATGAATTCGGGAACGACAAATTTTCCGGCCAGCACATTGGGCAGGCCGACGTAAGGCAGATAACCCATTCGTCGCATCAGACGATGCGAGAGCGGCGCCATCTTATAGGCGATGGCCATCGGCCGCTTGAGCAACGCGGCCTCGAGCGTCGCCGTGCCGCTGGCGACGAGAACCGCGTCGGACGCCATCATCGCTTCGTGGGCGTGTCCGAACAGCAGGCGAATCGGCAGCTCCCGCGCATTACTGCGATAGAGCGCGGTTTCGAACAACAAGCGCGTTTCGCGCGTCGCCAGCGGAACCAGGAACAGTGCATTGGGCAAACTTTGCTGAATCAGTCGCGCCGTCTCGATGAAGGTGGCGGCCATGAACTGCACTTCGGACTGGCGGCTGCCGGGCAACAGCGCGAAAATCGGCTGCTGCGCGGCAAGCCCGAGCAGGAGGCGCGCCCCATCGCGGCCATCTTCGACAGGCAGCATGTCGGCCAGCGGATGGCCGACGTAGCTCACCGGAATTCCCTGCTTCTCGTAGAGCGCCGGTTCGAAAGGAAACAGCGCCAGAATCCGCGAAACGGCGGCGCCGATTTTGTGAATTCGCTTGCCGCGCCAGGCCCAGATCGACGGGCTCACGTAATGGATGCTCGGGATGCCGCGCTGTTTGAGCGATTTTTCGAGCGCCAGGTTGAAATCCGGCGCGTCGATGCCGATGAAGACGTCGGGGGGTTCGGCGAGCAGCTTGCGCTTGAGATCGCGGCGAATTCCGGAAATTTCACGGTAATGCTTGAGCACTTCGATATAACCGCGTACCGCGAGTTTTTCAAGCGGGTGCCAAGCCTTGAAGCCCTGGCCAAGCATTTTCGGGCCGCCAATACCGTAAAAAACTGCGTTGGGCAGTTTCGCACGAAGCGCCTCAATCAGGTGACTGGCGAGCAGATCGCCCGACGCCTCACCTGCGACCATAGCGATGCGCAGCGCGCTCATCGGATGATGCCGCGCTTGGATACCGCCAGGAAGTCGAGGATCGGTTGGATCTCGGGGTGCAGCTTGACCTCGTCCTCAAGCTTGGCGCGCGCCTCATCGAGCATCAAACCCGACTTGTAGAGCGTGCGGTAAGCGCGTTTGAGCGCCAGCAAGGCATCTGCCGAAAAGCCGCGGCGCTTGAGGCCCTCTGCGTTGATGCCATAGGGACTCGCCGAATTGCCGGCAGCCATCACGAACGGCGGGATATCCTGCAGCACCACGGTGCCGACCGCGGTCATGGTGTGCGCGCCGACGCGGCAAAACTGATGGACGCCGGTATAGCCGCCGAGGATCGCCCAGTCATCGACATGGACGTGTCCGGCGAGCTGCGAATTATTGGCGAAAATGGTGCGGTTGCCAACCTGACAATCGTGCGCGATATGCACGTAGGCCATGATCCAGTTGTCGTCGCCGACACGGGTCACCCCCACATCCTGCGCCGTACCGAGGTTGAAGGTGCAGAACTCGCGGATGGTGTTGCGGTCGCCGATTTCGAGCCGCGTCGGTTCGCCGGCGTATTTCTTGTCCTGCGGCACCTCGCCGATCGAGTTGAACTGGAAAATCCGGTTGTCGCAGCCGATCCGCGTATGCCCTGAAATGACGACGTGCGGTCCGATCGACGTGTTGTCGCCGATCTCGACGTACTCGCCGATGATCGAATAAGGGCCGACGGCAACGTGGGAACCCAGCTTGGCACCCGGATGAATGATTGCTGTGGGATGAATCATCGTTTCGCTCACGCTAGTTCAGGCCACTTCGCGCTGAGCGCACATCAGTTCGGCTTGCGCGGCGACCTCGCCGTCAACGCGCGCTTCGACTTTGTATTTCCAGATGCCGCGCATCTGGCGAACGATTTCGACGTGCAGATGAAGCTGATCGCCCGGGAGCACCGGCTTCTTGAAACGCGCATTGTCGATTCCGACGAAGTAAAAGACCGAATCGTCGTCGGGTTTGGCACCCATCGTTTTGAACGAGAGAATTCCAGCCGCCTGCGCCAGCGCCTCCATGATCAGCACGCCGGGCATTACCGGATGGTGCGGAAAATGACCGGTGAAGAACTGCTCGTTGATACTGATGTTCTTGTACGCGTGGATCGACTTGCCGATCTCGAAGTCGACCACCCGGTCGACCAGCAGGAATGGATAACGATGCGGCAGATGGTCAAGAATTTCTTTGATATCCATTGAATTCACGATGACTTCTCCATTTGTTCAAGTTTTTTCTCAAGCTCAGAAACCCGCTCGGCGAGCTTGGCCAGTCGTTTGATCTGCGCCGCATTTTGCAACCATTCGGCGTGGGTTTCGAGCGGGAAAATGCTCGTATACTGCCCCGGCTGGCGCAGGCTCTTGGTGACCATGGTGCCCGCCGAAACATGCACATCGTCGGCCAGATCAAGATGACCGACGATCATCCCGGCACCGCCGACGGTACAACGGCGTCCGATTTTCGTACTGCCCGCGATGCCGACGCAACCCGCCATCGCCGCATGGTCGCCGATCACCACGTTGTGCGCGATCTGGATCTGATTGTCGAGCTTGACACCGTCACCGATCACCGTATCGTCCAGCGCGCCGCGATCGATCGACGTATTGGCGCCAATCTCGACGTCGTCGCCAATGACTACCCGGCCGATCTGCGGAATCTTGATCCAGCGCTCGCCATCCTTGGCGAAGCCGAAACCGTCGCCGCCGATCACTGCGCCAGATTGAATCACGGCGCGCCGACCGATCACGCAACGCGCGTAAATCACGACATTCGGATAGAGCAGCGAATCGTCGCCAATCGACACGCCATCACCGATTACACAGCCCGGATAGAGCGTGACGTTTTCACCAATCGACACGTTCTCACCGATCAACACGTTTTCGCCGATGCGCGCCGAAGCAGGAACAACGCTATGCACCACTGCCGAGGGGTGGACACCGGTCGACCTCTCCGCAGGCGGATTGAGCAAAGCCACGACACGCGCATAGTACGCGTAGGCGTTTTTATGAACGATGCGTGGCAGCGTCGTCTCTGCGGCGAACTGTGGCGAAACAATCACCGCTGTTGCGCGGGTCGCCAGCAGTTGCTGCCGGAACTTCGGGTTGGCCAGAAAGGCGATCTGACCGGGTCCAGCCGAAGCCAGACTGCCGACCTGCGACACGAGCAGCGAACCGTCACCCTCGAGCGATCCACCAAGCCGGGCGACGATTTCGTCGAGTCGCAGACCGTCTTGCGCAGGCACGCCGCTTACTTGCCTTCCGACAATGCCTTGATGATCTTGTCGGTGACGTCGAGCTTGGGGCTGACCCAGACGACGTCCTGAACGATCAAGTCATACTTTTCGCTTTCGGCAAGCTGCTTGATTGCCTTGTTGGCTTTCTCGATGATCGCTGCGTTCTCTTCGTTCTGACGCAGGTTCAAATCTTCACGGAACTCGCGTTGTTTGCGCTGAAACTCGCGCGACAACTCGTTGAGGTCCTTTTCCTTGGTACGACGCTCGGCCTCGGCCATCGTCACCGCGTTTTTCTCGAGCGATTCCTGCAAACCCTGAAGCTGTTTGGCCAGGCGCTGCAAATCCTGATCACGCTTGGAAAACTCAAGCTCAATTTTCTTCGCCGCTTTGACTGCAGTCGGCGCGTCACGGAAAATGCGCTGCGTATTGACGTAACCCACCTTCAAAGCATCCGATGCCAACGCAGAGGACACGGGCAACGAAGCCATCAGGGCGACCAGCAACGTGGCAATTTTCGTGTTCAAGCTGTTTCTCCTAGATTAAAAAGTCTGTCCCATCTGAAACTGGAACCGCTGAATTTTATCATTATCCTGGCTGTTAAGCGGCTGCGCAACGCTGAATTTAAGCGGGCCGAATGGCGACACCCAGGTCGCCGCCAACCCTGCCGACATACGCACAGGTCCGCCATCGATCTCCGTGCCGCTCACCGAATCGGCATAAACCTGGCCGGCATCGAAGAAGGGGCCAAAGCGAACCGACTTGTCGTTACCGAAGCCCGGCGCCGGCATCGACAATTCCGCATTGAAGACCACGCGGCGCGTGCCGCCGAGGCGGACGACGTCGCCGCTCGCATTGAGTTCATACGGCCCCAGGCTCGCCGTGTCGTAACCCCGCACTGAGCTCACACCACCGGCATAGAAGTTCTTGTAGAAGGGCAATTCCTGATCGCTTAGTCCCTTGCCGTAGCCAAGCTCGCCGTTGAGCATCAGCACCATGTTGCGGGTGACCGGGAAAAATTTCTGCAGCTGATAGTTGGCTTTGTAGTACTTGAGATCACCGCCGGGACTGACCTCGATCGATGCACGCTGATAGGTTCCCCGCGTCGGAAGGATCACGCTGTCCTTGCTGTCACTGGTCCAAGCAGCGGTCATCGGCAGCGACGTATTGTCGCAGGAGTTCTGGCTACCGCAGAATTCGTCACTGAATTTAAGGTATTGAAGCGGCGTATCCGGGTCGGTTCTGTCGATCTCGACCTTGGTCTGATCGATCGCCACGCCAAAACTGAGCGACTGTTTCTCGCCAATCGGGATGCCGAAACGGATCCCGCCTCCGGTTGAGGTGGTGTTGTAAACGTAGCCCAGCGACTCTGGGGTGGTTTTCCGGTGATAGACATCAAAACCCTGGCTGACGCCATCAACCGTAAAGTAGGGATTGGTGTAACTGAGACCGATCGCCCGGTTGATCGAACCCGTGGCAACCTGGACGGAAACGAATTTCCCGCTGCCAAAAATATTGGACTGCGAGATGGAACCCGAGAGCATCACATTCTCGGCCTGCGAATAGCCCGCGCCCAACGAGATGTTGCCGGTCGATTTTTCGGTCACGTTGAAATTGACATCGACCTGATCGGTTGTCCCCGGAACCGGTGGCGTTTCGACGTTGACTTCGCCAAAGTAATTGGTCTTGTCGATACGCTCTTTTGACAGCTTGACCCGCTCATCGTCGTACCAACCGCCTTCCATCTGGCGAACTTCCTGCCGAATCACTTCGTCACGCGTCTTGCTGTTGCCGGTGATATTGATACGACGAACGTAGGCACGCTTGCCCGGATCGACGAACACGGTGAACGCCACCTGCCTTTTCTCCTTGTCGAGCTCAGGCGCCGCATTGACGTTGGCAAAGGCGTATCCCTTGGCCGAGAGCTTGTCGCTGATTGCTTTGGTGCTTTCATTGAGGCTTTCGCGGGAAAACACATCGCCCGGCTTGACCTTCATCGCCTTTCTGAATTCTTCTTCCGGCAGAATGAGTTCACCGGCAAGCTTGACTGACGATACGATGTAACGCTCGCCCTCGGAAACCGTCACCGTGATGTAGATATCCTTCTTGTCGGGGCTGATCGAGACCTGGGTCGATTCAACGTTGAATTCGAGGTAACCGCGATTCATGTAGTAAGAGCGCAGAGTCTCAAGGTCTGCGGCAAGCTTCTGCTTCGAGTACTGGTCGGTTTTTGTGTACCAACTGATCCAATTGGGTGTTTGCAGCTGGAAAAGCGCCTGCAAGTCCTTTTCCTTGAACGCCTGGGCGCCAACAATATTGATCTGCCGGATTTTCGAGGCATCGCCTTCATCAATCGCAAAATTGACCGATACGCGATTGCGTTCGAGCGGCGTCACCGTGGTGGTGATATTCACTCCGTACTTGCCGCGCGTCAGATACTGGCGTTTCAACTCCTGCTCAGCTCTTTCGAGCATGCTGCGGTCAAACGAGCGCGAAACCGCGAAACCGGCCTCCTTGAGGCCTTTGGTCAATTGATCCTTGTCGAACTCCTTGAGCCCGGAAAAATCAATCTGGGCAATCGCCGGACGCTCTTCGAGAGCAACAAGGAGCACACCGCCGTCAATCTCGATGCGCACGTCCTTGAAAAAACCAGTGGCAAACAAGGCTTTGATCGCTGCCGCTGCTTTTTCGTCGGTCATCGTATCGCCGACCTTGACCGGAAGATAACTGAACACCGTCCCGGCCTCGGTACGCTGAATACCTTCGACGCGAATATCCTTGACGACAAACGGTTCAAAAGCGGAGGCACCACAAACAAAAAGCGCGGCAATTACACCCGCGAGCAGGTTTTTCTTCATAAGGTCAGCCGGAAATCAATCGATTAATATCATTGTAAAATGCGCACGCCATCAGCATCAGCATCAAGGCCAGGCCGATTTGCTGGCCGATTTCCATGCTGCGCTCCGAAAGCGGCCTGCGCTTTATGATTTCGAGGACATAATACAGCAAATGCCCACCATCCAGAATCGGAATGGGCAGCAAATTGAGCACCGCGAGGCTGATGCTGACGAGCGCCAGAAACTTGAGGTAATAAGCGATTCCGAGTTTCGCCGACTGACCGGCGTAATCGGCAATGGTGACCGGACCGCTGATATTGCGCCAGGACATTTCGCCGGTGATCATTTTCCCCATCATCACCAGACTGAACGCCGACTTGTCCCAGGTCTCGTCGATCGCCTTGCCGAGCGCAGCCAGCGGTCCGTAACGAACCGTGACCATCAGTTCGCTTCTCGAAATCCCGGGATCCTTGACAGCAGCACCGATCCGGCCAATCTTAATTCCTTTGTCATCAACCACAGCAGGGGTAATGACCACCAGGAAGCGCTCAGCATTCCGCCGCACCTCAAAGTCAAGCGGCTTTCCGGGCGAGGCGCGTACGCTGCGAACGACGTCCGGCCAAGCGCTCACCGGCTTGCCGTCAATCTGCAGAATTTCATCGCTGGGCAAGAGGCCGGCAAGCGCGGCCGCACTCTCGGCGCCGACTTTCCCAATTACCGCGGGAATTCTTGGGCGGAAAAAGCCGATTCCCAGCTTCTCAAGCGCATCGCCCTCCCACCCCGCTTCCCTGACCGAGGACACATCGAGGTGGCGAAGGGTGATTTCGTTGCGCGGGTTGATCACCTCAAGTTCGATCGAATCATAATCGACCGCGCGACGCAGCAAAACCCAGCGCATCTCCTGCCAACTCTGAACCAGCTCGCCGCCGACTTTAAGCACCCGCTCACCGTTCTCGATGCCGGCAGCCGCCGCCGGGCTGGCGAGAGACGGCGTTCCCAGAATCGGCCTGGGCTCTTCAGTGCCGTACGCAAAGAGTCCCCAATACACCACCACGGCCAGCACCAGATTGGCTAAAGGACCGGCAACAACGATCGCCATCCGTCGCCAGACGCTCTGCCGGTTGAAACTGCGGTGCAATTCTTCAGCGGCAACCTCGCCCTCGCGTTCATCGAGCATCTTGACGTAGCCACCGAGCGGGAACAGGCTGATTGCCCATTCGGTGCCATCGCGGCCAATACGCTTTGACCAGAGGACGCGACCGAAGCCTACCGAGAAACGCAGAACCTTGACGCCGACTCGACGCGCGACGACGTAGTGTCCGAATTCATGGACGATAATCAGGATGCCAAGAACCAGCCCAAAGGCAACCAGATAGTACAAGAAATTGCTCATCCCGAAAGGTGTTTTCTGACGGCCTGCTCGGCCACCCGGCGCGCCGCCTGGTCAGCGGCGAGCACGTCGGCAAGGGTTTCCAGCACCAATACCGGCGAGCGATCGATGACCATGGCAATGATTTTCGGGATCGCAGTGAAACCAATGCGGCCATCAAGAAAAGCGGCGACCGCGATCTCGTTGGCGGCGTTGAGTGCCGCCGGCGCGCTGTCGCCCTCGCGCAACGCACGGTAAGCGAGCGCCAGACAGGGGAAACGATCGAAGTCCGGCCGCTCAAAATGCAGCGAGGCGATTTTGAACAGATCGAGCGGTTCGACGCCGGCAGCGACTCGCTCAGGGTAAGCCAAGGCATGGGCGATCGGCGTACGCATGTCAGGATTGCCGAGCTCGGCGATCACCGAGCCGTCGACGTATTGCACCAGCGAGTGAATCACGCTTTGCGGGTGAATCACCACCTCGATTTTTTCGGCCGGCACGTTGAACAGCCAGTGTGCCTCGATCATCTCAAGGCCCTTGTTCATCATGGTCGCCGAATCGACCGATATTTTTCGCCCCATCACCCAGTTGGGGTGAGCACAAGCCTGGTCGGGGGTGACTCGTTCAAGGTCGGAAACCAAGGTTCGGAGGAAGGGACCGCCGGATGCGGTGAGCAATAAATTACGCACGCCAGACTTGCACAAATCACCGGTGTAATCATGCGGCAGCGACTGAAATATCGCATTGTGCTCGCTGTCGATCGGCAACAAGGTGGCGCCATTATCGCGTACGGCGCGCATGAAAACCGGCCCCGCCATAACCAGCGCTTCCTTGTTGGCGAGCAGGACCTTCTTGCCGGCAACGGCGGCGGCCAGCGTCGGTTGCAGACCGGCGGCACCGACGATCGCCGCCATCACCGAATCGACCTCGGGCAATTCGGCCATCCGCACCAAAGCTTCGGGCCCATGCTCGACCCGCGTCGGACACGACGCACTGGTCAGCCGGCGTTGCAATTCGTCGGCCAGTTGCGCACTGCCGACGACGGCGAAACGCGGCGCGAATTCAACGCACTGGTCGTACAGGCGATTGATCTGGTGATGAGCGCACAGCGCGATCACCTGATAACGATGCGGGTGGCGTCTGATCACATCGAGTGTATTGACCCCGATAGAACCAGTCGACCCAAGAATCGTGAATTTTTGCACAGCCATCTGGATCCTCAAGGCGCGGTGATCAGCCAAACCAGCGCGACCAACGGCAGCGTCGAGGCCAGGCTATCGATACGATCGAGCACGCCGCCGTGACCGGGCAGAATATTGCTGCTGTCCTTGAGTCCGGCCAGGCGTTTGAGTAGCGACTCGAACAGATCGCCCATGACGCTGATCGCCGTCAGCAGAATCAGCACCAGCAGCAATAGCGGGAAATTATCAGAGAGCACGCCGGGCAATCTTGGCGCCAGCGCCAAGCCATAGACGATGACCGCCAGTCCCCCGCCCGCGGCGCCTTCCCAGGTCTTGCCGGGACTGATTGCCGGCGCCAGTTTGTGCCGACCCAGGGCACGGCCGAAAAAATAGGCGGCAATATCGGCGAGCCAGACGACCGCCATGATGGCGATCAGCGCGAGCGCTCCAGCTTGCCGCAGTTGCACCAGCGCGAGCCACGTCGGCAGGATCAAGAGCAGGCCGATCGCCACCCCGAGCAAAGATTTCGGCAACGGCCAACGGCGTCTCAACCACAACGGAACCGCGAGCAACCAGAACGCTGCCGACGGAACATAGAACCAGCGCCCCAATCGCCAGCCCGCCTCGGCGAAGCCGGCGTCAAGCCCGAGCGCCGCCGGATCAAGCGCCGCCAAGATCAAACAGATGAGCGCCAGAGCGCCAGCCAGAACCACGCGAGAAACGCCCGCCAAAGCCATCAAAGCCCCCCACTCCCAGGCCGCCACAGCGGCGACCAAGGTCGCGAACCCGACCCAACCGAGTGCAGGCAGACAAAACAGCGCCGAAAAAAAAGCGCTGAACAGGACAAGCGCGGTGATGATCCGCGTCTTAAGCATTGATTTTCGCGTCCGACGCGCCGGCCGGCGCCGACGATCCGGTGGAAAGCCCAGCAGATACCGCGGGGTGTGGAGGGGTGATCAGTTGTTCGCTGGTTCGCCCGAAACGACGTTCTCGTTGTTGATACGAGCTGATGGCGTCGGCAAAGGCCGCCGAGTCAAACTCGGGCCACAGCGTGTCGGTGAAATACAGTTCCGCGTAGGCCAACTGCCACAGCAAAAAATTGCTGATCCGCTGCTCGCCGCCGGTGCGGATAAAAAGATCGGGTTCAGGCGCATAGCTCATCGCCAGATACGGCGTCAGGTCGGCCTCGCTCCACGCCCCTAGTTGATCGGGATGGGCCAGCGCCAGACGATTGGCCGCCTGCAGAATGTCCCAGCGTCCGCCGTAATTGGCGGCGAGCGTCAGCGTCAGCTTGTCGTTGCCGGCAGTCTGCTGCTCGGCAGCGAGAATCAGCGACTGCAAGGTCGAATCAAAGCGCGAAAGGTCGCCGACGATCTTGAGGCGAACGCCATTGCTGTCCAACTTCGAGACTTCCTGCTGCAAGGCGCGCATGAAGAGCTGCATCAGCAGCGACACTTCTTCCTCGGGCCGACGCCAGTTTTCCGAACTGAAGGCAAACAGCGTCAGATATTCGATGCCACGCGCAAGACAATACTTGACCGCGTCACGCACCGTCTCGACGCCGCGGCGATGCCCGGCAAAGCGCGGCAAAAACCGCTTCCTGGCCCAGCGACCGTTGCCGTCCATGATGATGGCGACGTGTCGTGGCACCGCGACCGTGGCCGGAATATCACAAGTGGAACTGGTGAACATCGCCATCCGGGACATCCTTTGTGCAGGATTCAAACGGCCATCAGCTCGATTTCTTTTTGCGCGAACTGCTTGTCCACCTCAGCGACGTGCTTGTCGGTGAGCTTCTGGATGTCTTCCTGAGCGCGCCGCTCGTCATCCTCAGAACAGCCCTTGTTCTTGAGCAGTTCCTTGAGGCTGGCATTGGCGTCGCGACGCAGGTTGCGCATCGCGATACGCGCATTTTCGCATTCGCCCTTGACGACCTTGATCAGGTCGCGACGCCGCTCTTCGGTCAGCGCGGGCATCGGGACGCGGATCAGATCACCTTGCGACGCCGGGTTCAAGCCCAAATCGCCATCGCGAATGGCCTTCTCGACCTTGGGGCCCATCGCTTTTTCCCAGGCCTGAACACCCAGCGTTCGCGAATCGATCAAGGTGATGTTGGCGACGGTATTGACCGGCACCATCGAGCCGTAGTACTCGACCTGGACATGATCGAGCAGGCCGATGTGGGCTCGCCCGGTACGCACCTTCGCCAGATCGACGCGCAACGACTCAAGCGACTTCTGCATCTTGTGTTCAGTGGTGTTCTTCACATCTGCTATCGACATCTCAATCTCCCTCAGCAATAGACCAGCGTACCTTCGGCCTCGCCAAGCACCACCCGCTTCAACGCACCCGGCTTGAAAATCGAGAAGACGTTGATTGGCAGTTTCTGGTCGCGGCACAAGGCAAAGGCGGTCGCATCCATCACCTTCAAGTTTTTCGCGATCACCTCGTTAAAGCTGATCGTGTCGAAGCGGGTCGCCAGCGGATCCTTTTTCGGATCGGCCGAATAAATCCCATCGACATTGGTCGCCTTGAGAACGATCTCGGCGCCAATTTCGGCGCCGCGCAACGCAGCGGCCGTATCGGTGGTGAAAAACGGATTGCCGGTACCGCCGGAGAAAATGACCGTCCGGCCCTGCTCCAGGTAACGGATCGCCCGACCGCGGATATAGGGCTCGACGACCTGCTCGATATTGAGCGCCGACTGCACCCGCGCCACCAGCCCGGCAACGCGCATCGCATCCTGCAAGGCCAGACCGTTCATCACCGTCGCCAGCATTCCCATGTAGTCGGCCTGGGCTCTATCCATCCCTTTGGCGCCGGGAGCGACGCCGCGAAAAATATTGCCGCCGCCGATGACGACGCCAACCTGAACACCCAAATCGACCACACTCTTGACCTCACCGACAATTTCCATGATCGTCTGACGGTTGATGCCATAGGCATCATCCCCCATCAGCGCTTCACCGGAGAGCTTGAGCAGGATACGTTTGAATTTCGGAGCAGTGGCGTCAGTCATGGCAAACCCTTTGGCTTATTTCTGAGCAGCAGCTGCCTGGGCAGCCACTTCGGCGGCGAAGTCGTTCGAACGCTTCTCCAAGCCTTCACCGACAACGTACAAGGTAAAGCCGGTCACCGCAGCGCCCTTGGCTTTGAGCAGTTGCGCGACGGTTTGCTTGCCGTCCTCGGCCTTGACGAAGACCTGCGCGAGCAAAGTCACGTCCTTGAGGTATTTCTGCACGGTGCCTTCGGCGATCTTGTCGAGCATCGCTTCGGGCTTGTTGTCGGCACGCGCTTTTTCGATCGCAATGCGGCGCTCGACGTCGAGCAGCTCGGCAGGAACCCCGGAGGCGTCGAGCGACTTGGGTTTCGACGCGGCGATGTGCATCGCCAGATCCTTGCCCAGTTGCTCGTCACCACCGACGATATCGAGCAGCACGCCGATCTTGGCACCACCGTGGATATAGGAAACCAGCTTGCCCTGCGCCTGCACACGCGCGAAACGGCGCACCGACATATTCTCGCCGATCTTGCCAACCAGCGCGGCACGCGTCGATTCAACAGTCCCGTCGCCCAGCGGCAGCGCCGACAGCGCCGACACATCGGCCGGGTTCTTGCCGGCCACCAAGGCGGCACAGCCCTTGACCAGTTGCAGGAACTCGTCGTTCTTGGCAACGAAATCGGTCTCGCAGTTGACCTCGATGATCGCGCCTTCCTTGCCGTCAGCCGAAATGCTGATGCCCACCACGCCTTCAGCGGTGATGCGGCTAGCGGCCTTGGTCGCCTTGTTGCCGAGCTTGACGCGCAAAATTTCTTCGGCCTTGGCCAGATCGCCCTCAGCTTCGGTCAGAGCCCTCTTGCATTCCATCATCGGCGCATCGGTCTTTGCGCGAAGTTCTGCCACCATGCTTGCGGTAATTGCCGCCATATTTCTCTCCATTTGCGGACGCGGCCGGAATACCGGCCGCTCCTCATTCAAAACAGTCCAAACGCTTTCCGTTCGCCACCAAGCGAACGACCCGAAATTACTGCGCCGATTCTTCGAAGAATTCGTCGCCGGCGGCTGCCGCCGCAACGATTTCCTCGATGAACTGGCTGCGACCTTCAAGGATCGAGTCAGCCACACCGCGAGCGAACAAACGGATCGCGCTCGACGAGTCATCGTTACCCGGGATGACGTAATCGATGCCTTCCGGCGAGTGATTGGTATCGACCACGGCGATCACCGGGATACCCAGCTTGTTGGCTTCAGTAATGGCGATCTTGTGGTAGCCGACGTCGATGACGAACAGCGCGTCGGGCAAGGTGTTCATTTCCTTGATGCCGCCGATCGATTTCTGCAGTTTGACCAGTTCGCGCTGGGTCATCAGCGCTTCCTTCTTGCCGAGCTTCTCGAGCGAACCGTCTTCGACCATGGCTTCCATGTCCTTGAGGCGCTTGGTCGACTGCTTGATTGTCTTGAAGTTGGTCAGCATGCCGCCCAGCCAGCGCTGGTCGACGTAACACGAGCCGGCGCGGATGGCTTCTTCGGCGATGATCTCGCGCGCCTGGCGCTTGGTGCTGACGAACAGGATATTGCCCTTGTTCGACGACAGCTTACGAACGAAAGCCATCGCTTCGTTGTACTTGGTCAGCGTCTTTTCAAGGTTGACAATGTGAATCTTGCTGCGGGCACCGAAGATGTACTGAGCCATCTTGGGGTTCCAGAAGCGGGTTTGGTGACCGAAGTGAACACCGGCCTCAAGCATTTGACGCATCGTTGTAGACATATTTTCGCTTTCATATCAGGGTTAAACCACCACTCGCCCACTTACGCCCGCCTTGAATCCAGCGACGGGCACCCTTGAACAGGCGAATGTGCGTAATTGACAAACCGTTGCCGGCCCGCCTCGCGCGCCACCGTGGCACGCATTCGACACTCATGTTTCACCGACACAGGTCAGCAAAACCCGGCGATTGTATCATCGGACGTGGTGAAATTCCAGGTCCAGACACGATCATCGTGCTGATTGACAGCAGACTGACAGCAGGCGAGGCTGGCGCGCGCCAAATTGCCTTAAACCCCGTCTTACCTTATCCTCTGCGACTTCACTCAATCTGCCCGGCCCCGACATGAGCATCACCTTGAAGACCCCCGACGAAATCGAAAAAATGCGGGTTGCAGGCCGGCTGGCCGCCGAAGTGCTCGACTTCATTGCACCTTTCATCAAGCCCGGAGTCACCACCGGCGAGGTGGACAAGCTCTGCCACGACTACATGGTCGACGTTCAGGGCTGTATCCCGGCGCCGCTCAACTACGCGCCGTCGGGCTACCAACCGTATCCGAAATCGACCTGCACCTCGGTCAACCATCAGGTCTGTCATGGCGTTCCCGGTGACAAGCAGCTCAAGAATGGCGACATCGTCAATCTTGACATCACCACCATTAAGGACGGCTATCACGGCGATACCAGCCGCATGTTTCAGGTCGGCGAGATTTCGATTCAGGCCAAGCGGCTGTGCGAGGTCACCTTCGAATGCCTGTGGCTCGGCATCGCGCAGGTCAAGCCAGGCGCTCGACTCGGCGACATTGGCCACGCCATTCAGAGCTATGCTGAACAATGCGGATTTTCGGTGGTTCGCGAATTTTGCGGCCATGGCATCGGCGCACGCTTCCACGAGGATCCGCAGGTCGTACACTACGGCAAGCCAGGCACCGGCGTCGAACTCAAAGCCAACATGATTTTCACCATCGAGCCGATGATCAACGCCGGCAAGGCGGCAATCCGCGAACTGGCCGACGGCTGGACGATCGTCACCAAGGACCACAGCCTGTCAGCGCAATGGGAGCACACCATCCTGGTGACCGAAACGAGATTCGAAGTACTGACGATCTCCGCTGGAACGCGCCAGCCGCCGCAGTGGATCGAGCTTCCCCGATGAAGCTCGACTCCGCCGCGCGCTTGGGCCTGCTCACCCGTTACAAGTCGCGCTTACAAACGGGTCAAGCGACGGCTTGCGCACGCTACCTTGCCGAAGGCGACACCAGCGCACTGCTCAGCGAACGCAGCGCGCTGATCGACGATGTACTGCGCGACCTGTGGAGCGAACTGCAATTTCCTGACAGTTTGGCACTGGTTGCCGTCGGCGGTTATGGACGCGGCCTGTTGTGGCCGGCCTCCGATATCGACCTGCTGCTGCTGCTGCCGGGACCGCCCGATGCGGCGCTCGCCGCACAACTCGAACAGGTGGTCGGCTTGTTCTGGGACATCGGCCTGGAAATCGGCCATAGCGTGCGCACTGTCGATGACTGCATCGAAGAGGCCACCGGTGACCTGACGGTGCAGACGGCGCTGGTCGAAGCCCGCATGCTGATCGGCTGCGAGTCGCTGTTCGCCCAATTTTCGGCGCGCTTCAGGGAAATTCTCGATCCGCAGGCTTTCTTCCAATCCAAGCGCATGGAGCAGGACGAGCGCTATCGGCGTTTTCAGGATTCTCCCTACAGCCTAGAGCCGAACTGCAAGGAGAGCCCAGGCGGTCTGCGCGACCTGCAGAGCATCCTCTGGATCGCGCAGGCAGCGGGCTACGGCAACAGCTGGCAGGATCTGGAACGTCACGGCTTCATTACGCATGCGGAAGCCAAAGGCCTGGAACGGCGCGAGCGCTTCCTGCAGCGCCTGCGCATCGAGTTGCACCTGCTGGCAGGCCGGCGTGAAGACCGCCTGCTGTTCGACTACCAAACTGCGCTCGCCGAGCGGCTCGGCTACACCGCGACGCCGACCCGGCGCGTCAGCGAACAGTTGATGCAGGAGTATTTCCAGACCGCCAAGACGGTGACCCAGCTCAACACCATCCTGCTGCAGAACATGGGCACCGCCATTTTCCCGCCGCCCGAACAGACGCCGCAGGAAATCAACGCGCGCTTCCAGAATACGCACCAGCTGCTCGACGTGGTTAACGAAGCGGTGTTCAACCAGACTCCGAGTGCCATCCTCGAAGCCTTCCTGCTGCTGCAGCAACACTCCGAACTCAAAGGCATGACGGCGCGAACGATCCGCGCGCTGTGGCGCGCACGCACGCTGATCGACGACGATTTTCGCGCCGACCCGGCAAACAAGGCGTGTTTCGTCGAGATTTTCAAGCAGCCCAAAGGCGTGTTGCACGAACTGCGACGAATGAACCAGTTCGACATCCTCGGCCGCTACCTGCCCAATTTCGGCGCCATCGTCGGCCAGATGCAGCACGACCTGTTCCACGCCTACACCGTCGACCAGCACACACTCAAGGTGCTGGGCAACCTGCGCCGCTTCTCGGAAAGCGAATTCGGCCACGAATACCCCTTCTGCAGCCAGCTAATCAGCGACTTCGACCGGCCCTGGCTGCTCTATATTGCCGCGCTCTTTCACGACATCGCCAAGGGCCGCGGTGGCGGCCATTCGGAACTCGGCGCAGTCGACGCGCGCGAATTTTGCGAAAGTCACGGACTCCCCGCCGAAGACACCGAGCTCGTTGCCTGGATCGTACTCAACCACCTGCTGATGTCGAACGTCGCGCAAAAACAGGACATCGCCGACCCCGACGTGATCAACGCCTTTGCCGCGACGGTGGCCGACGAGCACCGTTTGACGGCGCTCTACCTCTTTTCGGTCGCCGACATTCGCGGTACCAGCCCGAAGGTCTGGAACAGCTGGAAGGGCCAGTTGCTCGAACAACTCTTCAGCCAGACCCGCCGCCTGCTGCTGTCCGACGGCAAGGCGCCGGTGACGCAGGGAATCATCCAGGAGCGGCAAGAGGAAGCGATGCGCCTGCTGCGCTACTTCGCGGTACCCGAAGCGGCGCATCAACGCCTCTGGAACCAGCTCGACACCGTCTATTTTTTGCGCCATTCGGCCGAAGAAATCGCCTGGCACGCGCGCGCGCTGCACTACCGCGTCGACAGCGCGCAGCCGGTGGTCAAGGCGCGCATCAATCCGCACGGCGACGGCATCGAGGTGATGGCCTACACGCTCGACCAGCGCTATCTGTTTGCGCGCCTGGTTGGCTTCTTCGGCCGCGCCGGCTACACCATCATGGACGCCAAGATCCACACCACGCGTCACGGCTACGCGCTCGACAGTTTCATGCTGCTCGACGTTTCCGGCCGCGACAACGACCGCAGCATGATCAGCTACATCGAACACGAACTGACCGCGCGGCTGACCCGGCAGATTCCGCCCGAACCGCCCGCCGGCGGGCGCGTTTCGCGCCAGGTCAAGCATTTCCCGATCCAGCCGCAGGTGACCATCCAGCCGGACGAAAAAGAACAGCTCTTCGTGCTTTCGGTGAGCGCCTCCGACCGCACCGGCCTGCTCTATACGGTGGCCATGGCGCTGGCGGCGCACGACGCCAATCTGCACACGGCCAAGATCGTCACCCTCGGCGAACGCGTCGAAGATACCTTCCTGATCAGCGGCGGCGATCTGGGCAACAGCGCCTGCCGCATGAAACTGGAAAGCGAACTGCTCGAGCAGCTCAAAGGCTAAAGCGCAAGTTTGAAACATCGCGCCGAACAAAGGACGGCGAAAATGGATATTTCGGTCATCGGCGCAAGTGGCGGCTGCGGTCGCGAAGTCGTCACCCGGCTAGTCAGCGGCGGCGTTCTCGGACGCCGCGAACTGCTGCAGTTGGTCGGCGGCAACCCGGCATCGCGCCGTCCGAGCTATCTGCACGGCCTGCGCGCCGACCTGCAGGACGCCTACGCCGAAAACATCCCCGAAATCGACGTCACCGACGATGCCGACGAGATCGTCGGCGACATCGTGGTGATGGCTGCTGGAGCGACTTTCCCGACCGACTCGGCCAAAGCCGGTGGCCTGCAGAGTCGTGACGACCTGGCGCGCACCAACCACGCGCTATTCGAACATTTTGCCGCCGCCGTCGCACACAACCGCAAGGGCAATCCGCCGGTGGTGATCGTGCTCAGCAACCCGGTCGAACTCGGCGTCCATGTCTTCTGCCGCCACCTGCCGCGCGAATACGTACTCGGCATGGGAGCGTTCAGCGACTCGCAGCGTTTCCGCTGGGAAATCGCCAGTCAGCTCGGCGTCGTTCGCCAACGCGTGCACGCTTCAATGGCCGGCGAACACGGCTTGGGAATGGTACCGCTGTGGTCGACGGTACGCATCCACGGCCTGCAGGCCGATGAGCTCGCGGCGACCATCGCGCGCTTGCGCGACGGCACGGTCTCGGCCGATTTTCCGGCGCGCCTGGCCGCCGAGCACGCAGCGCTGATGGCGCAAATGATGGCCGACCCGATCGACGGTCCGGTGCGCGCGCTGGCGCGAGTGGCGCGCTTGCCGCCCGATCTGCGCGTCGCCTTGAAACCCTTTCCGGTGCACTATTCGCAGGCCAAGACGATCTCGGCGACGGCGACCGCTACCGTCGAACTGGTGACCGCGTTGTGCGAAGGCCGCGCCGTCGAGATCTGCGCGCAGTACCAGCACCGCGGCGAACTGGGAATTCACGGCCCGATCGGCAACCGGCTGATTCTCGAAGGCGCGGTGCGGCGCGTGGTGCCCGGCGACGACCTTGCCGACGAGGAACTGGCGCTGCTGCAAGCCTGCGGCGCGCGTTGCCGCGCCAAAATCCGGGAGTGGAGCGATGACTGAGCTGGCCACCGAGAATTCGTTTCCGCTGCAGGTCATCGCCATCGAGCTGCAGGACCGGCCCGGCAGCGTCAATAGCGTCGCCGAAGTCTTTTCCGGACGGGGTCTGCAGATCGAAGCTTTCCACGGCACCGCCGGTAATCTCAGTCCCGACGACCATGCGCACGCGCTGATCGTCTTTCGCGCCGGCGCCGACCGCGCCAATCTGGTCACCCGCGTGTTGCGGCGCCTGTCCAGCGTGCGTTGCGCCGAACTGCTTGGCGACGACGACCCACGCCTGATCGAGTCGGTACTGATCGCCCGCAGCGACACGCGACCGCCGGCCGGAATCAGCGTCTGCGCGCTCAGCGCGCAGACTGCGCTGGCCGCGGGATCGCCCGCCGCGCTGCACGCCTGGCTCGCCGGCGATGCCGCGCCGCAACGGCTCGGCGCGCTGCGCCTCGATCTGCTACTCGGCGCGTAGGGTGTGCCGACCCTGACCACCCAATCTAATTCGGATATAATCGCGGCGTTGCTGGTGCAGGCCTTTTAATCACATCACGGAAAAAGGTGACGGCCGTAGCGCCCTCCCCCTTTGGAAAGTTTCCTGTTGCCTGTCGAAAGAATTGCCCTTGCCAACGAATAGCCTGGACTGGACGGTGCCGATTGGCCGCTCGGCGGTGTGGCAGGCGAACGCTCGTGAAGATGGATCACGCGCCGCTCCCGATGTCTCTTTTATCGACCCGCTGCTGCGGCGACGGCTCAGTTCGCTGGCGAAAATGGCGCTCAGAGTGGCTCATGACTGTGCCCACGACGTCGCCGACGTTCGCTTGGTCTATGCTTCCCGCCACGGCGAGCTGACGCGAACGACGGCGATGCTCGGCGATCTCGCGCAGAACCAGGATTTGTCACCGACAGCGTTCAGCCTGTCGGTGCTCAACGCCAGTGCCGGGCTGTTTTCGATCCTTCAGCGCAATACCGCACCGTCAACGGCCATTTCGGCGTGTGCCGCGAGCTTTGGCTACGGACTGCTCGAAGCCTGGCAACAACTCGCCGACCAACCGCAACGACCGGTTTTGCTCGTTTATGCCGACGAACCGCCGCCCGACGTCTACGGCGAAGTCGAGCTGAGCCGACACCGAGCCCATGCCATCGCGCTGCTGCTGCAAAGCAATGCGCCCCGGGAAATCACCTGCCGCGTTGCTGCCGACGCGGCGCTCCCCAGCCCTGAAGCACAGTCGAGCGCTTTCATTCGCTGCCTTGAAGCGGGTCACGCCAGTTGGCACGGCGAGGGCCAGCGCTGGACCTGGAGTACGCGGCAGCAATGACCGCAGGACTCAATTATTACTGGCGGCTGGCCGCCACCGGCGGCTGTTTCGCGGCCTTTGGCTGCGGCGCTCTGGCCTTGTCGCTACTGGTCTTCCCGCTGCTCCTGCTGATTCCCGGCAAAGCCCGCTCGCGCCAGGCGCGCCGGATCATTCACCAATCCTTCGTCACCTTCATCGGACTGATGGAGACCGTCGGCATCATGCGCCTCGAAGTGATCGGCGGCGAGCGCCTGAAAAGTTGCCGCAACACCCTGGTGCTGGCCAATCACCCGACCCTGATCGATGTCGTTGCGCTGATCTCGCTGATGCCTGAAGCGAGCTGCGTGGTCAAGCGAGCGCTCTGGCAGAATCCTTTTCTCGGAGGCGTCGTGCGCGCCGCCGACTACGTCAGCAACGCCGAACCCGAGAATCTGATCGAAGGCTGCGCCAGCGACCTCGCCGCCGGCAACCCGCTGATCATTTTCCCAGAAGGAACGCGCAGCGCGCCCGATCAGCCGCTGCATTTCCTGCGCGGCGCGGCCTACATCGCACTGAAAAGCGGGATGCCCATCCTGCCGGTGTTGATCGACTGCACCCCAAGCACGCTGACCAAGCGCGAGAAGTGGTACCACATCCCGCAGCGGCCCTTTCGCCTGCGCATTGACGTGCGCACACCGCTTGACGCTTGCCGCTGGATCGACCCAGAAGCCCTTCCGACCATCGCGGCGCGCCAGCTGACCCAAGCCTTGGAAAACTACTTCACCCAGGAACTTGAACGTGACGAAAACCATCAACGACGCTGAAAAAACCAAGGCACTGACGCTTGAAATCAAGCGTCTGATCATCGACGCGCTCGAACTCGAGGACACCCAACCCGACGACATTGACGATGACGCGCCGCTCTTTGGCGACGGCGGCCTGGGCCTCGATTCGATCGATGCACTCGAACTGGGAATCGCGCTGCGCAAGACGTACCAGCTACAACTCGAAGCGACCGACGCCGGCAACCGCGAGCACTTCCGCTCGGTCAACACGCTGGCACGCCTGGTGCAGACGCAGCGCGCCGTCTAGAATCTTCAGTGGCACCAACAACATACCACAAGCATAATAAGGGGCAAGCAATGACCGATCAACAGATTCTGGAAAAACTCAAGGCCATTCTCGCTGAAGCTTTTGAGATCAGTCCGGAACAGGTCAAACCGGAATCACGCCTGTTCGATGAACTCGAACTCGACAGCATCGACGCCGTCGACCTGGCGATCAAACTGCAGGAAATGACCGGCAAACGCATCAAGCCGGAGGATTTCAAGACGGTACGCACGGTCGGCGATGTCATCGGCACGGTGCATCTGCTGCTCGCTGCCTGACGCGTCAAGCCAAGCCGACGGTCAATGACCGCTCAACAAGTCTTCCAGGCGCTGCTCTGGCTGGTCTACCCGCCGCTGATCTACTTCGGCCTGGAGTTCGCCGAACCGCGCCAGGTCGCTCTGCTGCTCGCGCTGCTCGCGCTGCTGCGCCGGCGTAGCGACGCCGCTCGCCTGCTCGCCGGCCTGTCTCACATCGACTTGGCGGTGCTCGTCGCACTGCTTGCGCTGGCCGGCATCACTGCGCTGACCAACAGCGAGACGCTGCTGCGTCTCTATCCGGCAGCGGTGAACCTTGGCCTGCTGCTGCTCTTTGGCCTCTCGCTGCGCGCGCCGCCGTCGATGGTCGAACGCTTCGCGCGCTTGCGCGACCCTCAACTGCCGCCCGCCGGCGTCCGCTATACCCGGTGCGTCACCCAAGTGTGGTGCGCCTTCTTCTTCGTCAACGGCAGCATCGCCGGCTATACGGCGCTGTCATCAAGCCGCGAGACGTGGGCGTTGTACAACGGCTTGATCGCCTACCTGTTGATGGGCGCACTGTTTTCAGGCGAGTGGCTGATCCGGCGTCGCCTGCTTTCACCATGAACCGCCAAGCACTCGCCACCTTGCTGACCGAAGGCCGCAGCGCCAACCATCCGGTTTGCCACGACGGGCCACGTCTGGTCGCTTGGGACGAATTTTCGGCTCGCGTCGCAGCCCGCGCCGCGCGCTTTTCCGAGCGAAGCGAGCTGCGCTGGCTGCTGTCCGGTGACGACGCGCTCGATTTTGCGGTGAGCTTGCTGGCCTTGCTGCACGCCGGCAAGCAGGTGGTGATCCCGCCGAACACGCAATCCGGCACGCTAGCGCAACTGGCCGGCGCCTTCGACGCCCGCGCCGACGGCGCTGAGCACACTGCGGCGCGCCTGCCACTGGCGCCGATCGCCGCGCCGACGGCAATCATCGACCTCTACACTTCGGGCAGCACCGGCGCGCCGAAACGGATACGCAAGACACTGGCGCAATTCGACGCCGAAGTCGCCATCCTCGAACAACTATGGGGCGCCACCCTCGGCCAGGCGAGCGTCGTCGCCAGCGCGCCGCACCACCATATCTACGGCCTGCTGTTCCGGCTGTTGTGGCCGCTGTCGGCGGGCCGCCCCTTCGACAATGTAACCTGCGCGCACCCCGACACACTCGGCGAACGTCTCGCGCTGCTGCGCGACTGCGCACTGGTGTCCAGCCCGGCACAGCTGGCGCGTCTGCCCGAGTTGGTGCCGCTGGCGTCGCTGCAGCCGGTGCCGAAAATCATTTTCTCGTCGGGCGGGCCGTTGTCGGCGGCAGCTGCCGCCCACTATCACCGCCTCGGTCTGGCTCCGGTCGAAGTCTTCGGCAGCACCGAAACCGGAGGCATCGCCTGGCGCCGACAGCAAGGCCAGCTGGATAGCGAGAGCTGGACGCCGTTTCCCGGAATCCAAGTCGATCGCCAGCACGATGGCGCGCTATCGCTGCGCTCGCCTTTCCTCGCCGACGACGCGCCATGGCGCATGGACGACGCGATCGAGCTGTTGCCGGCTGGCCGTTTCCGCCTCTGCGGCCGACTCGACCGGATCGTCAAGATCGAGGAAAAACGACTCTCGCTGCCCGACATGGAAGCGCGGCTGCTCGATCACCCCTGGGTCAGCCAGGCCGCGCTGCTGGCCTTGCCGGGAAGACGGCAAAGCGTCGGCGCGGTGGTCGTGCTGCACGACGCTGGCCGGCAGCAACTTGCCGCAGCGGGCCGCCGCCACACCGCGCAGCAATTGCGACAACACCTTGCCGCGCACTTTGAAGCCGTCCTGCTGCCGCGACGCTGGCGCTTTCCCGAACAGCTGCCGGTCGACGAACGCGGCAAGCTGACGCGCGAAGCGCTGCGCCAACTGTTTGCCGACGACGCCCCGCCAACGCCACCTGGCGCGCCGTTGCAAGCGCAGGTGCTGGCCGTACGCCAGTCGGACGGCGCGCCACAACAAGTCGTCATCGACCTCCACGTGCCGCCTGAACTCGCGCACTTCGCCGGCCACTTTCCGGAGCTGCCGATCCTGCCCGGGGTGGTCCAAATCGACTGGGCGATCGGCCAGGCACGAGAGCACCTGCCGCTGCGCGGCCAGTTCGTGGCACTCGAGAACGTCAAATTCCTAGCGCTGGTACTGCCCGACGCGCGGCTCGAACTGACGCTGACGTGGGATGAAGAGCTGACGCGTCTGGAGTTCACCTTCGCCAACAGCGAGCGCCAATGCTCGAGCGGCCGCATCGTTTTCGGCGGCGCCGCATGAGCTTCAAACCCTGCCTGCTGATCCCGATCTACAACCACGGCGAGACCATTCGCGCCACCGTCGATCGCCTGCTGCCGTACGGCCTGCCGATCTATATCGTCGACGACGGCAGCGCTGCGGCGACCGCCGCCGCGCTCCACACGCTGGCCCAGGAACAAGCACTGGTGCGCCTCTCCAGGCTGGATACCAACTCCGGCAAAGGCGCCGCGGTGATGCACGGCCTGCGCCTGGCGCAGCGCGCCGGCTTCACTCACGCGCTGCAGATCGATGCCGACGGCCAGCACGACACGGCCGATGTACCGCGCTTTCTCGAACGCGGCGCGGCCTTCCCCGAGGCGATCGTTTGCGGCACGCCGGTCTACGACGACTCGATTCCCAAGGGTCGCCGCTACGGCCGCTACGTCACGCATTTCTGGGTATGGGTCGAAACGCTGTCGCTGGCGATCGGCGACTCGATGTGCGGCTTTCGCCTCTACCCGCTGGCCGCCAGCTGCGCGCTGATCGACGAGGTGCGCCTGCCGCGGCGAATGGATTTCGATACCGCCATCGTCGTTCGCCTGGTCTGGCGCGGCTTGCGCTGCGAGAACCTGGCCACGCGCGTGGTCTACCCGCCCGGCGGACTCTCGAACTTCAAGCTGTGGCGCGACAACGTGCAGATCAGCAAGATGCATTGCCGCCTCGTCTTGGCCATGCTGCCGCGCCTGCCGCTGCTGCTGTGGCGCAAGTTGGGCGATGGCCGGGCCGCACCACGCGCGCATTGGTCGTCGCTTGCCGAACGCGGCGGCGACCTCGGGCTGGCCATTGTCTTCGGCTGCTACCGACTGCTCGGCGAGCGCGTGACGCAGTGGCTGCTCTACCCGATCGTTGCCTACTTTCTGCTGACCGGCGGCCAAGCGCGCGCGGCGTCGCTCGACTACCTGCGCCGAATCGCGGCGCGCCAGGCCAAACCGGCGCCAGGCTGGAAAGAGAGCTTCAAACACCTGCATGCTTTTGCCCAGTCGAGCCTCGATAAGCTCGCCGCGTGGCTCGGCGGTGTCGACAGCGGCCGCGTCGATTTTCCCAATCGCGCCGAATTCGATCGCCTGCTCGACTCGGGGCGCGGCGCCGTGCTCATCGGCTCGCACCTGGGCAACCTCGAAAGGACTCGCGCGCTGGCGATCGACGAATCGCGCGCGGTCGTCAATGCCGTCGTCTACACCGATCACGCGCAGCGCTTCAATCAAACGCTGGCGCGCGCCAATGCCAATTTTGGCGTCAACCTGATCCAGGTTTCGCAGCTCGGCCCGCAGACCGCGATCATGCTCAAGGACAAGGTCGACCGCGGCGAACTGCTGGTCATCGTCGGCGACCGAACGCCGCCCGCGCAGGTCGGCAGCCGCGTCTGCATGGTCGATTTCCTGGGCCGGCCGGCGCCTTTCGCGCAGGGGCCGTTGATTCTCGCCAGTCTGCTCGACTGCCCGGTCTATCTCTTCTTCTGCCTGCGCGAAGGAGAGCGTTACCGCATCCATTTCGAGCTTTTCGCCGAACGTATCGTGCTACCGCGGCGCGAACGCGAGGCCCGGCTGCAAAGCTATCTGCAACGCTACGCGCAGCGCCTCGAAGCGCACTGTCTGATGGCGCCTTATCAGTGGTTCAACTTTTACGATTTCTGGCGAAACGATGCCGCCAGCCAGCCAGGCAAGGAATGATCATGGAGACGCAATTGTTCAAGCTCACCACCGCCGTCGACGTCGAGGTTCCGTTCCACGACGTCGACGCCATGAACGTCGCCTGGCACGGCCACTACGTCAAATACTTCGAACTCGCACGTTGCGCACTGTTGCGCTGCTTCGACTATGACTACCCGCAAATGCAGGCCTCGGGCTATCTGTGGCCGATCGTCGAGTGTTCGCTCAAATACGTCCGTCCGGCGCGCTACAGCCAGCGCCTGCGCGTCGAGGCGACACTGGTCGAATACGAAAACCGGATCAAGATCGCCTACCTGATTCGCGACGCCGCCAGCGGCGAACGCTTGACCAAGGGCCATACGACGCAGGTCGCTGTCGACGCCAGCAGCGGCGAACTGCAGTTCGTCTCGCCCGCCGTCGTCTTGGCCAAACTGGAGCGCGCATGTCGGTGCTAAAAGCCATTGTCCGGCTGCTACTGGTCGCGACGCTGGCGGCGCTAACGCCGCTGCACGCCGCCGAAACCAACACGTTGGCGCGAATCGGCGCGCAGCTCGAACAGCACGCGGTGATTCGCGCCGAATTCACGCAGCGCAAGCAGATGGCCGCGATGAAGCGTCCGCTGCTCACTTCCGGCCGCCTCGTCTTGTCGCGCCAGCACGGCGTGCTGTGGCAAATCGAACAGCCGCTGCGCATCAGCTACGTACTCGGCGAAGAGCGGATCGTCGAAATCGGCGCCGATGGCGCACGACGCGAACGCGGCGTACGCGACGTTCCGGGGCTGGCGCAGGTCAGCCGCGTCTTCCGCGCCATGCTCGGTGCCGACAGCGCCGCCTTGCGCGAGCAGTTCGACGCGGCGGCGCACGGCGACCCGGCACAGTGGGAGATCATTCTCACCCCGCGCAACGCGCAACTGGCGCAGTTCCTGACGCGCTTGCAGCTCTCCGGCGGCCGTTTCGTGAGCGACATCAGCATCGTCGAAGCCGGCGGCGACACGACGCAGATCAATTTTCACCATACGCAAGGCTCCAACGCGCTGAGCGACACCGAATTGCAGCTCTTCGGCGTCGACCAGACGCCAAGCGCCAAGCCGGCCGGCACGCGATGAACGCACTGCGGCTGCGCGCCGGACTGTGGCTGCTGCTCGCGCTCGGCGTCCTGATTGCCGGCGCGACGCAGTTCGCCGGTGGCCGCGTTCGGCTGCAAACCAATCTGCTCGCGCTGCTGCCGCCGACCGAACGCAATCCGCTGGCCGAACAGGCGGTCACCCGGCTCGCCGACGCCGCCGGCGACCGCGTCGTTTTCCTGATCGGTCAGCGTTCGCCGTCAGCGGCTGCGGCAGCGGCACGCCAGTTCGCGCAGCAACTGCGCCAGAGCGGCATCTTTCGCCAGGTCGTCGCCGAGATTCCGGCGTTCGACCCCAAGCAGCTCACCGCGCTTTACCAGCCATACCGCTTCAACCTGTTGAGCGAAGAAGACCGCGTCGAGCTGAGCTCAGGCCAGGTCGATCTGGCCGGCCGCCTGCAGCGCAAGCTCTACGCGCCCTTCCGTTTCGGCCTGGCGCTGGCGGTCGCCGACGACCCGTTCGGCCTCGCCGACGACTGGCTGGCGAGCCTGCCGCTCAAGAATCTCAGGCTCGCGCCGCAAGACGGTCTGCTGGTCACCCGCGGCGCTGGCCAGAGCTGGGTTTTCGTTTCAGCAGAACTGCCGGGATCGGCCTACGAAAGCGCCATCCAGCGCCAGGTCGGGCAGGCGGTAGCGCAGGCTGAAAGCGCCGTTCATGACCTTGACCGCGAGGCCAGCGTGCTGCGCAGCGGCACCGTTTTCTACGCCGCTGCCGCGCGCGCCAGCGCCGAGCGCGAGGTCGACCTGATCGGCGCCGGCTCACTGATCGGCATGCTGGCGCTGCTCTACCTCGTCTTTCGCTCGCTGCGCCCGCTGGCGCTCGGTCTGCTGTCGGTGGGTTTCGGCATCGCTGCCGCGCTCGTCGCGACGGTCTGGGTTTTCGGCCAGATACACCTGATCACGCTGGTCTTCGGCGCCAGCCTGATCGGCGAGGCGATCGACTACGCTGTCCAGTATTTCGCCGCGCACCTGGGCGCCGGCGCCGACTGGGAAGCGCAGGCCGGTTTGCGCCGTATCGCGCCGGGCCTGACGCTGGCGCTGGCGACCAGTCTGCTCGGCTACGGCGCGCTACTGCTGGCGCCCTTCCCGGCGCTATCGCAGATCGCCTGGTTCGCGCTGGTCGGCCTCTCTGCGGCCTGGCTCTCGGTTTTCCTGCTGCTGCCGGCGCTGCTCGCGAGTCCCAACCGACGCGATCCGCAGACCGCCGTCGCGCTGCCGCAACACCTGCTGCGCTGGTGGCAGACGCACCTGACCCGACGCCGCTGCGTCGCGCTCGCCGCGCTGCTCCTGGTGCTCGCCGCGCCAGGCTGGCTGCAGCTGCAGGGCAACGACGACGTTCGTCTGCTGGTGGCGCGTCCGCCGGCGCTGGTCGCTCAGGAAGAACAGATCCGCGAACTCACCGGAATGGGCAACAGCAGCCAGTTTTTCCTGATCGACGGGAACACCGCCGAGGCGCTGCTGGCCAACGCGGAAAAGCTCGCCGGCCGGCTCGACGCGCTCGTCGCGCAAGGCGAGCTCACCGGCTATCAAAGCCTCTCGACCTTCGTTCCGTCGGCGCAGCGCCAGGTGCAGAACCGCGCGCTGTGGCTACAAAAGGTCTTCGCCGATCCGGCCGAACTGCGCCGTGTACTCGCCGACGCCGGGCTGCGCGACGAGATCGCCGATCAACAGCTGGCATCGTTCGACGCCGCCCAAAACAGTCGGTTGACGCTCGCCGACTGGCTGCAGGCGCCGATCTCGACACCCTACCGCCATCTTTGGCTGGGGCCCAATGAAAACGGCTTTGCCGCCGTCGTGCTGCCGCAGGGCGTACGCGACGTCACCCGGCTCGGCGATGCGGCGGCCAGTCTGGCCGACGTCACGCTGGTCGACAAGGCCGGCAATGTCAGCCGCCTGTTCCGTTCCTACCGCCAGTGGGGCGCCGGCTGGCTGCTCGCTGCGCTGGCGCTGGTCTATGGCTTGCTGTGCCTGCGCTACGGCCCGCGCCAGGGCGCCGTCGTGCTGACGCCAACGCTGCTGGCCATAGCGCTGGCGCTCGGCGTATTGGGCTACCTCAAGGCGCCGCTGACCTTGTTCAACATGATGGGGCTGATGCTGGTCCTCGGCGTCGGCGTCAACTACGCCATTTTCCTGCGCGAGGGCGGCGTTCGCGCCGCAGCGACGCTGGCCGGCGTCCTGCTGTCAGCTGGAACCACCCTGCTCTCCTTCGGCCTGCTCGCCTTCAGTTCGATGCCGGCGCTCGCCGGCTTCGGCCTGACGCTGCTCATCGGTGTCGGCATCGCCGTGTTGCTGGCGCCGATGGTGCTGAGTTTTTCGGCGCAGGAAAACGCATGAAACCCGTCATCTTGATCATCGCGCTGCTGGCGCTCAGCGCCTGCGCAACCGACCAGCGCGAGCCGCACTGCGCGGTGCTGATCGGCGGCGGTGAGTACTGCCTGCAGCCGACGACGGCGATCTCGCCCTTCGAACTGACGCAAAAAGTCGACGCCAGCCTGCGCGGTCGTCGCGAAACGCTGATCGTCGAGCTGGAGGCCGACGCCGACGGGATACGCTTCGCCGGGCTCACGCCTTTCGGCCACAAGCTGCTGCAGATCGGCTACGACAACCGCGCGGCGACGGCGACGCTGCTGCCCGATTCGCGACTCTCCCCGTCGCTGCTGATCGCGCTGCTGCAACTCGCGCTGTGGCCGGCCGACGCCGTTCGCACCGGTCTGCAAACGCCGTTGACGCTAGAAGAAAGCGCCGGCCAGCGGCGCATCATTTTCCGCGACGAAGCGACGCTGACCATCGACTACCAGGGCGATTCGCCGCACCGCCGCATGCATTTGACGCTGCCCGCGGCGGGCATCGAACTTGACATTGAAAACCTGCCGGTCATCGAACCATGAAGCCACGCATCTATCTTCCCGCGCTGGGAATCATCAACGCACTCGGCAACGGCAGCAGCGACGTGGCGCGCGGGTTGTTCGCCGGCGACAGTTCGGGAATGGTGCTCGAGGACGGCTGGCTGCCTGGCGCCGCAGCCTGCGTCGGACGCGCGCGCGGCGTGCTGCCGGAGGTTCCCGATCGGCTCAGCGATTTTTCGTGCCACAGCAGCCGCTTGCTGCTCGCCGCGCTGGCGCAGATCGAAACTGCCGTCGACGCCGCGCTGACACGCTACGGACGCCACCGCGTCGGCGTCGTGCTCGGCACCAGCACCTCGGGAATCGCCGCCGGCGAAGCGGCGATCGCCGCCTGGCAGCACGGCGCAACGCCACCCGCGAGCTACCGTTTTGTGCAACAGGAGATCGGCATGCCAGCGGTCTTTCTCGCCCGCCATCTGGCCATCAGCGGCCCGGCCTACACCGTGTCGACGGCCTGCACATCGAGCGCCAAGGCTTTTGCCTCGGCGCGCAACCTGCTGCGCCACGGGCTGTGCGACACGGTGCTGGTCGGCGGCGTCGATTCGCTGTGCAAACTCACGCTCAACGGATTTGCCGCGCTCGATTCACTGAGCATTGAGCGCTGCAACCCGCTCAGCCGCCACCGGCGCGGAATCAATATCGGCGAAGGCGCGGCGCTCTTCGTCATGAGCCGCGACGAAGCCGCCTGCGAACTCTTTGGCATCGGAGAGACAAGCGACGCCTACCACATGTCGGCGCCAGAGCCGCAAGGATTCGGCGCCGAAGCGGCGATGCGCGCCGCGTTGGCCGACGCCGGATGGCTGGCGAGCGAGGTCGACTACCTCAATCTGCACGCCACGGCGACGATAAAAAACGACGAAATGGAAAGCCGCGCCGTCGCCCGCGTTTTCCCGGATGGCGTCGCGACCAGCGGCACCAAGCCGCTGACCGGACATACGCTGGGCAGCGCCGGCGCCACCGAACTGGCGTTCTGCTGGCTGGCGCTGACCGCCGGCAAGATGCCGCCACACGTCTGGGACGGCGCCGCCGACCCCGAACTGCCGCGGCTCGACCTGGTCGCCGGCGATCGTCCGTTTGCGCGCTGCAGCGACCGCGTCTGCATGAGCAATTCGTTTGCCTTTGGCGGCAGCAATGCCAGCCTGCTAATCGGTGATGCCCGATGAGCTGCGCCTTGCCACCGATCGAAGAGTTGCTGCCGCATCGTGGGACGATGCTGCTGCTCGACCGCGTACTCGATTTTGGCGCGCAGTCGGCGACTGCCGAATACGCGCCGCGCCGCGCTGCCTGGTACGCCGACGCCAACGGCAAAATGCCGGCATGGATCGGCATCGAGCTGATGGCGCAAACGGTCGCCGTCCATGCCGGGCTGATCAAGCGCAGCGAGGGACTGCCACCGAAACCGGGCGCCTTGCTCGGTGCCCGGCGGTATACTTCGACGCAGCCCGCCTTCGCCGCCGATCAGCCGCTACGCATCGAAGCAACGGTGATCTACAGCGATCCAGGCGGTTTCAGCGCCTACCAGTGCAGCATCACCACCGCCGGCCAGCAACTGGCCAGCGCAACGCTCAAGGTCTTCGCGCCCGACAGTTTTCAACACCTTCTGCAAGCGAGTCATCAATCATGAATTTACGCCGTGTTTTGATTACCGGATCGAGCCGCGGGATCGGCCGTGCCATTGCCCAGCGCCTGGCGCGCGACGGCTTTGCGGTAACCGTGCACTGCCGCAGCGCGCGCGCCGAGGCCGACGCTGTCGCCGCGGAAGTCATCGCCGGCGGCGGAACGGCCTGCGTGCTGCAATTCGACGTCGGCGACCGCGAGACCAGTCGGGCCCAGCTCAACGCCGACATCGCCGCCAATGGCGCCTACTACGGCATCGTCTGCAATGCCGGCGTAGCGCGCGACAACGCCTTCCCCGCGCTCTCCGACGAGGACTGGGACCTGGTGCTCGACACCAGCCTCGGCGGCTTCTTCAACGTCGTCCAGCCGCTCACCATGCCGATGGTTCGCGCCAGACAAGGCGGTCGCATCGTGACGCTGGCGTCGGTCTCGGGAATCATCGGCAACCGCGGCCAGGTCAATTACAGCGCCGCCAAGGCTGGGCTGATCGGCGCCACCAAGGCGCTGGCGGTCGAGCTGGCGAGCCGCCGGATCACCGTCAACTGCGTCGCCCCCGGCCTCATCGAGACCGAGATGACGAGCGGACTACCGGTCGACGACGCGCTCAAAATGGTTCCGATGAACCGCCTTGGTCAGGCTGCCGAAGTCGCTGCGGCGGTGTCTTTTCTGCTTTCCGATGAAGCATCGTATATCACGCGCCAAGTACTCGGCGTCAATGGCGGGATCGTCTGATGAAGCGCGTCGTCATTAGCGGAATGGCCGGAATCACCGCGCTCGGCGATTGCTGGCAGGACATCGAAGCCAAGCTGCGAGCGCGTCGCAACGCCGTTCGCCGAATGCCCGAATGGGACTATTTCGAAGCGCTCAATACGCGGCTCGGCGCACCGATCGACCATTTCGTGACGCCGACCCACTATCCGCGCAAGATGATCCGTTCGATGGGACGCGTTTCGCTGCTCGCCGTTCGCGCCAGCGAACTGGCGCTGGCCGATGCCGGCCTGCAGGACGACGCGACGATTCGCGACGGGCGCATGGGGATTGCCTACGGATCGTCGTCAGGCAGCGTCGATCCGGTGCGGGTCTTCGGCCGCATGCTCGAAAGCGGATCGATGCAGGGCGTCACCTCGACCAGCTACATCCAGATGATGCCGCACACCGCAGCGGTCAACATCGGCCTCTTCTTCGGCCTCAAGGGCCGCGTCATTCCGACCTCGAGCGCCTGCACTTCGGGCAGCCAGGGGATCGGCTACGCCTACGAGGCGATCCGTTTCGGCCGCCAGACGATGATGCTGGCCGGCGGCGCCGAGGAACTCTCGGGGCCGGGCGCCGCGGTCTTCGACACGCTGTTTGCCACCAGCAGCCGCAACGACACGCCGGACGCCACGCCGCGGCCGTTCGATCGCGACCGTGACGGCCTGGTCGTCGGCGAGGGCGCAGCGAGTCTGGTGCTCGAAGAATACGAGCACGCGCACGCGCGCGGCGCGAAAATATACGCGGAAATCGTCGGCTTCGCATGCAACTCGGACGGCAGTCACGTCACCCAGCCCGAACCCGAGACCATGGCGCTGGTCATGCAGCAGGCGCTGGCCGACGCCGGCTTGCCGCCCTCGGCGATCGGCTACATCAGCGCGCACGGCACGGCAACCGACCGCGGCGACGTCGCCGAAAGCCACGCCACCGCGCGCGTCATCGGCGGCAAGACGCCGATCAGCTCGATGAAAAGCTACCTCGGCCATACGCTCGGCGCCTGCGGCGCGATCGAGGCCTGGTGGGCGATCGAGATGATGCGCCGGCAATGGTTCGCGCCAACCATCAACCTCGCCAACCCGGATCCGGCCTGCGCCGAACTCGATCATGTGCTCGGCGCCGGACGAAAGATCGACACCGAGTATGTCATCAGCAATAATTTCGCCTTCGGGGGAATCAATACCTCGATCATTTTAAAACGTTAAGGGAGGCATCATGAAATTCGTCAAATCGCTGTTCATCGTCTTCATCGCGCTGCTTTCGCTCACTGCCACTGCCCGCGAAGCCGTACCGATCGTCAACTACGACGATATCGCCGTCGCCACCAATAGCGGCAAAGCGCCGTCCGCCGAACAGGTCAAACAGGCGATCATCGCGGCGGCGTCCAACAAGAGTTGGTCGATCGCCCATCAGGCCGACGGCAAGCTGCTGGCTACGCTCATCGTGCGCAACAAACATACCATCGTGGTCGAGATCGCCTACGCTGCCGACACCTATTCGCTGCGCTACAAGGACAGCATCAACATGAAATTCGACCAGCGCGACGGCCAGCCGGTGATCCATCCCTATTACAACCGGTGGGTGCAGGAGCTCAAGGACGCCATCCGCATCGAACTGCTCAAGCTCTGAAGCCGCTCGTACCCCCCTTGCGCCGCGTCGTCGTCACCGGCGTCGGCATCGTCTCCTGCATCGGCAACGACCCGGACACGGTCGAACTCGCCTTGCGCGAAGGCCGCAGCGGCATTCGCCACGTTCCTGAATACGCCGAACTCGGCCTGCGCAGCTGCGTTGCCGGAATTCCGGAAATCGGCGGCGAACCGCCGGTGGACCGCAAGATACGCCGCTTCATGGGCGATGCGGCGCTTTACGCCTATCACGCCATGCGCCGCGCGCTGGTCGACGCCGCACTCGACCCGGCGGCGATTTCCAATCCGCGCACCGGGCTGATCGTCGGCTCAGGCGTCGGATCGCCCTTTGAGCACAGCATCGCCATCGACACGCTGCGCGCCAAGGGTATCGGCAAGGTCCTGCCGTACGGCGTTCCGCGAATCATGGGCAGCACCACTTCGGCTTGCCTGGCGACAGCTTTCGGCATCAAGGGAACGAGCTACTCGCTGAGTTCTGCGTGCGCGACCGCGGCGCACTGCATCGGCCACGCCGCCGAATTGATCCAGTTCGGCAAGCAGGAAGTGGTGATCGCCGGCGCCGGAGAAGAAGTGCGCTGGACGACGACGATGACCTTCGATGCGATGGGCGCGCTGTCGACAAAATACAATGACAGCACCGCATCGCGCCCCTACGACGAGAGCCGCGATGGCTTCGTGATCGCTGGCGGCGCCGGGATCCTGGTGCTCGAGGAACTCGAGCACGCGCGCCGGCGCGGCGCCCGTATCTATGCCGAGCTGGTCGGTTATGGCGCTTGTTCGGACGGCCTCGATATGGTCACCCCCTCGCCCGAAGGCGCGGCGCGCGCGATGCGGCAGGCGCTGGCCGAAGCCGGCGGCAGCGTCGATTACATCAACACCCACGCCACTTCGACGCCGATCGGCGATGTCAGCGAGTTGGCTGCCATCCGCGACGTGTTCGGCCAGGCGGTGCCGCTGATTTCGTCGACTAAGGGACTGACCGGCCACCCGATCGCCGCCGCCGCAGCGCACGAAGCGATCTACTCGCTGCTGATGCTCGAGCGCGAATTCATCGCCGGTTGCGCCCACCTCGAGCGGCCCGACCCGGCTTGCGATGGTTTGCCGATCGTTCGCCGCAGCATCGATCGCCGCATCGACGCCTTCATGTCAAACAGTTTCGGCTTTGGCGGAACGAATGCGAGCCTTGTTTTCCGCCGACTGAGCTGAACCGCAAGTCAGTCGACTCTGACTCCGGAAGCCTCGACGATTCCCTTCCACTTGGCGTAGTCGGTCTTGATCAGCGCAGCGAAGTTCGCCGGCGTCATCGCTTCGGGTTCGGCGCCCTGCGCTTTGATCGCAGCGCGCACCTCGGGGTCGGCCAAGAGCTTGTTGACCTCGGCGTTGAGCGTTGTCACGAAGCGCGCGGGGGTGCCGGCCGGAACCAAGAGGCCGTACCAGGTGCTGACGTCGAAGCCCTTGTAGCCCAATTCAGCCACCGTCGGCACGTCGGGCAGCAGGGAGCTGCGTTTGGCCGAGGTCACCGCCAGCGCGCGCAATTTTCCGCCTTTGAGCTGGCCCATGGCTGACGGTACCGACGACACCAGCAGGTCGATGTTGCCGGCCACCGCGTCGAGCAAGGCGGGGTTCGAGCCTTTGTACGGCACGTGAGTGAGCTCGATGCCAGCCGCTTTCTCGAACAGTTCGGCGGCCAGATGGATCGACGTACCGCTGCCGGGCGAGCCGTAATTGATTGCCCCCGGCGCTTTGCGCGCGGCAGCGACGACTTCGGCGAGCGACCTGTACTTCGAATCGGTACTGGTCGCGATCAGCACCGGCGTGTAAGCGACGTGCGCCACGGCGGCGAGGTCGCGCGACGGGTCCCAACGCAGCCCCTTGTAGAGCCAGGGACCGATCGCCAGGTTGTCCTTCTGCCCGACGACCATTTCGTAGCCGTTGGGCGCCGCCTTGACCGCCTCGCTGATACCGATGGTGCCGCCCGCGCCGGGCTTGTTCTCGATCACGATCACCCACTTGTTTTTCTCGCTGAGCTTGTTGGCGATCAAGCGCGCCAGGATGTCCGTACCGCCGGCCGGCGGGAAAGGGACGATCAGGCGGATCGGCTTGCTCGGATAGGCGTCGGCTGCAACCGGCGACTGCGCTAGCGCCTGGCCGACCAGCGCCAGAATCAACAGCAAGAAAGCGGGGAATTTGCTAGACATGGGTGAGTCTCGACACGAAATGGACGGGGGGCGAAATATAAGCCAATGACGCCGCCTTGTCACACGCCATTGAGGTCGGCCTGCGCGATAGGCTCAAGCTACGATCAAGCGAGGATTTGGCTTCGGCTCAATTTACCGGGGCCAGTGACAGCCCTGCTCCGCAGCCGCTTCGGGTTCTTCTTCGAAGGAAAACTGCTTGCCGTCCTGACGAATATATCGAAATCCGGACAACACGGCGCCCTGGCTGACCACGAGATAAGTCCCACCGGCTCCCTCTGGCGCGATCTCCGCCCAGCGAGTCTCGATCTCCGACGGTCTTCCAACCGGCCCCCGGCGCAATTGCGTTTCCTTGACTCTCTTGATCGGGATACGACCGCTGCCATTTTTGTAAATCACGCTGCCGACATCGTCATTATCGGAGGCGAGGGTAAATTGCAGGCGCAGCGGTTTTTTTAAACCGATTGACTTAAGACACCGAAAGTCGTTCTCGTCAGCGCACACCGGACTACTCAGCAGAGCGCCAACCAGCAGGCCGATCAGCTTATTCATTGCGGAAAACCAAATCGTTCATTGTTCAGAATCCGGTTGTAGATCGAGAACGTCAGCGAAGCCGAAAGAACGCATATCGCGGATTCGCATCGGGTAAAGAATCCCATCGAGGTGGTCGCATTCGTGCTGCACGACGCGCGCGTGAAAGCCCTCGACTTCGCGCTCGATGACTCGCCCGAACTGGTCGCAACCGGTGTAGCGCAAATGGCGCCAGCGCGGCACCAAGCCGCGCAGTCCGGGCAGCGAGAGACAGCCTTCCCAGCCCGCTTCGACCTCATCCGAGAGCGGCGTCAGCTCCGGGTTGATCAACACCGTATAGGGCACGCTGTCTTCGTCGGGATAAGGCTCGTCGAAACCGAAAATGACGACGCGCAGACCGACGCCGATCTGCGGCGCCGCCAGCCCGGCGCCGTCGAGATGCGCCATGGTGTCTTCGAGGTCGGCGATCAGCGCATGCAGCGGCGCCGTATCGAAAGCGACGACCGGCCGCGCGGCGTCGAGCAATCGCGCATCGCCCATGCGCAGAACCGGCCTAATCGACACAGCCGACCAGCTTTTCGATGACCGTCCGTACCCGCCCCATCGACTCGACGAGAACGCCTTGAATCGATTCGAAGCTGATTCCTTCGCTGCTGTCGGCACGGCCAGCGGCGTAGTTGGCGACCACGCTGATCGCCGCATAAGGCACCGCCAGCTCACGCGCCAGCGCCGCCTCGGGCATTCCGGTCATACCCACCACATCGGCGCCGTCGCGCTCAAAACGGTTGATCTCGGCGGCGGTTTCGAGACGCGGCCCTTGCGTCGCGGCGTAGACGCTGCGCTCGCTCACCGCGATTCCGGCAGCAGCAGCGGCCACGATCAGCTTCTCGCGCAAAGCGCGGTCATAGGGCTCGGTGAAATCGATATGCGTCAGCGTACAGTCGGGCCCTTCATGGAAGGTCGATTTTCGCCCCCAGGTGTAGTCGATGATCTGATGCGGAATCACGATGTCGCCAGGCCTCAAGTCAGCGCGAATGCTGCCGACCGACGCCACCGAAACGATAGTGAGCGCGCCGCGCTGAGCCAGCGCCCAGAGGTTGGCGCGGTAGTTGACCTCGTGCGGCGGAATCGTATGGCCATAGCCATGACGCGCCAGGAAAGCGACCGGATGACCACAGATCTGGCCGAAGGTCACGGCGCCTGAAGGCTCGCCATAAGGGGTGCGCAGCACCTCGCGGTGCGAGACGTCGAGATTGGCCAGTTGCGTCAGGCCACTGCCGCCGATGACAGCTAGCATATCAGTCTTCCTTGATGGCGTAGATCGCCGGCAGATTGCGCCACTGGCCGCGAACGTCCATGCCGTAGCCGAAGACGAAGCGATCGGGAACGGGGAGCGCGACGAAATCGGCGGTGATCGGTTTATCCTTGCCGTTCTGCTTGTCGGTCGCCACCGCCGTATAGCAGGCTTTGGCGCCCAGTTGCATCATGCGCTCGGCGATCGCCGCCAGCGTCACGCCTTCGTCGAGAATGTCGTCGACAACCAGCACTGTTCGCCCCTTGACCGGCGTCCACGGCGCGGCGCGCCAGGACAAGGCGCCGCCCGACGTATCCTGACCGTAGCGCGTGACGTGCAGATAGTCGAAGTCGAGCGGAAAATGTAGCTGCGTCATCAGTTGCCCGGCAAAAGGCACGCCACCGCTCATCACGCAGAGCACCAGCGGATTGGTCTCACCCAGCAGCGCGGTAATTTCGCCGGCGACACGCGACACCGCCGCGGCGACGGTCTGCTCCGAGTGAATCAACTCCGCCGCGGCGAGCAGATCCCTCGCCCTTTGTATTTCGGTCATGCTCATTCCAGATTGGCCAGATAATTCGAAAATGCGGCGCCGACTTCGGGATGACGCCGGCCGAAATCGACGGTCGCCTGCAGATAACCGAGCTTTGAGCCGCAATCGAAACGTGCGCCTTCGTAGCGATAAGCGAGCACCTGTTCTTCAACGAGCAGCGAGGCGATACCGTCGGTGAGTTGAATCTCGCCGCCCGATCCCTTGGTGACGCGCTCAAGGTGATGAAAGATGCGCGGCGTCAGAATGTAACGGCCGACCACCGCGAGCGTCGATGGCGCGACTTCGGGCTGCGGCTTTTCGACGATCGCTTCGACGCGCTCGACGCGATCGGCGACGCTGCTCGACTTGACGATGCCGTAGCTGGCGGTCTCTTCGCGCGGCACGTCGAGCACACCGAGCACCGAGCAGCGGTAATAGTCGAAGACGTCGGTCATCTGCTTCATGACCGGCGGATCGTTATCGAGTAGATCGTCGGCGAGCAGTACGGCAAACGCCTCGTCGCCGATCACCGGCCGTGCGCAGAGCACGGCGTGACCGAGTCCCAGCGCTTCGGACTGGCGGATGTAGATACAGTTGATGTGCTTGGGCAAGAGGTTCTGGACGTACTCGAGCATCTTGGTCTTGTGCTTGAGCGCGAGCTCGTTCTCGAGCTCGTAAGCCTTGTCGAAATGGTCCTCGATGACGCGCTTGGTGCGGCCGGTGACGAAGATCATTTCGCTGATTCCGGCGGCGACCGCCTCCTCGACCGCGTACTGGATCAGCGGCTTATCGACGATCGGCATCATTTCCTTGGGACTGGCCTTGGTCGCCGGCAGAAAACGGGTGCCGAGACCGGCGACCGGAAAGACCGCTTTGGTGATTTTTTTCATGGGTTCAGTTTCTCGTTGGCCAACAGGGTTTGCAATTGTGCCTCATCGATCACCGTCACGCCCAGCTGCAGCGCTTTTTCGAGTTTGGAGCCTGCTTCGGCACCGGCGACGACAAAATCGCTCTTCTTCGAAACCGATCCGCTGACCTTGCCGCCGGCCGCTTCGATCAGTGCCTTGGCGTCGTCGCGCGCGAGCGTCGGCAGCGTTCCAGTGAGTACCAGGACTTTGCCGGCGAGCGCACCGGCATTCGGCCGCGAGACCTCGATGTCGGGCCAGGTCACCCCCGCGTCGCGCAGCGCTTTGATGACCTCAAGATTGTGCGGCTCGGCAAGAAACTGGCGCAGACACTGGGCGACCACTGGGCCAACGTCATTGACTTGCAGCAGTTGCTCTTCGCTCGCTTCGATCAAGGCGTCGAGCGAACCGAAATGACGCGCCAGATCCTTGGCCGTCGCTTCGCCGACGTTGCGGATGCCCAGCGCGTAGATAAAGCGCGAGAGCGTCGTCTGGCGGCTCTTGTCGATCGCGTCGAGCAGATTGCTCGCCGATTTTTCGGCCATCCGCTCAAGCGTGAGCAGCGTCGACAGATCGAGCTGGTAAAGGTCGGCGGGCGTGCGCACCAGCTCGGCATCGACCAGTTGCTCGACCAGCTTGTCGCCCAGCCCTTCGATATCCAGCGCGCGGCGCGAGGCGAAGTGGATCAGCGCCTGCTTGCGCTGCGCCGCGCAAAAGAGGCCGCCGCTGCAGCGCGCCACCGCCTCGTCCTCGCCGCGAACGACCGTTGATCCGCAGACCGGGCACGAACGCGGCATGATGAATTCGGGCGCCATGATCGGCCGCCGCTCGGGCAACACCCGAACGATTTCGGGAATCACGTCGCCGGCGCGGCGAACGATTACCGTGTCGCCGATGTGCACGTCCTTGCGCTGCACCTCGTCCTCGTTGTGCAGCGTCGCGTTGGTCACGGTGACGCCGCCGACGAACACCGGCGCCAGACGCGCGACCGGCGTCAGCGCCCCGGTGCGGCCGACCTGGATATCGATTCCCAGCACCTCGGTCAATGCCTCCTCGGCCGGAAACTTGTGCGCGATGGCAAAACGCGGTGCGCGCGAAACAAAGCCGAGACGCTGCTGGGCGGCAAGATCGTCGACCTTGTAGACCACCCCGTCGATGTCGTAAGGCAGGCTCGCGCGTTGCGCACCGATGCTCGCGTAATAGCCGAGCAGTCCGGCGACGCCGCGCACACAACACCGCTCGGCGGCGACCGGGAAGCCCCAGGCGGTCAGTTGATCGAGCAGCGCCGAATGCGTCGGCGGCAACACCGCGTCATCGCTCGCGCCGACGCCGTAGGCGAAAAAGCGTAGCGAACGTTGCGCGGTAATCCGCGAATCGAGCTGGCGCAGACTGCCGGCGGCGGCGTTGCGCGGATTGACGAACTCCTTGTCACCTTTTTCGCGTTGACGCGCGTTGAGCCGCTCGAAATCGCGGCGCAGCATCAGCACCTCGCCGCGAACTTCGAGCAGCGGCGGCCAACCCGCACCCTGCAGGCGCAACGGCAGGTTGCCGACAGTACGCAGATTGAGCGTCACATCCTCGCCGGTGGCACCGTCGCCGCGCGTCGCGCCGCGGCTGAAAATTCCATTTTCGTAGGTCAGCGCGACCGCCAGGCCGTCGAACTTGGGCTCGGCGCAATAGTCCTGTTCGTCAACGGCACCGAGCCCCTCGCGTACACGACGGTCGAAGGCGACGACTTCGTCGTCGGCGAACGCGTTACCCAGCGAGAGCATCGGCGTGCGATGGACGAGCGACTTGAATTCGGGAAGTGGCGCGGCGCCGACGCGCTGCGTCGGCGAGTCTGGCGCAAGCAATTGCGGGTGTTCGGCTTCGATCGCCTGCAACTCGCGAAACAGGCGATCGTAGTCTGCGTCGGAAATCGTCGGCGAGTCGAGCACGTAATACTGACGGTTGTGCTGCTCGATCTCGCTGCGCAATTGCTGCACGCGTTGCTCAACGCTCATTCGCGTCGGATCCAGGTTCAGGAGAACAGCCGCCGGGTCAGCGGACCGCCGGCCGGCAGACTCTGCCCCGCCATCATCGCCTGATACTCGCCGACCTGACGCCGGATCGGCTCGAGCGCGACCTCGGACAAGGGACGCCGATTGTCGTCGACCAACGCGCCGCGCAACACCTCGGCGAAACGCCGCGCCAGATCGACCATCTGGTTGAACACGCGCTCGCCGTGCGCGACGCGCGGCACGTCGAGCAGGAAAGTGATGCCGTGCGTGCTCATGCTCTTCATCGAGTCAACAGAGAAGCCAGAGGCTTCCTGATTGAGCAGCACGTAAAGGACGTTGCCGTCTTCATCGCAGCGAACGAAACGACCGTCGGCGTCGATCACCATGCCGGCCGCTTCGGCCAGCGCGCGCAGCTTGGTGCCGGCGAAAACCTGCGCCTGACTGATCACGTTGATGCCGATCTGGATGTCGACGCTGGCGCAAAAACCGTCGAGCTTGACCGCGTTGTCGAGCGCTGCCTGGCGTGCGGGCAGGTCGGCAATCGCCGACAGCTGATCAGCGAGATCCTGCATCGCAACATGGAAGATCGACAGATCGCTGCCACTGAGCGGACCGCGGCGATCTACCAACTGCAGGCCGACGCGCAGGCGGCGGTATTCGCTTTCACCGTCGTCGATGATCGGCTCCCACTCGCGCAGATATTCGTTATAGCCGATCCAATTGACCGGTTTGCGCACCCGCGCCAGCGCCTCGCGCTGCGCTTCGAGAATCTGGCCGGCTGGCGTCGGCTCGACGGCTTCAAAGGCCGCGACATAATCGATCAGCGGCGAGAGCAGATGCAGCGGCTCGGCAATGTCCTTGACTTCATCAGGCGCTCGCGGCGACACGGCCAGCGCTTCGGGCGCCGGTGCGCGTGGCGGCGCAGCGGGCTCCGGCGCGGCGACCGGTTCGTCGCGCGCTGTTTCCTGCACCGGCGGATCGATGCTGAACACCGGCTCGATGCGCTCATTCGGCGCCAGACCGTGCGCCGGCATGTTCTCGGGCGGCGCAAAGGCGATAGCGTCGGCGGCATCGTCCGCACTGGTGTCGTTTTCATCGGCGTAAATCCCAGGCTCGGCAGCGTCGGGCTCGCGTTCGTCGAGCAGCACATCGGCATGGCCGGCGCTGAGCAACTGTTCAGCGAGCTTGCGCTGCCTTACTTCCTGCCATTTGTTGTAGCCCAGCACGG
>Ga0316604_10000239_pt1 | contig 79647 bp, 87 predicted proteins | sample OWC_soil_day20_C_FD_207650 | JGI IMG/M metagenome (GOLD analysis project Ga0316604, IMG submission 207650) | Wetland soil microbial communities from Old Woman Creek delta, Ohio, United States - OWC_soil_day20_CT | ecosystem: Environmental > Terrestrial > Soil > Wetlands | place: USA: Ohio... | reverse complement strand
TAGTTATCATAATTTATTTTGAGGTGCTTTGAGTGAACAAAGTAGCAGCAGTTAAAGTCGATAGTTTCGATTATAATTATGGCGACGTTGAGAAAGGCGTTAACGAAGCCCTTGAATTATTGGGCGGAATGGAGAAGTATATAAGTCCTGGTGACAGGGTATTGGTAAAGCCGAATATGTTGGAAGCGGTAAAAAAGGAACTTTCAGTAACTACCCATCCAGAGGTGGTGCGGGCTGTGATTCGTGCGGTAAAAAAAGCAGGGGGGATACCTGTTGTTGGGGATTCTCCCGGGCCTACCAGCACGCGAAAGGTGGCGGAAAAATGCGGCATTATGGCGGTTTGCCTTGAGGAAAATGTTAAGTTGGTATCGTTCGATGAGGCCGTTGAGATGCATTACCCGGAAGGCCGGGTGATAAAGAAATTTATGCTGGCTAGACCGCTTAAGGAAGTAGATAAGGTAATTTCTTTGGCGAAAATGAAAACCCATACTTTTATGGGCGTGACGGGGGCTGTAAAAAATCTGTTTGGGTGTGTTGTTGGGATGGACAAAGCGCAATTTCACCTTAGAATGCAGAAAAGACAGGAATTTTCCGGCATGATTCTTGATTTAGCCAATCTGGTTAAGCCAAGTCTGTTTCTTATTGACGGCGTAATGGGGATGGAAGGAAACGGGCCAAGGAACGGACATCCTCTTTTTGCCGGGGTTTTGCTAGCCGGAGTCAACGGGTTTGCGGTAGATGTAGTTATGACTGAAATGATGGGATTTAAGCCGCAGCATATCCCGATGGTCGCCATGGCGCTTGAACAGGGGTTAACGCCACCGTTTACTGAGATTGAGGTAGTAGGCAGCGCGAAAGGGGTTAGATGTTCCTTTGTTCCGCCGCGCACTTTGCTATCTCTGGAGGATCGCGTGCCTAAATGGCTAGCGGAGTTTGGACGGAACCACTTAACGGCCCGGCCTTGGATTAGTGATGCGTGTATAGGCTGTGGTCGTTGTGCCGCTCATTGTCCACCCAAGGCTATGAAAATACAGCAGGGTAAGGTTGAGATTGCCTATGAGCAATGTATCCGGTGCTATTGTTGCCAGGAACTTTGCCCCTATAATGCTGTAAGCATCAAGGAAGGGTGCTTGCTAAAGGTTGTGAAGCGGCTGTTGTAAATGTTATAGCCTCTGAACCGAGTAAAAACCTCGTCAATCTAAGGTCTGCTTAGATTGACGAGGTTTTTATGTTCATTTCGGAGTAATTTTGCTCTGTATATAAGGGAAACATCCTGGAAAAACTCACTATATAGACTGGTATTAGACAAGTAAATAACGGAGTTTGAGATACGAAGATAAGGAATGAGGTGGCAAGGCCGTATGCCGGAGAACGCCGAGATGAAGATAAGCAAGGAAATTGATGATAATATTAATCATTTGAAGGAATTACTCGGTGTAGGGGAATCTTTTGATATTATTTTTCGCGAATACAATGTAGGACGGCGGCGAGCGGCCTCCTTTTCTATTAACGGTATGACGAATGACATTCTGCTGAGTAATGTATTTGCCGATATGATGGTATTTAATCAGAGCGAGCTAACGGTGAATGCGCTGCAGAACTTATTCTATTCTCATGCCACTCATTCTCAGGTCAAAATGGTTGATAATATGCAGGATGCACTGCTAAGTTTGTTGTCCGGTGAGCTCTTGTTTTTTATTGACAAAGCAGATCAGGTACTTGTCTTTGATGCACGGAGTTATCCGGCTCGGTCACCGCAAGAGTCAAATATTGAAAAGGTTACACGTGGCTCGCGGGATTCTTTTGTGGAGACGCTGCCGTTTAATACGACGCTGATTCGGCGGCGGCTGCGTGATCCCAACCTCAGGTTTGAGATAGTTAAAGTCGGGGCCCGGTCACAAACGGATGTTGCGGTAGCCTATATTAAAGATATAGTCAATCCGGAACTGGTAGAGACAGTGAAAAAGCGGCTTAATAATATTTCTATCGACGGTGTGCCGATGGCGGAAAAGGCAGTTGAAGAATTTATCACCGGCGGAAACCGTTGGAATCCTTTGCCAAAGGTTCGTTATACCGAACGCCCCGACGTTGTGGCGATTCATCTTTTGGAAGGCCATGTCTGTGTTATCGTGGATACAACCCCCAATGTGATGATACTGCCGACAACCTTTTGGCATCATGTGCAGCATGTGGAGGAGTTTCACCAGAACCCGCTGGTAGGTTCGTATTTACGCCTGGTTCGTTTGTTTGGCGTGTTACTGTCACTATTATTGCCGCCTTTGTGGCTGGCATTTGTATTTCAGCATCAGCTGCTGCCGGAAACGCTTGGCTTTTTAGGACCACGTGATCCAGGTATTATTCCATTGGGCATCCAGTTTATCCTGGCAGAGGTTGGGGTAGAGCTTGTGAGGATGGCGACTATACACGTACCGTCGGCGCAGTCAACTTCTCTCGGTTTTATTGGTTCCTTTATGCTGGGGGAATTTGCCACTAAGGTAGGTTTATTCGGCAATGAAGTAATTTTTTATACGGCGATTGCCGCAGTTGGGGCTTTTGCCACGCCCAGTGTCGAACTTTCACTGGCAATACGGCTGTTTCGCGTGGGATTACTCCTTTTAGTCATGTTGTGGAAGGTGCCGGGGCTGCTGATAGGTCTTGCCCTGATTCTGCTTTTGACAATAACTACTACATCCTTTAAACATGCGTATTTATGGCCGCTGATACCTTTTAACTATGCGGCGATGAAAGACGTTATTTTGCGCCTGCCGACCCCGCAAAAGGTAATGCGTCCGACTTTAGTTAAACCGCAAGATCGTGACCGTCGGGATGATTGATAGAAAATTGAAAAGGGGCTGCCTCCTGGAGGAGGCAGTCCCTTTTGATGGTGTTACTGTACTTTTGCACCAAACCATTTTTGGTAAATTTTATCGTATTCGCCGTTCTTTTTGATTTCGGCTAACGCTGCATTGATTTTTTGCGATAACTCGGTGTTCTTTTTATTAATGGCTAAGCCGTAATCTTCCGAATTGAGGATATCACCGACCAATTTAGATTCTTTAGAGCCGCCCTGTACTAGGTAATATTGGTTAACCGGGTGATCGTTAACGACGGCGTCAGCCCCGCCTGAAACCAGTTCCATATATGCGTCGGATGAGCTGTTGAACTCACGAACGGTCGCACTAGCTATTTTTTTTGCTTCTTCCGCGCCGGTTGTACCAATCTGAACGGCCAGACGTTTTCCTTCTAAATCTTTGAAACTTTTAATTGTGGTATCGCTGTTTTTAACAACGATAGATAAACCGGATTTGTAGTAAGGATCGGAAAAAGCAACCTTTTCCGCCCGTTCCGGGGTAATGCTCATACCGGCGGCGATAACATCGATTTGTTGGGCTTCCAATGCAGGAACAAGGCCGTCAAAGCCCATGCTGACGATTTCCGCCTCGCAGCCCATCTGCTTAGCGATAGCTTTGACTAGATCGATGTCGAAGCCTACATATTCTTTGGTTTTATCGTCTTGGAATTCAAATGGGGGGAAGGTAGCTTCCGTACCGATTTTTATAGTTTTGGGAGCTTGGCTGGTTTGTTGACCGCAGCCACTTACTGCTAGCGCCAATACCAGTAAGGCGAGCAGGAACGCAGAAATGATTTTTTTAGACATGATTGAACCCCTCTCTCGTATGTATATTAATAATTATACGTTAATATGAATATATAACCAAATCGCTATTTGCTAAAAAACGGGGATTATTTAAAAATACCGTCCATATATACGAGATATCTCTGTTTATCATGTCTAATCAAAAAATACAAACCCATAAGTTACCGGCTGAATGTCCGGCTAGTTGGTACTTTAAGCCTATTCCAATTTGTATGGGTAATTGGTATAAGTAAAGTAGAAATGGTAACTGAGGGGGGGATAGGGAATGAGAGTGATAGTTATATGCCTCAGTCTTTGTATGTTTTTCCAATTACCCGCTTTTGCCAGCAACAAGTCGGATGTTTTAAAGTATGGTATGAAGGGAAGTGAAGTTAAAGTTATACAAAAGTATTTGGTTGATTTGAAGTATCTGAAGAAAGGGGCAGCGAACGGGGAGTTTGATCAAAATACCCAGGATGCTATACTGCGTTTCCAAAGGGAGGTGAAACTGAAGACCGATGGTATGGTAGGACCGGCGACTAGGGAAGCGTTACAACACTATAAGCCGGCTACAAAAGAAACATCTAAGGCGGCGAAACCTTCGCCCGCAGACCTCAAGCAGCTTGTCCGGCAGAAGCAGTCAGAAAACCTCATTCGTTTAGGTATGAAAGGACAGGAGGTAAAAGAGGTACAAGAGGCTTTAATAAAAACCGGTTTTTTAACGGGCAAAGCTGATGGTGTTTATGGACAGGCTACATTTATTGCCGTTACAAATCTACAGAAAGATGCCCGGTTAACCGAAGACGGAGTAGTAGGAAGTAAAACATTTTTGGCGCTTAAAGCGAACAAACCAGTTAAAGCGCCGAGAAAGAACGCACCTAATAATAATAAACCGCCAGCGGCACCAAAACCTGTGCTGCCGACGCTGCCCAAGGTGCATGAATCTTATAATAGTGATCATCCCGCAAATTGGAGGTCTATTCCACTGGAGTCAACGGCGTATACTCGTTATGATGAAGGCTGTACTGATTATACATACCGGGGAACCTACTTACGCCGGGGGCTGGCGGCGGTAGACCCTACTGTTATTCCGCTTGGAACCCGCCTGTATATTCCTGATTATGGTTATGCGGTTGCCGATGATATTGGCGGGGCGATACAAGGACATAAAATTGATTTGGCGATGGATACGTTGGAGGAAGCGTTTGATTATGGAAGGAGGCAGATAACAGCCTATATTATTGAATAACACTAATGCCTCGCTGCAAAAGATGCAGAGAGGCATTAGTGTTGGATAGTATGTGTACGTGCAAAAATTGTATGGTTAGTGTCAAGAAACCGGGCCGATAGCGATGACAGTCAGAAGATTGAAGGCCACAATTTCACCGGAAGTAAAGGGACTTTGGGTAGAGGTTAGTTGAATTACGATGAATTCCGCGGCGAAGCCAGGATCGGCATCATGTCCGCGTTCGCCAATTTCGCTAATTATTTGCCCGGTATACGTGGAACCGGTAACAGTGAGTATTGTTACGGTAGCACCGGGGGCAAATAGGGGTTGCCGTGAATTTAACATTCGAGTCGCTCCTTTTATTCATACTGGATAGTATCTATCCTACAGTATATTATGAAAAGAAGCGGGCATAGGACACAGTAAATAAACGCGCAGGCAAAAAACTGTGCTAAAAGTTCGATGGCCTCCATAGAGTGTAGTAAATTGCTATCAAAGGAGGCAAGAAATTGTGTATGCATTGTATCGTAAAGTACATCTAACCGGTTTGAACCAAATGGTAGGGACGGGATGGTTGCCGCCACTGCCGGATTTGAGAGATTTTACTGAAGAACATGATGAGATAAAGGTGTTAACAAAAAAAATCAGGCTGGAAGCGGGGGAGGTATCCTCCTTGCCGGAACATGTGGATTTGCGGGCATGGTGTTCGGACATAGAGAATCAGGGCGGGCTAGGTTCGTGTACTGCCCATGCGGCAGCCGGTATTGTGGAATACTTCGAGAAAAAGTCTTTCGGGAAATTTAGCGATGTATCCAGGTTGTTTATTTATAAAACCACTCGCAATTTGCTGGGCGTGCAGGGAGACACGGGAGCCTGGCTGAGAAATACGATGGGAGCCCTGGCGCTGTGTGGGGCACCTGACGAAAAGTACTGGCCGTATACCGACCAGACTCCGGCTTTTGACGCCGAACCGACCTCGTTTATTTACTCTGTGGCTAACGATTTTCGGGCAAGTAAATATTTCTGTCATGATGCGCTCAGTCTTAATATTTCGCCGGTTATCGTTCTGGAAAATGTGAAAAAATATCTTGCGGCCGGGATACCGGCGATGTTTGGGTTCTGGGGATTTGCTTCGTTTGGAGCTTCGGACAGTCCGGGTGCAGTTCCATACCCTTGTGAAGGGGAACAGGCCGAATGGGGGCATGCCGTTGCCGCTGTGGGGTATGATGATAAAAAAATCATTACCAACACCCGTTGTAATAAAGCTACTACAGGGGCGTTGCTATTTCGAAATTCGTGGGGAAGAGGATGGGGAGACGGAGGATATGGCTGGCTGCCTTATGAGTATGTGCTTAATAAATTAGCCTCGGATTTTTGGTCGCTGTTATGCATGGAATGGGTGGATACGCAACAATTCGGCATATGAATATCAGTTATTAATAATGGTTCCTCCGTTGGCATGCAAAATTTGCCCCGACATATAGGCAGAGTCATCCGATGCAAGAAATACGTAGCAGGCGGCTAATTCAGCCGGTTGTCCCGCCCGTTTCATTGGGGTGTCCTGGCCAAAGGCGGCTACATGCTGTTCGGAGAAGGAAGCGGGTATCAGCGGCGTCCAGACTGGGCCGGGGGCTACGCCATTTACTCTGATTCCATTAGGAAGTAAAGAGAGGGACATGGAACGGGTAAAAGTGACAATGCCCCCTTTGGTCGCTGAGTAATCAATGAGTTCCTCATGACCTTGATAGGCGGTAATCGAGGTGGTGTTAATAATGGTACTTCCTGCTTTTAGATGGGGCAGGGCTGCTTTAGTAAGATAAAAATAGGAAAAAATGTTGGTTTGAAAGGTTCTTTCCAATTGCTGGGAAGAAATATTGAGGATACTGGTTGCAACGTGCTGCTCGGCGGCATTGTTCACCAGTATATCTAACCGGCCCAAATTTTTAATGGTTTCACTGACAGCTTGTTGGCAAAACTGTTCTTGCCCTATGTCGCCGGCGAAGAGAAAACAACGTCTGCCAAGGGCCTCTACCTGGCGTTTGGTTTCGTTGGCGTCTTCATGTTCATTTAAGTAAGCGATGGTTACATCGGCTCCTTCTTTGGCAAAGGCATAAGCGACTGCCCGTCCGATACCGCTGTCCCCGCCGCTGATCAAGGCAGCTTTGTTGGCCAGCTTACCGGCAGGATGGTAGCTGTCTGAGAGAGAGACAGGCCTAGGATTCATCTGGGTTTCGATTCCAGGCTGAATATTTTGGTGCTGGGGAGGAAAACTCGGAGTTTGTGATGAATTCATTTGTCATACCTCATTTCGGAGTAAGTATTTATAACATTCTACAATTTTGCAAAAAATATTAGGCTTATTTGCAGGATTTTGAACAGTTTCGGTAAAATATACCATTTACAGAGGAGTTAATACCTCGGTAGAAAATGGACTAAAGGAATGGTTAAGGGGGAATGAGAATGAAACGCATAACTATGCTAGTGTTAGTTTTATTGTTTGTACTGGGGAGTTCCTGCTTTGCCGGAACTAAGTGGGAGTACCTAACTACGAATCAGTTGGGTGAATTTTATGTAGACAATAGTGCTACACAGCAGTGTACGGTTAAGGGAGTTGAATATATTAAAATCCGGGTAAAAGTGCTGATTAGTCCAAGTGTGAAATGGGTGGACAATATTGGGGAAGATGAGTATACGATTAATACATATGTAATCAACAAAAGCACACAAGATTGTTACTTACAGTCCATTGAGCGCTATAATCGGGGAGACCGTTTAATGGATGCGAAAACGTATCCCGAAAAGTGGCGTAAACCGGGCGAGTATAATATTAAAGATGTAGTTAAGGCTATATTGAATCGTTAAATCATAAGGCAAGGGCGCGAATAGAAGGTGCCCTTGCCTTTGGTTTGTGCCTCTTTAAGGGGTAGCTGTTGTGGCAGAGGGCAGCGGAAACACTGTGTTTGCCTGTGGTGGGGGGAGCGTACGCAGGACTGGTGGCAGATTGGCAAAAAAGACGCGGGCGATGTCGTCGAGGTCAGGCCGTAGTCCCAAGTCTGTAAAATTGTTCAGAGCGGCCGCCTGCAGGGCGAGCAGCACTTCCGGTGTTATGACTAAAACTGTCGGTGGTGTGGAAGTAACAGACGGTGTGCTGGCCGGGGACGTTACGGCAGAATTGGTAGTGGGAGTTACCGGCGCTGAAGTAGTTGACGGGGTGGTCGGCTGGTTTGGAGTAAGAGGTGTAATAGGCGGGGTGGGCATGGTGGCAGGTGTAGGGATAATAGCGTTGGAGAAAACGGCGTTTTGTGCAGTACTGGGATTGGTTAGTAATGGAAGATTATTAAAGATAAAAATTTCTAATATGTTTTGGAGATCCGGACGCAGGGGCAAGGTATCGCCTCCTTAAAAAATGGATGATATGCTAAAATTAGTTTTAGCATGTATAATAGAAGTTAGGCCGTAGTAGTCGGTAATAATTTGAATTACGGAGGATAATGTGGTTAGGTTTGGTGTTGTCGGTACAAATTGGATAACGGAAGAATTTATTAGTGCGGCAAAACAAGTTGATGGATTCTGCTTGGCCGCGGTGTACTCTAGAAGCAGGGAAAAAGCGCAAGCCTTTGCCGCCCGGCATCAGGTAAATTTAGTTTTTACAGATATAAAAGAAATGGCCCAGGATCAGCGCCTTGACGCGGTCTATATTGCCAGTCCCAATTCTCTTCATGCGGAGCAGACCATACTTTTTCTTTCCAATAAAAAGCATGTATTATGTGAAAAACCTCTCGCTTCCAATACTAAGGAAGTAAAGGCCATGTTCGAAGCGGCGCGGGACAATCAAGTGCTGCTCATGGAAGCTCTGAAAACGACATTTCTGCCTAACTTTCTTGCGATACAACGAAATCTGCCGAAAATAGGTAGGGTACGAAGATATTTCGCTAATTATTGTCAGTATTCTTCCCGATATGATTTATATAAAGAAGGAAAACAGCCAAATACTTTTAATCCGGCCTTTTCAGGCGGAGCACTTATGGACTTAGGCGTGTATTGTCTTTATCCGGCGGTGGCACTGTTCGGGCGGCCACAAAAGGTACAGGCAACGGCTTTTCTACTGGATTCCGGGGTGGATGGTGCAGGGAGCCTTACCCTAAGTTACCCGGATGGAGACGCCGTGCTTATGTATTCAAAAATTACTAACTCCTCTGTAGCCAGCGAAATACAAGGAGAAAAAGGCAATATTGTCATCGATAAGATAGCGGCTCCGATCAAGAGCGTCATTGAGTACCGGGACGGTTCGACGGAAGATATCACCGTTCCGCAGAGCGAAAACTCCATGTATTACGAAGCAAAAGAGTTTATTAATTTGATTCAAGATAATAAGCTGGAATCGGCAGTTAACTCATTCAAAACGTCTTTGACGGTTATGGAAATTATGGAAACAGCCAGACAGCAATTTGGATTGATTTTTCCGGCAGATTCGAAATAGCCTCCTTTTCTCTAATGGTTAGTTCTATATATATGCAGGCATCGGGGCGTTTTATTTCCCGGTTGTAAACAGGAATGGACATTTTGCCCTGATAAAATCACAATTGAAGCAATTTTTTTATTTGTGCTATGACAGAAAGGGATGATATTCATGTTAGTACACCAGCTTATTGAACAAGGGGAAAAAGATGCAGTTGCATTTCAAGGCAATCCCAATATTACTTATCGGCAACTTCAGGAAATGGTAGGATTTTATCGTGATTTTTTATACCAGCAAGGCATTCGGGTGGGTAAAACAGTAGGTCTATTTTCTTTGAATTCGGTCGAATTTGTGTACAGTTATATGGCTATTATTAGTTTGGGTGCTATTGTTGTGCCGATTAATACAAATCTTACTTTGCGTGAGATATTATATATTGCCAAAGACGCGAAAATGGAGCACTTAATTACCATGTATGCTCTTGATTTTAGCGTGGCGGATAGCGCCGATGAGGCACAGAACATCAAGCAGCTCGTTATACCTGAGTTCTCAGCGAATTTGTTTCAGATGGAGTTGCAAAAGGCACCTGAGCTTGGTGAGGGTTTTAGTGATCAAGAAAGCTGTGCGATTATCTACACTTCGGGTACCACCGGCAATCCTAAGGGCGCGGTTCTTAGCCATCGCAATTTGGTTGAAAATGCAAAAGCGATTACAGAACCGTTGGCCGTTTCGGAGAAAGATACCGTACTGTGTATTCTGCCTTTGTACCACTGTTTTGCCTGGACCTGTACTATTTTAAATAGTTTATGTTCCGGGGCGAGGATCGTTATATTAAGCACTTTCGTACCGAAGGAAACGCTACTTGCTATCAGGGAACATAAAGTTAGTGTCGTATATGGGGTGCCGCCTATCTATAATTTACTGTTAAGAGTTGGGCAAAGAGAGGATATGGCGGGTATAAGAATTTTTGTTTCAGGGGGAGCTTCTTTGCCGCAAAAGGTGGCAGAACATTTTTATGAGAAGTTTGGTAGGGCCCTTATTGAAGGGTACGGACTGTCTGAAGCCTCACCGGTTGTCGCCATAAATCCGCATGATTGTACTAAGTATTGTTCTATTGGCAAACCGCTGTTCGGTCTAACTGTAAAAATTGTCGATCAGGACGAAAAGATACTCCCAGCGGGGGAGGTCGGTGAATTAGTGGTAAAAGGACCTTCTGTCATGAAAGGGTATTATAATTTGCCGCTGGACACGGCTCGTACCATTCGGAGCGGTTGGCTGCATACCGGTGATTTGGCCTATATGGATCAAGAGGGGTATATTTTCATCGTAGACCGTTTAAAAGATATGATTATTGTCAATGGTGAAAATGTATATCCTAGGGAAGTGGAAGAAGTGTTATACACCTTTCCGGACATAGTGGAGGCTACGGTCATTGGCGTACCGGATGGACTGAGGGGGCAGGCGGTTTGTGCCTATGTTGTCATGGCTGAAGACAAAGAACTTGATAAAAAGGGGCTGAAGGATTTCCTGAAACCTCGTCTTGCCGGATATAAAATTCCGCGGGATTTTATACAAGTTGAAGCTTTGCCGAAGAATAATACCGGTAAAATATTGAAACGGGTGCTCGTAGAACAAGTTTTGCTCGAACGAAACGGTGAACGGGCGATTTAGTGTTACAATTACAGGGGAAGGTTGGAGAAAACCAGGAAACCATCCACTGTTCGTTTTGTGAACTGAGAAGGCAAATAAAATGGAAAAGCGAAAGAACTGACTCGTGAGGGTCAGTTCTTTCGCTTGGAGGGGTAAAAATAACTTTGAGTTCTATAGGAATAGAAGGAAAATAGTAGAAAATAGGGAATGTTTTATTTTAAAGCTGAATATAATTGATTTACTGGATTGAGAAGGAAACGCGTGTGAAGTGTAAAGGCAAAGTAGGCATGCTTTATAAGAGCTTTTGCAAGTAATTGTATCGGACTCATTGAGCGAGCGTATAGACGGGAATGGGTCCAATTGTGGTGAATATTGCTGTAAATTTTCCAGACTGCTGCACTTTTATGGCAAGAGGATAACCTGTGGTTTTTGTGGCTGTTTAACCTTACAGGGAGGGAATTCTCTATGGAAAATTTGGATAGTAAGACTTACCCAATCACTACCTTTCAGGTCTATGATAATTGGGAGCAGGTTTGTCTGGATGTTGATAACGACGGGTTTAGAATGCGCTGGCAGGAAATCCAGGCCAGCAAGCTCAAGTTTATTCAGGAAAATCAAGATCCGCGCCGGTGTGTTTATATTAACCAGGAAGTGGCTGAATCATGGATACGTTCCCATGCGATGGGGGTAAACCCGTATGCTGAAACGCTCAATCAGCGGCTGGAGGAAGGTAAGGTCGCCCGGATATTAAAATCCCACAAGCGTCTTATTGAAATTTCGCAGGGCTTACTGGCTACGCTGCAATTAAATCAAATGGCAATGCCCTCGAGGTTTGCATTGTATTTATTTGACCAAAATGGCGTGCTGTTATGGCACGAGGGTGAGATGTTGCGAGCCGCTGCGGCAGACGGTTCACTTACAGGAGTGGTTTGGAACGAGAAAACGGTGGGAACGTGTGCTCATATGTTGAGTGCGCATTTGCGTCGTCCGGTGCATTTGTTGGGGCCTGAACATTATTGTTTGAATTTTGGCAATTCGAGCGCTTCCGCCGCTCCCATACTGGATGAGCGGGGCGAGGTAATTGCTGTATTGGTACTCAGTCAGCATATGCACAATATTCCGTTGGATTGTTTCCTTACTTACAGCCCGCATTTGCATATATTAGGGTTAACTACCGCGTTAGCGGCGGCGATAGAAAATAAACTTCAACTGGAGAAGAGTTATGATTATCTTCGGGAGGCCGATAGTAAGCTTACGGTTTCACAATATATGTACAATACCGTGGCGGAAGCCGTTGAGGACGGTCTGGTCACTATTGATCGAACAGGTAATATTATTCATGTGAACGAGGAGGCTCATCGCATTTTGCCCCATTGTCAAGGTGGTAATATTATGGATTATGTGGCCGATCACTCTTGGCTGATGTCCCAGATTTTACTGGGAAAAAACAGTGATATGGAGGAAACTATATATTCCGATAACGGGCAGCGTTCGTATAACATTCATATCCGGCCTGTTATTGATGTGGATTCAAGGGAAGTGGAAGGGGCTATTCTAAAGTTCTGCAAGTCGGATAAGGGGACGGCTTTAACGAGTAAAGTTGTCGGTGGGCTGCATTATACGTTTGAAGACTTGATCGGTGAGAGTGAAAGTTTTAAATACGCAGTAGCGCTAGGTAAGCGGTTTGCGCTTTCGCCGGAGAATATCTTGCTCGTCGGGGAAAGTGGTACTGGTAAAGAACTTTTTGCGCAGGCCATTCACCACCGGTATCGATCGCAAGGACCGTTTATGGCGGTCAATTGCGCGGCGTTACCTAAAGAGCTTATTGAGAGTGAGCTTTTTGGGTACGAAGGCGGCAGTTTTACCGGCGCGGAACGCAACGGTAAAGCGGGCAAGATTGAAATGGCGCAAGGTGGTACTTTGTTTCTCGATGAGATTGGCGATATGCCATTGGAGCTTCAGGCGGTTTTGCTTCGTGTTCTTGAGGATAAACAGGTTATGCGCGTGGGCGGCCGGCGGTACAAGAAGGTGGATTTCCGCCTGATTGCGGCAACGAATAAGAATTTGTACCAGCTTGTAAAGCAGGACCTTTTCCGGGAAGATCTGTATTTTAGACTGGCGGTGCTTAGCATTCATCTTCCGTCCCTGCGCCAAAGACAAGAGGATATTGAGATTCTCAGCCGCCATTTTATTGCCAAGTACTGCAAAAAGTTAAACTGGCGGGCGCTGGAGGTATCTCCGGCGGTTATGAAAGTCCTCAAAGGATATATCTGGCCCGGTAATGTCCGGCAGTTGGAAAACGCGATGATTTATGCCGCGAATATGGCCCTAGACGGGCTGATTGAGCCGGAACATTTACCGGCGCTGGTACAAGGAACAAATTTGAAAAACGTAGACGGTGACGCCGGGGATTATAACGATGTCTACACTATTGAAAAAATGGAACGGATTATTATTGAGAATGCCTTGTTTAAAACCAAGAACAATATTACGCGCGCCGCTGAAATGGTGGGTATGGGTAAGTCAACGTTGTACCGTAAGCTGAAAGAGTATAATATAAGTATCGATGGCTGATAAAAAAGCGCCGATTCCCTTTGGGAAACGGCACTTTTTTATGCGCGGACGGTTATTGGTTGAAGGTTTGCCGGTGGGAGCGGTAGCGTAAGAGGAGTATCATTATAATACCGCACGCACTTAAAGCGGCAGAGATGAGAAAGGCTTCGGTATATCCGGCGGTCAGTTCCTTTACTCGGGCGGCGAGGCGCGGGCCGATGATAGCCGCTAACCCGAAAGCCGTAAACATGATTCCGTAGTTCATGCCGAGGTTTTCAATGCCGAAGTGTTCGGCGGTGATAATGGGAAATATGCCGAGTAAACCGCCGAAGCAAAGTCCTACGGCCATAATAATCACGATAAACCAGCCAAAAGTAGTAATGGTAGGTAATATCAGCATCATAATAGAGATAACCAAGTAAATGGCTGTCAAGGAGTTGTAACGGCCAAATTTGTCAGAGAGGTATCCCCAGAAGATTCGCCCGGAAGTGTTTGCTATGGCCAGCAAACTGACCGCAAGTGCGGCGGTGGTGGTGGTCAGGTGAATGTTTTCCTGCCCGATGGAAGCGGCATGTCCCATTATCATGAGGCCGGCGATCGCGCCAAGGGCGTACATTAGCCAGAGGATGTAGAAAAGAGGTTGGTGCAGCATGGTTTTCCAGTCGGTATTGATGGCAAAAGAAGCGCTTTGCTTGATGACGGGCGGTGTCCAGCCAACAGGCGAATAGCCGGGCGGGGGCGCTTTAACCAGACTGGCGGCTGCCACGATGATGAACAGGTATAAGCTGCCTGTCAGTTTGAAGGCAGTTGAAACGTCATAGGTTTGAATGAGCAAGGTCGCTATGGGCGCCCAGATGATAGCGCCGCCGCCTAAGCCTGCGGCAATAAGGCCGCTGGCCAGACCCTTTTTATCAGGAAACCATTTAACGGTGTTGGCGATGGCGGGGGCGTAAATGGCTCCCAACCCTAAACCGCCTAGTAGGCCATAGGTAAGGTAGAGCATGCCCAACGAGCTGGCAAAACCTGTACTGATAATGGCTCCGCCGTATAGCAGTCCGCCTAAAAGAATGATGCGTTTTGGACCGTGCAAATCCTGAATTTTTCCAAAGCCAATCATAGCTAACGGCAGTACCACTAAAGAAAGGGTAAACGCTAAAGAGACATCACTGGGTGTCCAGTGAAACCGGGACATTAACGGGCTTTGGAAAACGCTCCAAGCATAGGCCGAGCCTGCGCAAAGGTTGCAAACTATGCTTGCGGCTAAAATAAGCCAACGGTTGATCGACATAAGGTTATGCAGCCTCCTTAATAATTTATTGCAGATGTATACATAAGCAAAATATATGCCAAAGCTGGGCACCCATGGGGAGCCTATTTTTTTATGCTGATTTGACGAGGACTACGATAGAAAAGCGGAGGTTTATATACAGGCGTTTCAGGGTTAGAGATGGTTCTGCCGGTAGCCGGATTCTCAAAAGAACACAAATTTTCTTCAAATGGAACGATTGGGAGTATAATACATGAGGTGTCAAGGGGAAAAAAAAGGATAGTTACTGCTTTGGCGTGCTAGGTTTATGTTGGCATACATGTTGCTAAGAAAAGTAATTAGCAACTCTATTTTGCTGGTGGGGAGGAGTAATTGAACTGTTAAGGAGTTGACCGTGGATTCCAGTTAATCAACGAAGGAGGGACGAAAATGTCCGACGAGTTTAACAAGGAACTGTATAAAACCGATGCCAGATGGCAGGAAGGGGAGTATACGGTAACGCGTACTTCTGTCTGGACGGCTCCAGGGTGTCATAATGGCTGCGGGGTTCTTTTGTACAGTAAAAACGGTAAGCTGGAAAAGGTTGAGGGGGATCCGAATGCTTCGTTCAATCGGGGCAGGCTGTGTCTCAGGTGTATCAATATGATTGAACAGGTATACAACAAAGATCGCCTGAAATGGCCGATGAAGCGGATTGGAGAAAAAGGGGAAAACAAGTGGCAGCGTATTACTTGGGACGAAGCCTATGACATAATCGAAAATAAGTACAACGAGATTAAAGATAACCATGGTGTGGAAAGCATCGCCACCCTCGTGGGTACTGGGCGTAATTCTATGTGGCAGCCTGCCGTCATTACCCGGGCAATTTTTGGCAGCCCGAACTTATCTTTCGGATTTTTGAGCGGCGACTCTTGCTATCAGCCTCGTATGACCGCCAATTTGATTAAGTTGGGCGATTGCGTGATCAGTGATTGCTCGCAGACGCATCCTTTGCGGGAAAATAATCCCGAGTGGAAAAAACCGGAAGTTATTGTAGTATGGGGAAATAATCCGCTGGTTTCCAACGGTGACGGTTTTATGGGTCACTGGATTGTCGATATGATGCGGCTGGGAACCAAGCTGATTGTTATTGATCCGGCACTGACCTGGCTGGCTGCGAAAGCGGATATTTGGCTTAGGATTCGCCCGGGGTCGGATGCGGCGCTGGCTATGGCGCTTTTGAACGTAATTATTAATGAGGATCTCTATGACCATGATTTTGTTGAAAACTGGACCTATGGTTTCGACGATTTGGTGGAACGGGTGCAAGAATATCCGCCGGATAAAGTTGCGGATATTACGTGGATTCCCAAAGAGCAGATTATAGAAGCGGCCCGTATGTATGCCAAAGCAAAACCGGCGGCGGTGCAGTGGGGTCTGGCGGTTGACATGCAAATGGCGGCAATGGAAGCCTCAAGCGCGATAACGGATTTGATGGCGTTGACCGGCAATATTGATGTGCCGGGAGGAAACATTATCCAGCGCTATGCATATAATCGCAGTAAAAAGTATGGCAGCGCTATCGAGTATATTTCGGAAGAAATGCTTTTAAAGCGTATTGGTACGTATGAATCACCCATTCATGAATCCGGCTACACGCCGTTTATTCCGCCCGATAAACTGCTGGAATGTCTGGAAACCGGACGGCCTTACCCGGTGCAGATGTTGTGGCTGCAGGGAACCAATCCTATTGCCAATATGGCGGGGGAAGCACCCAGGGTATATGCGGCAATGAAAAAGGTACCTTTCTGTGTTGTGGTGGACCTGTTTATGACTCCGTCGGCAGTAGCGTTTGCTGATTTGGTGCTGCCGGCGGCTATGAGTGTTGAAAGGGACAGCTTCCGGGCTTGGTGGACACCGCTTAGATCGATAGCCAAAGGTGCCGAATTGTATGAACAGTGCAAGTCGGATGAAGAAATAGTGCTTGATTTGGGTAAGCGGATTCGTCCGGACCGGTTTGACCAGTACAATACTATTACGGATTACTTGGATCAATTGCTGCAGGAAGACGGCGGCGTCGAGTATGATTTCAATGCTTTGGTGGAAAGGGTTAATGATTTTTGGGATTGGGATTACACTTATCTGAAATACGAGAAGGGCCTGCTTCGCAAGGACGGTCAGCCTGGTTTTGTTACGCCGACCGGTATGTATGAGTTTACTTCACCGCTTTTTGATGTGTGGGGGTTTGATATGCTGCCGCATCATATTGAACCGGTGGAAGGACCATATACGACGCCAGAGCTTATGAGGGAATATCCTTTTATATTGACAACGGGTAACCGACTGTGGGGCTGTTTCCACTCCGAGCACAGGCAGATGCCGACGATGCGCGAAATTCATCCCGATCCTATGATGGATATTAATCCTGATACGGCCCAAAAATTGGGGCTAAACGAAGGGGATTGGGCTTGGCTGGAAAACCGCAGAGGTCGCTGCAAGCAAAAAGTTAGATTTAATGTCGGGCTGGATGCGAAAGTAGTGCGGGGTGAACACGGCTGGTGGTTCCCGGAAAAAGAAGGAGCCGAACCCACCTTGTTTGGTGTGTTTGACAGCAATATTAATAACCTGACTACTATGGGAGTTCATGGGCCTACTCATTATGGCGCTCCCTACAAATCTACAATTTGCAAGATTTATAAGGTAACTGCGGAAAATGATCAACTTTCACCAACAGAAATCGTAACCCGGAAGGGAGGTTTTGGATATGCCAAAAAGTGAGGAAGCAGTCCAGATGGGATTATTAATTGACTATGAGTTTTGTACTAATTGTCATACTTGTGAAGTGGCCTGTAAAAAAGAATTGGGGTTAAAACCGGGAGAGTATGGAATTAAGGTGCTGGAAGACGGGCCTCGCCGCAATCCTGACGGCAAATGGGAATGGAATTATGTTCCGGTGCCGACCTCGCTGTGCGATCTTTGCGAAAAGCGGGTGGCCGAAGGTCGTAAGCCCACTTGCGTGCATCATTGCCAAAGCGGCATTATGTACTACGGACCGGTGGAGGAACTTGCAAAAAAAATGACGGGTAAACCAAACATGGTATTATATTCCAAATAAGCAGCTAAAAAGGAGGAAGGCTAGGTGTGTACCAATGATAAGGGCGGCTTTGTTCCGCCGGATGCCAGTAAGCTGGTGGCAAGATGCCCGGCCTGTAAGGCGTTTAACCCCGCGAAGAATACGAAATGTAAAAAATGCGGGGCAGAAATGAAGCAGCAAACCTAAAATCAAGTTTGCCTACATAGGTTGATAAAGGAGGAACTTTTATGTGCTTTAGACCACCAGAGCTGAGCAAATTAATGACGCAATGCCCAGCGTGCAAAACTTTTAATCCGCCGAAAAATACCAAGTGCAAAAAATGTGGGGCCGATATGCCGGCGCCGGAACCACCCAAAAAATAGTACTGGGCAAGAAAACGAAAGATTCTCCCCTTTTATAAGTGGAGAATCTTTCACTAGTCGCACCGATATGAAAGGAGCAAGGGGATGTGTTGGGTCTGTAATCCGTTTTGCGGAAAGTGTAAGCCGCCGCTTCGAATTATTAAATGTTCCGCCTGTAAGGCGCACAATTTTGCTACGGAAAAAGTTTGTAAGAAGTGCGGAGCAGTTTTGCCGGAATTGCCGGAACGGCCACCTGTTTTGTGTGCTTATAGCGGGCTCTTATGCGTCAATCCCTGTGATAAGCATAAGCAGGCTCCGGTAAACGGGGTGCAGCGCCCTTGCCGCTGGAATACGCCCCCGAAGAAGAAGGATGGTTGATACGTTTAATGGTCTCGACGTTTACTACGTTGGGGCCATTTTAATTTTATTTCGCATCCGGCTAGTTAAGTACAACTACTGCCTAGGCGAGAGAAAAAAGTGGCCCTCCAGTTGTAGCAAGAATCGGATTATCATGAGAATTTCATAATACATTCATAAGTAATTCATAATTGTTGTTTATAATGAAAACCGGTAGAAAGAACTGGTTGCTAGGGAGGATTCATATGTCGAATGAACGTTTTCAAGTCATAGTTGTAGGTGCTGGGCTAGCCGGTTGTTCTGCCGCGTATCGTTTGGCTAAGGCCGGGTATGCGGTATTACTGATAGAAAGAGGGAAAGCAGCAGGAGCTAAGAACGTTTCCGGCGGAAGGATATACTCTTATGCGCTGGAAGCTTTAATGCCTGGGGAATGGCACGACGCGCCGCTGGAACGTCAAGTCGCGCGCGAGATGCTTATGTTGATGACAGACGAAGGGGCTGTTACGGTAAATAGTCTTTTTTCGCAAGAGCTTCAGGCAGCCTCCTATACTGTTTTGCGTTCTAAGCTGGATGACTGGATGAGAAAGAAGGCTGAAGAAGCTGGCGCTATGGTGATAACAGGTGTAAGTGTCACTCAAATAATTATGAAGGGTGGTAAAGCCTGCGGAGTCTTGGCCGGGGATGAAGAATTGGAAGCTGATATAGTTATTTGTGCTGATGGCGCTAACTCGTTGTTAGCAGCAGGATTTGCGGGAAAGGTGAGTACGGAAACCGCTGCGTTAGGTGTAAAAATGGTTGTGGGCGTGCCGGAGCAGGACATTCAAGACCGGTTTAACTTAGCGAAAGGCCAGGGGGCCGCTTGTTTAATGGTGGGCGGCTGTACTAAGGGGTTGGCCGGGGGCGGTTTCTTATATACCAACAAAGAAAGTGTATCGTTAGGTATAGTTGTAGATTCTGCGGCTTTAAAGGGTTCACAGGTAAGAGTGGTTGATTTAATTGAGCAGTTACCCTTGCATCCGGCTATCGCACCTCTGGTCAAAGGCGGGCAGCTTCTGGAGTATTCCGCGCATCTTATTCCTGAGGGTGGAATTGGCATGCTGCCGACGTTATATGGTGATGGATTTATGATAGTGGGGGATGCAGCCGGGTTGGTTGTCAATAGCGGTGCAACAGTGAGAGGGATGGACTATGCTATTCTGTCGGGAATATTCGCGGCGGAAACAGCCGGTAAGTCAATAGCAGCCGAGAATTTTTCGGCCAGTGAGCTAAAGCATTATGAAGTTATGTTGCGACAGCAAGTGATTAAAGATATGAAAACTTTTAAAAATGTCCACGCTTTTATGAAATCTACGCCGGGATTATATACAACCTATCCCGAAATGGCGGAGTCTATTTTTAAAAATATTTTTACGGTTGATGGCCGTCCGGCTAGACGTATATCGAAAGTAATTCTGGAATCTGTAAGGCGACATTGCTCGTTTTGGCAGCTTATTAAGGATAGTATCAAAGGGGGGAGTGCGTTATGAAAAAATTATCGATGGATGACCGGTTGGCTATCAATAAGTTTGATAGTGCAGATGAAACGCCTCATATTATTGTCAACTGCTTAGAATGTAAGAGTTGTACCCATAAAGCCTGTCTTTATGCTTGTCCAGCGGAACGTTACCGCTTAAACGATATGGGGGAAGTTTTGTTTGATCATGTAGGTTGTTTGGAGTGTGGGCACTGTCGTCTAGTGTGTGAAAGACTGTATAGTTCGAGCATGGGTTATAGCTGGAATCACCCTGAAAGAGGGCGCGGGGTGATTTTTCGGCAAGGGTGATTATAAAAAGAAAAATGATAAAGGGGCGGTAAAATGAAAAGGTTTTGTATGGCGGGAGTAGTCCTTTTAGTGATGGGAATGTTTGCAACCGGTGCTTTTGCCGAAAGTAATTCGGGCGAGTCGTGCAATATGGAGAATATGACGCAGCAATCTTCTAGCGGTGGGCATAGCGGTCATGATATGGGAAACATGACAAGTGAGCAAATGAGCGGTCATGATATGGGAAACATGACAAGTGAGCAAATGAGCGGTCATGATATGGGAAACACGACAAGTGAGCAAATGAGCGGTCATGATATGGGAAACATGACGAGTAAACAAATGAGTGGCCATGATATGGGGAGCAAGGCCGTCGAAACGAGAGAGCCCTGGACGATCTTGTATGGGTTTAGTGGAATTATTGCAGTTGTTATAGTAGCCGCCGGTATTATGAAATATTCACGTTTGCTAAAAGAGGTGAAATAGATGCAAGTAAAAAAAGAAAAGGGAAATACGCTGTTGAAAGCCGTACTCAAAAGTAAATGGTACCCAGGTGTATTTCAAATTCCGGTGTTGATTGTTTTTGCGTTTATTACCTATGAACTGTTTTTTGGTCCTGCCAGCGCCCATCAAAATTTCGGAACTGCATTAACCTGGATATTGTGGTGGCCGCTGATCCCGCTTGTGTTTTTAATGTTTGGCCGGTTCTGGTGTGCTATTTGCCCTTTTGCTACGGTAAGTGATTTTATTCAAAAAGTTGTTGGGAATAACCGGCCGGTACCAAATTTTTTGAAAAAGTATGGAATTTGGATTATTGATATTTTCTTTATTTTGATAACCTGGGGCGATCATGTATTTGGTATTGTCGAATCTCCGTTGGGTTCGGGAGTAATGATGATGATTATTGCTACAGGAGTGATTACGGCTGGTGCATTTTTTGAACGTCGTACGTGGTGCCGGTATTTATGCTTTTTGGGAGGGGTCGCGGGTAATTACTCCCGGGCCGGAGCGGTTGAACTTCGTGGAACCGCTGAAAAGTGTAGCAGATGTACGGTTATGGCCTGCTATCGTGGCGGAGACAAGGCTCCGGGATGTCCCATGTTTGAATTCCCGAAAGCGATGGATAATAATGCTCGCTGCAATCTTTGTGGGTATTGTGTAAAGAATTGCCCCAATGATTCTATTACCATTGCAGCCCGAATGCCTTCCAAAGAACTTTGGTTTATCCGGAATCCGAAATACGAGGAATCTTTCTTGGCGATTGTAATTATGGGAATCGTGTTTGTTCAAAATATTACCATGCTGGCAATTTGGGAGAAGGCTCAGGCATGGTTGGAAATGATTCTGGGAACACATCAGTACGCCGTAACCTTTACGGTAACTTTTCTGGTAGCTATGGCAATTCCGGTAGCGTTGCTATATATGAGTAGTTGGCAGGCTTCGCGGAGTAATGAGGAATCGGTGAATAAAAACTTTGCCCGCTTTGGCTATTCTTTAATCCCGTTGGATTTAGCCGGTCATATGGCCCATAACCTTTTTCACCTGCTGGCGGAGGGCAAAGCCATTCTTTATACCGGTATGGCTGCGGCCGGTATGGGAGTATCCAACCAATCGGCAGCATTAGTGAGTACAGGGACTATTCAAATACTGCAATATGTTTTACTGGCGGCAGGAGCTTTTGGCTCGGTCTATACGGCGTATCGTATAGCAAAAAACAATTATTCTACTAAAGTTTTAAATTCGGCGCTGCCGTTTATTGTGTTGATTATTGTGTTAACATTAGCTAATGTATATTTCTTTATGCTGCCGATGACGCATCGCATGTAAAAACGAAGGTTAGTAAACAGCTGCCTGTCTATTTGGGACAGGCAGCTGTTTTTGCTATTTACGCGTAGAGTGCTGCTTTGAAAAAATAGGTTCTTATCCGTTTTATTATTAAAATGAGAAAATCAGTGCCAAAATGAAAAGATGGTTGCAGGGGCTTTCGCTAAAATGCGCTTTGGCCCGGCGGTATTACTGCCTAACAGCTTGGGGCAAAGGATGGCATGGATATTGCAATTGTGAGAGAGTAGGGTTCAGCTTCGCTGAACGGCTAGCGACAATTTTCTCAGGAGGGACACATATGCGTACTGCTATTGTTGTTTTTACTAAAGTTCCGAAAGCGGGTGAAACCAAAACCCGTCTGACAACCAACCGGGGCGGGGTTTTAACGTTGGAGGAAGCACAGTCTTTTTATGAAGCTTGTTTGCTGGATGTTATTAATTGCTGTACGGCCGCACTATGCGGCGATGTCTGGATTTGTTATAACCATGACGGGGATAAAGCGTATTTGCTTTCGCTGTTGAAAGGTATTAACCAACCTGATAGGATAAAGGGAATTTATGCGGATCAGGGCGGCACGTTTGACCAATGTATGCAATATGCGGCAGATTATGTACTTGGAAAGAATGGTCAGGAGCGTCTGTCCGAAGCTGTGGTGATTGTTGGCGGCGATCTTCCCGGCCTGCAGCCTTCGATTCTTAAAGAAGCAGTAAGTAAGCTTGAAAGCTTGGCGATGACGAAGAGTGACGCAGTTAAAAATGCGGAGGAAAATGTGGGGGCTGCTGTGGTGGAGGGAGCTTGCCAGGAAGGCGGTTTCTCAATTATTGGTTATACCTATAATACTCCGTTCGAGTTTGACCAAGTATTTTATAACCTGTCGGGAATTACGGCGCTTGATATGGTAGTAGATAAGGTTCAGACCAGGGGTATTCCGTTTGGTTTTGTTGAAATGGTGCCGGATGTGGATATTCCGGTGGATTTGGCCAGTATGATTCCGGTAGTTAAAGGTATTGAATTGGCGGCAGCTTATGACAAGGCGGTTTTGCCGCCGGCAAACACTCTTCGTATGTTGGAAGATTTGGGCCTTGCCGCTTGTGCGCCACCGCCGCGCCGGTAAGAAGGGGGAACAGTCCAAGCAGTAAGGAGAGGGGAGGCCGTCTATGAATAATAGGCAATTGGCGGATGGTTTGAAACGGATTCTAAATCTCAGATGGTTGCCTGTAGCGATGCGTCTGATGCGGCCGGGGGAAGAAGTTCCCCGGGGAGTTTATGAACCGGAGGGACGCATCCGTCATTGTCAGTCCATAGCCTTGGCCAGACGTGGCAACAGCATGTATCTTCCGCCCCGGCGGCATGCTTGTCCGGATGGAGCGGCTATTTTGGGGCTTGTACCTATGTCACCGAAATTGCGTTCAGGAGAATTGTATTTGCTGTTTAAGAAATTGCCGAATTTGGAATGTGCGCAGAAAATGATTGCGTCAAGACCGGAGTTTCCGGCTGGTTCGTATGCAGCAAGTGTCGTTGCTCCGTTAGAGGAAGCCGAGTATCAACCGGATGTGGTTATTTTTACTTTGTGGCCGGAGCAGGCGATGTGGTTGTGCGCCGCCTCTACATACGCTACGGGAGAACGGCAGGAATTTCAGACTTCAGGGTATAACTCGACCTGCGCTGATTTAACGGTTAAAGTTATGACCAGCCAAAAGATGAATATTTCGTTTGGCTGTTACGGGGCACGGGCGTCGAGTGATGTGGAGGATTTTGAGGTCTATGTGTCGGTGCCGTACGGCAATCTCATTTCGTTAGCCGGGGCGTTGGAAAAGCTTGCGGTGAAAAGTATTCCCGAGGCCCGGCGGCGTATTTATATGCCGCCGGTGTTGGATAAGGTCGCCATATCGGGCGAAAAAGAGGCGTTGGCGGTTGACATTGTGATTGACGCTGAGCGGTGCAGCGGGTGCGGATTGTGTGCGGCGTTCTGCCCGGAAGCGCTGCTTTATGTCAGGGATGATAAGGGTAAAAAAACAGTTGAGGTGAAAAACGCTTCTGACTGCTGCGTTTGCTATACCTGTGCCGGGCAGTGCCCCAACAAAGCCATACAGCTAAGGGTTTTGAGTAAGAGGCCGAGGGAGGAAAGTAGGGATGAGTGAGTATAAAAAGGTAGCCTGCCATTTTTGCCACATGAACTGCGGTATGGTGGCACAAGTGGAGGACGGAGTGATCACGAAGGTAACCGGCGACCCGGAGCATCCGTTCAATCAAGGGGCGCAGTGTCCTCGTGGCGCTTCGGCTTTAGACCATTTGAATCATCCGAATCGGATTAATTTTCCGCTCAAACGGGTGGGGAACCGGGGGGCAGGACAATTTGAACGGGTAAGCTGGGAGGAGGCACTCGGGGATATCACGGCTAAGTTGGTGGAATTAAAGGATACTTATGGCGCAGAGACGTTAAGTTCTTTGGGGGGGACGAATCGTACAGATGATTTTGCCCGGAGACGGTTTTTTAATTTGTTTGGTAGTCCAAATGTAGCGCATACGGCACCGGTGTGCTGGATACCAAATTTTCTAGTGGAAGCGGCTTCTTACGGCTGGGCTGCCTTTGATCCGGAAATTATGAACACCCGTTGTGTGGTAATCTGGGGGCATAATCCGGCTACTTCGTATTTACCTGAAATGCGCGGCCTTCTTCAGGCAAAGGAGAATGGGGCGAAAATCATTGTTATCGACCCAATTTTCAGTGAGACGGCGGCAAAAGCTGATCTATGGCTGCCAGTGCGGCCAGGGTCGGATAATGCGTTGGCGTTGGCGTGGCTTAATGTCATTATCACGGAAGGCTTGTATGATTATGAGTTTGTGGAGGAATGGACGGTCGGGTTTGAGGAATTGAGCGAACGGGTTGAGTCGTATACGCCGGAGTGGGCGGAGGAGAAAACGGGGGTATCCGCCGAGCTTATTGCTCAGGCGGCCAGAATGTATGCCGCTGCGAAACCGGCTTGTATTCAGTGGGGGGTTGCCACTGATCAGTTCGGGCGGGGCAGCAGCGCAGGCGCGCAGGCACGGGCGGCGCTCCGGATTATCACAGGCAACTTGGATGTGCCGGGCGGCGATGTAATGCCTGGGCCTCATCCTGAGTTTATCACCGACTGGGAAATGGAATTGAACGAACTTTTGCCGGAAAGCCAGCGGCAAAAGCAACTGGGGGCCGATAAATTTAAGCTGAATACTTGGCCCGGATATCAGCTTTTAACCGATAATATGGTGAGGGTATGGGGAAAAAGTATTCCGGCAGAATGGTTTTGCGAGGCGAATGCGCCGATGCTCTTCCGGGCCATGATCACAAGCCAGCCTTATCCGGTTAAAGCGTGTATTGTGCTGGCAAATAATCCGCTGGTTTCTTATGCTAACTCGCGGCTGGTGTATCAGGCATTAAAAAGTTTGGATTTGTTGGTGGTGATGGATTATTGGATGACGCCGTCGGCTCTTTTGGCGGATTATGTGCTGCCTGCGGCTTCCTGGCTCGAACGTCCGGTTATGACAACGACGTACGGGGTGTCGGATTGGCTCATTGCTTCGGAACGGGCGATTGAACCTATGTTTGAACGAAAGACAGATGTGGATTTCTGGCGGGAACTGGGGTTGCGGTTGGGGCAGGCTGAGTATTGGCCATGGGAGAATGATGAGGAAATTTTTCAGTATCGTCTTGCTCCGATTGGACTGGAGACGGACAGTTATGAGGAGTTTGTCCAGTGTTACCGGATGGCGTTTGCCCCACGGGAGTACCGAAAGTACCAGGAACGGGGCGTTGCAACTCCTTCGGGCAAGGTGGAACTCAAAAGTTCCATTCTCGAACAGCTGGGATATGACCCTTTACCCCATTATGTGGAGCCGCCTTTTGGTAGCGAAGCCAGACCGGAGCAGGCCAAGGCGTATCCGTTAACGTTGGTAGCAGGCGGTGGTTTTATGCCGTTCTTCCATTCGGAACACCGGGAAGTTACGAGAATCCGTCTATTGCGTCCTTATCCCCGGGTAGCGATTAACCCGGAACTGGCAAAAAAGATGAGTATACATTCGAATGAATGGGTGTGGATTGAGACGCCTACGGGGAGGGTGAAACAGCAGGCGTTTGTTACTTCGGCGGTAGCTCCCGATGTCATTCAGGCGGAACGCGGCTGGTGGTTTCCGGAAAAGCCGACTGTAGATCCCGAGTTAATGGGGGTCTTTGAATCCAATATTAACGTGTGCCTGGACGATGATCCCGATACCTGTGATGAAGCCTGTGGCAGTTGGTGTACCAGAGCGGTTATGTGCCGCATTCGCAAAGTCGGGGAGGGAGACTAATGCGTTGGGGAATGCTCATTGATCTTAAAAAATGTGTAGGCTGCCATGCTTGCACTGTAGCTTGCCAAAACGAAAACCATTTGCCGCTGGCTATGAAATACTGCAAGGTTTATAAGGTTGGCCCGGAAGGGGAATACCCGAATCTTACTTCTTATAATATTCCTATCGCGTGTATGCACTGCCAGGAAGCACCGTGTGTAGAAGGCTGTCCATCCGGAGCAAGCCACCATCGGGAAGACGGGACGGTATCTATTAATCCGAAAAAATGTGTGGGTTGCCGATTTTGCTTGTTGGTTTGTCCGTATGGTGTGCGGCATATGAATAAAGAGACAGGGGCAGTGGAAAAGTGCACATTGTGCGTGGAACGCCTGGAGACGGGCGAGGTCACCAGGTGCACGGAAACTTGTCAGTTAAAGGCCCGGCATGTAGGTGACTTGGATGACCCGGATAGTGAACTGGTGCGTATAATTCACAAGGAAAATGCGCGGCCTTTGTATGAGCATTTGGGCACAAAACCGTCAATTTACTATATTATGCCATAGGGGGGAAGGGGTATGGAACAAAAGCAGGAATATTGGGGTTGGCTGGCAACCGGGTATTTCTTTTTGGCTGCTATGGGAGCCATGATGGCTGCTGTGGTAGCAATGCTGGATGTGTTAGGGGTTACTGTAATTGACCAGATTTATGGATGGGTAAGCTTTGCAGCTTTAGTTATAACCGGCTGCGGGTCTCTCTTGTTAATGGTGGAACTTACTCATATTTTCAGGGCCTATCTTGTGTATGCCCGTCCTAAATCGATTATGTGCATGGGTTCGTATTTGTTGACTTCCTTTTTAGGTTTGACGTTTGTGTATACTACTTTTTTCATTTACTTTGTTCCGTGGTCAGGATGGGTACTTGTACGTAAACTGGTAGCGGTGCTGGACATTGTGGCGGCGCTTGGTCTGGTGGTGTATCCGGGACTGGAACTGGCGGAGGCCAGAGGGCGATCCTTTTGGCAGGGCAGCGGTTTGGTAGCGCTGTTCTTAGTCAGTGCGACATCCACGGGACTGGCCGGAGTGCTGCTCATGCTTATCTTTTTTGAATTAAGCGGCAGCGAATACCTGGGTGTTTTGAGTACACTGCTAACGGTAAGCCTTGTGTTGCAGTTGGTTCTTTTGGGCAGTTATTTGTGGGGCGTCAGACTGAACGGTACCAAGGAAGGCCGTCAAGCCATCCTGAATATGGTAAAAGGACCATACTGTGTAAATTTCTGGGGAGGGGTAGTTGTACTGGGAACACTTATTCCCTTGGGACTTAGTATATTAGGTAAAATGGTTCCGTTTGCGGTTGGCGCCGCTGCCTTGGTTTTGATAGGCGGTCTGTTCTTTCGCCGTACCTTCCTGCAAGCGGCAGAACGAATTTCTATGCCGGGCGAGGAAAACCAGCAGATTAATGATCAACAAACTAAAGAACTGGCGGCTGCCCTGGAAAGCCGCTGGATGGAAAAGGCTCGTTGGCTTAAAAATCAGTGTAGCTAAAATGAGGTGCTGTTAATTGGAATTGCTTGTGTCGTTTGCTGAGGCTAAGGAGAAAGAAACACTGAACAGGCTATTTTCTGAGTCGGATATGTGCTTGGCTGGTGAGGTTGAGGACCATGTGGTGTTAAAAGAAGGCGATAGTGTTTTGGCGGGGGCCAGATTAGTGCAAATGGATGAAACGTTATTTCATCTTATGGTTTTTGCGGTGGAAAAAGAAAAGCGGGCTAATGGGGCAGGCCGGTACTTATTGGAGCAATTGACCAAGTCTCCCTGGGCTTACTGCCGAGAGGCGACAGCGGCGTCGGACTATACCGTTACAACGGTTGCCCGGGGAGGAGCCGCCTCCTTTTATCAAAAGTGCGGATTTCGAAAAATTCCTTTTAGTGAGCTGCCGGAACCGTTTGCTGAGCAATGCGTTGGCTGCCCTGAACAAGAAACTTGTAAGTCTATGGCCATGGCGTTTACAGGGCAATAGAAGGGAGGGTGCTACATGAAGGTAAAATTTAAGTTGCTTGGTACAGGGGCCGGGCCGGGCACACCTTCCTTTTTTTGTGATTGCCCGGGGTGTCGGGAAGCAAGAATGAAGCCTGCTTTTTCGCGCACGCGCAGCGGGGCACTGCTTTTGACGGAAGCGGGCAGTATTTTGGTGGACACGTCGCCGGATTTGAGGCTGCAATTAGTGCGGGAAAGAGTAACTTGTGTCGATACCATATTTATGACGCACTGGCATTACGATCATTTTGGTGGTTTAGGAGAACTGGAATACTATAGTAAGTTGGCTACAAAACAATGTATACCGCTGTATTTGCCGCCGAGTGCTGAGAGCGAGTTCGACAGGGCGTTTCCCCATTTGCGGGAAGTGTTTGACGTTACCCCCTGGAGTTTCGATACTACGTATAGTTTTGGCAATGCCGAGATTACGCCGCTGGAGGCCTGCCACGGCATCGAAACGGCAGGGTTTCTGGTGGAGTCAAACGGTAAACGGTTGGCGTATTTTCCGGATACGGCCGGTTTGCCGGAGACGTCGGCTCGTAAAGTGGAAGGGGCGGACTGGTTGATTTGCGATGCTACATTTTATGGTGACAATTGGTTTCCTGAAGCGCACATGTCGATAGTACAGGCGATCCAACTGGGGCAGGCGGTAAAAGCCTGTCATACCGTGCTTACTCATTTGTCTGTGCATTATAGTGAGCCGGTGGTAAACGGGCAACTGGAAGAAGTGGTCCGGCGCTACGCCGGGGTTGAAATCGGCTATGACGGCTTGGAGTTTGAAATGTAGCTATGAAGTTTTCATACTGAGAGGAGAGAATTTCTATGCAGAGTTTTCAAGAGTACGCTCAAAAACATGAGCAACCACTGATTAAGGATTCGCTTCGGCTACTGCAGGTGAATATGGGCTACAAATGCAACTTACAATGTAAGCATTGTCATATTGAGGCTGGTCCGGAACGGCCGGAACAGATGAGCCGTGCGGTTATGGACGATTGCGTACGTTTTATTGAACGGGCGGGTATTACAGAGGTTGATATAACCGGCGGGGCGCCGGAGATCAATTGTGAATTGCCGGGATTTATCGGCCGACTGCGGCAAGAGAACCTAGTGCAACGAATTTTGCTCAGAACCAATCTGACAATATTGGATAAAGCGGAATATGCCCATTTGCCAGAGTTTTTTGTTCGTAATAAAGTGGAACTAGTGGCATCCATGCCGTGCTATTTGGAAGAAAATGTAGAGTTTCAGAGGGGGAAAGGTGTATACGCTAAAAACATTGCTGTCTTGAAACGGCTTAATGCGTTAGGCTATGGAAAAAATGGACCACAGCTTCATTTGGTATATAATCCCGGAGGAGGTTCTCTGCCGGGGCCGCAGCAGGAATTAGAATCGGCATATAAGGAAAACTTACGAACCGCCTACGGAATCACTTTCAACAGCCTTTTTACTATAACCAATGCACCAATTGGCCGGTTCCGCACGCAAATGGAAAAACAGGGGCAGCTTGACCATTATATAAAAATGCTAGCGGACAATTCAAACGCGCAAAATCTGGCGAAGGTTATGTGCCGGAACATGGTCAGTGTGGATTGGCAGGGAAGGTTGTTTGACTGTGATTTTAATCAGGCGCTTAAACTGCCGATGGCTCTCCTGGATAATTATATTGGACGCATTCGCCGGGAAGACATAGAAAACCGACTAATTGAGACAGGGACTCACTGCTTTACTTGTATAGCCGGGACTGGAAGTAGTTGCCAAGGAAGTTTAGCGGTGTAAATTCATTTTTGCCATTTATAAAAAAATAGTTTGACTTAAAAAATAAGCCAGAATATAATGAAAATATACAATATATAAAATATATTATGCTGTTGGTGTAAGAATGAAACGGTAGATGGGGGGAGTGCAAATGGCACTTGTTCAAATTCATCTGGGATCGGCACTTGGTTTGGCAAATAGGTCGAAGATAGCGCAAGAAGTGACTGATATAATTTGTAAATATTCCGACTGTCCAAAAGAGTCGATAGAGATTACTGTCTGGCAGAATTCGCCGGACAAACCCGAATCCGATTGTGTTTTTATGGTTAAAGGCGGAAAGGAAAAGCAGTATCCAAATTCTGTTTGTATATATTAGTTAGCTTAGAGTGGGCTGATCCGTAAACGAGAAGGGATAAGGCCGTTTTGGGTAATACTGTAAAATGGGGGCTGACCTAGATATTAGGTCAGCCCCCATTTTAATATGCAAATAGTGTCGAAAAAGGATGAACGTATAAAATAAAATATGGATTGACAAGAAACAATAGTCAGAATATAATTTAAATAAGCATAAACGATCACAAATGAGCATAAATAAGCAGAAAGCGTAGTGGATGGAAAGTGGGTACTGTAATGTTTGAGGCGGAACGAAAACAGAAAATGCTGGAGTATATTAGGTCGTATTCAAGTGCATCAGTGCGTGAACTTAGTCAGAGGTTTCAAGTTTCCGAATCTACTGTACGCCGGGATTTACAGGAGCTTGAGAGTAGTAACATAATTAAAAGGACGCATGGCGGGGCCGTTTGTTTTGACGATGTGAATATAGAACCGACATTCAGAGAGAAAGAGGACAGGTTTCGACTGGAGAAAGCGGCGATTGCCAAGAAAGCCGTTGACTTTATCGAGAAAGGGGATACTATTCTCATTGACTCCGGGACGACGACTTTATATATGGCAAATGAACTACGCAGCTTCTCGGATTTAACGGTTGTCACAAATTCCATAGCGCTGGCGCAGTCTTTGCAAGGAATGGGGAATATTCAACTTGTTGTTGTGGGAGGGATTTTACGCAACAATACGTTAGCAATGGTAGGCCCTCTTGCGGAGCAGGTGATTGGTCAGATTAATGTAAATAAAGCGTTTATAGCAACCAACGCCATTGATGTAAGAAGCGGTCTGACAACGCCTAATCTTATGGAAGCCGCCACCAAGGCGAAAATGATTTCTGTAGCCAAAAAGGTTTTTTTGTTGGCTGATCATACTAAAATTGGAAAAGTGTCGTTTGCAAAATTTGCAGGGGTTTCAGAGCTGGATACCTGGATTGTGGATGATCAAGTTCCGCAGGAGAAGGCTGACCAGTTTGAAGAAGCAGGAGTTGAGGTATGTATGGTACAGCCGTAGGAGGAGTTATCATGAAAAAATATGTTGTTACAGTTACACTGAATCCGGCCTTGGATAAGACGGTTGTTGTCAGTAAGTTTGAGGTAGGTGGTTTAAATCGTGTACAGAGCATGAGAACGGATCCGGGGGGGAAGGGAATTAATGTCGCGCGTGTATTAACCGGGTTTGGGGTTGCAGTTAACGCAACCGGTTTGATTGCCGGGACGCAAGGACAACTTGTAAAGCGATATTTAGAGGAAGAAAAAATTTCGGAAAGTTTCGTAACTATACCGGGGCAAACAAGGACTAATCTAAAGGTGGTGGATGCCTCAACCAAGGTTACTACTGAAATCAACGAGGCAGGATTTTCCGTCGGGCAAGAGGAGATAAACAACTTTAAACAGCAGTTGACAAGGTTGTTGGAGGATGCCAGTTTCCTGGTGCTCAGCGGCAGTTTGCCGCCTCAGGTTGACAGCCGTATTTATGGTAAATTAATTGAAATTGCCAGGGCCAAAGGGGTTAAGACGGTATTGGATGCGGATGATAGCGCACTAGACTTAGGGATTGCCGCCAGGCCGGTGGCCATAAAGCCTAATATTTATGAATTGGAAAAGCTGGTAGGCCGGAGTCTGACGGAGGATGCCGCCGTGATTACTGCAAGTCGGGAGATTATTGGCCGGGGGGTGGAAATCGTCATTGTATCGATGGGAGCACAAGGATCGCTGGTTGTTGGCAAGGACGAAGCGTATAGAGCCACGGTGGAACCGATGATTCCGAAAAGTACTGTAGGTGCTGGTGATTCCATGGTAGGAGTGCTGGTGTATTCGCTTTTAGAAGGGTTTCCTTTATCCAAGATCGCACAATGGGTAACAGCGGCCGGTAGTGTAACGGCTTCTAAGCCGGGTACCGAGGTATGTAAATTGCCGGAAGTAGAGCAGTTTTTGCCTAAAGTGCATGTTTCCAGGCAGAGTTAGGTTGTAGAGCAGTCAAGTAAATGGTATTTGAGGAGGAATTTTTGTGAAAAAGATTTTGGCGGTTACAGCTTGTCCAACCGGTATCGCTCATACCTATATGGCAGCGGAAGCGCTTACGCAGGCTGCGGCGCAAAAAAATGTGGAAATTAAAGTGGAAACCCGGGGTGCGGTAGGCGTGGAAAATGCGTTGACAGCCGAAGATATTGCGGGGGCTCATGCTATTATTATTGCCGCGGAAACTGAAGTGGAAGAATCCCGTTTTGCGGGCCGGGCCGTTCTCAAGGTTGCGATTGGTGAGGCAATTAAAGACCCGGGGAAAGTAATTGATGCGGCCATGAACATGGAAACTGTCAAGGTGCAAAACATGGAGCCTGGGACGAATAATAAGGAAGCGCAGAAGAAGCAAGTGACCGGACCGTATAAGCATTTGATGACAGGTGTTTCTTATATGCTGCCTATCGTTGTGGCAGGTGGTTTACTTATCGCGGTATCGTTTATCTTTGGTATTGAAGCGTTTAAGGAACAGGGAACTTTGGCGGAAGCACTGATGACCATTGGCGGTGGGACTGCATTCGCATTGATGGTACCGATACTGGCCGGTTTTATTTCCTTTTCGATTGCGGAAAAACCAGGTCTGGCACCGGGGTTGATTGGCGGTATGCTGGCGTCGAAGATTGGGGCAGGTTTCCTTGGCGGTATTATCGCCGGTTTTCTTGCCGGTTATGTTGTACAGTTTATGAAAGAAAATATTAAGCTGCCTAAGAATTTTGCCGGACTTGTACCCATTTTGATCATACCGTTTATTGGCAGCGCCATTGTTGGGTTGCTGATGATTTATGTGATTGGTACGCCTGTAAAAATGATCATGGATGGGCTCAGTGCATGGCTTACGAACCTTGGTACCGCTAATGCCGCTTTTTTAGGTCTTATTTTGGGTGCTATGATGGCGTTTGATATGGGCGGTCCGGTTAATAAAGCAGCGTACACGTTTGCGATTGGTCTTTTAGGTACTGGTTTTTACGGGCCGATTGCCGCTGTTATGGCTGCTGGTATGACTCCGCCGCTGGGCTTGTGGCTTGCTACCTTAATAGCGCCGAAAAAGTTTTCTGTTGAGGAACGGGAGGCGGGAAAAGCCGCAGGGGTGCTGGGGATTTCGTTTATTACTGAAGGTGCCATTCCGTTCGCGGCTTCTGATCCGTTTCGGGTTATTCCGTCAATCATGGTCGGTTCAGCCGTAACGGGCGCTTTGTCGATGGCTCTTGGAGCGACGCTCAAGGCTCCTCATGGCGGAATCTTTGTACTTCTTATTCCGAACGCGGTAGGAAACTTAGGTATGTATGTTATCTCGTTAGTAATAGGAACCGTGGTTACCGCGTTGCTGCTCAGTGTAGTAAAAAAGAATAAAACCACAGCTTAATGGCGATTTTAGGTAATAGGAGCTGATATTCATGGAGCTATTAGATATTATAAAAGAGGATACTGTGTTTCTAGGATTAGAAGCGGCTAATCGAGAAGAGTGTGTTGCGGCTATGCTTGCCGGAATGGAAAAGGCCGGTTTGGTTAAGGATGCCGCCGCTTATCTTAATGCGCTTAATGAACGGGAAGCCAAAGGAACGACCGCGATTGGTTTTGGGGTAGCAATTCCTCATGGTAAATCAGATGGTATGGCGGCACCCGGGCTGGCCTTTGCCCAGTTAAAAACGTCGATTGACTGGAACTCTTTAGACGGCAGTCCGGTACAATTAGTATTTATGATTGGTGTTCCAATGGAAGCAGCCGGGGATGAACACATTAAAATACTTATTGCCTTATCTCGTAAGCTTATTCATGCAGATTTCCGGGAGAAATTGTTAGCAGTTCAATCAAAGCAAGAATTGTTTCAGGTTTTGCAAGGTATTTAGGAGGTAAGAAATGGTAACTGTAGAAGGCGTGTTAGAAAATCCGTCCGGATTTCATCTTCGTCCGGCACAGCTTTTTGTAGAAAAGGCGAATCAATTTAAGGCTAACATTACCGTGAAGAATGAGCAGGGAATGGGAGCAGCCGGAAAGAGTATTTTAGGGCTCATGACGTTGGGGCTGGCCTGCGGTTCTAAAATTATCATTGAAGCTAGTGGGGAAGATGAACAGGCGGCTGCACAAGCGTTGTTGGAATTAATAAAAAGTAAATTTGGAGAATAACGGGGTCGCTCCGCTAAAGCTTTTATTTAAGCCGCAGCGGGGCTTTTTTATATGTAGTATCTTCTAGCCCATTAAGGCTAGAAGATCTAATGACTTAGTTTTGACATGTGCTATAATGTGTCATGGTGCAGGTGGGAGGAGATTTGGCTGGATTTTTAGAATATATATACTAATACCTGAGAGCGCAGTGGGTAAGGCAGGGCTGGTGTATGGTGATTAATTTAGTGTGTTCGTTAGAGCTTCAAGCGGTGCTTACTGAAATTTTAAAAGCCAGAGGGATTTCGGTAGATAGTGAAGCTAAGGTGGCGTTAGTGGAAAAAGGATTTGAGCCGCCGCAAGGGGTAGCTATAGTCTTTGAATATAAATCGCTGCCGGATCTTGTGGAAGTCTTGGATCTTTTGGCAAGGAAGCAAGAGGCACCTAAGCATGTTATTAGCGCCAGGCGGCTGGATCACGAAAAATACGAGCTCATACCCTATGAGAACATCTTGTACTTTGCGGCGGAAGGAAATATGGTGTATTGCGTTACCGCCGGGGATAAATACCGGGTTAAAAATAAACTCTATGAGTTAGAAGTTAATTTATACGAGCAAGGCTTTATCCGGATAGGAAAATCGGTTTTACTGAATATCATGGGGGTGATGGAAATCATCCCGTGGTTTGGTTCTAGATTGTTACTTAAGCTTAAAAATAAACAGGAGTTGGAAGTCGCAAGAAACTATGTGAAGGGTTTTAAGGAGTATTTAGAGTTATGACTAAGGTTTGTATGAAGGATACGATGCTTTCTTTTTTTGGTAATGCTGTCGTTTCAGCCATTATTGGTATAATGGTGTACAGCGCGGAGATTGTTATGCAGGTATATCAGCCCGGTATGTTAAGCGGCTTTGTTCAAAGCGCTGTTATTGGCGTGGTGATCGGCACTGTCTGTTATGTGACCTGTTATTTGTTGAGCGGCTATCTTGGAGACAATGTTTTTAGGTACTTAGGGGTGATCTTCCTCATACTGTTTGTTGCGGCAGTTTTGCTAAGCCGTATATATCCTACAACTAGGACTCATTTTTTACTGTATCTTGTGATTGTAGAGGCTTTTGGTCTTTTGCTCGGTTATTGGAACATCAGATATTCCGTAAAGCTTAATACTGGCTTAAAGAAAAAACAAGCTCGGATCAGTCAGAAGCGGACATAGTTAGGCGTGAAGGAAATGGGAAGAATAAAAATAGCACCTTACCGATGGTAGGGTGTTATTTTTATCCGAGAATGCTATGGAATTATTTATCTCTGGCTGGCTGTTGAAAAAAAGGCTTTGTTTTAAGTTTCTGTAATATAATCGGATATGCCATAAAAAGAATGCCTATTAAAGTTGAAATTGCAATGGATTGGTTGGAAATAATGTTATCAACGCTAGCGCCATAGTATGCCCAAGTCGCAATTGGGGCAAAAAGTACTATAGCCGTAATTAATCCTGGTGAAAATTTTCCGCTTTTTAGTGTTGGGATAATATGGAAGAAGACGAGGTTTATTATCATAAATGCAGGATAGGAAAGCGCAAGTGCTGGGCATTTCCAACCGACGATGGCCGAAACGCATCCGTATAAGATTACCACAGCGTTAAAAACATAAAACTCATTCCATTCTGCGGGTATTTTTAGAAAACTTCTTGCCCAAGCTCTCCAACCAAACAGCATTTCTTCAACAATGTGTAAACCATATGCCAAAGTGGCAATCCATAAAATATATTCGTGTGACATTTAAATCCCTCCATTTTATAAATTTTATATTAATTATTAGCAGGTACAATCAGTTTCGACTTAATAATTGTTTCGGTATCCGGTATATACCCAAATGTTCTTTGAATTAAAAAAGGGACAGCTTTGTAAATCATGTTTGGAAATTCTTCGGAAAAATGTTGGCGGTGTGCTTCTACATATTCATCCGGCGTGGCTTCGGGAAAGATAAATGTAAGGGTGATACGGGTGCCATTTTCAATGGACTCAGTTTCATTGAGAATATAGATTAAAGGGGATTCCTCCGTATCCATAATAATGTTTAGACTAGAACATGTTTTGTTTTTTGGCTGGATCGGAGATAATTCAACTGGTACCGAGCGCATGCGGTAAGCGGCCATCTGTCCGTTGATTTTTTCCCAGCAAACCCATGTTGCACCAACTCCTGCAATTTTCTTTTCCCATTGAAACTCAATATGCGCAGGATGCCACATCCGATAACTTTCGCTATCGCGGTTCATCATGTACCATCCAATAATTGCCGGAGTGATGTCAAACTCTTGGGTAACGGTAAAGTGTTTTATTTTGCCGCCGGATTGATCACGCCAACGACGCATTTCAACTTCATGATGAACTGCTTGAAGCCAGTCAGTTAACTTAATTTCCATAAAATTTTTCTCCCTTCTAATTTAATCATAATTTTAAACACTGTTTTAAATTATGATTAAATTATACATTAAACGCTTCTTCTGCGTCAACAAAAATAAAAATATAAAATTAATTTGACAAAACTTGCTTTCCATCTTAAAATACGAATCAATCAATGTTTAAAACTACATTTTATACAGGAGCAAATTATCGATGGAAGAAACTAAAGGTAATCTAACGACAAAAGGTAAAATTTTAGAAGCCACCTTGAGTATTATCTCTAATGAAGGATTTCAAAACGTTACAATTCGGAAAATAGCTACTGTTGCCGATGTAAATGTCGCGGCAATTAACTATCATTTTGGTTCTAAAGATAATGTCATCAATGAAGCTCTTGAATACTTAATGGTGCAAGCGAAAGACATTTTTACATGCTTAAAGAAGAATAACGAAACTTCCGAATTGCGATTAAAAAATTTCATTGATAGATATGCTAAAAGTTTGGCTAAGTATCCTGACCAAATAAAAAATTTAATTTATCAAAGTATTTATGAAAAAGATTCCACCAGAAATAACTACCAGGAATATTTAAAGACGGAAGGAATAGAGCTAATAAAAGCCACGATTCAGCAAATTCGCCCCGATGATAATGATGTCACTTTGTCGATGAGAGCTATACAGTTATTAAGTTGCTTGTCGTTTCCGGTGTTATTGGGAAATCGCGGAGTAGAAATGTTTGGCATCGATTTAAATGAGAAAAAAATGAGAAATGCTTATATTGATTTGCTTATTGAAAGTGTTTGCTATAGATAATTCCTACTATGGAGAACAGCAAACAGACGTTAAAACAACGTCCAATATATATACATTCTGAAAACTATTAAACCTCAGGGATTACGGAATTTCTCCGGTTCCTGAGGTTATTTTGTCTTCATGAAGTTTATACACGAGGGGAGACTATGCCTGTTTTTGTACGGCAGGTAACTCAAATTGCATCTTAAAGGGGAAAAACACCCTGTTATCAATAGTTGGTAGTAACCTGTGATTTTGGGGGCGTATAATGAATTTGAAAACAGATAAGAAAGGGGTGGGAAGGTGCAAGGTTTTTTTCTTGGCTTGTCAACTGGGGCGGTATGTCTGGCGTATTGTGCGCCGGCGCTTGTGCCGTATTTGCTGGGAGAAGGAAAAGGTATCCGTTCGACGAGCCTTCTTTGCGCGAGTTTTCTTGGCGGCCGTTTATTAGGTTATCTAATGTTTGGGATAGTCGCCTGGGGGCTTAACCGGATGATTGTCAGCCAGATAGCTTTGAAAGACGGCTTTATCGGTGTGGTGTATCTAGTTTTGGCAGTGACCATGGCGTGGTATGGTTTGATTAATACCCATACTTCTTGTGCCGGGAGGTCGATAGGGGGTCTGTCGGCCCGCCTTATTGGCAAGCGACCACAGGCGATAGCTTTGAGCTTGGGAGTACTTACCGGGCTCAATTTATGTCCGCCGTTTTTATTGGCGCTAACCAATGCGAGTGAGTTTAATCAGTTAAGTCAAAGTATGCTATTCTTTTTTGAATTCTTTTTAGGTACGTCTTTATATTTTCTTCCGGTTCCTTTAGTAGGTACTGTTAATAATAGACCTGCGTTTCGGGTAGTAGGAAAGTTAGCTGCGGTGGTTATGGCTGTGTATTATTTGTATACCGGCCTTATTATGGTAGGAGGAGAATTATTTTTATGAAACTAAGCGGAGTAAATACATGTCCGGGAAAAGAGCGGGCGCTATCTTTTCCCAAAATACTTTTTGCTTGTCTGCCGATGCTACTTTTAACAGCGTTGCTTTTATCTCAAGGGAAACTTCCGGTAGAACCAATAAAACAAGCGGCGTTTATACTAACCTATGTATTTATCAATGGTTTGTTTTTTCTGATGGTGTATACCGGAAAGGTGCATCGTTACCGGTCCGTATTGTTCATTACGGTCGCTGTGGCGTTTATTATTGCCTTCGGTGCCAATTTGCTGGAAGTTAGGGGCAGCATGATTCTCAAGGAGGAGGATATTCTGGCGGGGGGTGCTCCTTTTTGTCATTTGGTTATACCTGCGGTTATTATTCCTGCCGTTTTTACTAAGACCATTATTTTTCCGGGTACAATTATAAACCGCTTTGCCAGTATTGCCGGTATGCTGGTACTTTGGTTTGGCGCGTCGGTCGCGCTGGGGCGCGGCTGGTGCAGCTGGGTCTGCTTTTATGGCGGACTGGATGAAGGTTTTTCCCGGTTGTGCCGTAAACCGGTGATTAAAAATATTAATGAGAAATGGCGCTATTTGCCATGGGCGGTGCTTTTGGTGATTGTGTTGACCTCGGCGCTAACCTTTTCCCCAGTCTACTGTGAGTGGCTATGTCCCTTTAAAACAGTTACTGAGTTTGCGGCTGTTACGTCTTTTAAAGTGCTGGTCCAGACCGTGCTATTTGTAACCTTGTTCATCAGTTTGGTGGTTGTGTTGCCGGTACTGACGGGACGTCGGACGCAATGCGGATTGTTTTGTCCCTTTGCCGCGTTTCAGTCGCTGACGAATAAGATTAATATTTTTACCATTGGCATTGACCGGGAAAAATGTGTGGATTGCAAGCAATGTATCAATACCTGCCCCACTTTTTCACTGGATACCGACAGTGTTAAGCAAGGAAAACCATTGCTTTCCTGCACCAAATGCGGACAGTGCGTGGATCGTTGCCCGAGGCAGGCGATACAGTTCCGGCTGAAAGGAATACCTGTAAGTATGACGACTCAGACGGCTAAAATGTTATTTTTGTACCCGGCGTTTATCTTTGCTACCGCCGTTGGAGGCGGGCTTATATACGGGGCGCTGCTGCGTATACTCAAACTCATTATCACCGGCAGTATGTTTTAGAAGGGAGGAAAGTCTATGTGTTTGGTACGAAGGATGTTGAGCTATACTGTAGCGCTATTTATGATTGTCGTAGCACTGGCTACGCTGATGGGCGGAAATTTTTTTGCCGCAAAACTGGCTAATACTACAGGGATCAAGGTTTCTCCCTGGTATACCGGCGGCGAAGTAGTAAAAGTTATTGATCATGGCGGGTATCGTACCTTGATTCACCGGCCAGTCTTTGACGCGCTGTTTGGTCAGACTCAGGAAGGCTTCGTTCAAATAGATTGGCAGCCTTTAGCGGCGTTACCGGAAACAATGGAAGAAGACATTGACTGTTTTAATAGTGGAAATGCGGCTTGTCATATTCGTCTGGATACGAAAACGCCTACGGCCCAAGTTACAGTCTATAACCCGCAGGTGATAGGCTTAGAGAAAAGCTATAAACTGAAGGATGGTCTGGCGGTGCGGGTTTTACTGCGCCGGGAATAAGTAATGTTTTTTTTCCACCAGAGTCGCTTCGAGGAGGGGAGTCTTTGAGAATAAGGGGTGCTTTTAAAGTGGCGGGTAGTATAATTATCGTGTTACTTTTGCTATTCCTGGGGTGTATTCTTGTTTCTAAGCCGAAGTCTCCACCAGTTATGCAATCCATTCATGAACAGGTAAAAAAGATAGATTATAGTGATTTACCACCTGTTTCGTACTTTACCGCGCGGGATGGAACCCGATTAGCCTACCGGTTATATTCGGGAAACTCAGATAAAGTAGCCATCCTTCTTCATGGATCTTCAGGTAGCAGTACTGCTATGCATGCACTGGGAAATGCTTTAAAGGCAAATAACATTACAGCATACGCGCTGGATGTACGCGGTCACGGGGAATCCGGGATTCGCGGCGATATACGTCACGAAGGTCAACTGCAAGAGGATTTTGCCGATGTAGTGAGCATTATCCGGAATAATCATCCGCAAGCAGAAATTACGTTAGTCGGGCATTCGTCTGGTGGAGGTTTCGCCCTTAAGATGGTGGGCGGTCCCCTTGGAACATGCTTTAATCAATGCATATTATTGGCACCCTATCTTAATTATGATTCTCCGACCGTCCGACCGGGAAGCGGAGGCTGGGCCAACCCATCCATAGTAAGAATGATGGGAATTACGGTGCTGAACCGGTTTAACATACACTGCTTGGACAATTTGGCTGTTGTGAGCTTTGCAATCCCGAAAGAGATAGCAGGGTTAACTCAGGATTATTCGTATCGACTTTGGAAGGATTACAAAGCGAGTGATGACTATTTAAAAGATTTTAAAAATGAACCTATTCCTGTGGTTATTATTGTTGGCGATGAGGATGAGATCGTATATGCGGATAAGTATGCTCCTGAAATAAAACCCGTGGCAGAAAATGTGAAGGTGGACATTATCCCTTCGGTTAATCATATGGCTGTTGTTAGTAATGAAAGGGCAATAAAAACCATTCTTCGTTACTTCTAATCGGAAAATGACTAGTACGACAAGAAAAAGAAGAGGCTAAAAGCCCATTGGCTTTTAGCCTCTTCTTTTAGGTTATTTTGTCCGCCAATATACCAGGCGGCCCCATGGGCTCATGGCTATGCGTCTGGCAAAGTGAAAAAGGAGTTTGAATGCGCTTGGCCGGAAATACAACCCTTTTAGCAGTTTGCCAAGTTTCTTGTGTACGCCGTTTTTCGATACAAGGGTCAGCAACGCCATAAACCGCCTGCTGAATAACAAGGCTATCATGTTGGATAGAATTTTTACTAGCATGGTATGACTCCTAACTGGAAAAAGTTGCTATCTACCGATAAACTCCTGAACGACATAGACGGAGCCGCTCGCGCTATGCACTACCCCAAGACCTACTTCGGTATAGTGACTGTTTAAAATGTTGGCGCGGTGTCCCGAACTGCCCATAAACGCAGCCTCAGCGGAGGTAACAGTGCGGTCTATCGCCAGATTTTCACCGGCATACATATAGCTGATGCCGGCCTGATGCATACGGTCAAACGGGGACAATCCTTCGGGATTGGTGTGGGCAAAGAAGTTGCGGGCAATCATGTCTTTCGCGTAACTATTTGCCAGTTGAGACAGCTGGGTATTAAGGCGGAGGGCGGGTAAGCCGCTGGCTGCCCGGTCAGCGTTTAAGAGCGCCAGAGCTTGCTGAACTTCCGTTCCGGAGCTGACAGCATTTGAGGTTGAAGGAGTTGTCGGCACAGTCGGGGCAGGTGTTTGGCTGGGAGTGGTATAAATGAGGGACGGGGAAGAAAAAATCGAGACGGGTCTGGTATAGCGGTAGTAAGGGATGTGCAGTGTAATTGTGGCTTGACCGCCGCTATTGGTGGTAAGCTGCTGTACTTGTGTATAAGGGGAATAATATACGGGACTGGCGGAAGCCGCAGGGACGAGGATGGAACTGAAAAGAGAAAGGGCAAGGACGCTGGTCAAAAATTTGGCCGTTAGCGAACGTTGTATCATTAATAGCACCTTCCTTTTTGTTTTATGTTAACAAGATACGCTATTTATATTAGCCTTCATAGCGGGTTATCCTGCATAGTCCTCACCAGCAGGTTTTTCCAGTAGCGTAAGTAGTGGTTTCATCATGGTTGAAGGAAGATAAGGAAATTATGGTATGGCGTAGTAAAGCCGTAAGAGAGTAGACGGTGCAAAAAAAAAACGCCGAATGTATGGTGGGGCAATTTACCATACTAGTTTGTAGAACGACGCTGGGGGGTTAGAGTATGCGCGTGCTTATTATTGAGGATGATCATGTTGTACGGGAAGCCCTGGAAGCGTTGCTAAGCGAGGAAGGCTTTGAAGTGGAGGCCGCGGCTTCCGGAGACGATGGGTTGTTCGCTGCTCAAAAGAATATTCATGACATTATAATATTGGATGTTATGCTGCCGGGAATTGATGGGTTAGCAATTATAAAGGAACTGAGGTCAGGTGGCTTTTCTCTGCCGATTTTGTTATTGACAGCGTTAGACAGTGTGGAGGACAGAGTCAACGGGCTTAATCTTGGGGCAGATGATTATTTAGTCAAGCCGTACGCCATGCAGGAGTTATTGGCGAGAATAAAGGCGTTATTAAGGCGTAAAGGAAACCTGGCGGATATCGATCAACTGCAGTATGGCGGTATTCAGTTAGACACAAAGCAGCGGGACGCCTTGGTAGGGGATACTCCTTTGGGGCTAAGCGCCAAGGAGTACGAGGTGCTGGAATACTTGCTATTAAATAAAGAACAGGTTGTGACGAGAGAACAGATTTTTGACCGTGTCTGGGGGTTTGACTCTGCGACTACGGTTCCTATTGTGGATGTATATATTCATTATTTGCGGAAAAAGTTGAGTCAGGAGGGGCTTGATAAACTGATTCATACCATCCGGGGCACCGGGTTTATGTTAAAGGAGAAATAGCCGATGTTTCTTACGACAAGACGTCGTCTGACCGCGCTTAACTCCTTGGTTTTTTTGTTGATTTTCATTATTTTTACATCGACTCTCTACAGTTATCTGCACTTTCGTTTGTTCAGCCAAATTGACTCCGTATTGATATCTCAGGCCAGTTCGGTTCGCCTGGTGCATGGGCATATTGTTCCGCTTGGGAGGCATCAATTCAACCCGCGCGTTTTTATTTTGCTCCAAGGCTCCGACGGACGCATGGTCAGTCCCGACCGTTTTCCGGCCGAAATTGCCAATGTGGAAGAAATCGCTGCCACTGTGTCTGCCGGAAGCATAGAGAGTCGCGAATATGAGGGACATGTATTTCGTATCGCCAATGTTCCTTACAGGTATAGTGATAATAAATACAATGTAGATTCCACCTGGGTGGTTACCGGTGTTTTTGCCGTCAGTGTAGTCGACCCGGAAGTGGAAATATTGCAGAGCTTTCTGGTGATGATTTTGTCCGGCGGGTTGGTAAGCACATTGGCTATCCTTATCGCCGGCTACTTGTTGGCAAAGAAGGCGATGATACCCATTCAGGCGGCTTGGGAACGGCAGCAGCAGTTTGTGTCCGATGCATCGCACGAATTACGTTCGCCTATTACTGGAATTTATAGTAATGCGGAACTTTTGTTACGACATCCGGAAAGATCCATTGGCGAGGAAAGGCAACGGCTCACGACTATTCTTCAAGAGTCTACCCGCATGACCAATTTGATTTCAAGCTTGTTAACTCTGGCTAGGGCTGATGCCAATAAGGCGGAGTTGCATCTATCTTTAGTCGACATAAGTAAAGTTGCGGAAGCAGTTGTGAGTAGTTTTCGGCCAAGGGAAGAACTGCAGGAAATTTGCCTTGCGGTCAATTTGGAACCTGAGCTGTATGTGATGGCGGATAAGGACCGTATTCATCAGCTTATGGTAATTTTATTGGATAATGCGTTTTCTTTCACCCCGACGCAAGGGGAGATACAGGTAAGGTGCTATCGAGCTGACCGCCATATTCTTCTTCGCGTTGCCGATACAGGACCGGGAATTCTCCCGCAACATATCCCACGGATTTTTGATCGTTTTTTTCGCGGGGATAAATCCCGTTCCAGAAAAAATGGGGGAACCGGTCTGGGGTTGGCGATAGCTAAATGGATTGTGGAAAAGCACAAAGGTAAAATTGCTGTAGAAAGTGAAATGGGTCAGGGTACAATTTTTACTGTATATCTTCCGGGGGAGAAAGGATAGTTTGCCTAATATTTACTGGAGAAAAAACACGGTTTTTAATAAAAAATTAAAAATCCTCCTTCATAATAGATGAAGAGCTTATATTTTATCGAAAGGAGGAGAGAAGATGCGAAAAGTATTACATGGCTTGCTTAGCGGTATTGCCAGTATAACAACTACATTGGTGATTATGGCAGCGCCGGTGGCGGCGGTGGTGTACTCAGCGGAAGGGGTAAACAGCCAAACGGCGGGATTGGGGAAACTTTCGTATATAGCTTCACCGGTGAAACAAGTAAGTGAGCCAATACGGTATTCGGTTGATGAAACCATGTATGCAGCTAAAACAAAACCTTTGGTCACTTCCGAACAGCAAGAAACGATTGAGTTTCCCCAATAGGGAGACAACTTGCTAGCGAAAGTAAGGAGGAACAACTGTTAATAGCAGCGGTAAAAATGAAGAGTATTGGAAAAAAGCCAAGGCACTTTACATTCTGCAAATGGAAAGCAGAACTAAAGCGTCTTGGCTTTTATAGTGTCTGGCTTTATTGGCTTGGTGGTACTAGCGAAAAGAGGTTTTGCCCGAATAGGCGTAGCGTAAAGGCGAAAAATGAATAATATACAAGCAAGACTATAAAAAGTCTGGTAAAGTTAACGCTTTCCTGGAAATACTAGGAGAGTCTTACGGCGAAAGTTAGGCCGGGATAACTGTGTTTGAAAGGGTGACGATATTGAAATCAGTGTTGTTTGTTGCAACTGAGGCACTTCCGTTCGTTAAGACCGGGGGGTTGGGTGAAGTAGTTGCATCTTTGCCGAAGGAGCTCATCCGTCATGGTGAGGATGTACGGGTTATTTTACCCAAGTATGGGGATATACCCAGTGAGTGGCGAGATAAAATCGTACATATATATGACACTCACGCTTATGTGGGGTGGAGAAAGCAGCATTGCGGTTTAGCAAGAATGGAGTATCAGGGTGTGGTGTACTATTTTATCGATAACGAGTATTATTTTAAGCGTCCAGGATACTATGGTTATTATGATGACGCTGAACGATTCGCTTTTTTTTGCCGGGCTGTATTGGAAGTGCTTCCACATCTTGATTTTAAACCTGACATCATTCATTGCCATGACTGGCAGACGGCGGTGCTGCCAGTACTTCTAAAGGCACATTATGGACATATTGAAGAGTACGGAAAGCTGCGCACAGTGCTTACCATTCACAATTTGCAGTATCAGGGAAATTTCGATCCCTTTGTAGTTGGGGATTTGTTGGGGTTAAGTGAGGATTACTATTTAACCGGTGACAAGTTCGAGTTTTATGGGAGTGCGAATTTTCTCAAAGCAGGCATTGCTTTTGCAGACGCGGTTACTACGGTAAGCGAGACCTACGCAAAGGAAATTACCACCTACGAAGGCGGCAAGCAGTTGGATGGTGTGTTAGCTAGCCGTAAAAATAATTTATACGGAATCGTTAACGGGATCGATTACACAATGTATGATCCGGAGCACGACGATAGTTTGCCGGTACCCTACGGAATATCTTCGCTAGAGAAAAAGCGGGAAAACAAAATTAAACTGCAAGAGCGGCTGAATTTACCGGTTGATGGGAATATACCTCTAATCGGCATGGCTTCACGCCTTGTTGCGGCTAAAGGTTTAGATTTGATTGCCGGGGTGTTGGAGGAAGTTATGGCGCTTAATCTCCAACTCGTCATTCTGGGGACGGGGGAAGCGTATTATGAGGATATGATCCGGTGGGCGATGCAACGCTTTCCTGAAAAAATTTCTGCCAACATATTTTTTGACGAAGCCTTTGCCCGCCAGGTGTATGCAGGGGCCGACATATACCTGATGCCGTCACTTTTTGAGCCTTGTGGCATCAGTCAGCTTATCGCGATGCGTTATGGCACAGTTCCTATTGTGAGGGCTACAGGAGGGCTCAATGATACCGTTCAGCCTTATACTTCGGAGAATCCCAATGGGAACGGCTTGTGTTTTTATGATTACAATGCGCATGAAATGTTGTATACTATTGAAAGAGCCTTGACGTATTATAATGATACGGCTGTATGGTTTAAGCTTATGAAAAATGGAATGGCGGCAGATTATAGCTGGAATCGGTCAGTAGAAAAGTATCTCGCAGTGTACGATATCCTTGGAAGCGGGCAAGAACAGGAACAGAAAACGCAGCCTTACATAGGGGCGGAGTTGCCTAATCTGGCAGCTATGGCCTTATCGCCGGAACAGATATCGGTTTAGGTCGGCGGAAAAATAGACGGATTGCAGTATGCCGCTAGGTAACTTATGGGAAGTTATCTAACGGCATACTTTTTGTTCATTCCCGGGGAAAATGTCGTCCATTTCGTGGGTTAGCTAAGGGGGAGAAGCATGTTAAAAGTAGTAAAGATGGTAGGGCAAATTGTCCTGCTGTGGGTAATTTACTGGTTGGGTAATAAGATTATGAGTATGACGGGTATTGCCATACCCGGCAATGTAATTGGCATGGGATTGTTATTTGTTCTTTTGTCTTGTGGCATACTCAAATTGGAGTACATTGAAGAGGGTGCCGGTTTTTTGCTTAAACATCTGTTATTCTTTTTTGTTCCCTATGCTGTAGGATTGATGAATTGGGGATCGGTATTTTACAATTATGGGGTTGTCCTTTTTGTGGCTATTGTCTTGGGAGCCATTATTCCTTATTTTATCGTGGGACATGTTGTGCAGTTTTTTCATAGGGAGGATAAACAATGTTAGTTATTTTATTTACCATTATTCTTACCATACTGGCCTATTTAGGGGCGCGTTATTTGTTTATGCGGTATAAAAGTCCGTGGCTTAATGTAGTGGTTATTAGTACAGCTATTATCATAATTACCTTGCTAGTCTTAGATATTCCCTATCAAGCGTATTCGCAGGGTGCTGATATTATGACCTATTTATTAGGCCCGGCTACAGTGGCGCTAGCTGTACCGCTTTATAAAAACCGTTTATTGCTAAAAAAATATGGTTGGGCGATTTTTGTTGGAATTGGTGCCGGTTCGCTGGTTTCGGTACTTACCGCCGTATTCATTACTATTTATGGTGGTTTAACCAGAGAGGTAATTATTTCGATTGCATCTAAATCGGTGACTATTCCGTTCGCCGTGGAAATTTCCCGGCTTTCAGGCGGAAATGCCGCGTTAGCAGCGGCATTTGTGGTTGCCACCGGAACGTTTGGTTCGGTATTTGGACGGGGACTTTTGACAATGATGAGAATCACCGATCCGGTAGCGCGAGGCCTGGCGCTGGGGACGGTATCCCACGGGCAAGGGACGGCTATGGCCCTTTTGGAAGGGGAGCAGCAGGGAGCCATGGCTGGTATGGCCATGGCATTGGCAGGCATGCTTACTTCGGCCTGCGCGCCGTATTTCCTAAACCTTTGGATTAAATAAAAGAATGCGGCACAGGCCGCATTCTTTATTTAATATTTGAAGTTTTGGGAATTTATTGACATATTGAAAAGGCTACACTATGATGTGAATGTATATGTAATGAGGAGTGACGATATGTTGATTATTGGCGAATTAATCAATACCAGCCGCAAACTCATTCGTGAGGCGGTTGAAATACGAGATGCTGCTTACATTCAACAGGTTGCTAAAGACCAGCAAGAAGCGGGGGCAGATTATTTAGATATAAACTGCGGTAATCTTGTGGAGCAGGAACTGGAAGTTATGAAGTGGCTGGTGGATACGGTGCAGCAGGTCAGTGACATTCCGCTCTGCATTGACAGTCCGGATGAAGCTGCGTTGCAAGCCGGTTTATGTCTTTTAAATCCGGGTTACCGGCCGATGATTAATTCACTGAGCGCGGAAGAAAAGCGTTTCACGTCGGTGCTTCCTTTGGTAAAAAAATATAAAGCGAAAATTATTGCATTATGTATAGATGACGAGGGAATGCCGAAAACGGCGGAAGATAGGCTGCGGATAGCGACGTTCTTAGTCAATGCGTTGGAAAAGGAAGGCGTTAGTCATAAGGATATTTATATCGATCCGCTGATTAAGCCGCTTAGCACGGGGGATGGGCATGGCCTTGAGGTCTTGCAAGCCATTTCGATGATTCGGGAAAAGTTTCCAGAGATTAGTTTTACCTGCGGTTTAAGCAATATTTCTTACGGATTGCCTAACCGGGCGGTACTTAACCGGCTGTTTGTTGTTCAGGCTATGACCATGGGGATGGATTGCTATATTTTAAATCCTACAGATAAGGTAATGATGGGCACGATTTACGCAGCACAAGCCCTGCTTGGAAAAGATAAATATTGCAGCAAATACCTTAAAGCACATCGCAAAGGGCTTTATGCATAAAGACTGAGGGAAGATTGGTCTTGTTTTTAAAAGAACTTTTGGGGGAGGCGTTACGAGTGGCAAAGGTGGATCTGGTAAAGGCAATGGCTGAACTAGAGGAGGAGGCAGTGCTTGAAGCTGTTAAGTCCCAGTTGGCGGAAGGGGTTGCGGCTATTGATGTATTGGCCCAGCTTCAAAAGGGGATGGAACAAGTAGGTAAGCTTTATGAAGAAGGAGAATACTATCTGTCTGAGTTAATCATGTCGGCGGAAGTTTTTAGCAATGCGGCACGGGATCTTAACCAAGCCTTAGATGCGGGTGAGAATTTTTCAACTGTGGGGACTATGGTCTTGGGAACTGTAAAAAACGACATTCACGATATTGGCAAGAATATTGTTTCTACTATTTTAACCTGTAATGGTTTTAAAGTTGTGGATCTGGGCGTGGATACCCCGGTAAATTTGTTTGTGAAAGCGGTGAAGGAGCATAACCCTCAGGTCGTTGGACTGTGCTGCCTGTTAACGACTGCGTTTGATGCTATGAAAGAAACGGTTGCCGCTGTCAGAGCGGTAGCGCCTAGTGCTACGATTTTGGTCGGCGGTGGTCCGGTGGATGATAATGTAGCCAAATACTGTGGTGCCGACGGATACTGTAAAAATGCGTATGATGCAGTAGAATTCTCAAAAAAGGCTGCAGGTATCCATTAAGCGATTAAGGGATAGTTTTACGGGAGGATTCTGGCGATGGTTAAGTCCGGTGCTGGTTTGATCTTTCCAGGCATGCTAGAGGGGGGCTAAAGCTATTTGCTGAATGGCTCCCGTTTTAGTTTCGTTTAAAAAAAAGGTAGGGAATTAGGCGAAAAAATGTGTATAATTAATCTAGGCAGTTTGCAATAAAAAGTGTTATTGGAGGAAGTTTCATGAAGAGCGATGTTGAAATAGCGCAAGAAGCCAATATGCTTCCTATCACCCAGGTCGCCGCTCGGCTTGGCCTGAACGAGGATGATTTAGAACTTTATGGCAAACATAAAGCCAAGGTTTCTTTATCTGTATGGGATAAGATCAAAGATCGGCCGGATGGTAAGCTGGTTTTGGTAACTGCAATAAACCCCACTCCGGCAGGAGAAGGAAAAACAACGACGACTGTTGGATTGGGGGATGCTTTTCAGCGACTAGGCAAAAAAACGGTAATTGCGCTTAGGGAACCGTCTCTCGGGCCGTGCTTCGGGGTAAAAGGGGGCGCAGCCGGCGGCGGTTATGCGCAAGTAGTACCAATGGAAGATATCAACCTCCACTTTACTGGGGATATTCATGCGGTAACAACGGCGCATAATTTACTGGCGGCTATTATTGATAATCATATCCATCATGGCAATGAACTAGGTATTGATCAGCGCCGTATTACCTTCCGCCGGGTTGTCGACCTCAATGACCGGGCACTCAGGCAAACCATTATCGGCTTGGGCGGTAAAGTCAATGGTGTACCGAGGGAAAGTGGTTTTGATATTACTGTAGCCTCGGAGTTTATGGCTATTTTATGTCTCGCTACGGACTTAGATGACCTAAAAGCCAGAATTAACCGTATTGTGATAGGGTATACTTTTGAGAATAAGCCGGTAACTGTAGCCGACCTCAAGGTTGCTGGGGCGTTGACTGTATTGTTTAAAGATGCGATTAAACCGAATTTGGTACAAACGCTTGAGAATACACCGGCCTTTGTGCATGGGGGGCCGTTTGCTAATATTGCTCATGGCTGCAATACCATCATGGCTTCCAAGTTTGCTCTCAAACTAGCGGATGTATTGGTTACGGAAGCCGGATTTGGTGCTGATCTTGGAGCGGAAAAATTCCTGGATATCAAATGTCGTTTTGCCGGGTTTAAACCTGATGCCGTGGTGATTGTAGCTACCGTGCGCGCATTGAAAATGCATGGTGGGGTGCCGAAAACAGAATTGGCGAAGGAAGATCTGGCCGCTTTGAAAAAAGGTCTTGCCAATTTGGAAAAACATATCGAAAATATTCAGAGCTTTGGGCTACCAGCTGTGGTAGCGGTAAATGCTTTCCCTACGGACACAAAAGCTGAACTGGATTTATTGGTTGACATCTGCCAAGGCATTGGGGCTTCCGTCGCCGTATCAGAAGTATGGGCCGATGGTGGTAGAGGTGGTTTAGCATTAGCGCAAAAAGTTATGGAAGCTATGGAACAGTCTAACAATTTCCATTATATCTATGATGTGAACATGCCGATTAAAGATAAAATTGCGGCAATAGCCAAAACCATTTATGGTGCTGACGGTGTACAGTTTACTCCGGCTGCGACCAAGACCATTGACGAACTTACCGCACTTGGTTTTGATAAAACGCCTATTTGCATGGCTAAAACCCAGTACTCTTTTAGTGACGACCCAGCTAAATTGGGACGTCCTACCGGGTTTTCCATTACGGTAAAAGAAATTCGTGTGTCAGCGGGAGCTGGGTTCCTTGTGGCGATGACCGGTGATATTATGACCATGCCCGGATTGCCGAAACGACCGGCGGCCGAAAAGATTGACATTGATAATGAGGGCCGGATAGTAGGGCTGTTTTAGGGAAAAATGGATATATGTAATTGACTTTTGGGCCATGCTGGGCTATGATAAAGAGGTCTAAAGGGGAGTAGCTTAAGGCATGGTCACCAGCACGGTAGTAATACCTGGCCTTGTCGTTGGCTTATTTGAAGGCCAATAGCGAGACCTTTAGTATGGCGTTGTCATACTAAAGGTCTTTTTTTAGTTGATTCTAGCGGGACATACTAACATACATACAAAGGAGAATATAAAGTGGAATTAATCATGGCCTTAGGTGGCGTAATTTTAATGGATTTACTATTAGCAGGCGATAATGCGGTGATTATCGCACTGGCCAGCCATAGACTTCCCAAGGTGCAACGCCGTAAGGCAATCTTGTGGGGAAGCTTTGGGGCGGTGATTTTCCGTGTTCTATTGATTGCGGTCGCTACAAAACTTTTAACTATACCATACCTGCAGTTTGTGGGCGGGTTAGCGCTACTTTATATTGCGGTTTCACTTACCGCCGAAAAAAAAGAGGCTCATTGCAGGGAAGCGGTTTCGCTATGGGAAGCGATAAAAATTATTGTGGTTGCCGATGTTATCATGAGTTTGGATAATGTATTAGCCATTGCGGGTACGGCAACAGGCATGGGGGGAGAGCACCAGCTATTGGTAATTATAGTAGGGTTGGCGGTGAGTATTCCCTTGGTAGTTTTCGGCAGTCATCTTATTTTAAAGATTATGGATAAGTATTCGGTCGTGATTTACGCCGGTGCGGCAGTATTGGGGCTGGCGGCGGCAAAAATGATGGTGCAGGATGGGGCGTTATCTGCGTATCTTATACCATATCAGACAATACTGGAAGTAACGCTAACCGCAGGAGTTGTAGTGGTGGGATTGCTTTTGAAACTGCGGATTAAAATTGTCCGGTAGCAGGAAGTTTATTTTTATGTTATTATTAGGCGGTATGCATTGACCCTGCTTTTACATAAGTCATATAATAAGGTTGAAGTTAAATATCTCTGTTAGGTGAGGCTCCTGCATAAACAAATGCCACTGCCCGGAAACGTCGAGAGACGCCAATGGGTATAACAGGTATTACCGGGTTAAGGTTTTACTTAATGTGGCTGAGGGGAATACTCTACGTTATGCAGTGCTAAAACTCGACGACTGGGGAGGTCACATGATTTTAAGAGGGCCTTCTTTTGGGAGGCTTTTTTCTTTGTGCAATTATGGAGGTGCTGCCATATGAGTAAAAATTTTCGCAATCGAATCCTCTTGTTTTTGGCGGCCATGGGTCCGGGAATCGTAACTGCCTTTGCGGATAATGATGCCGGCGGCATTGCCACCTATGCTTCTGCCGGGGCGAAATATGGATACGGACTCTTGTTTACCATGTTTGTGAGTACCATTGCGTTAGCCATTGCCCAGGAAATTTCTGCTCGGACAGGGGCGGTGACTGGGCGCGGATTATCGGATTTAATTAGGGAACAATATGGCGTTAAATGGACGTTTTTTGCTATGTCGGTGCTGCTGGTAGCCAATCTGGGCACTACGGTATCCGAGTTCTCGGGTATAGCTACCAGCTTTGAGCTGTTTGGAGTAAGTAAATATTTTTCCGTACCGCTTGCTGCTCTCCTAATTTGGTGGCTGGTATTAAAAGCCGATTACTCCAAAACGGAGAAAGTCTTCTTTGCGCTATGTGTTACGTTTATAAGTTATATTATTGCGGGAGTTATCATTGATCCGCCTTGGCCAACGGTCATTCAGGCTATGATGGTGCCCACATTTTCACGGAATGCGGATTTTTTGTTGATGGCGATTGGTGTTATCGGCACAACGATAACTCCGTGGGGACAATTTTATGTGCAGGCTTCTGTGGTTGATAAAGGGATTACCGCGAAAAATCTCGTTTATACGAGATGGGATGTGTTAATCGGTTCTTTTTTTACAGGACTTATTGCTTTTTTTATCATTGTGGCGACTGCCGCAACCCTCTATGTCAACAATATACCTATTGAAACGGCCAAGGATGCGGCCTTGGCGCTGGAACCTCTCGCCGGAAAATATGCCACGCTACTGTTTTCTTTTGGACTATTGGGCGCATCCATGCTGGCGGCGTTTGTATTACCGCTCAGTACGTCGTATGCGATATGTGAAGCGTTTGGCTTTGAACGTGGTATCAGTAAAGAATACAAAACCGCACCGGTGTTTTTCGGGCTTTACTCGGTTATTATTTTTATTAGTGCGTTAATGGTACTGTGGCCGGGGTTGTCGCTGTATAAGGTGATGCTAACTACACAGGTTGTCAACGGTATACTTTTGCCGCCGATTCTTATTTTTATGGTGCTGATTGCGGGTAGTGAGAGGCTTATGGGAAAACACAAGAATTCTCGGTGGTACAACGCCCTGGTTTGGGTCTTTGCCTTTATTCTGATTTTGCTTACTTTGTTACTATTGGCATCTACTGTGGCACCCGATCAGACGGAACAGTTATTACAAATTTTTGGTGATAGTGAAAGACCTTGAACCAAATAAGAGGGTGATTGATATGCTGCATAAGTTTTCGCGAACTGAGCTGTTGCTGGGGGCTGAAGCGCTAAAGGTGCTGGCTGGTAAAAAGGTTGCCGTATTTGGAGTGGGCGGCGTTGGTTCTTTTGTGGTGGAGGGGTTGGCTCGCGCCGGAGTGGGTAAATTAGTACTGGTAGATGACGATACTGTATGTTTGACTAATATCAATCGGCAAATCCAGGCAACGGTGAAAACAGTAGGAATGCCAAAAGCGGAAGTCATGCGCTCAAGGGTGCTGGAGATTAATCCTGAGGCGGATGTCATGGTGTTACAAAAATTTTACCTGCCGGAGACGGCGGATGAACTTATCCATGACGACTATGATTATATTGTTGACGCGATCGATACGGTGACTGGGAAAATTGACTTGGTGGTTCGGTCGCACGAAAAAAATATTCCTATTATCAGTTCAATGGGAGCGGGCAATAAACTCGACCCGACGCAGTTTGAGGTAGCAGATATTTATGCTACCTCGGTATGTCCGTTAGCAAAAGTAATACGTTATGAGCTGCGCAAACGGAGCATTCCTTCGCTAAAAGTCGTCTATTCCCGGGAAAAACCGTTAATTCCAGCCTGTGATTCGGGTGCCAGTTGTGTGTCAGGCTGTATTTGCCCAGAAGGTTCCAGTGCCCGGTGTACGAAAAAACGGCAAATTCCTGGAAGTATTTCTTTTGTACCGTCGGTTGCCGGGTTGATTATTGCCGGCGAAGTGGTAAAAGATTTAGTTGGTATTATAGAGAGACGGGGCTAAACCGATGTAGTTTTACCTAAAATATAAGTAATGACGATAGAGAACTATATGATGTTGAAATGTGTCTACGTTATGCTTAGGAGGGTGCAACATGATAGAAATTGGCCAACGATCCTGGAAAGATCACTTGGGACGTTATTCCACTATTGCTCTTGGCTGTGTCATCGGCGCCTGTGGCATCAATGCCTTTTTGGTTCCCCACCATCTGCTGAGTGGAGGGGTTTCAGGGGTTGCTATTCTGATTCACTATGTAACAGGATGGTCAATTGGTATATTAAATGCCCTCTTGAATGTTCCTTTGTTTTATGCCGCATACCGGGTGCTTAGTAAACGTTATTGCGTTTTGGCGTTATATGGCATGGCTATTTTCACCGTGGCGATTGATGCCAGTCAGGGGTTATCGCAGACCAATCTTGTAGATGATACTATGCTGGCGGCTATTTATGGTGGGGTAATATCGGGAGTAGGATCCGGGCTGGTGTTTAGGGTAAACGGCAGTTCTGGGGGCACAGATATTATAGGAGCCATTGTTAAGAAGTTTTATGACTTTAATATTAGTTATGCCGGTTTTGCGTTTAATTGTGTGCTTATGACGGTTTCGGCTTTTTTATTTGGTTTCAAAATGGCCATGTTTACGCTAATATCCATGTATATAGGTGCGATGATTAGTTCTAAAGTTATTGAAGGCTTTAACACGAAAAAGACGGTACTTATTGTTTCCGACTATCCCGAAGAAATTGCCGAGGCGATGATGGGAGCGGTAGGCAGGGGGGCGACGTATTATTATGGACAGGGTGCGTTTACCGGGATAGATAAAAAGATAGTGTTTATTGTAGTAACTCTTATTCAGGTGGCAAAACTTAAGCCGATAGTCAACTCCGTCGACCCCAATGCGTTTATGATTGTTCAGGATGCTATTGAGGTTAGGGGACATGGTTTTACCCTGCCAAAGACATTAGGCAGGAAAATATCTGCGGCTCAGCAGAACATAAGCGAACGTAACGAATAGGCGTTTATACTAAAATGGTTTTGCAGTATAATATAATAATAACAATCCAGAATCGAATTTGGCTTTAAGGAGGGCGATACTATGGAGTTATGGTTTTCGGAAAAGCAGACACCGAATTTGAGTATGTCGGCCCGGATAAAAGAAACGCTGTATATGGGAGAATCAAACTACCAGGAGATTGCGGTAGTGGATACTTATGAATTCGGCCGGATGCTGGTATTAGACGGCGTGTTTCAGACTTCGCTTTTTGATGAGTATATTTATCACGAAATGATTGCCCATGTACCGCTATTTACTCATCCTGACCCTAAACGGGTGCTGGTAATCGGCGGCGGTGACGGTGGTTCGATGCGCGAAGTAATTAGGCATACTTCGGTGGAACTGGCCGAAATGGTCGAAATCGACGGCTTGGTAGTCGATGTTTGTAAAAAATACCTCCCGGAGATTAGCGCAGCGCTTCTCACTGATAACCCTAGAGTTAATCTTACTATAGGTGATGGAATCGGACATATGGCCCGGGCTGAGAATACATATGACGTTATTATCGTCGATTGCTCAGACCCGATAGGACCGGGTGAAGGGTTGTTTACCTACAACTTTTATAAAGATGTTTACAAAGCACTTAAGCCGGACGGCTTGTTTGTTCAGCAGACGGAATCACCGTTTTACCACCAGCAACTGCTTAAACGGCTGAACAGGGATATATCTTCCCTGTTTCCTATAACCAGAACCTATTTGGCCCACATTCCGCTATATCCGGGTGGAACTCATTCGTTTACTATAGGGTCAAAAATATATGACCCCCTAGCCGTAGATATTGTCAAAATACCGTCAATGAATACCCGCTATTATAATCTTGAGCTGCATAAAAACTGTTTTTCACTCCCTAATTTTGTACAAAACCTTTTGAAATAAGAAAGAGGCTGGTATTCATCCAGCCTCTTTCTTGGTAGGGAGGAAAGTATAAGTTTTTCCACTGCATTAGTGTAACTAACGGCTATCGCTTTTGCTGAAGCTCGGCGTTTGACGTTGGTTTTTTAATACCTATTGCAGATTTTCAGGATTGAGTCCGTCAAGTTCCGGCAGCACAAAGCGACCATCTTTGCGGACTAATTTACCATCAAACCAAATTTCACCACCGCCGTATTCGGGAGTTTGGATGGTAATCAAATCCCAGTGGACGGCGGAATGATTGCCGTTGTATGCTACATCGTATGCGTTGCCGGGGGTGAAATGGAAACTGCCGCTGATTTTTTCATCAAACAGGGTATCTTTCATCGCAGCGGTAATGTAGGGGTTTACACCAAGGGCAAATTCGCCGATATAACGGGAACCTTCGTCGGTATCCAGCACTTTGTTTATCTTATCAGTATAGTTAGCGGTTGCGTTAACAATTTTACCGGCTTTAAATTCTAATTTTATATTCTCATAAGTGACACCCTGATAAACCGAAGGCGTGTTGTAAGTTAATACGCCGTTAACCGAATCTTTAACCGGGGCGGTGTAAATTTCGCCGTCAGGGATATTTCGATGGCCGTCGCACTTGATGCTGGGGATATCTTTGATCGAAAACTCCAAATCCGTACCAGGGCCGACAATTTTAACCCTGTCGGTTTTTTCCATCAAGGTAACGAGCGGGTCCATGGCTTTGGACATTTTTGCGTAGTCCAAGGTGCAAACCTTATAGAAGAAGTCTTCAAAGCCTTCGGTGCTCATATTAGCAAGCTGGGCCATTGCGGGGTTGGGATAACGCAGCACGCACCATTTGGTTTTGGGCACGCGAATGTCGGTGTGAACCGGCTTTGACCAGTATTGCTGGTACATTTGAATTTTGTCTGAGGGCACATCGGACATTTCGCTGATATTTTCGCTGGCGCGAACCGCGATATATGCATCCATCGACTGCATACGTTCCGCTTCCCATTGACCGATTTGTTTTAATTGCTCTATACTGGAACCCATAATAAGACTGCGTTGAATTTTAGTGCTTTTAAGAGTAATGAAAGGAATTCCTCCGGCCTGATATACTTCATCAACAAGTGCTTTAGCCAAAGGTAATGCACTGTCAAAAATTTCGAGCAATATTTTTTCGCCAGGCTGAATGCTGGTAGAATACCTCACCAGGGCGTGAGCCAGTTTTACATTTCGTGTGTCCATAAGATACCTCCAAAAACTAATCTGTTAAACAGTATAGTATTTGACGATTTCCGCCGATAATCCTTGTTGTCTGGAGAAAAAAGCCATTTAATTGCTTAGGACAAAGGATTATATTTACTGACATTGGCTTTAGATGGCTATATTGACACTGAAAAAAAAGTATAATATAATGAATTACGTTATTCCTCGATAGCTCAGTTGGTAGAGCAATCGGCTGTTAACCGATCGGTCGTAGGTTCGAGTCCTACTCGAGGAGCCATGTGGCCCGTTGGTCAAGCGGTTAAGACACCGCCCTTTCACGGCGGGAACAGGGGTTCGATTCCCCTACGGGTCACCAGTTTAAGGGCGATTAGCTCAGCTGGGAGAGCGCCTGCCTTACAAGCAGGATGTCGGCAGTTCGATCCTGTCATCGCCCACCAAATGGTGGTACAAGGCTTATCCGATAGTGGATAGGCCTTTATTATTTTGTTGGGCAGGATTTAGATACCTTTTGGCGAAGCTAAAAAGGGCAAAAGTATACGAAATGGTGGCTTTTGAGGTGAGAACAGTAGTAGTGGAACATCTGAAAAGAATTCTGTTGGCTTTCGTCCTGGTAATTAGCTTTGGGGTTGCCGGTTTTATGATCCTTGAACATATGACGTTTTTAGAGGCGATATATTGTACGGTGACTACTGTGGCGACGGTGGGGTATGGGGATTTGGTACCAGTCACTCCCGAGGGGCGAATTTTTACAATTTTTTTGATTATTACCGGCGTAGGTATGACCTATTATGTATTGAGTTTTGCTATTGGTCTGGTAGTGGAAGGCCACCTTAAAAATATATTGGGGAGACGAGGTATGCAGCGGCAAATAGAGGCAATGAATAACCATATTATTGTCTGCGGTGCCGGCAGGGTCGGGGAGAATGTCATTGACCGGCTGCGCTATGAGCAGGAATGTTTTGTAGTCGTTGAGACTGATGTGCAAATCTACGATAAATTGTTGCAGGAAAAAATTCCGATCATTCAGGGCGATGCTACTTTGGATGAAGTGCTGTTAGCAGCGGGAATTAAGCGGGCGAAAGGGGTGATTACCACTCTGTCGCATGACGCCGATAATGTGTATGTCACTTTGACGGCGAAAAGCTTTAACCCGGCTGTCAGTATTGTAGCTAGGGCCGAACGGTTTGAAGCGGAAGAAAAACTGCGGAGGGCTGGAGCAACTACTGTTATTTTCCCGTCGGTCATGGGAGGCCGTCAGATGGTATCCGCTATGACCCGGCCGGTTATTATGGATTTTGTGGAGAATGTATTTTATAATCAGGAACTGCACTTGGATATTGCCGAGATTAAAGTGGAAAAGGGCTCGGTTTTGGTAGGGCAAACTCTTGCGGAAAGTGGGATAAAGAGTAGATATAATAGTATCGTCGTAGCGATTAAGCGCCAGGAAAAAATGCTCACCAATCCGGAGGCCGGGGAGATATTGGTCGAAGACGATATTATGGTAGTACTGGGGCATAGGTCAGCCTTGGCAGATATTATCAAATTAGCGGCAAATGGGAAGTAAAGGGGTCAAATATGGAAGCGAAGAGACGCAGGCAAGCTTTAATGGAAATACTCTGTAGTAGCTCTGAACCGTTGACTGGTTCGGCACTTGCCAAAGAGCTGGGAGTTAGTCGCCAGATTATTGTGGGTGATATTGCTATATTGCGGGCGGCGGGCGCGGAAGTATATGCAACCCCGCAAGGATATCTGTTACCTAAGATCCAGAAGAATACTCCCTTTGTGGCCAGATTTGCCTGCGTCCATGACCGGGAAAAACTAGGCAGAGAATTAGCGATTATTATTGATAATGGCGGAAAAGTGCTGGATGTCATTGTGGAACACACAATATACGGTGAGATAAAAGCCAATCTTATGTTGACAAATAGGAGGGAACTTCGCGAGTTCTTAGACAAACTCGATAAAGGGGCAGAACCTTTATCCGCTGTAACCGGCGGCGCTCATCTGCATACGGTAGAGGCGTCTTCCCAAAATGTACTGGATACTATCGAAGCGGAACTAAAGGCGGAAGGCATACTTTTAAATTAAATGGAAAGACTTGGCGGAAGCCAAGTCTTTCTCTATCAGAACACATAACAAACTATTTATAAAATATTACAAATGTACATACCGCTGTCTTGTCACATTAGCGAAATCGTATTATAATGACCAAAAGACGATAAGTGGATGAAGACGGGAGAGATATACGATGGATATAATAAACCGACTGGAGCAAATGCCGGTAAGTAGGTTTCACTATAAACTGTTGCTGATGGCAGGAATGGGTTGGTTGTTTGACGCTATGGATACGGGGATTATTGCTTTTGTTTTACCGGTATTAATGGCCAAATGGCAATTGACAGCCGCACAGGCAGGGCTTTTAGGCAGTATTGGTCTTTTAGGCATGGCGGTGGGAGCTATAGTCTCGGGTATTTTGGCGGACCGAATTGGCCGCAAAAATGTATTTGCCGTTACGATGCTGGTATATAGTTTAGCTACAGGCCTGTGTGCGGCAGCCAATAGTTTTGAAGTGCTGGTGGTATTAAGGTTTTTTGTCGGATTTGGGCTAGGCGGAGAGCTTCCGGTGGCGGCAACGTTGGTGGCGGAATATTGTCCGGCGGAAAAACGGGGCTGGTTCATGGTTCTTTTAGAAAGCTTCTGGGGCTTCGGCTGGCTTGCTGCCGCTTTAGTAGCGTATTTTGTGATACCTGTATATGGGTGGCAAATGGCGTTTGTTGTTGGTGCACTGCCAGCCTTATATGTGGTAGTCATTCGTTTTTCTACCCCTGAGTCTGTGCGCTATTTACTCGATAAGGGTCGTATTGAAGAAGCTCATTCCATAGTTTGTGCTATTGAACAATCTGCCGGGCTTGAGCCTGTTAAAGAGGTGAGCTTGCCGCCGATACGAGAAGAAGAAAAAATAACGCTTCGTCAGCTTTGGACAGGCCGGTTTATTCGCCGAACGGTGATGTTGTGGTTGCTTTGGTTTGGCATAGTATACTCGTATTACGGAATATTTACTTGGTTGCCGACACTGCTTGTCGGGCAGGGTTTTACTGTTCTCAAGAGTTTTGAGTATGTATTAATTATGACGCTGGCTCAGTTACCGGGTTATTTTAGCGCGGCCTATTTGGTAGATAAATGGGGACGAAAGTCCACACTGGCATTGTATCTTGCCATGTCAGCGGTTTGCGCGTACTGTTTTGGTCAAGGGGGGACGGCACTTTCCGTGCTTGTGTGGGGCAGTTTAATGGCTTTCTTTAATTTAGGGGCGTGGGGTGTTGTTTATACTTATACGCCGGAACAATATCCGACCGCAATCCGAGCGTCGGGTTCGGGTTGGGCGGCAGCGGTGGGCCGGTGTGGTGGAATGTTGGCCCCGATTGTAGTGGGTTGCATGCTTGGTGGACCAGGCGGATTTACCCAAGTTTTTGTTATGTTTGCCGCTGTATTACTAGGCATTTCGGTGGTTGTAGGGTTGTTGGGAAAAGAAACCAAGGGTAAGGCACTTGACCTGATTAGTGAGTAAGAGTATAAATCCCCCGGAATTTGTCTTCCGGGGGATTTATTAATTAACATAATCCATCTTTTGTAAGTTAACAAAAGATTCAAAAAATTCATTGCAATTATTAGTTAATTCTGATAAAATAATCACAACAAGCTAAGCGAAAGGTGGATACTATCTCATGGGAGTGACAAAAGAAGATGTAGGTAGCTTGCTAGTAGAAAGTATTGGAGTGGCACTAGTTCTGGCATTGGTCGTATGTATCACATTATTTTAAAGATCAATAGGCTGCGCTTTTGCGCGGCTTTTTTATTGCCTGCCGTTCGGTGTAATGGTATAATCTAAAAGATAAAACGGTGATTTGGGGGATTCCAAAATGATGTTGTTAGGGTTGGTTATAGCGGGACTGGCTGCGTATTGGGTATATAAGGACGCAATCGAGAGGGGACATGATTTAAATTCGGCGATACTATGGGCAGTAGGAACCTTTGCCATCTTGATTGTCTTCTTGCCGTTGTATCTGATTTTTGGCCGCAATCCGAAGACGCCCCGGAGGCCGGAACCGATTATTGATATTGAAGGTTGTCCGGTCGAAGACATTACGGATTGTACTATGTGCGGTGCTAAAATTAAACGAGACTTTAAAGCTTGTCCCTATTGCGGGCATACTGTAAATCCGACATGCACCCAGTGCGGCCATATGCTCGAACGTGAATGGCGCGTGTGTCCCTATTGTCAGACACCTACGCCAGTAAAGTAAAATTAGTAATGAAGATTTAGCGAGAATACCATAAATTAATTCACATAAAAAGTATAAAAAAATTATAAAAATATTGGACATGTAATTTTAGTTATGATATAATGATCTCTGTGCTAAACAACTGATATGCGCCCGTAGCTCAGGGGATAGAGCGCCGGCCTCCGGAGCCGGAAGCGCAGGTTCGATTCCTGCCGGGCGCACCATAGAGAATTCAAGCCTTCTAGCGATTTCGCTAGAAGGCTTTTTTGTGAAAAAACTGCTTATGCACTGCTTATTTTGGGGAAAGTGATGAGAAGTAAAGAGAAAAATAGAAAATAGGGTACAGTCATACACTTGTTAAAAACAGTAATACAGTTTGCTTATATTAATGAACTAGACTCAAAGCAAGCTTTTTATATTACAGGTCTTGCTTTTGCACATGCAGAAAGCTGTATATAACTGGTCGAAAAAGCACTCTTTTAAAGGGGTAAGTGAGGATGTGGATGCAGCAGTAGGCGTATCAGATACGGGAAATTTCTCGAATGACCTTACTGAGTTATTGGTATCTATGGGGACACTCGCCAAAAACAGCGAAAGTGCGGTTTGTCTGTTTATTGATGAAATACAATATTTAAAAGATGATGAATTTGAGGCGTTAATTACTGCGCTGCATCGAGCAAATCAAAAGGGGCTACCTGTGACATTAATTGCAGCGGGCTTGCCCGAGGTGACTAAGATTACTGGCGACATAAAATCCTATGCGGAACAGTTATTTAGCTTTATTTCAATTGGATTTTTAGATAGAGCGGCGGCTAAAATGGCGTTAGTAGAACCAGCTAAGAAAATTGGTGTAACGTTTACTGAGGATGCTATTGTTGAAATCGTAAGGATTACCAAAGGCTATTCTTATTTTCTTCAGGCATAGGGGAAACAGGTTTGGGATTTTATGAAGGATAACAATATTGATTTAGTGGCTGTTAAGTCGGCTTATACGGCATTTGAGAGAAGTCTGGATGATAGTTTTTTCAAGGTGCGTTATAATCGGGCAACACCAGAAGAAAAAAGATCTATGCTAGCCATGGCAAAATGTGATAAATTACCGTGTACTATTGCACAGATATCTAAGGAAATGAATGTAACCGAAAGCAATATCTCACTAATTATGGAACAAATAATTTATAAAGGGCTTATCTATGATTCACAATATGAGGCTGTAGACTTTACTGTACCCCAATTTAATCGGTACATAAAGCGAGTTAATGATAATAGGCATATAAATTAAAATAAGTGCCCAATAGAGTATGCTTTATTGAGATAAAGTAAAAGTGTTTCATATAAGCCAATAAGTGATTTTTAAGTTATCTCATTATCATTATGAGCTTAATGAAACACTTTTTTGTTCGGCAGGAGATCAAACAGTATAGCTTTATCGGGTATTGATCCTTTCTCATTTAGAAACAGATTCTGGTCTCGTTTCAATTGAAGTAGTTGTTGTAAAGGTGCGCTGATGTGTTTGCTATGAAATTTATTTTCATTAATATAAATATATATTGAAAATAAATTTCATATAAATTATAATATATTTGTCAGAAATAAGCAAAGGGGGGATTCAAGTGAACGATGGAGCCATAGTAGAAAAGAAGAAAGCTATGGATGGGTGTTTGGTAAAAATAAGGCAAGGGCTATCAACTTTTAGTCCGACGGAGCAAAAAATCGGTGAATTTATTTTAAAAAATCCTTATGATGTTTTGGAACTTTCAATTAGTAAGTTAGCGGAAAAAAGCAGTGTTAGTGAAGCATCAGTTGTTCGCTTTTGTCGCAACATTGGATTAAAAGGCTATCAAGAACTCAAAATCATGATAGCGGGTGAACTTAATAACAGTGGAGAAGCATCAAAAACTATTCATAAAAATATAACGACTGAAGATAACACCGAAGCAATCATTGAAAAAATATTTAGCAGCAATATAAGCGCGTTGCAAGACACTATGCAAGTTATTAGTTCATTGGAGCTAGAAAAGTCAATTCAGTTGTTGGAGGAAGCTAAAAGGATAACTTTCTTTGGTATTGGGGCCTCATCTATTGTGGCTTTAGATGCTCAATATAAGTTTATGCGAATTAATATGCCTGCAAGTATGCATTTTGATGTAGAAATGCAGTTGGCCCTTGCATCGAATCTTTCTGCAGGAGATCTTGCAATTGGAATTACTAACTCTGGTCGTACAAAAGATATTGTCAAAATGCTGAAAATTGCTAAACAAAATGGAGCTAATACTATTTGTATTACCCAATTTGGAGATTCACCAGTGCAAAGATATTCCGATGTTAAATTGCATACCGCAGCGGTCGAAAGTACCTTTCGTAGTGGAGCAATGGCATCACTTGTTGCACAACTTTCAATTATCGATGCTCTTTTCGTGGGATTAGCGCTTAAACGGCATGATCAAGTTATTAGTTCTTTGGAAAAGACCCGTGAAGTAGTCAAAAATAGAAAATACTAATTAATCAAATAATTTTAAAATAAGTTTGCGAAAGTGTTGGGAGGTAAACCTTATGAATAATAGCCTTAAATTAATTGTAAGTTTTGTAGTGGCTTGTATGTTAAGTATCGGTACAATCTTTGCGGCTGCAAATCCTTTTGCTGATGTTTATTATGATGATTGGTCCTATAAAGCAGTTAAAATTCTAGCTCGAGAAGGTATTATTGATGATAGTCATGGGTGTTTTCTAAACGAACGAAAAAGTATTACCCGATATGAAATAGCGCAAATGGTAGCTCAAGCTATGTATCGGCAAGCGAAGGCTAGTGATGAACAGAAAGATGTTATCGCAAAACTAGTGGCCGAATATAGTGATGAATTACAAACATTAGGGGTGAATACAAAGAATAAAGCGATTGAGAATGAGTGGAAGATTACTGGTTGGGCGCAAACAGAAAATACTTACGGTAATACCTATGGTCCTACGACAGTTCATGAATATAATTATCAGATTCGATTAGGCTTCAAAAAGCAAATCAGTGATAAATTAGGAGTCTATTACCAGATAAAGAATAAGTGTTATCTGGATGCGACTAGTGCCACTGATGATACGACAATGAGAACACGACAAGCGTTTTTTACATATAAGCCTACGCCGGATACTACGATTAACGCCGGGAAAATTGTGTATTGGTTAGCTAATGGACTATTTATGGATGCAACTGGAAGAACCGTTGATATTAGTACGAAGTTAACAAATAATCTTACTTTCTTCGGGTTCGTTGGCCGCTACGAAGGTAATCTTGCTAGCACGATCAGTTATGGAAATATCGGTGGAAAAATCGGTGCGATTGATATAGGAACTCATTATCTTTCCGGTCGAGCAATTGCAAATAAAATGCTTTCGTCTAAAATTCCAGCGTTGACAGTGGGATATACACTTCCTAGTGGTTTGAATATATCGGGTGGATATGCAAAAAATATTGACGCTTCGGATAACAACAATATGTACAAAGCTCAGCTTTGGCAGATTATAGGGGAAAATGAATATATTCTTCAGTACTGGCGGCAAGAGGGTAATATGAATTTGCCGGTGGAAAACGGAGATCATCTTACCTGGTGGTCTAATCAGTACGGAACAACAAGTTTTGATGGCTTTGATGGTTATAGGGGCATTATTGTCCATCATTTCAACGCCAATTTGTATTCAGAAACATGGTATGGCGACTATAAAGATTTAGTCACTAATCTACGGGCTAAGAAGTATGGGTGGGATTTAACAATCGGTTTTTAGGTAAAATAATCTATTTCACTTAATGGATGTTTTTGCGAAATATTAATGTGTACTTAGTGATTTTGATGGAAGCCTATTATATTTCATCAGTCAAAGTAGCACCATTGTTTAGTTATTTGTTGCATAATACATAATCGCGAAACAAATATAAAATATTGAATTTATCGAGAAATTTTGGGAGTAGTTATACGTAAAAATTTGTGGAATAACAAGTATGATATTATGCTTTACTTTGAGAGGGCCGTGTAACAATATGAACGCTTCAAGGGCGCGCGTATTAAGCACGTGAGAAGTAGTGAATTATATATAAAAGTAATGAGGGTGGCTATTTTGACAGTAAAAATTGATCATTTGTCAACAGAACAAATTAATCCAAAAACAAAGAAAATAGACCAGTTAGATACACGAGAAATGTTGGAGTTGGTTAATAATGAGGATAAATTAGTGGCGTATGCAGTTGAAAAGGAAATACCCAATATTGCTCTTGTTGTTGACCGAGTTGCTTTTGCTCATAGACAGGGTGGGAGACTAGTATATATTGGTGCTGGGACAAGCGGCCGGTTGGGAGTACTTGACGCCTCCGAATGTCCTCCAACTTTCGGTGTTGATGAAAGTATGGTAATGGGACTTATTGCTGGCGGTGACCAATCTTTGCGAACGTCGAGTGAAGCATCAGAGGATGACGAAACAGAAGCAGTAAAACAGCTAAAAGAAATAAACTTTTCCGCGAGTGATGTTTTGGTTGGTATTGCTGCAAGTGGAAGAACTCCATATGTTATCGGCGGGCTTAAGTATGCTGATAAAATTGGTGCATTTACCGCGGCACTCAGTTGTTCAAGTAATTCTCTGATTGGCAGTATAGCCAAGGTGGCTATTACTCCGCTTGTAGGTCCAGAAGTTATAACAGGGTCTACCCGTTTGAAAGCAGGTACTGCAGAAAAAATGGTACTAAACATGATTTCAACCGGTGCGATGATCAAAAATGGAAAAGTTTTTGGGAATTTGATGGTTAATGTACAGGCAACTAATGTGAAACTTTGTGAACGAATAAAGAAAATTGTTGCGCAGGCTGCAGAAGTCTCTGTGGAAAGAGCCAGTGAGGTATTGAATCAAGTTAACTATGATACAAAATTGGCAATAGTGGTGCTTAAAAGAAATTGCACAGTGGCAGAAGCGGTGAGGCAGTTGCAAGAGGCGGACGGAATTATTAGTAGGGTAATATAGTTGAATTTTTGGGGGGAATTAATATGTCGAAGGAATCCGCGTTGGCTCAAGAGATTATTAGTGCAGTTAGCGGAAAAGAGAACGTTATAAGTGCAACGCACTGTATGACTCGACTACGATTAACGATAGCGCAATTGGATAAAGTCGATATGGTAGGTTTAAAAAATATTCCTGGAGTACTGGGAATATTAGAACAAGGCGAGCAGTTACAAATAATTTTGGGACCGGGTGTTGTTACTAAAGTAGCAATTGAGTTTAGTAATATAACTGGTTTGGGAATGGGAGAAATCGTCGATCTAAAGGCCGCTCGCGATGACAAAAATCGTACGCCATTTAAAATGTTTTTGCATAAATTATCAAGCATTTTTGTTCCGCTCATGCCAGCCATAGTTGGATCAGGCATAGTAGCCGGTTTAACAAATATTGTTGTTCAATATGGCGCTGACCCTCATGGATTATTTGTATCAATATTAAACGTAATTGGCTGGGGTATTTTTGGTTATTTAGGCATTTTTGTTGGTATAAACACGGCTAAGGAATTCGGAGGAACGCCTAGCATGGGAGGATTAGCCGGTGTTTTGCTCATTAATCCGGCTATTGCCACCATAAAAATTAACGGATTGGCGTTGGTGCCGGGGCGTGGCGGTATCATTGGCGTATTATTGGTGGCCTGGTTTATGAGTATGCTGGAAAAACGGTTGCGAAAGGTCGTGCCGAATGTTATCGATATTATTGTTACTCCGGCGTTGACTTTATTGATTACAGGTTTTGCGACCTATTATATTCTTCAGCCGGTAGGGGGATTTTTATCTGACGTCATTGTAGCCTTTTTCAAATATATGATTAATTTTGGCGGGGTCTTTGCTGGCTTTGCTTTATCGGCGACTTTTTTGCCTGTAGTAATGACTGGGTTACATCAAGGGTTAACACCTGTGCATATGGAGTTTTTGAATACCTTGAAAGAGAATCCACTTTTGCCAATATTGGCCATGGCTGGTGCTGGACAAGTTGGAGCATCTTTGGCAGTTTATCTCAAAACAAAGAATAAAAAGCTTAAGGAAGTTGTCAAGGGAGCTTTGCCGGTAGGCTTTCTGGGAATTGGCGAACCGCTTATTTTTGGTGTTACATTGCCATTAGGTCGTCCGTTTATTACAGCATGTATTGGTGCTGGTTTTGGCGGTGCTTTTCAATCAATTATGCATGTAAAGTCAATTGCGATGGGGGTTTCTGGGTTGACTTTAGCATTTGCGATTAAGCCGGGTGGAGTTGTGTCCTATTTAATTGGCATTTTCATCTCCTATGTTGCGGGATTTGTTATTACCTGGATTGTCGGCTTTGAGGATCCTAAAGAGGATTAACAATGAATAGGAGAAGATGAGTATGCCAATTGAAAGAGGAATATCGGTTTATGTAGGTTTAGGGAACGATTTAGAGTCGATTCGCGAATACATATATAAGGCACACCTGCAAGGGTATTCGCGATTATTTTCTTCGCTTCATATTCAAGAATCCGACAGGCAAAAATTGCAGCAAGAGTTTACGGAGATGGTTCGTTACGCAGGAAAGTTAGGTTTTCGCGTTACGGCTGATATTTCACCGAATTCCTTTGAAATGTTAGGAATAGAAATGGGTAATATCGATAGGCTGTGCCGAATGGGAATTGATACATTGCGGCTGGATTTCGGGTTTAACCCCTGTGAAATCGCGCAATTTATTAAAGGAAGCGCTCTAAATGTTGAGCTTAATGCCAGTACAGTTGATGGTGTGGCGCTTGATCTACTTTTGGATGCAGGAGTTGATCCGTTACGCTTGCGGGCTTGCCATAATTATTATCCTCGACCAGAAACAGGATTATCATATCGCCTGTTTGCCGAACGCTCTAAGGTATTTCGGAATCATGGGATACCTGTAAGTGCTTTTATTGCTTCGCATCATTGTCCGCGAGGGCCTCTTTATGATGGGGTTCCAACTTTGGAGGAACATCGCCACATTAGCCCTATTATTGCGGCTAAACATTTTTTTGCTAGTAAATTGGTTGATGTAGTATTATTTGGTGATCCATTAGTTGCTCCAGAAGAATTGGCGGGTGTAGCTGCCTTGGCGGATGATTGTATCGAGCTGGGAGTTACTAAGCAGTCGGGTATTAGTAGTCAGGAAAGCAAGATTCTTTTTGCTAAGCATACGAATCGCAATGATCCCGGAAGCCGAGTTATTCGTTCGCAAGAGGCACGAGGATTGTGTCTGGAAACAATTGTAAAAAAACTAACGATGCCGCGGAGATGCGGTGCGATTACAATTGATAACGTTGATTATCAGCGGTATATGGGTGAATTACAAGTGATATGTTACGAATTACCGCCTGATGATCGAACAAATGTTGTGGCTCAGATTGTAGCGGAAGAGCTGTTTTTGCTAGAGTACATTCAACCAGGAGATTCTTTTTGCTTTAAAGAGATGTAGTTACGAGAGTATGGTTCTCAGATACTATTAAAAAAGGAAAGCAAAGAATAGTGGTCATGGAAGATGAAGAACATTCCCATTTGGAATGAACTTCATCTTCTTGTAAAGAAATACCGTTATGCCGCAAAGAAGGGTGTCAGTAGCAAAGAAACCAGCTGAAGAGGATGAAAAATGGTAAAGGCAATCACTAATGGTAAGATTATTACCGAACAAGAAATACTTCAAGATTATGTTCTTGTGTTTGATAACAATGTAATAGACATTGTTTCTGAAACAGAGTTAAACCGGTATTCTATAAATGAGTGTATAGACGCAGCTGGCAGTTATATATCACCGGGATTTATTGATATACATATTCATGGTTGTTGTGGTTTTGATACGATGGATGACGACAGTAATGCTCTAGCGCAAATTAGCAAAGGTCTGTTAAAAACCGGGGTTACTTCATTTTTACCGACAAGTATGACTATGGATTTTGATAAAATTGAAAAAACGCTGAAAAGAATACGAGTGGCTATGAGCGAACATAGTGGAGCCGAGATCATGGGCTGCCATATGGAAGGGCCTTTTATTAGTGAAATCTATGCGGGAGCCCAAGATAAACGACATATTTTGTTGCCTGATTTCTCCATGTTGCAGAAATATCTCGATGTTATCAAAGTTATTACTTTGGCACCGGAATTAGTGACAGATGATACTTTTATTCAGTCCTGTGTTGCGAGCGGAATTGTAGTGTCCTGTGGGCATAGTAATGCTACATATGAGCAAGCATTAGCGGCTATTGCGGCCGGAGTGACCCATGTTACTCATATGTTTAATGCTTTAGCACCTTTACATCATCGTAGACCAGGTGTTATAGGGGCTGCTCTGGATACTCATGTGGATTGTGAACTTATTGCAGATAATTTTCATGTACATCCGGCTGTTCAAAGGCTATTGTTAAGGGTTAAGGGTTTAGATAAGATTATTCTCATTACTGATGCGATGCGGGCCAGTATGTTAGGGGACGGAAACTATGAGTTTGGTGGACAGAATGTGATTGTGAGTAATGGGCAGGCACGTCTAGCGGATGGAGTTATCGCTGGAAGTATATTATCACTAAATCAAGCGGTGAAGAATGTAATGGATACTATCGGGATTGATTTAGTTAAGGCAATCAGGTTAGTGTCAGTGAACCCAGCAAGAAAATTAGGTGTTTTCCATAAGAAAGGGAGTATTCGTATTGGGAAACAAGCAGATATTGCAGTTTTTGATGATGATTTAGAAGTTTCGGCAACTTTTGTTCGAGGAAATCTGTTATATAGGAGGCAATAGGATGCGGCTAGTAATTGCTAAAGACTATGAAGACATGAGTGCGAGAGTAGCGAGAATTGTTGCTGGACAAATTTTTTTAAAGCCTAATAGTGTATTAGGTTTGGCAACCGGTAGTACACCTCTTATGATGTATCAAAAGTTAATCAAGATTCACCAGCAGGAGGGCTTAGATTTTACTGAAGTGGTAACTTTTAATTTAGATGAATATATTGGAGTGCAACCAAGCAATGTGCAAAGTTATCATTATTACATGTACCACAACTTTTTTAACCATGTGAATATACAAAAGAAAAATATTTTTATTCCAAACGGGATGACAGATAATGTTGAAATAGAATGCCAAAACTACGATAAGCGTATTTTAGAGTATGGAGGAGCCGATTTGCAAATCTTGGGGATCGGTAACAACGGTCATATTGGTTTTAATGAGCCGGATGTAAAGTTTGAAGTTTCAACTCATAAAGTAAAACTGGATGATGAAACACTTCATGCAAATTCTCGGTTTTTTGACTGCTTAGAAGAGGTGCCTAGATTTGCAATAAGCATGGGAATTAAAAATATAATGCATGCTAAGAAAGTGATTTTGTTAGCAAATGGAGAGAATAAAGCGGATGTGATTTATCGGGCCTTTTTTCAAGGTATAACGCCGGAAGTGCCAGCATCAATTCTCCAAATGCATGAAGATGTTACCCTGATTATAGATGAAAAAGCGGCGCAAATGATAAAAGAACTTCCCACTGGTCAACAATAGACAGTTTGGGAAAGTAAATATTGCTAAGGGAGGTAAAAAAATGTTTGGTATATTTAAGAGCACAGTTGAAGTAGTTGCGCCTATGAATGGGCGGGTTGTAAATCTCACTTCGGTTTCTGATCCGGTTTTTGCGGGTAAGTCAGTTGGGGACGGGGTTGCTATTGATGAAATTGAGGGTGATGTAGCTGGTTCGCCGATTGACGGAGTAGTAAGCCTCATTTTTCATACTAATCATGCTTTTGCAGTAACAGCTAAAGATGGCGTTGAAATGCTTGTTCATATTGGAATCGAGACAGTTGGCCTTGGGGCGGGCGTTTTTGAACGCTTAGTTGAGGAAGGCAAGACTGTAAAAGCGGGTGAGCCAATTATTCATTTTGATCGTACTGCGCTTGAACGCTCCGGATGTTCATTAATTACCCCAGTTATTATTACATCAATGGATAAAATAGCGAAAATAGAGGGAAAGCACGGCATAGAGGTTGTTGCCGGAAAAGATACCATTTTTTCTTACAAATTGAAATAAGTATAAAGAATATAAAAGCGCATTGCTGATATTTAGTTAGTGAGTCTTATGGAGCAGTGGTTAAAATAAAGAGGATGTATTCATATGACAACAACGTATTTTCAAAAACTCGGAAAAGCTATAATGGTTCCAATGGCTGTGCTGCCGGCGGCTGTGGTGATGTTGCGTTTAGGTGCGCCGGATATGTTGGATTGGCCTTGGCTGTTTGTCGTTGGTAAGCTTATCTTATTAAATATTCCTATTGTATTTGCGGTGGGGATTGCAGTTAGTATTGCGAAGGGAAATAATGGAATGGCGGGACTGGCTGCAGTTATAGGGTACTTTGCATTAACAAGTGTAGTGGCCAGTTTTGATAGAAACATCCATTTAGGAATACTAGCCGGTTTTTTCTCTGGCATTGCTGCCGGGTACATGTATAATAAGTTTTATGATTTTCAGTTGCCTGACGTTTTGGGATTTTTGGGTGGAACTCGTTTTGTGCCGATTATAACGGTGGGTTCGATGTTAATTGCAGGAGTTATTCTTGGATATATTTGGCCAAGTTGCCAACAAGCTTTTGATGCTTTGAAGTCTGTTGCTTCTTTGTCCGATTCCGTCTATGCAATGATTTTTGGTATGATTAACCGAGCCTTGTTGCCGATTGGCCTTCACCATATCATTAACTTTTTGGTGTGGTTTCAATTGGGAACGTATACTACTGAGGGTCAAGTTGTGACTGGTGATCTTGTTCGCTTTTTTTCCCAAGATCCATCTTCCGGTATCTTTATGACAGGTTTTTTTCCGATTATGATGTTTGGGCTTCCGGCTGCTTGTTTGGCGATGATTACTGCGGCTAAACCGGCCAAACGTAAGCAGACGGCTAGCATTTTGTTAGGGAGCGCGCTCACTTCGTTTTTGACAGGAATTAGCGAACCAATTGAATTTGCAATTTTAGCGTTATCGCCGGTGTTGTTCGCTGTGCATGTTGTTTTTACCGGCCTATCAATGTTTGTAACGACAAGCCTTGGTATAAAATGTGGTTTCAGTTTTTCAGCAGGAGCCATTGATTGGATTTTAAGTTACGGTATTGCAGCTAAACCTGGACAACTATTAGCAGTTGGTATTGTTTTCGCTGTATTATATTATGTCGTTTTTCTGATTGTAATCAAATGTTTTAAACTGGGGCTAAAAGAAAGTGATGAAGTAATAGACCATAATGTGGGTGTAGCGGGTTTAAACCAGGATAATCTTGTTGCGAGTGCGGAGGCATTTTTAGGTGCGCTTGGCGGTAGAGAAAATATTGTAACTATTGATGCTTGTATAACGAGGCTAAGATTAACGGTAAAAGAAGTAACCATTGTCGATGAGAAGCAACTTAAATTGCTAGGGGCTATTAGTTTTGTAAAAGTTAACAATACGACCTGCCAAGTCGTTGTTGGTACAATTGCTGACCGTTTAGCTACTCATATTAGGAAAATAATGAATTCGTTATAGTTGATTCCCAATAAGGTAATATCTTACCGCTAACACTAGCGGCTTAGCTCAACGCAAGGTTATTATTTAACGCGAAGAAGATCTTTTTAGTATACTTCTTATAAAATAATAGAATACCTATTGTGGTAATAATTTTGGGATACAAAATTGAAAACAAAATAAGGTGGGGCGTGTGGTGGGGATTATTTTAGAAGTGGTGGACGGAGCGATGGCAAGGAAGCAGAAAGGGGATGCTGGCGGGAAAGAAGACCCTAGTCAACATTATTACGTCTATCAAAATTTGGTCGAGCACCAGGGAGAAATCAAGCGGCTGCTGCCGCCAGAACTGCATGAGGCATTCAATAGGATGGGGAAGAAGTATAGTGAGCTCTACTCCGCAGAGGAGGAGATGTATTATCGGCAGGGGTTTATCGATGCGATTCGATTGATTATTGATTGTCTCCCACAGCAGGAAGGTGGCGAGAGAGGAGCTTCAAAGGGGTAAACAGCGGGTTGGTGAACTACGTATGTAGGTGAGTTATAATTTACTAATTGTAAATTTCTGTTAATGTTTTTACTCGTTTATAGTTTATGGTAACTTTAGCGCAATAACAATAATTTACAATTATATATTATATTCTTGATGAGACTTACAGATATACTGTAAAGCCTTTATAAAGGATCATAACAATCAGTCTAGGTTTTCAGGACAGTCAACTTAATATTTAAATCCATGAGCCAATCGGTTTAAGTGCCGGTTGGCTCTATTTTTATCAAATCAAAAAGAAAAGAGGCTTAAAAACATGAAACAAGGTAGATCCATAATTCAATTAGCCCAGGAACTGGAACGCCAGCGTCAGGCAAGAAAAGACTATATTGCCGATACCCGCAGTCTTTATGTGGAAACAGACAAAGGCAATCGTAGACTGACAATCAATATGGATAATACGGCAGAAACCTTTATCCTCAATGAGTTAGCCCATAAGCAGCTAGCTGACCGGCTGCAGATACCCCAGAAATATTACAATCGGATGCGGTTTGAGTACCCAAGTTTACTGGATGACAACATTAACTCCTGGCTGGAGAAAATACCGGAACGAAGGATGATACGTACGTTAGACGGTAATGTTCGTGCAGTTCTAAGCGATCGGTATCGCAGGTTGGATAATCTGGAGCTTGCGGATGCTGTATTCCCGCTTATTCAGGAGATGAAAGGGGCCGAAATCGTATCCAGTGAAGTAACCGAGACCCATATGTATATTAAAGTGATCAACAAAAGGTTGAAGGCCGAGGTAACGGTCGGCGATGTCGTACAAGCCGGGATTGTCATATCCAACTCCGAAGTAGGTCTAGGCAGTTTGAAAGTAGAGCCGCTTATCTTTCGGCTTGTATGTAAAAACGGTTTAATTGTCAAAGACTATGCTCAAAAGCGCTACCACGTAGGAAAGCAAATCGATAACGACGACAGTGCCTATGAAATCTTTTCCGATGAAACCTTGGCCCAGGATGATCGTGCTTTCTTTATGAAGGTACAGGACACGGTGAGGGTAGCCATTGACGAAGCGAAATGACAAGCTCCAGGCCACCATGCAGGAATCTACCGGGCCTGATCCGGTCAAAACCGTAGAGGTATTAGCCGATAAATACATCTTAAACCAAAGCGAAAGAGGCAGCATACTTAGGCATTTTATTATAGGCCGGGACAATAGCCGTTATGGCCTGATTAATGCCGTAACCAGAGCGTCGTAAGATGTAGACGACTATACCCGGGCTACGGAACTGGAGTGGTTAGGTGGAGAACTGCTATCGCTGCCCATGGATAAACATCTTTTACTACCTGTGCCCACCGAAAGAAACATCACTAATATTATTCCTCTAGAAATGGCGAGATAGGAAAGGGGAGAGTTATATTGTTAGTAAGTACCTGTTTAGCCTTTTCCGATGTAAGCGCTGAACTTTGGCAGTATAAAGATACCTTTATGCTGGCCTTGAGTGCCCAGGAAGAAGAACATGTTCATTTGATTCTAAGCTATGCCCAAGTCAAAGCGTTGGCAAAAGCTTTTCGATTGCTGCATGAAAAAGCTCTCCTTCAGCCTCTGCTCGAAACAAAACACGGAAACATCTTTGGGGATATGACGGTAAAAGTCGTATTACCACAAGAACAAGAATCCAATACAAAGAAGGAGGAAGAGAGTATATGCCCGCCACCCAATTTATCTGCCCGGACGGAAGCCGAACCCTTATCCGAGACTGCTTAGCGGCATGTCCGAAAAAGCAAAGATGTATGTTCCTGCCGACATTACGGGCGGTAGCCGCATCGTTAGACCGGGGGATTACGGAACCTACTGTAACCGAACTAATAGCGGGAACCCGGGAAACGTACTTGAAAAAAACTACGGATTATGCGGTGAATCCGCAGGACATATTGTATGCTTTGCATGGCTCTGCCGTACATACCCTCAATGAAAATCACACCCAAGGCATTATGCTGACGGAAATCAGGCTGAAAGACGACATTACTTCCGGTAAATTTGATTTATACGGCGAGATTCTAGACCAGGATACCGGAGTGCTTGGCGATATCAAAGTCACCAGCAGCTATAAAATTATGAAAGCTCTTGGCAAATATAAGGTTGACGTACCTACCGGCGAAGTCTATAAATCGGGAGCAAAAAAGGGGCAGATAAAATATAAAAAGGAATGGCGTGAAGATGGTGTAAGAGGCATCCTGGTGTGGGCCATTCAACTAAATTACTACCGTCTTCTCCTGGAAAAGCAAGAGTTAAAAGTCAATAAAATGGTCATTCAAGCGTTATGTCGGGACAACAGTTTACGTATGGCTAGTGAACGAGGGATTGATCAAGCCATATATTTACTTCCTGTGAATCGCATCAATGATAACTGGATTGTCCGGTATATGCGGCATAAAGCAGCTGTTTTAGCCCAAGCTTTAGATACCCATACCTTGCCGCCGGTTTGTAAGGCAAAAGAACGGTGGAATAACCGGAAATGTCTGGACTACTGCCAAGTGGCGGAGCATTGCCCGTATGGCTGCCAAGTACAAAACAGTAGGGTAAAGCCCTTAAAGGTGGTTAGCTGAGTGGCAATTTTAATAGTGTCCGGCAAGTCCTGGGAATTTAGCTTATATGCCAGCTGCCATATAAACAAGAGGAAGCCGTTTAGGGTTAATATTACTGGACTTACAGGACAACAGAATAAAAAACAGGATAATAGGAAATGAGCTTGCTGATCTTCCGTTCGCGGCAGATAGGCAAGCTCTTATTTATTGGGGGAGGAAGGAGTCATGAAAAACATTGCCGGTAAATTAGTCAAAGTCATGGAAGAATGCAGCGGAATCCGGAAAAACGGACAAAATGCCTATCATCATTACCAGTACGTTGTTTCCTCCGATGTATTGGAAAAAGTCAATGCTTCTCTGGTCAAGCAAAAGATTGCCTCTGTCGTATTGCCCGAAATCCTTGACAGTACCGATGTCACTACCAATAAAGGAACAACCGAACATCTGGTGACGGTGCGGGTCAATATAACCTTACTGGATGGCGACAGCGGGGAAAGTGTTGTCTTAGTCGGGATTGGCAGCGGGCAGGATGCTGGAGATAAAGCGGTTATGAAAGCCCAATCAGCCGCGATTAAATATGCCTACATGCTAAGCTTAGCCATCAGTACTACCGATGACCCGGAAGCGGATAGCCGAACCGATGAAAGCGTTGATCCGGTGGATACCAAACCTTCTGCCCTCCATGAAGATCCGGTTTGTACGGAATGCGGAGTTAGGATAACCGTCGGAATTTTGACCGTTTCGATGAATAAATTCGGCAGGCCGCTATGTATGAAGTGTCAGAAAAAATCACAAGGGGTAGCGTGAGTTATGCTGGTAGAAATATAGCCGCGATGGCCCAGCGTATATATGTATGCGGATATTGGCATTATCCAGGCAGACCAGACATGGAAAATCCATGTAATAATAAATATAGCGAAACCTTGTGGTTGGAGGGGATGGAGATATATACGTTTCAATTCAAACAAATCGGGAGCAAAGTGGCCTATTATCGGCGACTGAGAAATATGACACAGGACGCATTGGCTGAGAAAAGCAACATTAGCACAAGCTCTTTGGGCAAAATTGAGCGCGGCAAATATAACAACAACGTTTCCATGTCCATGCTGCTCGCTATAGCGGAGGGATTACATGTAGATGTGGCTATGCTGCTGCAGTTTGACGCAAGAGAAAAGGACATGGAATGGGAAGAATTAGCCTCCAAGCAGAAAAAGGACAAGAACTCCAATAAAATAGATAAAAAGGGGTAGCCCGGATATCGTTCCTACTAGCTGCTTATCCCGTGATGTGTAAGCTCGTAGTATTTTTGAAGTAACCAACTGGGCGGAAAGGGGACTCTGTCAGACCGCGCAGGATAGGAAGTAGTAGTTTATATATAGCTATTCCAAAATAGAGATAGACAGGGAGAGAAAAATAATGAAAAAAACAATATCACTCGCTATGGCGGCAGCTACCATGCTGGCGGCCAGTATTGGCTTTGCCGCACCGCTAAATGACTACTCGGCAGGAAAAACCGCTGTGGACATCACTTTTCGGGAAGATGACGTAGCCTATAAAGGACCGGGGTATGATGTTTCGTTCGACAAAAAGAATAATGTTGAATGGGGTATTACCACGGGATTAGGAAATAACTTTGCGATTCAATACATTGGATATGATACGAAAACCAAAAACACCTATGTAGCCGATTTCGGCACTTCTGGTAAAGGGGAACTGAAAACCAGTGAATATAACCTGCTATACAAAATAGACGAACATGTCGCTGCGTATGCGGGTATAGTGCAATCCAAATGGACGATTAGCGGCGATGGCTTTGACAGTTCCTCTACGGACAACAAAAGTAAAGTTCAACTTGGTGTAATTGGTTCAACCAAAATTGCGGACAAAACAACGGCCTATGCGTCATTTGCCGTAGCATCCGATGTAACCAACTGGAAACTCGGCGTATCCCAGGAAATAGCGCCGAATATCGATATTAATTTGGATTACCGGTATCTGAAGGTTAAGAACTTAACGGGAAATGATTTTAGCGACAAAGTCGATGTAACTGCAAAAGGATTGGGGTTAGGAGTTACTTATAAATTCTAATATCTGTGTAATTTCCAAATTTAAAGAAGACTGCCAGCAGAATGGCAGTCTTCTTCTCTATACATAAGGATATCTGAATCTATTTATTATTGTGGGGAGGACAAGTGTATGAATAAGAATTGCAATACATGCAGCGCCAAAATCGAGGAAGGAATTAGGTTCTGTCCGCATTGCGGCGCAAATCAGGGAAAACTGGAGTTGGCTGCTAGTGGAACAAATCTTGCGGAATTTGTTCCTACTATTGAAGTGTCGAGGGAACTTGCTTTTATAGGGTGGCTGTTTAGCTATAGGGTAATGGTTGATGGAGTGGAAGTGGGGAAGTTAAGAAACGGAGCAAAGAAACGGTTTCCAATAGCTCCCGGTCTGCATGAAATGTATATAAAAGAGGATCGGGGCTTGTTTTGCAGTCCGAAAGTATCTTTTATATTGAGGGACTTTGCCAAATTTAGCTGTAGGCCCCAAATTGGTTTTTTCGGAGCTTTGTTTGGGAAGATAGGATTTTATTTGTTGTTTAAAAGGCGTAAGTTTATTGTATTAAAGGATGAGTAAGATTAATTTAGAAAACAGGCCAATTTTTGTATGATAATAACGAGAGGGAATCTATAAAATGTTTTTACATGCG
>Ga0316604_10000238_pt1 | contig 79675 bp, 66 predicted proteins | sample OWC_soil_day20_C_FD_207650 | JGI IMG/M metagenome (GOLD analysis project Ga0316604, IMG submission 207650) | Wetland soil microbial communities from Old Woman Creek delta, Ohio, United States - OWC_soil_day20_CT | ecosystem: Environmental > Terrestrial > Soil > Wetlands | place: USA: Ohio... | reverse complement strand
ACCAGGCGCAGCGTAATGGCAGTAATTAACCCCAAGGTTCCTTCCGAGCCGGTGATCAGCATCGTCCAGTCCGGTCCGCACATCTCTCCGTCCACCGCATTGCCGGTTTCGATCACGCTGCCATCCGGCAATACAACTTCCAATCCCAGTACGAAATTGCGGGTGATCCCGTATTTAACTCCTTTAGGCCCGCCGGCACATTCGGCCACGTTTCCGCCCAAGGTGGATTCTTTCCAGCTCGACGGATCCGGCGGATACAACAGTCCCAATTTCGCGGCTTGCGATGCCAATTCGAAGGTAATGACCCCCGGCTCGACAATGGCAATTTTGTTCGCTGCATCGATTTTGCGGATCCGGTCCATCCGTGCCATATCCACAACGATTCCACCCTTCAGTGGGATCGCTCCGCCCGACAGGCAGGTTCCGGCTCCTCGTCCGGTCAGAGGGATATTGTTTTTTGCAGCCACTTTGACAATGCCTACGACTTCGTCGCGGCTGGCCGGCTGTACGACGGCGTCCGGCCAATGATCGAACATCGTCGCATCGCTGGCATAAATAATCATGTCTTCTTTTTCGCTCATGACATAGTCCTTGCCGACTATGTTCCGGAGTTCATTGAGGATGCTTGCATTCATCATTTTCCCTCCTTCCGGCCAGCTTCATAGGCCTTATCGATAATTTCAGCCGTATGCAGAAATTTTACAGAACTGTTTCTCTGGTTCAGGCCGTCAGTGATATGCATCCGGCAGGCCGAGCAGCCGGCTACGGCATAGTCCATGCCGGTGGCTTCAATATTGTCTACTTTCACGTCATTAATCTTCCGTGACAATTCATAATACACGGCACTGAAGGTTCCGCCGCAGCCACAGCAACGGTCGGCATCTTTCATTTCAACGAATTCCAGTCCGGGAATCGCCTTGAAGATTTGCCGCGGCTGCGCCGCTACGTTCATGCCCCGCACAAGGTGGCAGGCGTCATGATAAGTGATTTTCAGCGGCAGGGTTCCGAATTTGGTCAAATCGCAGTATTTCACAACGAAGTCAGAGATATCGATGACCTTCCCGGACAATTTTTCCCATTCCGCAGCAAGCGGCGATTCTTTGAGCAGGCTCTTGTATTCTTCTTTGAGTGCCGTGCCGCAGGTGGAACAGGCAGTGATCACATGATCGTACTCTTGTGCATTGATGGCTTTGATGTTTTGTTCCGCCAGGATCCGTCCGGTTTCCGCATCCCCGGAGGTGAAGGCCGGTGTGCCGCAGCAGCATTGTTCCTGGGGAATAAGGACATCATAACCATTTCGGGTCAAGATGTTCACAACAGCTTGTCCGGCTTCCGGGTACATGTAGTTGAGCGTACAGCCGGTGAAGAAAACGACTTTCCCTTTGCTTTTTGGCGTTTGCGCTTTGTTCAGGTATGGAAGCTTCACCCGAAGCGGATTGCTGGTCATATTCGGTACAACCCGACGCAGGTTGAGTCCAGCGGCCGGCAACGGAATACGGGCAACTTTGCCTTGTCCATTCGGCAGAGTTTTGAAGATGAGCCCCTGGAAGACTCCACCCATTCTCAGTCCCAAATCGAACAGTTTCCGGTAGCGCTGGGCAGTAAAAGCTATTTTTTTGAACGGATTGAGCCCATTGCGTTTAACGAGTTTGGTGCGAGCTTCCATGATCAGTTCGTCCGTAGCAACGCTCGATCCACAGTTGGTTTTGCAGGCTTTGCACAGCAGGCATTTCTCAAACCGCGCTTGTACCTCAGGCGTCAATTCGACTTCGCCTGCCAATACGGCTTCGATCATGCGCACTTTGCTGCGTGCCGTGGTATTTTCCCGATGTTCCGCTATGGTTACAGGACAAATCGACCGGCAACCGCCACAGCGTGCGCATTTTACGATTTCTTTTTCTAAGTGTCTAATCTCTTCTTGGTTGTTCATTTCCCGACCTCCCCCTGGTTAAAGATCTGCTGGGGATCTATGTGTTGTCTGAAGGCGTTTTCCAGCGCTGCCAGCGGACTATTGGCCGCACCTTCGTACAACCGGGCATATTTTCCGCTGCCAGTTCCGCCCAGTGCATACGCTTCCGCCTGCAAAGCCGTTATTACGGCTTTGCTTTGCTGGGGATCTTGTTGCAGATAGAGATGGATTTTTCCGTCCGCCAGTTGGCCGAATAAGCCTCCTTGGATCCCTTTTTCTCCCAGCAGCTTGCTGAGTTTGGCCGCAAAGGACTCGACTGCCGTGTAAGGTATTTTCAGTTCATCCAACAGCCAGAAGCCTTCCGTGGTTTCTTCCAATCCGGATAGGTTCGGGATGGTTGCCGCTTCGGCCGCTATCTCGCTGTTGACGCCGGCTAAATGCGCGTCGACTTCTTTTGCCTGATCCCGGACTTCCGCTTCGTTTCCGTCCAGTTCGAAGAGAACTCGCTGCCCTTTCTGCGCTTGCCCGAACAGTTTGCTGCCTGTCGTTTCATCTGCCCAGAACAGCCATGCGGGCGGCACAGGGCGGCTTTGCAGATAGTCGATCAGTGCGATGGCTTCCGTCAGCGTTTTGAAGGTGACATCGTACCGTTTCCGGTAAGCTGGCTGGGGCATGAGTTTGATGATATACCGGACTCCTACGGCCAAATCGGCGTAGGCGCCGGTCAAAAATCGGGTAAAATCATAGCCCGTTACGTTTTTGATGCATTTTCCGCCGACCGGGGTGATTTCGCCGGTTGGCAGGACATAGCTGCCACCGAGCAGGAAGTGTTTCCCTGCGCCGTATTTCCATACCGACGGGTTCGGGCAGCCTTGATAGGCCCACTCGCCCACACTTAGGTTTTCATACGCCGGCGTATCCGCAGGGATGAACCGCAACCCTTTTGCACTTGCGACGGCATTCAGTTCTTTGAGCAGCGTCCCGGGCGGCACAATGACCATCAGGTTGTCGATGTCGAAAACTTCGATCTCTTTCCACTCGCTAAAATCCAGGGCAATTCCCCCTGCTTTTGCCTTGCGGTACAAGGATACCGGCGTTTTCTTTGCCTGGGCCTCCCGAAATACTTCCTGGAGCTCAATACTATCGGTCACCGTCCTAATTTTAATGTCATTTGCCACAACATAACCTTCTTCCAAAATTTATAATTTTTCAATTATGGTAGCGATTGTTCCTTAGATAGTCGCTATTCGGCGTATGCATCACTCCGAATATGACCGCTTTTCTCTTCTCATCATCTCATTGTCAATATAATTTTTACTATTTTTTCATCGTCTCTAACAAGAAGTGCAGTTGAATCTATTTCTCCCCATATTTAGTCAAATGGTGCAAGTCTTATAGACTGCACCATTTGACCTCTTCCTTGAACGGAAGTGTCGCTATTCATCTTAATCTAGCCTTGCACAAATCAATCAATGTTTTAAATCAATTTGGCAACATCTTTAGTTGAAAATCAACGATTTGCATTCTAACTCACCTTTGATGATTTTGAACTTATTTTCGAACGTGTCGGAAGCGTATAAGTAACTATAGATGCTGTTACGAAAAAAAACGCAAGGACGTAAATTCCCATATCCATACTTCCCCAAGTAGTAACAATCCAACCAACTGCGAAAGGCCCTACAAAACCACCCATATTACCCAGCGCATTAATAATACCACGAGCCCCGCCGGCTACTTCGGGCGGAAACAACATAGGGGGAAGTGTCCAAAATGGGCCATTATACGCTTGCCAGAAGAAACCAAGCGCACAAAGGAAGGCATAAGATATCCATAGTTGCTCTTTGAACACTACCGAGAACACGAGACAAACAGCCATGCCTATTGCCGGAAAAGCTACATATGGCTTGCGGTTCCCGCTGCGGTCCGACCAAGCTGCAAATACGTACATCCCAGGAATCGCGATGAGGTAAGGCAATGCCGATAGATAGCCCACCTGAGCTATTCCTGCTTTTGTCAAAGTTTTAAGTATGGTTGGCAGCCACATGATAAAACCATAAATACCCACTTGATAACCAAAATAGATATAACTTAGTTTCCATAAGTTGATATCACCTAAAATTTCCTTATAAGAGACAGGGCCGCGCTCCCCTTTAAACGCATCGCGTTCTTCCTTCATTCGTTTAATCAAATAATCACGCTCAGCGGCAGATATCCACTTTGCATTCTCCGGTCGATCCGCAATCATTGGCCACCATACAAAAATCAATGCAATGGATAATGCACCCTCAACAAAGAAAACGTAGTTCCATCCCCACTGGCTAATAATCCAACCCGATAACGGACCAGTAATAACACAGGCAATGGCTAAATTCATAATGAAAAAGGCATTCGCTCTGGCTCGTTCCTCCGGCGGGAACCAATGGGCGAGCATGACAAGCATTGCTGGCCAAACTCCACCCTCGGACACTCCAAGGAGAAAGCGCAAGACCATTAGTTGCCATGTTTCAGTTACAAAGCCAGTCGCAACCGACAAGCCACCCCATATTGCAATAGTAATAGCGATAAACTTCTTGGCACTCCCACGCTCAGCTAAATGGCCGGCAGGGATCTGTAAGAGCAGGTATCCAAAGAAGAAGACTCCTGACGCCAGTCCAGCCATCGAAGCGGTCATGCCAATTGACTCAGCCATTCCACCGGCTACAGCGATGCCAAGATTTGTCCGATCCATAAAAGAAAAAATATACACAAGAATAGCTGGAGGTATTATTCTTAGCCAACGCTGTTGCGGGATTTTTTCAGACACTTGTTGAATACTCATTTTTTATCCCCCTCAAACTTTCTTTCTCCGGTGTTGTTTTTCAAGTTAATTCCAGACATTTTTTTACTTTCGTTGCACCTTAATACTAATTTCGGTTTCGTATGTTCCCATTATATTTTCATGCACTTTTTGGGGAACAAGATAGTTTACTCATTATCCTTGACACTAATCACCACCAGTCACACAAAATGTCCGTCCATATTATCGGATTCGACTGAAGCGATATACACTATCTCTACCTGCAGCATCCTCAAATGTTAGGAAGTTATTTTTTCTCAATCCCAACAATCGCTTTAGCCAGTTGTTTTTTATTTTCCAGATTTCCTTGACGGGCGATCATGACACGCTGGGCCTGCGGCGAACCGGCTCCATGCATTGACTCCGTGCGATAACCTACCGCAGCGGTTCCCAGAGTAAGGTTCTCAATTAACCGTAGGATCCTCAATCGATCTATCGTCGGCACGTCGCAGACGCCCTTGAAATATTTTTCTACCACTTTTCCGATTTCTGAATGTTTCAAATCATGCTCTGAAGGCATGGTCACCATGAGACCACCGGCGATATCTTCCGCTAGGCGGGCTATCTCATAAGGGAAACGGGTTACGTTTTGCTTGCAAACATTTGCCAACAGCAAATCAATGAGATAAGTACCTGAAGCGGTTTTATGTCCTTCGGCCGAACAAGCGATTCCGCAGGAATAGAGTGTCTCATTGAGATGGATCATTTCGATAAGCTTGTCTTTAACGTGAGATGCCTTGGCAACGCCACTGTAGTCAGCCGCCAATGCCGTTGCGCCAATGAGCACATCACCGACTCCGACTTTACAGCCGCCGTAGCTTTGCCGGTGGTAGCCAGCAAACCGTTCCACTAACATACCGGCAAATTCCGTCTCTCCGCACATAAAAACATTTTCCCATGGAATAAATACATTATCGAAGACAATGAGGGCTTCATGACCGCCAAATTGTTTGTTGCCTACATCCAAGTCGTTGTTTTCCAGTTTTCGAGTATCACAGGACTGGCGGCCATAGATATAGAAGACACCTTCAGCATCCGCCGGCAAAGCGAAAGAAAGAGCGTAGTCGGAATCATCCGGCCCCATAGCGATGGTCGGCATAACTAAAATCATGTGGGAATTTAGAGCGCCGGTTTGATGAGCCTTGGCCCCCCGTACTACAATTCCTTCCGGCCGTTTTTCCACTACATGAACAAACATGTCAGGATCAATCTGTTTGCTTGGCGCTAAACTGCGGTCCCCCTTTGGATCTGTCATCGCGCCATCAACGGTCCAGTCTAGTTCCTGCATCTTCAATAGAAACTTACTAAAACGCTCATGGTAATTAGTCCCAAGCTTTTTATCCATTTCAAAAGTAGTGCTATCCACGGCATTAATAGCGTCCATACCTACACAGCGCTGGAAGCAGGCTGCCGTTTTCTGTCCTAAAAGTCGTTGCATTTTGATCTTTTTCACCAAGTCTTCACTGCTCTGGTGCAGATGGCAAAACCGATTTACTTTTTTGCCTGTCATATGAGACTTAGCGGTCATCAGATCTTCATATTGCGAATCCTCTGCCAGTTCATAGGTCATTTTGACCGAGTTCATGGATGGGCGAATGATCGGGTGATCCACTGGATTTTCTACTAATTCCCCTTGTACATAGACTTTAAATTTCAACTTACGCAAACTTTCTTCGTATTGTTCACCTGTCATCATAGTTAATAGTCCTCCCTGTTAATTATTGAACTAAAGGCCGTGCATGGTCTTTACCAAAGCAGTTTCTTACTAAAACTGCCTTGGTAATCCAATTTATTCCCCCTATTATTTAGCTAATTTCTTATATACATCCAATCTCTCACGAGCATCACGCTCAGCCTTAACAAAGAACTCTTCAGCAGTTTCAGGGAATTGTCGCGCCAAAGAAGAATATCGCACTTCACTTTTGATAAATTCCTGGAAACTCGCAGTCGGTTCCTTGGAGTCCAGTTCGAAGGGGTTTTTCCCCATTTCCTTTCGTTGTGGATTATAGCGATACAAGGCCCAGTAACCTGCCTCTACCGCCCGTTTTGCCTGGGTCTGACTTTGCCGCATCCCACCCTTAATGCCGTGATTAACACAAGGGGCATAAGCAATGATCAACGACGGCCCCGGATAGGCTTCGGCTTCAGCAATGGCCTTAATCGTCTGATTGCGGTCAGCCCCCATAGCAATTTGCGCAACATACACATAGCCATAGGACATGGCCATAACACCAAGATCTTTTTTACGTGTCTTTTTGCCACTGCTGGCAAACTTGGCAATTGCCGCAGTAGGAGTGGATTTAGATGACTGTCCGCCAGTGTTAGAATATACTTCCGTATCAAAAACCAACACATTTACATCTTCACCAGACGCTAATACATGGTCAAGACCACCATAGCCGATATCGTAAGCCCAACCATCCCCTCCGAAGATCCACTGGGAGCGTTTGATAAAGAAATCGCGCAGATCATAAATGCCGTTCAACAAAGCATCGCTGCCTTGAGCGGCTTCCAGGGCCGCGGTCAACCGATCAGCCCGCTGCCGAGTACCTTCCGCTTTTTCCTTCTTTGCCAGCCATTCCTCGATGGCGTTTCGAAGTTCTGAAGCGATTTCTTTGGTCAATGCTTCCTCCATCTTAATCGCCAGAGTATCGCGCAACTGTGTCACACCCATATGCATGCCGTAGCCATATTCAGCATTATCTTCAAAAAGCGAAAATCCCCAAGCTGGTCCCTGACCACTGACATTTGTGGTGTAGGAAATGGCAGGCGCGCTGGCACCCCATACAGTGGAGCAGCCTGCAGCATTAGAAATCATCATTCTGTCACCGAATAGTTGAGTAATCAACTTGGCATAAGGGGTCTCGCCGCATCCTGCACAAGCACCGGAGAACTCTTGCAATGGTTGCGCGAATTGACTGCCTTTTACAGTGAATTTCTGTTTATCTTCAAGCGATTTGATTGAAATGGTGCTGGCAAAAGCCCACCAGTCGTCGTTATTGCGGCTAGACAATGGTTTCATTTCCAATGCCTTGCCTTTGACCGGACAGATTTCAACACAGTTGCCACAGCCAGTGCAATCCAAAGAAGAAATCGCCAAATGGAATTGTTTCTGCGGATAACCGGTTGCTGCTTTTACGATCAAATCAGCGGGAGCATTAGCCATCTCACTCTCATCGATCAGTAATGGCCGAATAACGGCATGAGGACAGACAAAGGCGCACTGGTTACATTGAATGCATTTATCTGCCTGCCATTCTGGTATCTCGATGGCAATACCACGTTTTTCATATGCTGACACACCAAGCGGAAAGGCTCCGTCTTCACGCCCATTGAAGGTGCTTACCGGCAGTTTGTCTCCTTCCTGGCGGTTCATGGGAATTACTACATTCTTGATGAATTCCGGAAGTTCAACTGTGGTGCTGGCAGGCTCATCCGCAACCTCCTTCCATGCCGTCGGAACATTGATCTTAACTAGACCCTGAATTCCTTGCTCTATAGCAGAAAAGTTCATATCGATGACAGTTTGTCCCTGTCTACCATAAGAATCGACCACCGCATCCTGTAAATAACGTACAGCCTCTTCCAACGGAATAATACTTGCCACCTTGAAGAAGGCTGCTTGCATCACCATATTAATCCGACCGCCCAGACCTAGTTTACGGGCAATACCTACAGCATTTATGGTGTAAAATTCGATATCGTTAGCCGCAATATACCGTTTCATTTGCGAAGGAAGATTTATCTCTAGTTCTTCTGGTGTCCATTGGCAGTTCAAAAGGAATTTCCCGCCCCGCTTTAAGCCAGCCAGTAAGTCATATTGTCTGACATAAGCCTGATTATGACAGGCAATAAAATCAGCTTGAGTGATAAGGTACGAAGACTGTATTGGCCGCTTGCCGAAACGCAGATGAGAAACAGTAAGTCCGCCGGATTTTTTAGAATCATAGGCAAAATAAGCCTGGGAGTACATTTCAGTATGGTCACCAATGATTTTGATAGCGCTCTTATTGGCACTTACCGTTCCATCAGCCCCCAATCCCCAAAACTTGCAGTTAGTCGTCCCTGCAGGGATCGTATCAAGTTCTTGCACATATTCCGGCAGGGAGGTAAAGGTTATATCATCCACAATACCTACCGTAAACCCATGACGGGGATTGTCCTGTTTAAGGTGTTCATAAACCGCGGCAACGTGAGCCGGAGTGAAATCTTTGGAGCCAAGGCCATAACGCCCGCCAACAATGATTGGAGCTTCCGGTTGACCATAGAACGCATTGCGGATATCAAGATACAGCGGTTCTCCTGATGCTCCTGATTCTTTGGTCCTGTCCAGAACAGCAATCTTTTTAGCGCTTGCAGGTATGGCTTTCAAAAAACGGTCCATAGCGAAGGGGCGATATAAATGAACCTCTACTAAGCCAATCTTTTCTCCCTTTGCATTTAAATAATCGATCGTTTCCCGGATAACGTCGCAAGCCGATCCCATGGCAATAATGACCCGTTCGGCATCCTCCGCTCCATAATAGTTGAATAGCTGATAGTTTCGTCCAGTGAGCTTATTGATTTCAACCATATAATTCTCGACAATATCAGGAACCAATTGATAAAACTTATTCACCGCTTCCCGCGTCTGAAAATAAATGTCCGGGTTTTGAGTTGTCCCGCGAACGACTGGATGATTAGGACTCAACGCCCGGTCGCGGAATTCCTTGACTGCAACGGGATCGAGCAGTCCCGCCAATTCTTCATATTCCAACACTTCAATTTTCTGGATTTCATGGCTGGTCCTGAACCCATCGAAAAAATGCAGAAAGGGTATCCGACTCTTGATAGCCGATAGATGTGACACTGCCGCCAAGTCCATCGCTGCCTGAACATTGCCTGAAGCCAAAAGAGCAAATCCGGTTTGCCGGGTAGCCATAACATCTTGATGATCGCCAAAAATACTGAGAGCATTCGCCGCCAGTGCCCGAGCGCTGACATGAAAAACCGCAGGTAACAGCTCTCCGGCAATTTTGTACATATTGGGAATCATTAATAGGAGTCCTTGTGATGCCGTATAAGTTGTCGATAAAGCGCCTGCCTGCAGCGAGCCGTGCAATGTTCCAGCCGCACCGCCTTCTGATTGCATTTCGATTACACGGACCGGCTTGCCAAATAGATTTTTACGCCCTAATGCCGACCACTCATCTACATGTTCCGCCATATCCGACGACGGAGTGATAGGATAAATTGCTGCTACATCGGTAAAAGCATATGATACATACGCAGCTGCTGTATTACCATCCATTGTTTTCATTTTTCGTTTTGCCATAATAATATTCTTGTCCTCCTCTTAGTTACTATTTATTGCAATTATTAACTCCATTAACATTGTTTTTCTGTGGGTATAAGATTTGGTAGTATCGATGCTAAAAACATAATTCAACCGCATTTCGTCACGATCGATATTACTATGACTTAAATCGATTTAGACGTTTTTCCATCCTGCAATCAATCCCCCCTCGTATCCGGCTTTGCATTCTAGTTCAAGTTCATAATAAATATCCAAAAGACAATTTTTATCACAATCACGTTTAGTTCTCCATTATGAACTAAGTTCATGAATGCGATTAAAAAAATATAACTCTTGTCCCAATTGTATTTTGTTCACATGTATGAACTAAGTTCATGAAAATACTGAAAAAATAAAGCGATTTACTTAGTCGCGTTTTGTTCGGCATTACGAACTGTGTTCACAATACCGCTGGCACTTATTACTTTACTATTTCCATCATTTAATGTCAATAGTGAATTTTTCAAATAATTCTATTTATACTTTACCCAGTCTTGTAGAAACATCTTTTGCAGCAGATTTTACTCGCTGGATCAATAATTGCAAGTATTCATCAGTAATTTTAGCAACTAATACACTTGCACTAATAGTAGCAATCATTTTACCTGTTTTATCATAAACCGGAGCAGCAACACAGAACCCACCTGGAACATTAGCTTGATTATCCGTTGCATAACCATTTTTTCTGATTTCAACTAGCTCTTTTTTCAAATCCGTATAGCATGTATTCGTAAACTCAGTATATCTCTCTAATTCAATTCCGGCAAAGCGCTTATCCAATTCTTCTTCATCCAAAGAGGAGAGCAACATTTTGCCACTTGCGGTAGCATGAGCTGCTAGTTTAAATCCGATATTGCTTATAGAACTGACTTCAGTCGTCCCTCTATATTTCGCTATGAAAATAACAAAGCGATCTTCTAATATTACTGCATGGGTAGTTTCACCCAATTCTTCGCCGAGTTTCTTAATTCCACGCCAAAGTTCGTCAGAAAGATTAGAATTACTCAGACAAGAAGCTCCGATTTTAATTAGCTGTAATCCAGGATAATATACCTTCCTGTCATTATCAAATTGGAGATAATTTTGTTGAACCAGTTCTTGTAATAGATATGACAATGAACTTTTGGGTATATCTAAAGCTTCCTGAATGACCGTAAAGGATGGCGACTTAGAAGACTTGACTACATAATTGACAATCTCAAGCGCCCGAGCGACTGACTTCACGAACAAAGGTTGCTCTTTCTTTCTATTCGCACCTGAAATATGTTCTTCTTTTTGTCTATGATTAGTTGTAATAGTATTCAAATTTGTCGCCTCCACAGAAGATGTTAATTTTTATTTTATATTATCATCATAAAATGAGTTCGTCTACCTAAAGTTGGATACTTACTTGATTATTGTAAATGCCGAAAAAAATCATCCCCCTCTCTATAGAATAAAGACTGTATTAGAATTAGCAGTCCTAATTGCAACGCCATTCTTTAAAGCCAGTTCTTTGTGACCCATAAAATCGTTACGCAGAAAAGAGCCGTAATTTCCTAAGTAAGGATAATTATGGCTCTCACTTCTTCTGAAAGACTCTTGTTCAGACCGTTATCGGCCTTTTACTGATGTTTTACTATTTTTTTGTTTTTCCTCCATTTAAGTTCTTTTGCAGCATTTCGGTGGCTGCCAGAACAGTCTTCTTCGTTTTTCCGCCGACGATGATATGATATTCTGGTTTCCACCAGGACCCGCCGACCTTAGCAAAAATAATATTCGTTTGAGGGTGGGCTTCTGCTGTTTTTTTCACGCTCTTAGAAATATGGGCTTTAAATAAAAAAATTATAGATAACGATAGTTCGTTACGGATAGGGTTTTGGATACGGTATATTTTTGTATCCTCTTTCATTACTGGTTTGTCATTCATTTGCATTTGCTTTTCTTGTTTATATTGGTTTTGCACGCTTGTCCCCCCTCATTCATTATATTTTGATTTTATCAGGTATTATCATGAAAACATATACCCAAATTTCTCAGTTCATCTCTGCCAACCAAAAACATATGGCAAAAAACACGCAAGTATGCGGGTTTCAATTCGGATCTTTTAAAATTATTTTGAAGTTTCTTCCCATAATCGGAACAGGTCGGCAACATATTCCGCAACACACTGATCGTCTGCAGGAGCCAATCCACTCACGCCCACCGCCCCTAGAATATTGCCGTCCGTATCCTTTAGTAATGTTCCGCCTGGCAAAGCTGTCAGCAAAGGATCACAAAAATTGCTAATCTCCAACTCTTCTTTACGCAACCGGGCGAGAAAGGCCTCCGTCGACGATTCCATGCGGCTGGCAGTGTAAGCCTTGCTTATGGAAATCTGCACAGTCCTAATCGGCGCTTCTTCCATTCTGGCAAATGCCTTCAGCAATCCATAAGGATCGCAGATAGCGATACTGATAGGTCGACCATATTCGTGTTGTGCTTTCTTACCAGCGCGTTCGAGCAGTACCTTGGCACAGTCAAGCGTTAAAAAACTCATATTTTCCTCCCCCTTTAGCTACCAGCAATAAATTCTTTCACTATTTTCGACACATCACTTTTTCTTTCTATAGGCAACATGTGTGTTTCATTCTCAAAAAGCCACAGTTTAGCCCTGGGTATCTTCTCTGCAGTGATTTTAAATTCATCAACCCCAAAAAACTGATCCCGTGTCCCTCCTATTATGAGCGTTTTTGCCCGTATCTCACGTAAATAATTAATATTTTTATACACATCTTCAGAAAAAATTTCTGCCAAGCTGCATTGAATTGCCGGACTAGGTTTTAGTTTTTTTAGGATATTCGCTTTATCTTTCCATATCATGAACTTTGCCAGCCAGTTGAATGAAGGCCGCCGAAATAAAAGGCGGTACTCTTTGATTAAATCATAAAAATGTTCATTATTTGCTAAATCCAGCATGTGATCGACTTTCATTTTGCCATTAACAGAAAATTGGCAAGCAGAAATCAATAGCACTAGCCTCTCTGTCATTTCAGGATATCTGGCGGCAAACCTTATCGCCACGAATCCGCCAAAGGAAATACCAACTACTGCAGCCGCTCCCCCCATCTCCTTTACGATCTGTGCAAAATCATCCGCTATCTGATCTAAATTGTATTGCCTGACAGGAGATTCTTCGTAACCAAGTATATAATATGTATATCCTTCAGGAACGTATTCCTGGAAAACATCCAGATAATTCTTTAAACCGCTTTCGGCCAAACCCATTAAAAAAGCGCTTCCTCCATAAAAAAAAACGATATTTTGGGAACCAGCGCCACTTTTGATATATGGGATTTTCCCCAAGAACAAGCCGGTTTCAAAAATCATTACTAACCCTCCACCGTGTATACCATAATGAGAGTTTACTGAATGATAACATTCTATTTAGTTTTTAATATAGTTTCTTAGAGCCGTTTTAGCTTGGAAATTCATTGAATAACTCTTTTTTCACACATTATAGATTCATTATCAAGCTTCGCCATTCCTGCAAGGATTTTTGCAGCATCTCAATTTACCATAAAAAGGTTCTCCCATTTGTCTTTCATTTGTGTCCGCACATTTGTGATGGGCAAGAATTTCTTGCCCATCACAAATTACAATGATATTTCCAAAATTGTTAACTAACACTAGCCTTTTGCTTTTCTTCAACATTAACTTCCTTCTTATTTCTAAAAGAAGTCCCATCCGTCCGCCAAATTGCAAACCCGGTATATCCATAAGCAATGGAAAACAATGGGATGATCCAATTCAGGATTGCGTATGGAGCATATTCGTAGGCGCTCACGCCAAGAACGCCCAAAATATAAAACGCATGGACACTCCACGGGATGAGCGGACAACCGATCGTCCCGGCATCTTCACACGTCCGGGATAGAACGCGCAAGTTGATTCCCCGGTCTTTAAACGTCTGGGCAAATGCTCTGGCAGGAATAATTACCGCTACCATCTGGCTGCCGGTACCTAATAGGATGATATAACATGAAACGACAACAGACACAATCAGCCGTCCGGTATTATGAGCCCAGCGCAATGCCGCTTCGATCAACACTTCCAGCGCCCGCATCTTTTCCAATACACCACCAAAAGCTACGCCGGTTATGAGCAGGACGAGCGTTCCCATGATGCTGCTGATCCCGCCCCGGGACAGCAAGACGTCCACCTGCTTCAAGCCGGTCGTCGATTTATAACCAGCCATCATGGATCCAAGAATTTCTTTTAAAGCCGCGCCCTGCAGCAGCCAAGCCGCGATCGCTCCCGCCGCTACGCAAACCATCAGCAGCGGAATCGCCGGATACCGCCGGTAAGCCAATACCATCAGCAAAACCGGCGGAAGCAGCGTCAGCAAAGACGTGTTGAACTTGCCGCTGATCGCCTGTAAAATCAAGGGTATATTGCCGCTTGCTGACGCCTCAGGCGTATTGGACATTCCCAAAAACAAGTAAATCAGCGCCGAGACAACCGCTGCCGGAATGGTCGTCCACATCATCGAGGCAATATGAGGAAACAGCGGCACTTCACAGACAGATGCCGTAATGTTTGTCGAATCCGAAACCGGCGACATTTTATCGCCAAAATAAGCTCCCGACACGATCGCACCCACTACCATCGGCAATGGATATCCGAGTGCCTGCCCCACTCCCAGCAGAGCAACCCCAACCGTTCCCATTGTCCCAAATGACGTCCCCGTTGCGGTAGATGCAACAACACACAACAAAAATGCCGTCATCAAAAACGTCGTTGGCGATATCAGCGTCAAACCCCAGTAAACAATGGTGGGAATTGTTCCCGCTAATATCCACACACCGATCAACATGCCAACCGCAATCAAAATCAGAATGGCAACCATGACGCGGGAGATGGAATCGATCATTCCTTTCTCAAGTTCTTCCCAGGAATAGCCCGATCCCGCCGCAAATAAGCAGGCAATGATCGTCGCAAGGACCAGCGGCAAGATGGCGCCGATCTTCAAAATAGCCGTCCCGTAGAGGATAATGCCAACCGGTATCAAAAAAGCCAATAACGCGACAAGGGTAGATGGTTTTCTTTCGACGTTGCTCATGAATCACTTTCCTCCCCTTCTCCTGCAGCAGCAACACATAACGCAGTATCGCCCTGAAATGGTATAACTCCCGGGACCGCAATTTCTCTTTTCCAACCCCCGGGTGATGCTCCCGGCATGCGGAATGTTTTTACATCAAGCGGTTTCACAGGTGTTTCCAGCGGTTGACTAAGCTGAGGTATCCAGTCATACGGCACGCGATAGGCCCGATAAATCATATTAATCTTAAATTGTTTGCCCCAGTACGGACTGATATATTCCCATACAATTTCATGATCAGCCGTAACCTCAATGAGTCTCCCCCCGGAACCTTCCGTAATCAATGTATTTCCATTCGGCAATCGCTGCGCTCCGCTGATAAACGGGCTATAAAAACGGCTGGCGTCAACCGGAACAATATAACCTGCTTCCGCCGGCGTATACTGCCAAACAATTTTTAGCGAAACGGGATCAAATTCGAGCACCCTGGAGTAGTCTCTGAGCGCATTCATCCTGCCGGTAGGAGAACCAGGATTTGGCGCCCCGTAGCCGCCCCATCCGCCGTTATCAAAGACGATAATATTGCCTTCTCCCGGCAAACCGCGTGGAATCATATGAGCATGATGCTGTCCGATGATCCAGCCAAGCTTTTTCAATTCCTCGCTTGTATCGTATTCAGGCCCGACTTTCCAAACAATTTTGCCGGTTTTTTTGCTGATAATGGCGATAATATTGGCTTCCCGTCCGTCCCAGATAATATTGTCGGGGTGAAACCGTTCGTCACCGGCATCATACCATTTATTCGGTCCAAGCACAGACATAGAGTTTATATGCATCCAGTCACCCATCCCGCCGCCGGCGGAACGCATGTTAGGATCACGGAACAAAATGTTTTTGGCTGCTTCACTGAAGCCAAATTCATCAAAATGCTCGTTGCAATTCCATTCCCAAACAATATCTCCGTCCCAATTCACTTCGATGATGCTGTCATCCAGAAGCACTTTATCGCTGATTTTGGGATTCTTAACATTCTTATGCACAAGTATCAACGTGTTGCCGCTGTCGACTTTCGGGTCCATCCCCGGCACATAGTAGCCTACCGGATTGCCTTCTCTTTGATAATCATGATGCTGTCTTGCCATCCAGCGCGGTTTTTCGCCTGGATCTTCAATAAATTCGTGTTTGTCAAACTTCCACACGATATTTCCATCCCAGTCAATTTGAACTAAATCGACTAAATCCTGCATTCCAAAGGCGTTGTTTCTTTCACCGCTTTGCCCCATGACATAACCGCCGGGCAAAATTTTGTTAGGAAAACCATGCAATCCTTTCCAGAGTTGAAGTTCTGTCCCGTTCATGTCCATTAACATAGCGCCGAGTTCCCTGGCAGGAAAGATCGTGTACCCGTTCCAACATTTCTGTGGATTGTAAACTGTAACTCCGGTTGGATAAACACTGGGGTAAGACATAAATTTTTCTCCTCCTTTATAAAATTTACTTGGCAACAAATTTTCCTTGCAGGTGCAAAATTTTATCCAGTTTTTCCTCCGCAATATGATCGGCGACTCTGTATGTCGGAACATTTGTTTTCTGAGAAATTTCAAAAATGCGGCTGACTGTCTCATAAATTAAGCTGGCATTTTTAAACGCACGATCTTTATTAAACCCTTCAAATTCATCGGCTACCGCAATCAGTCCGCCGGCATTGACCACATAATCCGGCGCATAGAAAATCCCTTTTTCATGCAGGATATCACCATAACATGGGTCCGCCAATTGATTATTCGCCGCTCCGCAAATTGCTTTGCATTGAAACTGCGAAATGGTTTCGCCATTAATAATTGCTCCCATGGCATTAGGAGAAAGAATGTCGCATTCTACGCCTAATATCTCGTCTGGCTGAACCATCTTAATTGCCGGATATGCTGCACTGACAGCATGAACATTATCCTCAAAGATGTCAGTAGCAATCACCAAAGCCTTTTCGCTTAACAAATGTTTCACCAATTCCTGCCCCACTTTGCCAAGCCCCTGAACAGCAACCGTTAATCCTTCCAGAGAATCACTTCCAAATGCTTTTTTGGCTGTCGCTTTCATTCCTCTATATACCCCAAAAGCAGTAATGATGCCAGAGTTCCCGCTTCCGCCATACTCTTCCGGCAATCCATTCACAAAGTCGGTTTGCTTATGAGCCGAAACGAAATCCATACTTACGGTACCCACATCGGTTCCAGTCCAAAAACGTCCTTTCAAAGTTTCAACAAACGAGCCTAACGCTTGAAAAAGTTCATCGGATTTTTCGTCCTTCGGATCACCGATGATCACTGTTTTTCCGCCGCCGCACATGACATTGGAAATAGCACATTTATAGGTCATGCCGCGCGAAAGACGCAATGCATCAATGATAGCATCTTTTTCTGACCGGTAATTCCACATCCGGCATCCGCCCAGCGCCGGTCCCAGGGTAGTGTCATGGATCCCAATAATTGCCTTTAATCCTGTCGCTTTGTCATAATTAAAAATCAGTTGTTCATGTCCATGTTTTTCCATTTGTTCAAAAATACTGAATTCTTGTTCTCTGTTTGCAGTCAATTCTACCATTCCTCTCTTTTCAAAAGATCCGTGCAGATAACTCAAACCAAACCCACTCTTGTCAGTCAACCCGGTTCCATTCATGGTTTCACCTTGTCCTATTTTCATCATAGTCCAACTTTTCACATAAATCTGTTGTCAACTTTACTTTTTATAAAATATTACAACGTGTTAAAGCCTGATCATTCGCATAAATAATCTCACTTATGGCGAAAAGCATTAATGACTTTATAGTCTATTCAGAATATAATATATTTACTTAGGTAATAATGGAGAAGGGAGTGCTTGGGCTGAATAAACAAAATACCGATTTACTGGCTTCACCTTGGATCCGCATCAACCCCAACATAGACTGGGATCATATCTTAGCAACCAGCAATGTCCGTGTGTGTAAAAAAGGCGATGTGATTATTAATGCCGGCGACTCAATTGAATCTCTATATTTTCTAAAAACAGGACGAATAAAAACAATTGCAATCAGTTCTGCCGGAAACCAAAAAATCATCTGGTATATCGATCATGACTGTTTTTTTGGCGAAACTCCTTTTTTCAACCACAAAACATGCGATTATATTTTTGTTGCAGACACGGAATGCGAAATTTATCTTTTCCCGCGCGAAATCGTCCAAAAAGAGATCATTCCTAATCATTCCGATATCACCTTATCCATTATTGAAACATTAGCCCGTAAAGTACATATATTATCGACCCAAGTGGAAGATTTTACGTTTAGCAAGGCGATCATTCGTATTGCCAAAGTGATCTACTTTTTTTATGAAGGATATGCGCTTACTGAAAAGAAAGTACCTCTGAAAATACCCCTGACTCAGGAAATCATAGCAGAAATGGTCGGCATACATCGAGTAACGGTAAATCAAGTTCTTAAACAATTTAAAAGTCAGCAAATTTTAGAAGAGCATTCGCATTTAATCATCATCAAAAATTTAGAAAAACTAAAAGAAATTATTTATTCGAGTTAAACATCCAAATATGTTGTAAAATAACCCCATTTTTAATCGTACCACTATATAATATGCCTTTGTGGCCTTCAGATAAAAACGCATAAACAAAGAAACCGTTAAGGCTGGTCTTCCAGCTTTAACGGTTTCTTTTACGCCATGATTCAGAGAACCTTGCCGAAGTCTATGAACAACTTCCATCAAATAGTATTTTAAGAAATCCTTTACAAAAAATTGCTCATTCCTGTATTTAACACTTGTTGAAGTTAAAAAAAGGTCCGAACAAATTGCATATGTTCCGCCATTGCATCGCGAGCTTGCTTAGCGTTCCCAGTAGTAATACTTTCATAAATCAGTATATGCTGTTTTAATAAAACTTTAGAGTTTTCAGGGTTAGCAATAATTAAACGATGCATAGTGCCAATGTAAGATCTGACAACCTCATGAATAGAAGAATATAAATAATACAGCAACTTATTGTGACTTGCCATGACAATTAAAGTGTGAAAATCTTTATCAATCTCTGCCAATTTAGACTCTTCCTGCGAATTTATCAATTGTTCTATGTATTCCTTCAAAGTTGCTTTTTCTTCCGGACTAATCCTTTCCGCAGCCAAACCGGCACACTGAATTTCCAGGATAGATCTCACTTCACTCAATTCAGTTAGATTGTCTTCTAGCGCATAAATCAGAGAAAGAGGTTCAAACAATTTTTCTTGAGGAAAAGAATCTGCAACAAAAGTGCCGCGGCCATGAGAACTAACAAGAAGGCCCATCATTTCCAATGAACGCAATGCCTCTCGCACTGCAGAACGGCTTACCCCTAATCGGCTGGCTAGTTCTCGTTCTGATGGCAATTTATCTCCTTTGCGCAATTTCTTATGATAGACCATCTGCTTGATTTGATCGGTCACCAATTTATATATTTTAGATGTCACAATTTGCTGAAATTCCATATTGTGGTCTCCTTTTCACCAAGCAGGTGATGCGCATTGCCCAATAGCCTGTCAAATCTTGACTATGCTATTGGGCAATACTGGTAGATTATTGTATATGATCAATTCGTTACGCTTCGGTCTGATTCCTGTTGGAACTACAATATAACTATTGAATTGCTTCAGGGTATTTCACCAAAAGTAATTCTAGGAACAACCAAAATCCTGCGACAGAGTTGTTAACCAAATACCCCAAGATACTTTTATAACGGTTTACTTTATTATTTTGCCGCATTTACTCTTTCACAATAACAGATACGCCGTCAGGAATAACTGTTATCTTAGCTTCTTTCCCTACTAGCTCTTCCGCCATAATCATGGCTTCCTCAAGAGAGCTGGCAGCACGCATATGCATACTTTCGATCAGGCGATGATCACATTGATCGGTAACAATGATGATTTTGTGCCTGATCTGTATACGAGCCAAAATTTGGGCTTCCCACTGATCTGCAATTGTTGAGAAGGCATCAATAGCCATAATCTTGTCCAATATTTCTTGTGGACTGCTTGCTTTTGCAAACCAATTATAAAAAGCGTCACCACCATGTCCATCGTTACAGGCAGAACAAATAATAATAACTCCGCCTTTTTTGCATGTTGCTTCTGCCGCTGACATGCCTTTTACGCTTTGGTAGATATTTTGATCCAACGGATATCCACCGTTCGAAGTAATGACAATATCGGCTGGCTTCGCATCTACCGCAGCCAATCTGCCAACAAAAATACAGCCTTCTTCATGTGCCTTTTCAAAGTCGCCGGCAAACGCTTTTATTACTTTTTTATCCGCATCAATGACAACATTTACGATAAAGGCCAATTTAGCCTGACGGGCAGCGCTGATCATATCGCGGTGAAGCGGATTGCCTTCTAAAATACCCGTTCTGGCATTTTCTGAGGCAATAAAATTAGAACAGTGATTTGCCAGAACAGTAACTTGGCTTACAACTCCTGGCAAAACGCTTTTGCGTCCACCGGAAAATCCAGCGAAAAAGTGAGGTTCAATAAAGCCTTCAGAAACTAAAAGATCTGCCTCAGCTGCTACTTTATTCAGCAAAATATCTCCGCCAGATGGCAATTTCCCGATATTGACCATATCCTCTTGTTTGCGTGAATCATGTATTACGATATTTTCCTCATTAACAATTTTTTCGCCGAACTTATTCAACAGCTCTTCTTGTGTGCTAGCCCGATGAAACCCAGTGGCAATCAACAGCGTAATACTGGCGTCAGGATTATCTGACCTGATTTCCTCTAATATCAGCGGCATAACAATTCTACTTGGTACAGGCCTTGTGTGGTCACTGCTGATAATGACAATATTTTTTTTGTCCTTGGCTAAATCTCTCAGCCTGGCAGAATCAATTGGATGCTTCAATGCGCTCTGCACTAAATCTGTCTCACTGGCTTCCGGAGTATAATCATTCGCTTTGGAAGTCAATATTCCTAACAAACGCTCATCCGGCAGTTCGAAATCCATCGTTCGCTTGGCGTAGGGTATTTTTACAATTGCCACTTATCATTCCCTCCATACACAAAATTATTACATCATTTTTTTAAAAGCAATATTGAAATTATTCTTTGTAAAAAGAAATGGACTGAATTTTTTACTGTATTTATGAAACTTTACTCTTTTTCACAGTAGTTTCAGCGCCGACCTGATAAGATTTGTCCAGCAATTGGATGACATGGACAACGTCTTGGGGCAGCTTATAACGTTCGAGACCGTCAATAATATGCATCCGGCACATGCCGCAACTTGTGGCGACAATATCCGCCTTTGTGTCCGCAATGTTTTCGATCTTGCGATTATTAATTTTTAAAGCTACATCGTAATGCGCCACGCTGAACGATCCACCCGCGCCGCAACAACGGTCGGCGTCTTTCATTTCAACAAATTTGAGTCCGGGAATAGATTGTAAAATTTCGCGAGGCTGTGAAGTCACTTTGATTCCCCTGGCCATATGGCAGGGATCATGCATGGTTACTGTAATATTCACTTCGCCCAGCTTGGATTGATCAAACTTCACAACGTCAACCAAAAATTCGCTGATTTCGTAGGTTTTCTTTGCAATGGCTTCCGCCCGTTCTTTCATTTCCGGATCATCATGGAACATTTCCGGGTATTCTTTTTTGAAAGCCATTGTGCAGGAGCCGCAACTGGCGACGATGTAATCCAACTTGTAACGCTCAAAGGTTTCAATATTGTGTTTGGCAAATACTTTCGCCAATTCAATATCGCCGGATGTGAAAACCGGAATACCGCAGCAGTGCTGCATGGGCGGCATCACCACTTCCACATTGTTCTTTTTCAACACATTGATGACGGCTTTGCCAACATCCGTATAAATATAATTGATTGTGCAGCCGGTGAAGAAGCCAACCCGCATTTTGGGGTTATCGACTTTGATCACTTCGGGATACTGACTGCGCAGCGGCGTGGCGGCAAAAGGCGCCAAAACCCGGCGTCGATCCAGACCAGGCATGGGGAAACGTAGGAGTCTCGCCATTGGCCGCGGTAATTTTTTAAAGCTTAATGGTCCGAACAAGCCGGCCATGCGAAGAGAAAAATCAAACAGCCGCCGATTTTTCAATAACTTAAACACCATATTTTTGACTGGATGCAAACCACGCGAACTTACAGCGGCTTGACGGGCGCGGATAATCAGTTCGTCCGCTTTGACTCCGCACGGACATTTGGCAGTGCAGGCCTTGCAAGATACGCACATCGACATCCGTTTGTCGAAACCGGCGGTGATCTCGCTGTTGCCGTTGAGTACAGCTTCCATTAACGAAAGTTTACCGCGGGCGACAGCAGATTCTGTCTTCAGTTCTTTATAAATCGGGCAGACCTCCATACAGTTGCCGCATTTCATGCAATTGGAAATGGCGTCGTTGATATCCCTCAGAAGTTCTTTATCTTTGATCATTATCAACCCTCCTTGACGCGATTGACGGGATTTAAAATGTTGTTAGGATCTAAAGAAAATTTAATCGCTTGTTTGGCGTACGTTTCCGGCTGTCCTGACCGATCCTCTTGGAACCGGCTGCAAAAAATTCCGCCTAATTCAAGAGCAGCGGCTGATATCTCCTTCATTGCATTCGAGGCATGAGAAATCAAGCTTTTATCGGATGCATTAAAAAGAATTGTCGGATGCAGTACGCCATCACCAATGTGGCCAAAGGCAGCAATTGTAAGCTTGTTTTTCGAAGCAATCGAGGTAATTTTGTCGACCATATCTGCCGCCTTGCTTCGGGGGATGATCGCATCGGTCATCCACATAATGTCATTCGATTTGGCGAGCGACGTGATGGCTGCTCTACGGGCATTCCAAAATGCATCTTGTTCTATTTCGGTTTCGGCTACCGTAACCTGTTGTACATTGTGGGCTTGCAAAATGGCGCTTATTTTTGCCATATCATTTTCGACAACCTTTGTAATCCCGTCAATTTCGATGATCAGCGCCGCTTTGATATCAGGCGGCAAGCTGGACGGAGCTTTGCTGCCCAAAGCTTGAATTGTCACGGAATCCATAAATTCGAGGGTCGCAGGTACTATTTTATCGTCAAGGATAGCTTTGACCGCTTTACCGGCATCGACAAAGTTTTTAAAGCCTGCCAGCAGGCATTTTTGGGTTTCTGGGGCCGGCATCAATTTTACAATCACTTTGGTAATAATGCCTAACGTTCCTTGGGATCCGGTCATTAGTTTCGTTAGGTCATATCCGGCTACGTCCTTTACATTTTTGCCGCCGGTTTTTAATATTTTTCCGTCAGCTAAGACAACTTCCAATCCCATAATGTAATGTTTGGTACTCCCATACTTCAGACTCCGTATATTCGTTGCGTTTTGTGCCACCATGCCGCCGATTGTAGCGGTAAAAATAGTTCCCGGATCAGGGGGAAATATCAGACCGAATTTTTTTACTTCCTTGTTCAAGTCGGCGACAAAAATGCCTGGTTCTACAGTTGCCGCCAGGTTTGCCGTATCAATTTCCAGAAGAGAATTCATTCGCCTGAGAAGCAAGATAATTCCACCTTCAACAGGAGTTATGGCATTGTATAAGTTAGATCCATAGCCTCGAGGATATACCGGGATTTTTTCTGCATTGGCCAATGCCAGAACCCGGGACACTTCCGCAGTATCGGCTGGCTCTATGATTGCATCCGGAAGTCTTGAAAAACCCGGATCCTTATCATATGCATATTCCAGCAACGTGTCGTTAGCAGTAAGCACATGATTCGCTCCGACAATTCGGGAGAAAGCATCAATGAGGTCTTGTCGCATCATTACAAGCTCCTTTACAAAAAATAGTTATATCACCAAATCCAACTTCAAGGTACCTGCATTTCACCAAGCATTTTTCCTGGATTTAAAATGTTGTTCGGGTCTATTGCTTGTTTAATCGATCGCATTACACTCATACCCGCTTCACCAAACTGATTGGGCATATATTTTAACTTACCTAGCCCAATGCCATGCTCACCGGAAAGTGTTCCTCCCAACGCCAAGGCAGTCATGAAAATTTCTTCCATCGCCTGGTAAACACGTTTCATCTCTTCTTTATCACGAAGATCGGTAACAATTGTGGGATGTAAATTTCCATCTCCGGCATGGCCGAACGTACCGATCTGCACATTGTATTTTTGGGCAATATCAATAACGGCCCGCAACATATCCGGAACCTTGCTTCTCGGAACAGTCGCATCTTCGCAAAATGTTGACGGCCGCAACTTAGCTAATGAAGGAAGTGCCGCCCGGCGTGCCGCCCACACCTGATCCCGTTCCTGCGAACTTTTCGCAACCTTTACTTCACCATGATTTTCACGCAATACCTTCTCCATCTTCAAAGCATCTTGTTCAACCGTATCATAATCGCCGTCAACCTCGGCAAGAATAATTGCTTCCGCCTCTACCGGAAGACCTAATTTCACAAAACTTTCCACCGTACGAATCGTATAGTTATCCATTATTTCCAGCGTAGCAGGAATAATATTATGACTGATAATATCAGCAATCGCCTTGCCAGCATCATTCAAATCGCCAAAAACCGCCATCATACTCTTACGGTGGGCCGGTGCCGGCATAAGGCGTACGACAATTTTGGTAATAATGCCCAACGTTCCTTCAGATCCGGTTAACAACATGACCATATCATAGCCCGGAGCATGGGCTGTCCGGCCGCCGAATTCCACAATTTGACCATCCGCTAGAACCGCCTGCAAGCCAATCACATAATGTTTGGTTACGCCATACTTCAATCCCCTCAGACCGCCTGAATTTTCCGCAACCGTTCCGCCAATCGACGCGGTTGCCACGGTTCCCGGATCAGGTGGGTATATCAATCCGAATTTTTCTACAGCCACATTTAATTCCTGAACAATCACCGCCGGTTCTACAACGGCAATCCGGTCAATCGGATCGATCTCGACGATTTTATTCATTCGAATTGTAAACAGCACAATCCCACCCGACATCGGGACTGCACCTGCACTGAGATTGGTCCCTGATCCGCGGGTATACACCGGAATTTTTTCTCGATTGGCTAATTTTACTATTTGCGATATTTCCTCTGCATTCGCAGGTTGTACAATGGCGTCCGGCAAATTAAAGAACCCCGGGGTAGCATCATAACCAAAGCAGATTAAATCTTCTTTTTCAGTCTGGACCCATTCATTGCCGACAATAGCCTCTAATTCTTTGATCAACTGCTCTTTCATCGATCATTCCCCATCTTTCAATTTAATTAACTACCCGGTTTCTTCATGCAAAACAAGTTTGCGTCACCACTATGATCATAGTGGTTAATTGTATCTTGCGAAGTATTTGACTATCGTCAAGATCATTTAACCACTATGATCAATTTGTTTTTGGCTGATTTTATGCAATTAGATTAAATTATCGTTACTATTTGTGGTAAAATCGTCCTCTAAATATTTTCTCCATACCCTTTCAAAAATTTCATTATGGAAGCATCCAGCCGAGAACGTAGGCTTGCAAATAAGTCAATACCCCCATAAAGATAACCATCGCAATGCTGTGCGGCAACGCAAACCGGAAGATGGTTGACTCCTGCCCAACCAAACCGGTAGCAGCGCACGCAACGGAGATACTTTGCGGCGAAATCATTTTACCGCAAACACCGCCGGACGAGTTGGCCGCCACAGTAAGTGTCGGGTCAATACCAAGCTGCTCCGCAGCTGTTTTTTGCATCGAACCAAACAAAGCGTTGGATGAAGTATCTGACCCTGTCAAGAAAACCCCCATCCAGCCCAACAGTGGCGAGAAGAAGGGGAATAATGCCCCAGTGGCAGTAAAAGCAAGACCCAGCGTAGAGCTCATGCCCGAATAGTTCATGATGTAAGCCAAACCAAGGATCATCGCGATCGTGGCAATCGGGAACATCAGTTGCTTGATCGTTCGGAAAAAGCAAGTGAACGCTCTCCCAAAACTATAATTTGGCATAATAAAAATGGAAAGCAGACCCGATAAAAAGATCGCTGTACCGGCTGCAGACAAGAAATTGATCGCATAACCGGCCGCATATGGAGTATTTTTAATCACAACAGGAGCCGTTTTAATCACGAGGTTATGCAATCCAGGCCAGACCAAAGGAGTCAATCCAAGGGCTTTCTCCCAGCCAACCAGTGTGTTTTTAAAACCAAGGAATTTATCATCCGCCCATAAGAATACGAGGACGGCCAGAATCAAGTACGGTGCCCATGCACGCAAAATCTCTCCCATTGAATAGTCACTTTTGGTTATGCCCACAGACGGTTTTTCATCCGGAAAATGCCACACCTGGCTCGGCTTCCAGAATTTAAGAAAAACCAGCAAACCAACCATAGTAACAAAAGCTGACGTAATATCCGGCAAATACACGCTAATGTAGTTGGAAGTATAAAATTGCGTAGCGGCAAAGCAAACACCGGCAACAATAACCGCCGGCAAGACTTCCATTGACCGTTTCCAGCCGCACATTAAAACAACCAGCCACAAAGGTACGATAACCGAAAGAAACGGCAGTTGACGGCCAACAACCTTGCTGATCGCCATTGGATCAATACCGGTAACCTGCCCGGCCACTACGACCGGAATGCCGATAGCGCCAAAGGCGACCGGCGCCGTATTGGCGATCAGGCAAATACCGGCGGCATAGACCGGGTTAAAGCCAAGACCCACCAGCATAGCGGCAGTAATTGCCACAGGCGTGCCAAAACCGGCGGTGCCTTCAATGAATGAACCAAAGGCGAACGCGATGAACAACGCTTGCAGCCTCCGGTCATCGGTAATCGCCGCCAACGAATTCTTAATAATCTCAAATTCGCCGGATTCGACGGTCATATTATAAACCCAAATCGCGGTGACGACGATCCAGACGATCGGGAATATGCCTACCATTGCACCATTTAACGTGGCACTAATTGCAAGTCCGACAGGCATTTTAAAAACAAATATTGCAATCAAAATAGCGGATAAAACCCCGAAAAACGCCGCATTGTGTCCTTTGGACCGTTTAATGCCCAGCATATACAATAAGATAAATAATGGGATCGCTGCAACTAAAGCGGATAAACCGATACTTCCTAACGGAGCATAGTTCTGAAGCCACATGAATGAATACACCTCTCTCTTCTAATCGAATAACAAAGCATAACCATCTTTCGACTCTTTGCCCTTTCACCTCCCTTTCATTTTTTTTGCTCGCCCAAAAATGTTCGTCTACAAACCTCCTCCAACATTACAAGATCCGGGCTGTGACAAGCTTTGTCGACTGCAAAAGCTATAGGTTGGACTTATATCTGCCACAAAAAATATCTTTTCTGATGAATAAGAAATAATAACGATAGATCCTAATTGAGAAGCTGTTTAGAACCAAATCATATTAGTCCAAGTCATACCTGCCTTGCTGTTTGCAGTTACAGGGAACTGTGATGACATCTCATTTCCATTCGCCTTTGAATGATTGGCGCATGATATTGTTGGCGTCAGCTGCTTCTTCTTAAACGGCAAATCATAGTCGCGATACTTTCTAAGACTTAGCAAACTTCATAAGATCTTCCGTTTTTTAGACTGATTGATTCCAACATTGCTTGTCCCAATGTTGTGGTTGTTTGGCAAAGCCGATCCGTTCTCGTCCTTCCATCTATTTCATGCAATAAAAACCAGTCACCCAGTGGTCCTACCACTATTCCAATTATTATTGTAAATTATTTTAACTGAAAAAACAATGTATTTAGACAAGTTAAAATATTAACATGATTTTGCTTTTTGTCCGATCAGCGAGACACATTACGTTCAAGCACTACTGACTTCATCAATAAAATTGTTATACCATAATTCGGTAAATTTGCTTAGTCTTTTCAAAAAGAAAGATCTAAAACTTTATAAATTATGTTTTTTGTGGTATCCTTATCCATGTTCCGCTTCCTTATGTTAGAGGTTATGGATAGAGTTCCCTGCCCCATCTCTATTGGCACAGCATAAATTTATGAGGAGAGTTGATAATATGGAGTTAACGAACGAGCAGAGAACTGCATTGAAAGGAAAGGGCTATATCACCATGAAGGACGGCCTTCATTTTTCCTGCCGGGTTGTAATCTCAGCCGGAAAAATAAGTGCGTTACAAGCCCAAAAAATAACAGAAATCTGTCAATCCTATGGAAAAGGATATTTCACTATAACCCATCGCTCCAATGTACAGATCCCATGGGTGCAGTATGAAGACTTGGACAATGTGGCTAAGTCGCTTGAAGAGGCCGGCTTATCGATTGGCGGAACCGGGCCGAGAGTACGACCGGCTCATAACTGCAAAGGCCCTGCATGTCGGTTCCATTTGTATGATACGGAAGCTGCTGCGCAACAAATGAATGAACGATTTTACAAGGGTTATTACGACGTTAAACTTCCCAGCAAGTTTAGAATACAACTAAGCGGATGCCCAAACAATTGCGCTAAGACTCAGTTAGGCTGCGTAAGTCTGCAAGGCAGAAGACCTAATCAAGTAGCTGTTTTAATCGGCGGAATGTCGGGAAGAAACACTATCGTTGGCAAAGAAATAGCCGGCCTTTACTCCATTCCTGAAGCCATGGATATGATAGAAACCGCTTTGCAATTTTATAAAGAAAACGGTCTTCCAGGTGAACGCTTTGCCAAAATGGTGGATCGAGTAGGGTTCGAAAATGTCGAGAAAGCTTTGTTAGGCAACTGAAAAATTTTTGTTTTAGACAACGCAAAAGAAAACATTGGAAGCGCACTGATCCTTGTCAGTGCGCTTCCAATGTTTTCTTTTTATAAACGAATCCATAATTCCCTGTTTTATTTATGTTGCAAACTACTCAATCCAAGTTACCTTTAACGGATTTCTGTCGACTAACCGTTTGAATGTATATTGGGGATAACCCAGCATCATTGTTCCGGCCACAGTAAATCCCTCCGGTATTTGCATTAATTCTAAAAGTGGTTTATATTGTGAACCTGCAACCATTTCTACAAAACCAGCCCAGCAAGTTCCAAGTCCCATTGCTGTTGCATACAATTCTACATACTCCAGTGAAAAACGCGCATTGTCATGTGCCATTTCAAAACCTTGCGGCGCAATGGCCGCGATCAGACAAGGAGCGTCACGCAAAATAACATCCACGTTTTGTTTACGATAAGCTTCTGCCAATCCAGCAAACGGCCTTACCCATTCAACCTTATCCGCAAGTTGCTTTTCCAACCAAATTATTGTTGCTTCCGTTATTTTTTTAAGCTTTTCAGCATTTTCAATTACAACATAGGATAAGCCCTGCGAATTACAGCCCGAAGGTGCAAATCTAGCAATGTCGAGCAATTTTGCGACCGTTTCTTTGGCTATTTTATCTTTTTTATATTTCCGTATGGAACGTCGTGACCGCAAAAATACGGCTGCCGTATCTGCATCAATTATTGGATATTTATCTAATGCCACTTGGTTATTAAGTGGTGCTTTCACATGATCCAACGCCGCTGTCGGGCAAACTGCCGTACAGTGTCCACAAGCAATACAAGCTGATGCATAAAGCATTTGCGGTCCTTCCGGTCTCATGCCGATAATACCGCTGGGGCATACCTCAGAACAAATCCCACATTTTATACAAAGATTATGATCAATTTTTAATAGTTCCACCAAATCGCCCCCCTAAATTATCATTTACTAGCAATGAAATGAGATAGCTTGCCTCGCAAACAGATTTAAGCAAACGCTCACTCTCCCGGGTGAGCGTTTGTTCTTTTTCAACGGGTGATGGGTTTTCGGCATGCTTTCCTTGGCAACCCAGATAATCTCCAGCCGGCATTAGGTGGTGAGCCCTCCTCTTACTGTTGCTGCATCTCTACTTTATCCCGTTGTTAGATCTTAAATACATTTTTGATAACAGAATTCCTTTTCCCAAAAAACATAATGACTCTTTCTTCACCAATGGCTGTTCTTCATTTAAAAGAAAACTTTATCTTGAACTCAGTCCCTACCCCTATAGTGCTTTTAACACTTATCTTGCCACCGTGCTTATTGACTATCCATTCTCCAATAGCCAAACCCAAGCCGTAGCTTGCGTCATTACCGGACCGAGCCTTGTCGGCACGGTAGAAACGCTGAAAAATCAAGGGAAGGTCGCTTTCGGCTATGCCGATACCAGTGTCCTTTACGATCAAATCCACGGAAGCGTCCTTTTTGGTACAAGTTACCGTAATGCTTCCACCGGCCGGAGTGTATTTAACCGCATTGTCGAGCAAAATAACCGACAACTGATAAAGCCTTTCGCGGTCCCCGGTCATGGCGATAGCCCCCTCAATATTGGTATGAATGCTGATATTCTTGTATGCCGCAAGAGCTTGAAACTGTTGTGTAACATCGACAAGTATAGTATCAAGCATAACAGGACCCAAATTCAGCTCTAACTCATCGGAATCCGCCCTGGCCAGCGTCAGCAAGGATGAAACCAATTTGCCCATCCGCGTGGACTGATTGATAATGGCCGCAATTCGCTCACTTTCTTTTTCGATGGAATTGCCGGGATTTTGCAGAAGCAATTCCGCATTAGATCTAATAACCGCGAGGGGCGTTCTCAATTCATGGGATGCGTCGGCAACAAATTGCCGCTGTTTTTCCCACGCGGCCCTGATGGTCAATAACAGCTTCCGTGTCATGTAATAGGTGAGCAATGCGAACAGAACGGCGCCAGCTATGCCGCCTGGCACATTGAGCAGTAGAAAGGTGTCAAGAATATCCACTTCCGATGAAATATTAGCCAGCGCCACCAACTCTTTGGCAACATAGCTCTCCGTCCCTTCCCATAAAACCGGGTATTGATTTTCGGGGAAGGAAAGCCGAAAAATCCGGTAGGAACTGCCATGAACCTTTGCCGTGTGGCCGCCGGGCGACGGAGGTTCGTCAAGCAGGGTCTTAATATCTTCAGGGGGAATTCTCCCCGACGGATGAAGATCGATATACCGGTCATTTTCGTCGCGAATATATACCACCGGCAAGATGCCCATAGGCAATCGCATGGAATGAAACTCCGGCCCCTGATGGGCGCGGTAAAAGCCATTTATTTCGAATTGCATATCAGCATCGATTTTTTCATATATCCGGTATTCAAAATACGAGTGGGAAACAACGTTATAGAGGATAAACAAACAGAATATGGCTATGGCATTTAATGTGGACAGTTTAAGCTGGACATTTTGGAACAAGGACAGTCTGGTCAGTCACATTTCTCTCATCCCACCTTTGACGAATATTTGGCATCGGCTGTTATTCCCTGCCGCTATGGCCTTTTAGCATATAACCAACATTGCGGATGGTCCGGATGATGAAATCGTTCCTTGCTGCAACAAGCTTCTTGCGCAAATGGTGAATGTACACATCCACAATGCCATAACTGCTTTCCGTTTCGAAACCCCAAAGACGGTCGAAAATTTGTTCACGGGTCAAAATGCGTTCACGATTTATTATAAAGAATTCGAGCAAGTCGAATTCTTTTGTTGTCAGACTCAATGCAAGAGATTTATAAAACCCTTCTTTTTGTTCCAGATCCAAAACCAGTTCTTTGTAGGCAATGGAAGAATGATTGGGACCATAGCCCTTCCGTCGCAGCAAGGCCCGTGATCTCGCCGTCAATTCAGCCAGTGAAAAAGGTTTTACGAGATAGTCATCCGCCCCCGTGTTCAGGCCGAGGACGCGGTTTTCCACACTGTCCTTGGCAGTAACGAGCAAAATGGGAATTTGATTGCCCTGATGGCGCAGACGTCTGATTACTTCCAGTCCATCCACTTCCGGCAGCAGAATATCCAATACCAGCAAGTCATAAATTCCTTTTTGGACCTCGAAAATACAATGATCCCCCTGCCCGGTTTCATCGACGGTATATCCTTCCTTCCGCAAGGCATCAGCAATTGATTTTCTGAGCATTTCATCATCTTCGGTAACAAGAACCTTCATTTATCAAGCTCCTTTCACCTGATTGCTGCAGCCAATAAAATGCCATGCCCTTACACTTCATCGTGTTTTGGAAGATGGCTCACGGCCCGTTCCGTTGGTATTTTGGCCTGATAGCAAGAAACTACTAAAAATATTATTAATGACTGTATTATATCACGGTCTTTTTTTATTTTGCGAAAATTTTGGCATATTGAACTTGATTTTAAGAAATTTTTAAGAATATTATCCAATAATTATATTATATCATTGTCTTTTCTATTCGAATCAGAAAATGTTAAATTATGGCAAAACGGAGGCAAACCCAAACTATGCGTGATGGCTTTTTGATGACCAGGCGGGGATTTTTGCGAACAGCGGGTCTGACAATCATGATGACCTCCGCCGGAGGCGCCTTAAGTTTCCTTGAACTACATAAACAGTTTTTACGCCCTCCCGGCGCATTGCCCGAACAAGACTTTCTTGCCCGTTGCCTCAAGTGCCAGAAATGCCTTGCCGTATGTCCCACAAGCGTGATTATGCCGCTTTCTTTGTCTGAAAGTATCCGTGGGTTAGGCACTCCCGCACTGAATTATAAAAACGGTTTCTGCAACCTCTGTCTCAAGTGTATTGAAGTTTGTCCTACCGGAGCCCTCAAGTCCCTACGGCCGGAACAAGTCAGCATCGGTGTGGCCCGGATCGATCCGGCCAATTGCGTTGCGTGGAATTGGATGGGCTGCACCGTATGTGCCGCCCAATGTCCGCTTAACGCCATTTCCCTTGACGATGGCAAGCGCCCGGTAGTTGACGCCGAAAAGTGCAACGGCTGCGGCATATGTGAAATGTCCTGCCCCAGTACGTCCCTTCGCGCATACAACAAGCAGTCTCAGGGAAAAGGCGTCGTAGTGACGCCGCTAAAAAGCGGGGTATAGCCGATGAAATTTAAACCGAAAATCCAATGGCTGCGTCAATTAATCATTTTATCGCTATTGGGTGTGGTTGTTTATGGAGCTTCGTCGAAGGAAGCATGGGGAACTATTTGTGATATTTGCCCCATCGGACTGTTGGGCGTCTCCGTGGCAGGCAAGGTGCTGTTACCCCAGGCAATGGTGCTGATTGGCCTTGAAGTAGCAGCAGTTGTCGTCTTGGGGAAGTTTTTTTGCTCCTGGGTTTGTCCTACCGCCCTATTTCTCCGCAATAACAAACCGCAAGTAACCACAGAGCAACAGGCAAGCACGGCAAAAACGTCTCTTTCCTCTAACGTCGGAATACTGGGGGCTGCCCTTCTTTCCACTTTACTTGTCGGCTTTCCAATTTTTTGCCTCATCTGTCCCATCGGTTTGGTTTTTGTATTTATCTTTGCCGTATATAAACTGTTTTCTATTTACCAACCCGGCTGGGAATTGATTGTCGTCCCGGTGGTACTGACGCTGGAATTGCTGTTCTTCAAATCTTGGTGCCGCTCTTATTGTGCGGTGGGAGCCTTTATGAGCATCATCAGCCGCTTGTTCAGATTTGGCCCGAGCCCCATGATCCAGGGCAAAACTTGTTTGGCGGATCAAGGGTGCCGGGTATGCAAGACCAATTGTCCCGAACAGCTTGATCTGCACAAAGACAGTTCATCAGCAACTGCCGATTGCACTCTTTGTCTTGAATGTTATGAGAAATGCCCCACAAAGGCCGTTAGAATAGGCCTGGGCAAGTCGCCAAAAACACACTTATGTAACACTTCAATAAACGATAATTCAAGGAGGTCAAGCAATGAATAATCTCAACCTGACAAGACGGCAGTTTCTGAAAGTCGCAGCCGTCGCCGGCTCAGCTGCATCTCTGTTTCCCCTAGGGAATGAAGTCCTCAAGGGATTGGCGACCGCCGCGCCCGCGCAACCATCGGACATGAAAGTCATTCAGAGCGCTTGCCGCCAGTGCTACGGCCGCTGCACAATCAATGGCTTTGTCAAAGATGGACGCGTGCTCAAAGTCGAAGGTAAACCAGGGACTTTTTCGGAGGGAACGGTGTGCAGCCGTGCTTTCAGCATCCCGCAGATCATGCACAGTCCCCTGCGCATTAAATATCCCATGAAGCGCGTGGGGGCTCGCGGCGAAGGCAAGTGGCAGCGAATCACCTGGGAGGAAGCCTGGGACATTATCATCCCCAAAATGAAAGAAGTTCAGGAGAAATACGGCGGGCATACAATCGTCTTCAATAATGGCACAGGCCGGGACCAATTGATTCTGATGACCATGCAGAAATGCTTCTACGAAATGGGCAGCACCGGGGGCTTCGGTGTCGGCAATGTATGCAAGATCGCCAACGACGACGTGCAGCGGCGCATTGTCGGCAATCCCTGCCAGTTCACCGGGTGGGATGGCCCCAAGACAAAAACCATCCTGATGATGGGACGGGCCCTCTACTCGTGGGGTTATTACGATTGGCTCACTATAAAACGGGCCCAAGAACGAGGCGCCAAACTGATCGTGGTAGACCCTCGTTACACGGTGGCGGCATCCAAAGCGGATCTGTGGCTTCCTGTCCGCCAGGGCAGCGATTTGGCGCTCATCCTGACCTTCATCAACATGCTGATCACAGAAAACAGATATGATAAGACTTTTGTCGCCCAGTGGACCAACGCTCCCTTCCTAGTCAAGGAAGACGGCTTTTTGCTCCGGCAAAGCGATCTGGTCCCCGGTGGAAGCACCGACCAATTCATTGTGTGGGATGAGACATCCAATAGTATACAGCACTGGGACGCCAAGGCGATGGCCTGGAGTTCCTCGGATGCACAGCCAGCCCTATTGGGTACCCATGCCGTTCCTAGCGGCAAACAGTACAGGACCGCCTTTCAGGCCTTGGCTGACAGCGTCAAAATGTGGACTCCGGAAAAGGCCGCCGAGGTCACCTGGGTCCCGGCGGAGAAAATTCGGGAAGCCGCCAGGCTTTACATCGATAACAGCCCGGGCGCCTGCTTCATGCGCGGCCAAAAAATTGAATTCAGCAACCACAGCAGCAGCAAGAGCCATGCCATCGCCATCATGATGGCCCTTGCGGGCAATCTGGACGCAGAGGGAGGAAACCTGGTCCGTCCTGACACGCCCCATTCGGTAAGCGCCGTGTTTCAAGCATTGCCTCCCCATGGCAAAATCCGCAAGGAAACTATTGCCAATATTAAAAAATACAGCCTGTGTCCGGGTCAGGCCAAAATTTCCGGTGAGATCGGCGGCTTTGCCGCCGCCACTACCCGCGCCCTTATCACCGAGAAACCTTTCCTGCCGAGGGTGTACTGGGGTCAGACCACCGAGCCCATGGCTGGCTCTCTTGACAGTCGGCAAGTCTGCGAAGCCCTCAAAAAATTCGAATTGACCGTGAATGTGGATCTGTTTATGACGCCCACCGGCGAACTGTCGGACATTATTCTGCCTGCCGCTCATCCAAACGAGGTCGACCGTATCGAATACCCTCAGTCCGGTCACAGTTGGCCGGCGGCCAATACCTGCTCCATCCGTCAACCCTTCGTTCCCCCGCCTGGTGAGTGTCGGGACGATGTGGATATCATATTTGACCTTGCCAAGCGCATGAATGTGGATATGGGCTGGAAGGACAAATATCACTGGTTTGAGTTTGCTTTGGCTCCCTCCAAAATAACGTTTGAAGAATTACGAAAAAAAGGTCATCTCACCAGGCCGGTGACTTACCGCCGCTACCAGACCGGAAAGCTCCGCCGTGATAATAAACCGGGCTTTCAGACTTCTTCAGGCAAAGTTAACCTGTATTCGGAAGATCTAAAAAAAGACGGTTGGGGACCGCTGCCCGCCTATATCGAAGAGCCCTTCTCCCCTCTGAGCAATCCGGAGATGCTTAAGGATTATCCGTATATCTTCTTTACCGGCGGCCGATCCCATGCCTACTTCCACAGCGAATACCGCATGTCTCCCTTCATGCGTGAGATTCATCCCTTCCCTACTGTCGAAATCAATCCGAAAACAGCGGAAAAGCATGGCATCAATGATGGCGACTGGGTCTATATCGAGACCCAGCATGGAAGATGCAAGCAAAGAGCGTGCCTGACCACAGCCATCGCCCCCCACAGCATTCACTGCGACCACGACTGGTGGTTCCCGGAGAAACCCGTAACCGATGACTTGCACGGCATTTTTGAGTGCAACCCGAACGCTATTGTCTCTAACGACCGTGTGCACGACCCGGCAGTGGGAACGTCTAATTACGGCGGTCTGTGCAAAATTTACAAAGCTGAGGACGGACCGCCTAATGGCATTTATATGACAGCCCAACAACTTGAAGCGTTTATGCCCAAAGCGCCGGGGAGGGAGTAATCATGACCAGAAAAATTATGATCGTGGATCTAGACAGATGTATCGGCTGTCATTCCTGTGCAGTTGCCTGCAAACAGGAAAATGGCATCAGCTTGGGAGTGTTTTACAACAAAGTGCGGACGGTTGGTCCCTTCGGCAATTACCCCGACCTTGAGCTATATTATCTGCCTGTTATATGCCAGCACTGCAATAAACCAGAATGCGTCAATGTATGCCCCACGGCCGCTTCGTACAAACGGCAAGACGGCATTGTGCTCGTCGACCATAATAAATGCATTGGCTGCCAGTATTGCATCATGGCCTGCCCGTACGGTGTCCGTACTTATGACAAGGCCAAGGGCGTCATCGAGAAGTGCACTCTGTGCGCCCATCGCGTGGAGGTAAACGAAGTTCCCGCCTGTGTGTCCATCTGCCCGGGCAAGGCGCGAATCTTCGGCGACCTTGACGATCCCAATTCAGAAGTTTCCAAAGCTGTGCGGGAGGCCGGTTCTTTCCTGCATCGCTTCGCCGATGTGGGCAATGAACCCGGTGTCGGCTATATTCTAAAAAGCCGGAAATGGAGGAGTTAATATGGAAATACAATGGACGCTTCTCATTTTTAGTCTATTTGTCAGTCTGGGTATGGGGTCTTTCGCGATTGTGGCCATCACAGAGTTGCGGGGAATCATGCCTGGCATCCGCCTGCCTGGAGCGATTACCAGTCTAGCAGCCCTCGGCATTGGCAGTGCTGCCAGTTATTTTCATTTGGGTCATCCAGAAAAGATCTTTCATATTCTCGGCAACATCCGCTCCGGCATAGCCCAGGAACTTATCGTCACCTCCATCGCCAGCGCGGTGATTTTCGTCTATACCGTTTTGCTATGGAAAGATTCCGCGCCTGATGTCCGCAGAAAGCTGGCATTGGTCGGCCTGATCCTCTCACCAGTCGTTCCCTTTGCCACAGGTCGGATATATGTGCTAGCCGCACGACCAGCCTGGGATACCTGGCTGCTACCGCTGATGTATGTGGCATCGGCCGCCGTCCTGGGAGCATTCACCATGTACCTTTGGATAATGCTGCGTGAACCTGACCAGAAGACGCTGGCTACTGTGAACAAAGCGGCGCTGTTGGGGCAGGTGGCTTTTACCGTAACAATTGCAGCATATTTAATATATGTGGCTATGGCACCCCACCCCCACTCCAGCCGTTCGGTGGCCCGCCTGCTAACCGGCGACCTAGCTTTGCTGTTCTGGGGCGCCGTGGTACTTATCGGCCAACTTGGGCCACTGTTTTTGACCTGGCGAAACATGCAGGGGCCACCGACATCTTTACAGGCCGGTGTTCCAGTCAGCCCCGCATCAGGAGGAATCAGCGGGGCAGTTGCTGCTACAGCTGAAAACCGACTTATTCTGGCGATTATGGGCTTGCTCTGTGCGTTGGTCGGTTCGACGGCCATCCGGATGATTGTCTATCTTATCGGCAGCAGCGTACAGTCATACATCTATTAAAGCTGAGCCCAATCCTTTACCTCGCCACTGCAGTTTGTCACAGGCAGACGCAGGCAGGCAGTCTACATGCAGAAAGGTGTTTTAAAATGAACGAACTTAATACCCTCGAACTTGAACAGCTATTTTCCTTCCGGGGTGCCATATACCAGTTGCTTTCCCGGTTCTATCGCCGGGAAATGGATCAAGAACTTCTGAACCAACTACACCAACTGGAATTTGAAGCGGATATCACTTTACCGGAAATTCTGGAAGGTAATCGATTGTTGAAGATCTTCTTGGCACAGATGGGAGAAAATGCGCTGACCGATCTTGCGGTAGACTACGCAAAGATTTTCCTCGGAGCAGGTCCAACATGCGGGGAAGGAGCATATCCCTATGAATCCGTATATACCAGCCCCGACCGCCTGCTGATGCAAAACGCCAGAGACCAGGCTGTCGCCATCTACAGAAGCGAGGATATCCGACTTGAAGACAGCTTCAACGAACCGGAGGATCATATTGCCATTGAATTGACATTCATGGCTTATCTATGCCAGAAGACTTCGGAGGCAATCCGTCGCAACGATGAAGCTGCCGCCAATAGCTGCCTGCTGAAACAGCGACAATTTCTTCAAGATCATCTGCTATCTTGGGTACCCAATTTTTGCGCCGATGTTCAGCGCATTGCTGCAACCGACTTTTATAAAGCGATTGCTATGATTACGTATGGTTTTCTTATCATGGATCGGGATATGACTTTAGGCAAGCATAGCACAACTTGAGCCCAAGGCCTTATAACGACTACATTGGCAGGTTTTAAAACAAAAAAATCGTTGATATAAAGCAAAATAGCTTGCCACTAATCTGGCAAGCTATTTTGCACCGTAAGACGTGTATATAGGGACGTTCCTTGGGGTCGGGATATAGCGGGATTGTTTTTTGTCACTTTTTTGCCATAATTCCACGAGATATTCCCGTCACCCGTTCGATTTCAAGGATAGAAACTCTTGTCGCCTTCGAAACTCACAGCGTTTTGTCCCGCTCCACTTAGATCAAAGTCATTCTCGACTAAAGTTTGATGAACATTGGTCCAGTTGCCCAAATAGGCTTTAAAAAGGCTTTTACTAATCCTTTTCGAATTTCCGACGCAATCATCTCCTTAGCTCCTCCTAGTTGGACCTGCTAAAAATCCATAATTTCCGGTTTATAGTCGTCAGGCAATTCTTCTTCCTGTAAAAATTTGAAATTGTCATCATTCAGTATAGGGATAAAGATTTCGTATGGAATCATAGAGAACTCACAAGCATAATTACTTGCGCCGAACAACATTCCTGCTTTGCTGCTCAGATTTAAACCTCTTGCAAACTTTGTGTAGTTTGAACAATCATGAACAGCTAAATCCCAGTTTTCCTCGTCAGCTATTTTCATGAACTGCAAAGTTAACTCCCTGCTCCAAATTGGAGAAATATAGCCATGTCGGGAGATATACATATTTTCCCCATAATAATTACCTATGTTATTCTCGTTCAAATGGAGTTCCGCACAGTTGATGAAATCGAGCTTTGTTTCGAATATTGCCTGCTTTTTCTTGAAAAATGCTTCGAAAAACTCAGGAGTCATCGGAGTTTCGATACCGACACTGTGAATATATTTTTTCGCTAAGCCAATATTTTCAATTACTTTGTCTGAACACGCAGAGGCGCCTAGGTTGAAACGGATCTCATCAAGACCGGCTTCTCCTAATGCTTTCAATGTCTCTTCTGTAGCCAAAGTGCCATTCGTGTATAAATGTTGATGAATTTGAGCATCACTAAATTTCTTTATAACCGAATAATATTTTTCAATTTCCATGAAAGGTTCTAAATAAACATAGGAAATCCCCGTAGGTTTTGGGTAAACGGAAAGAAGCAGTTCAATATCCTTCTCGTAAAATTTCGTGCCGCCAATTTCCCACAACCCTTCTCCAACTGGATGAATATCTTCCAGCTCGCCATAATTATAACAGAACTTACACTCTAAATTACATTTGTTCGTTTTCCTGATTGCACTCAACCCAGTGCCTAACAGACAAGATCGACATCCTTGGGGGAATTTGCTTTCATTGCCTACAAAAAAAGTTCTATTTTCCAAAGTTTTTAAATTTCTAATTTCCGACATCAACAGTTCATTTCTATGATCAATTGCTGCCTCAATTTGCGCAAAGGTAGAGTAAATGATTTCTTCATGTTTTACACTAATTTCTTCTTCCTCCGACAATTGTGCAAAAAAATCAAACCATATCAACGCATCATTCTTTGAAATTTTCATAACGCATCCGCCTATCTATTTCATTTTAAACTTCACATTCTTACCAATTGTGAACGTTCTCTTGATTCCGTCTCCACGCTTCTTGACACAGCTCGAACCGAATCAAACTTGTACCCTCAATGATATATTCGTATCGTTCATCCACTGCAACTGAACCTGAATTGAAGCAACATGCTTTACTTCCTTTCATCATCTACTTTACTGTCAATTTAAAACTAGCGAAGGCATCGAATAATTTCTCTTTAAGACGCTCATAATCCGTATCTTCAATAATAATATATCCTGTTCGTACGGATGAACTACTCTGCGTCATCAAGCGATCGCCAGGCTTATTTAAAAACGTGATCTCTTTGATGCCGTCCAAATGAGAAAAATCTTTTTCAGTAGAGATATCGACTAATTGACCCGCCTTAGACGGAAATGCAAGATACCCGGTAAAAACGGGTCGATCATTCACGGCCTCCGCGTCATAGTGATTTATCGCTACGTCAATAAAAGCTTTATTAATATTAAGTCCCCGAGTGTTTTTTATACAAGCTCCAATACATGGCGATCCCCCGATTCTGGCTGCAATCTCGCCAAGATAAATTTTTCCCTCCCGCGTGACAAAAACCTCCATATGACAAACGGCATTTTTTATGTCATAACAGCAAATAAGGTGCTCATTGAAATGCTTAATCTCCCGAATTATCTCATCGCTGTCGCAATACGCCGGAAATGCGATTGACCCTTTAGGCTTGCCATTCCTCACTGTATCCAAATTATTAAACAAGTTCTTTCCGACTGAAGCAAACATCACCTTTCCATTCAAAACAACTGAATCACAATGATATTCTTCTCCGTCGATAAAATTTTCGACAATAAACTCCCTATGCCGAACCAACATCTTGATTACTCTAAAGAAAAAAAAATCCTTAAAGGTATTTACTCTGTAAGTGCATCTAGTGCCAAATCCACTCACCGGCTTTATAATGATCGGATATCTGTTTTCTTTTATGAATGCACACACATCAACCAGACTCTTTGCCAGTTTGCATTTTGCCGTAGCAATACCGTGCTTGAGAGCTGTCTGTTTCATAATATATTTATTGCGAACCTGAAGCGTTTCGGTATAATTCATACCGGGTATATTAAATTTCCCCCGTAAATATCCGGCTAACTCCACCACCGCTTCATACGTTCCATAAACGGCCCGCACCTGCTTAGTTTCAAGGATGCCGGCAAAGGCCTTTTCCACTTCATCTCTACGCTGTATGTCAGACACAATCAGAATTCTGTCGTAATGACGATGCAGCACAGTAATATCGATCTTTCGCTTCCGATCCACAATAACTACTTTATAATAGTCGTTGTACCCGGCAAGAAATTGATGAATATATGGAAAATCCAACAAAAAAACCAAAGCGTTCATGCATCGCTACCACCTCTACAAGTTATGCACCTGTCGAAAAACCCGATTTGACATCTAAGTGAAAACGACTATATGCTTCATACAACTTGTTTAGCAATCGATTACGATCGGCATCTTCGATAATAATATAGCCTGTTCGAATGGTCGTATTTTTACGACGGCCCAAAAACTTCATTCGGTTGAAAATATGGTCTTAAGAATACATAAAAACAAGACCGCAACCCTCTTTTTATAAGGTTTACGGTTTCTCGCCGTTACCAATGATACGGTTCACCCCGGTTGATCTTAAACGCCCGATAGATCTGCTCGACCAAAAAAAAGCGAACCATTTGATGGGTAAAAGTCATCTTGGAGAAAGATAGCCGTTCCTTTGCTGCGGCAATCAGCGCCGGCGAAAGGCCAAACGCTCCGCCAATGACAAACGTGACATCACTTTGTCCGTCAACGCCCAAACCGGCCAGTTTTCCGGCGAATTCTTCCGATGATACTTGGCGTCCGGCAACGTCCAGCACAATCAAATGACTGGCGCTCCTAACCTGTTTCAGCAGTCGTTCGCCTTCCCGTTCCAGCGCCTTGGCCTTATCGGCAGCCGAAGGAGCATTCGGCATCCGTTCTTCGTCAATTTCGATTATTTCCAGACGGCAATATGGCCCCAGACGTTTGCGGAACTCATCAATGCCGGCAGTAAGATATTTTTCTTTGATTTTTCCCACAGCAATAATTGTAATATGCATCTTACTGCTGCACCGGCATTTCTTCCAGAAGCACAGAAACTGTCCGATTTCTGCCGTTCCGCACAAATTCCACTTCCACTCGGCTGCCAATCGCCTGCGCATCCAATACCGCCCGTAATTCAGCCACGCTATTGGTCTCAGTCCCGGCTACTTTCAGGATAATGTCTCCGGTTCGCAGACCGGATTTTCCGGCCGGACCTGCATCATCCACCCGGGCCACATAAATGCCCTTGTCAATATCCCACTCATATCCATAGCTTGCAGCTAAATTCTTATCCAGTACTCCGACGCCCAAAAAAGCCCTGGCAACATGTCCTTTTTCAATAATCGCCTGCAAAATCGGCCGTGCGGTATTGATCGGAATGGAAAAACCAATCCCTTCTACTCCTGCAACCGCAATTTTAGCGCTGTTGATTCCGATTACCATGCCGTCGGCATTGGCCAGCGCGCCGCCGGAATTACCGGGGTTAATCGCCGCATCAGTCTGAAGCAGTTTGAATTTTCGTTCGCCGATTTCCAGCGACCGGTTCAACGCGCTGATCACGCCGGTCGTAACGCTGCCGCGAAACTCCAATCCCAGCGGATTACCGATCGCTATGGCCGGTTCACCAACCAGCAACGCATCCGAATCACCGAATACCGCGGCAGGCAACCCAGCAGCTTCCACTTTGACAACCGCCAAATCAGTCGCAGAATCGACCCCCAGCACTTTTCCCGGCAAAGTTCGCCCGTCAGCCAAAGAAACCGTCAATTCCTGCGCTCCGTCCACTACATGAAAATTCGTGGCGATATATCCGTTGGAATCAAAGATCACACCCGAACCAACTCCTTGTTCCACAAGAACTCGCCGACTAAACAGATCACGAGTGTATGCTTTGTTGGCAATTCCCACCACACTGGGGCCTACGGCCTGTGCGGCCCGAACGATTGCCGTATTGCGAACGCCGGAAATTTCAGCCTGCGCAAGAGGCGGCTGCAGCAAATTGGGAAGAGACGCAGCGCTTTGCGGGACAGGCTTGGCAATAAACCGATCCCCATATCCCAATACCAGTCCTCCGCCGACCAATGCGCCAAAAACAGCAATTAAAAAATAAGATGCAACTTTTTTATACACCTGACTTCCTCCTTGCGCTCCCGGTTATCTGAAAAATCCAATAAAGCCTACTTTACTTTCATTCTTTCCAGCTCACAATGGCATCAGGCAAAGTAACATGCAAGGTAATATCCGCACCGATTTCAAGGCCCTGATCCCTCAGAATTTGGGCAACAGTGTTTTCCGCAAGTTCCCGCCGGTTGTTCTCTTTGCTGATATGTGCCAAAAAAACCTGGCAATGTTCCCCCAATTCCAAATTTGCCAACGTCCGTCCGGCTTCCACATTCGAAAGGTGGCCCCGATTGCTCAAGATTCGGCGCTTCAAATGCCAAGGATAGGTTCCGTTCCGCAGCATGTCGAGGTCATGATTGGTTTCCAAAACCATCCCGTCACTGCCCGTCAGCGCCTTTTTCACACCATCCGTAACAAAACCCAAATCAGTAGCCAAGCTATATTTTCGGTCTTTCTCATAAAAAGTGTACCCGACAGGATCGGCGGCATCATGAGAAGTATTGAAAGACTCCACCTTTACCGCTCCAAAATCCATTGACTGATAGAAATTCCGGCAGCACTCCGGCGCGAATTGCCGGCACGATGACATTTTCCGCCAGGTTTCCGGGCGGGCATAAATCGGCAGTCGATATTTTTTGACCAAGGTCGGCAATCCGCTGATATGATCGCTATGTTCATGGGTGATCAAGATTCCATCCAAATCTTCCACGGCTGTGCCCACCTCTGCCAGCGCATTCTTGATGCGGCGAGCGCTGATGCCGGCATCCACCAAAATATTGGTATCATCAAACTTAAATAAAGTAGCGTTTCCGCTACTGCCGCTGGCCAATACATGTATTTGCATAATTGCTCCTTACAATGGGAACCACTATCTTCCCCACAGTTCATCTTTGTATAGAAGTTTCGCTTTATTTGCTCGATCTCCTGCTTGTTGCTGCAGTCTACAGCATCACAGTTGCAGCAGTTTTTCGTTAACCGCATTTTGCACTGCCGACGGCAAGGAGGCAAGCAAAACAGCAGTAATTTCCCTCAGCCGTTCTTGCGTCTTTGCTTCAAACCGCAGCGTAAACAACGGTTCCGTAACGGAAGAGCGGATCATTCCCCACCCATCGGCAAATTCAACGCGAACACCGTCAATTCGGTTCACGCTATACTGTGCAAGAGCCTGGGCCGCTGCATCCAATATTTCCTCTTTATCCGGCCCGAGGTAAGGAACGCGAATATCCGGCGTAATCAAGTAACGGGGGATATTCGCAATCAGCGAGGAAAGCGAACCATGACGGTCAATGAATTCGCATATCTTTAAGCCGGCAAACATTCCATCGTCATACCCCAATTCCCGAAAGAAGAAATGACCGCTGATTTCACCGGCAAAAAGAGCCTTTTCCCGTAAAAACGCCGCCTTGCTGAAGGTATGTCCCGCCCTTGCCATCACAGGAGTCCCACCGGCTTTAATAATTTCTTCCGGGACGACCATCGAACATTTTGCATCATAAATAATGGTTCCCTTAGTCTGCTCCAAATAAGAGCGGGCGAGAAGAACCAGGATATCGTCATTATTGACCGGTTGGCCGTTTTCATCCACTACCCCTACCCGGTCACCGTCACCGTCAAAGCCGATCCCCAAATCAGCACCGCAGGCTCGCACCTGTTCGCCAAGCACCAGCAAGTTTTCCGCTAAAGCCGGATTGGGCGGCCGATGTGGGAACCGGCCATCCGACTGGCAGTGAAGCTCTACAACATCGTATCCTAATCGCCTGTATAAATCCGGCGCAATGTTTGATGTTGCTCCATTTCCAGCATCCAAAACTACGCGCAAACGGCCCTTTGCCGCCTGAGCCGCAGTAGCCGCTAAATATTGTTCAATCACCGGCAGCGTCTGGACACTGCCAGCACCGACAGTACCGGCATCGGCTTCGACCAAAGCAGCGATCTCGGCAATTTCCGCTTCACTGACCGGTTCTTGCCCGAAGACAAATTTGAAGCCGTTGTATTCCGCCGGATTATGCGAAGCGGTCACCATCACGCCGCCGTCCGACTGAGTCGCTTTGATTGCATAATAAAAAACCGGCGTAGCGACTGTGCCGATATCAATCACTTTGCAGCCTGATTCAGCCAAACCGGCTACTATACTCTGCTGCAAACGCGGAGTTGACAAGCGGATATCGCCGCCGACAACGACTTGACGGCCGGCCAGCTTGACGCCAAGCGCGCGGGCGATCTTGCGGACCATCGTAGTTGGCAATTCAGTTTCTGCTTTGCCGCGTATGTCACAGGCATGAAAAATTGTCATGGGAACCCTCTTTTCATTTATTCGTTGTCACCTATTCTCCGACAAGCAATGGCCCAGAACTGGTTCCAATCCGGTCCGCGCCGGCCGCAATCATTTTTTCCGCCTGTTCGCGGGTGCGGATTCCGCCCGCAGCCTTGATCTTTATTTTATCGCCTACTATTTCTTTCATCAGCCGGACATCCTCTTGTGCAGCGCCGCCTGAAGCGAAACCGGTAGATGTTTTTACAAACTGCGCGCCCCCATCCATGACTGCCTGACAGGCTTGTCTTTTTTCCCCGGTAGTCAGCAGCGCCGTTTCAATAATCACTTTCACCACTGCTCCGTCTGCCGCATCAACGACCTGCTTAATTTCATCAACCACAACTTCCCATCGTCCAGATTTGGCCGCGCCGATATTCATCACCAAATCCACTTCCTTTGCTTTGCGCAAAACAGCTTCCTTGGTTTCCAATACTTTTACTTCCGGCAAATTCGCTCCCAATGGGAACCCAATCACTGTGCAGACATTCACCTTGCTGTCCGCCAAAAGATGTGCAGCCAGATCCACATAACAAGGGTTCACACATACTGCGGCAAAGCCATATTCTTCCGCTTCCTTGCATAGTCGGATAATATCCTCCACGATCGCATCCGCTTTTAAACAGGTGTGATCGATATATTTTGCCAATTCCATTTGTTCTTTCCCCTTTCACCAGGTACAACCCGGTTACCCTAATGATAAAACAGCCAGTCCGATGACCATTGAGCCCGCCGCCGCCATGCGCGACTTCAAATTTCCTTCCGACAGCAGCTTTGCTCCAAGTACCGTACCTACCAATATACTGATTTCCCGCGCTGGGGCAATATAACTGACCGGGCTGAATACTAAAGCAGTAAGAACCAATATATACGCCAAAGGACATAGAATTCCTACTCCGAAAGCAAGCTTTTTGTTCGTTTTCCATTGCTCATAGACTTTGCTCCGGTTTTGAACAGCATAGGGCGTTAACAATAAGGTTCGCCCCAAATTCGCCGACCAGTCCAGCAGCAGCGGCGGTACCAGATACAAACTCACCGCCATTTTATCCCAGACTGTATAGGATGCAATCACTATGCCGCACAAGATGGCAAATAAGGCCGGTTTGCGCGCGTCAGCTTTTTTTAACAATAAAGGATTCCCTGTCAAAAAGAATACCCCGGCAAGGATCATCAGCCCTCCAGTGATTGTCACAAGCGTCGGTTTCTCGCCCAGAAAAAGCACAGCGGTTATCATCGCCAGCAACGGTCCGGTACTGCGGGCAAGAGGATAAATGAGCGAGAGATCGCCAATCCTATACCCTCTATCCAGCAAATAAAAGTATGCACAATGCAAAACTGCCGTACCAGCCATAAAAATAAGTTGGTTCAGTCCGATAACCGGCTGTTGGTACAGCAAGATCCCTATCGCCAGAGGAAAATACACTACGGTTGAAATTGCTCCGAACAACCACCCAAAAGCAGTCCCGCCACACGCTTTTTTGGCCAGATAGTTCCAAGTAGCATGCGCAAATGCCGCAGATAACACCAGAAGCAATGCAAAATCAGACATATGGATATCCTTTCAACAACCATTACTATGTTCTTGCTTCAAGACGATATCGTCTTCATTAATAGACTATAAGACCTCGCCCTCTAATGTCAAGAATAAACAGCAAAAAAAGACTTGTTTCAGATGAATTCAAAACTCCACCTGAAGCAAGTCTCTCTTTAGGATGATCAGATATCGAACCCGCCGCCGCGGTTGCTGCCGATAGCAAGCTTACGGTATAACCGTACTACCGGCGTAGCTTCCTTGACCGGCAACTGTTTCACAGCCTTGCGTTGCGCGAACACTTTTGCCACTTCTTCTGCCGAAGCAGGTTGTCCCTTAATCCCCACAATATCAAGTTTACGGGCGGCAACATCCATCTTGATGAGATCACCGTCTTCAATATACGCAATCGGCCCGCCATCAGCGGCTTCCGGACTGATGTGTCCTACTGCCGGACCCCGGGTAGCGCCCGAGAAGCGGCCATCGGTAAACAATGCCACGCTTTTCGACAATTCGTGCATATTCCATAACGCTTCCGTAGTGCGCAGCATTTCCGGCATTCCCGACCCCCGTGGTCCTTCAAAACGGATAAATACGGCGCTATGGGGTTTAATTCCGCCGCTCAACAATTCGGCAACCGCCTCTTCTTCAGAATCGAACACTCTGGCGGAACCGGTAAAATTATTGATCGCTTCGTCAACGCCCGATAATTTGATCACCGCGCCTTCCGGAGCCAAATTCCCGCTTAATATTTTGAGATTGCCCTGAGGCTTGGTTGGCTTTTGGCGAGTGGTGATGATATCCGAAGCGGCCAGCTTGTAGTTTGTCAGGTAGCTGTTCACTTCCCGGAACCAGCCGGTTGCCTCTAGTTTCTCCAGGTTTTCGCCAAGGGTTTTTCCCGTCACCGTCATAACATCCAAATGCAAAAGGTCTTTCAATTGCCGCATGATACCCGGGATACCGCCGGCATACCAGAAGATGTCGGTCGGCCATTCTCCTCCGGTTTTCAGACTGACCAGCACAGGAATTTCCCGATTAATCTGATCAAAATCTTTCGGCGTTATTTCAATTCCTATTTCTCGGGCAATAGCCGGCAAATGCAACAAAGCATTCGTCGAACCGCCAATGGCTGCATGAACCATCATCGCGTTGAGAAAATTCTTTTTCGTTATAAACTGACGCGGCTTCAAACCATTTTTAACATTTTCAATCACCTGCCGTCCGGCCGCCCGGGCATAGCGGGTAATATGCGCAGTATAAGCGGGAGCCAAAGCGTTTCCGGGCAAGGACAAGCCCAGCGCTTCCGATACGGATTGCATGGTGCTGGCTGTACCAATGAACTGGCAGGCGCCGGCGCTGGGGCAGCAATTCATGGAATAATACATCAACTCATTGTCGCTGATTTCCCCCTTGGCATATTTATCACCGGCTCCATACAGGATCTCGGAAGACATAAAGCCCGGGCCGCTCAGCATCGAACCGCCGCAAACATGAACAGACGGCAGGTCGATCCGCAGCATGGTCATGAGCTGCGCAGGAACCGATTTGTCGCAGGACGCCATAAAAACCGCGCCGTCAAATGGCGAGGCCAATGCATGGATTTCATACATGTAGGACATAATCTCCCGGCTGACCAGCGAATAGTTCATCCCGTCATGAGCCATAGCGATCCCATCACAAATATCGGTCACAGAATATAAAGCCGGTTTTCCCTGCGACTCATACACAGACAATTTCGCTTCCTCAGCCAGTTTGCCTAAATGAACACTGCCTGGGTGGCTATCTCCGTGCGCGGTGTCAATCAAAATCTGACACTTTCCAAGGTCTGCTTCATCCCATTGTGTTCCGGCCCGCAAACCATCCCCCTGGTAATTCACCTTCCGTAAGGATTGACTATGGCAATTACAACTCATGCAGAATACCTCCTCATAAATTTTATCGGATGATAGGCAACATATCCGGTGCATGGGTAAGCACGGTTACTTTCGCTGTTTTCCCCTGGTTTTCAAAGGCCGCATTCAATGCGTCCTGCACAGTGGCAAACGGACGGAAGCCGAGTTTTTGAGCCTCTTCGGGAGCAATGCCGTCAGAAACAATATAGACCGTTTCCCGTTCCTTGACTTGGGCCCAAGCGATCGCCAAGGCGGCCGCAACTTCGTCCCCAACTTGTTTCTTCGTTACCATTTGTCGCAATTCTTCGGCTGAATAACCGGTAATATCCACGATATCGGAATGAGTCACAGCAACGCCTTCATAGCAAGGGGTTGCAAGAATAATTGTCCCGCCGGCTTTTACGGCCAGGTCCGACGGATACAGCGTCTTGTGCGCCTGCCAAAATTCAAGATCGCAAGGGTGGGAACTGGAGATAACAATATCGGCTTCTTCCGGGATCTCGACAGCATATACTTCTTTCGACGAGACAACGCCCGCTTGAAATGCTTCCTCCAAATCACCGAAGAAAGCGCCTACCACTTCTCCGTGGCGATTTAAAACCGTATTAAAGATCGTATGCATGCCAATCTGACCGGCGATCCTGTTCAGTTCTTTACGAACCGGATTATCTTCTATTCCCAGATAGGAACGCGGCGCCCGCACACTGAGCAAATGAGTTTCGGCTGTAGTGTGTTCGCCGGAAATACCCGGCTGAACAATCTTGGCTCCGCCGGCAAAGCCGGGAATGTGGTGAGGAACAATGCTGCCGATGCCGATCTTAAAATCTGCTTCGTATGCTTCGCGATTAACCCAGATACTTGTCCCGTTTGGCGTATTGCCAAGGTCAATCAACGCTTCCGGATTTTTGAAGTCGTGATTTTTGATTTGAACCCGTTTTACTACGTCTTCGCCAAACTTAACGGCAATTTCTTCCTCCGTCATAAAGCGGTGAGTGCCAAGCGCGATGATGATCGTGATCTGTTCGTCGGCAATTCCAGCGGCATTCATTTCATCAAGAAGAACAGGAATGATTTTTTCCGTTGGCGTTAAACGCGTATTATCATCCGCTACAATCACCACTTTTTGCGCGCCGGCTGCCAGCTCGCGCAAGGTTTTTGTGCCGATCGGCTGGTTTAACGCACGAACGACTTCCTGTTTGACATCAGACACCGGCTTCACATCTTTGGGTGAATAAGCGCCAATCAGATTTTCTTTCGGAACAGCGACTTTTATCGTTTTTTGTCCGTAGGGCAATGATAAAATGATCTCTTCCATGAAACAATCTTCCTTCCACATCGATATTTTCATCTGCACTGGTAACCCACAAACTTCACATCTTCTTCCGGTAATCGGTTTATTCACCCGCCCCTTCCGCCATGCGGGCGGCAAACTCAATCGCAGCGATCATGCTGCTGCTGTCGGCAATGCCTTTGCCGGCAATATCAAAAGCGGTTCCGTGATCGACGGAAGTGCGGATAAAGGGAAGACCAACCGTAATATTGACCCCATTATCAAACCCAAGCAGTTTAATCGGAATGTGTCCCTGATCATGATACATGACGACAACAATATCAAATTCCTTGCGGCAAACAGCGCGAAAAAATACGGTGTCAGGCGGAATAGGACCACTCGCGTCAATACCGCTGTTCCGGGCATCCTCTACAGCCGGAGTGATTTCGTCTATTTCTTCCCGGCCAAACAAACCGTGCTCTCCGGCATGCGCATTGAAACCGGCTACAGCAATTCTAGGCTGTTTTAAACCAAGCAGCCGCAGCGTCCGATCAGCCAAACGAATGATTCTGAGGACGCGATCCCGCTTGATAAGGCCTGCAGCGTCGCGCATAGAAACATGGGTCGTGACATGAATGACTTTCAAAGTATCGCCTGCAAGCATCATGGCATAGTCTTTCGTGTTGCTGAGTTCGGCGAGTATCTCCGTGTGTCCGGGAAAATTATGCCCCCCCATATGAAGCGCTTCTTTGTTGAGAGGAGCGGTGACAATACCGGCTACCTCGTGGTTCATAGCCTGCTTTATGGCAGCCTCCAAATAGATATAAGCCGCATGTCCGGCCAGTGCGTCGACCTTTCCAAACGGCAAATCTTCAGGAATATTAGCAAAATCAAGTACATCAATCTTGCCAAACTGATACGTTCCTTCCCGTGCATCAGAAAGACTCCGCACTTCAATTGAACTCTGCAAAATAGCCGCAGCAAGGCGGATACGGCCCGCATCACCAAAAACTAACGGACGGCAGATACGGTAAACCTTTTCGTCCAAAAGCGCCTTAACGATAATTTCAGCTCCGCATCCGGCGGCATCCCCCATGGTAATCGCCAAAATTGGCCGTTGTTCCACCATCTCATCTCCTCCGAATCCGTTTGACAATTTTGAGCAAAACGTCAGGACTGCCAAACGCGCCCGCCTTTGTAATCACTTTTAACACAATTCCTTCCGTGGTCCTCATCTCACCCAACGGAATTCCCGGCGCCAATTCTTCAATCACTTGGATACCGGATACGCCAAGATCCCGGCAAACCGCAGCGGCAGTATCACCACCGGTAAGAACCACGCAGGCAACTTCCTGTTGAAGAAGAATAGACGCGCCAATGCGGCCAAGGATGCCGGCCACAGCCTCACCAACCTCAACCGATGACATTCCCAGCTTGGATCCTGTGTTTTGCGTCTCCTGTACTGCATCGCTTTGATAACCGGACGCAAGAACAATATTTTTCCCATTTTCCATATAGCCGATCGCCGTTTGAATATATGGCTGAATACAGTCGTTTTGATTAGAAAAACAGTCTGCCGCCCGAACTTCAATCAGTTCAAACCCGCCATCCAGGAGCAAAGCAATTTGTCTGTGCGTCACCAAACTGACGCTGCCGGCAACAACCAATATCGGCTTAAAATTCTGCACCTCAGCCTGGAGATTCAACAATTGCGGCAAACAGTCAGCCAAACCTGCTGAACCGGACCAGAGAACCCGGCTGGATATGAGCGTTGCAGCCCGTGCTGCCATCTGGAATTGTTCATCCAGCCATGCATCGCAGCTGATGATCCGGCAACCTTCTGCTAAATACTGCTGAATTGCTTTTACAATAGCTTCTTCTCCTTGGCAAATTTCATCAATCCCGATATGGCCTACTTTTAATCCAGATTGTTGTCGCAATAATTTCGGCAGGACCGTTTCACATACCGGGCATTTTGGATCATGAGCGATTTCTGTCGCTGCCAGAGGAAGGCCATGCAAAAGGTGGTTCCCGCCGATCGTTGTCCGCCCATTTTTAGGAAAAGCCGGCATCACAAACGCAAAGTCATGGAGGCCTAAGTCAAGAATTGCTTTTAATTCCACACCTACGTTTCCGCGCAAGGTAGAGTCTATTTTCTTGTAACAATGAAAAAAGCCCGCATCATAAGCTTGTTTTACCGCTGCTTGCACTTTCCGGTAAGCTTCTTGTGCAGGGATGGCCCGGCTGCCTGTGTCGATAACAATCGCGGTCGCGCCGGATGAGGTTTGAAATTCCGCGCCTTCTAAAATAACCCATGTCTGCAATCCATGGCGCGCAAATTGCACCCCGGTATCATTCGCGCCAGTCAAATCATCTGCAATGACAACGATGGATTGAGTTATTTCCTTCAACATGTATACCTCTTTTCCCATAAAAAGTATTCCGCTGAGTTTGACTGAAAAGAAGGACTCTATTTTAATTTTCTCATTTGCCCTAAGCAAATGCAACATTCTTTTTATTATTTACATGCTAACGCGCCGCATCGTCCGGCATTATCGAATGCAGTTCCTAATTCAAAAAACACTTTTCCTCCTGACCTTAACCAATTCATCGGACAAAGTGAATACTGCGATTAGTTGCTGCTTATCTTCCCTTGACAATCCGGACAAACACCATAGAAATAGAACTGTTGCCCGGTCACCTGATAAGAAGTGGTTTGCGACACAGTATGGACAAAACCGGAGACATCAACCCCATCCATATCGTCGACGCGGCCGCAGGACATGCAGCGGATATGAGGATGATCGTCCGTATTGGCATCATACCGGAAACAATCTTCCCCGGCATTCAATACCTGTACGAGACCAATTTCCCGCAAGATGTCGATCGTTTTGTATACAGTAGCCAAACTCATCGTTGGGTAAAGGGTTTGCAAATCATTAAAAATCATTTCCGCGCTCGGATGCGACTTGGTAGCCGCCAACACACTGTATATAGCCAATCGTTGTGGGGTTACTTTGAAGCCCTTGTCCCGCAGCATATTCGTAACAGACGCTTCCATTTTACCAACACCTACTTTATAAATAATAACTGTTATAAATAATGATTCTCGCATAATATCTATAGCTTATACAATTTTACCTCACTTTCCCCGTTTTCGCAATACTTCCCGGCTTTAAATATACAATATCCGCAATCGACCTTCAAAAAAATCCCCGCCAGAAAGGATCGCTGCTGCCTACACAGAATATACTAGGTACAGATCACTTCCCATTCATTATCCAAATAGGAGTTGACGCCTTTGTTCTTGCCAAAAGGATACGGCGAGGTCATTACCGCAATGCTCATCTGGGGCAGTGTCGGAGTTTTTGTGCGGATCGCCGATCAACCCGCTGCAACGATTGTTTTCGTTCGCGTATTTACTGCTTTTTTGGTGCTTGCCCTTTTCGCCTTGCTGCGAAAGCAACCTTTCTCACTCGCCGGCTATGGGCCTCTTGCTGTGCTCAGCGGCATATTCATCGCAGCCAATTGGTTGTTTTTTTTCAAATCGATTCAGACAACTACCATTGGCAACGCAGTATTAACGTATTACATGGCACCCGTTCTGGCAATGCTTTGGGCTCGCCTCTTCCTCAAAGAACGCTTGGAGCGCCGAATTTTCCAAGCACTCCCGTTAGCTGGAGCAGGAATATTTCTTATGACTTCGGAATACAATTTTTCCTTATCCAGCAATGATTTTATCGGCATTCTGTTTGGCCTCGCCGGCGCGTTCTTTTATTCCTTTGTTGTTGTCATGGCCAAATACATGTCCGGTATAACACCCCGCAATCTGGTTATGGTTCAAATGGGAATATCTTCTTTGTTTTTTCTTCCTTTTGTGATCCTGAATCCACCAACTCTTACGCTGCTATCGACAAGCGCTATGCTAACGATGGGCGTCGTTCACTCGGCATTGGCCCTGAGTATTTATTTTTCAAGCTTGCAAAAAATTAAAATTCAGCATGCCAGTATTTTATCCTATATTGATCCAGTGAGCGCTTTGTTGTATGCGTATCTTATTTTTAATGAAACACCGGGATTGTATACACTTTTGGGCGGCGCCTGCATTTTGCTGGCCAGTTGGCTTGTAATTCGCCGCTAAGCGAAAATGAATAGCAGGGTTTGTGTTATAATACGAATTGAACAATGCAAAAGGTTGGTGAATGTATGCAAATTTCTTCTATTCCCGGTTTGATCGCCGGCGAACTTCATGTGAAAACTTCTCAGGTAGAAGCCGTTATCCAATTACTGGACCAGGAAAACACGGTTCCGTTTATTGCCCGCTACCGCAAAGAAGCTACCGGTGAGTTGGATGAAGAACAGATACGGACGATTATGGAACGTTTGCAATACTTGCGAAATCTTGCCAAACGTCAGCAAGAAATTTTATCGAGCATCGAAGAGCAAGGCAAGTTGACGCCGGAGCTGGCTTCCGCCATTCAACAGGCAGTGAAACTGCAGGAACTTGAGGATCTATACCTTCCTTTCCGGCCCAAACGGCGCACGCGTGCCCAAATCGCCCGGGAAAAAGGACTGGAACCATTGGCCGAAATCATCCTGGCGCAAAAATTAACTGACGCTGATCCTGTAAAGGTTAGCGCGCCATTTGTTTCTGAAGAAAAAGGGGTCGCTTCCGAACAAGATGCTCTCGCCGGCGCTCTGGATATTATCGCTGAAAACATCAGTGAACAGGCGGATATCCGTGCTTTATTGCGCCGACAGCTTTGGCAAAATGCACAAATTGCCACTGAATTGGCAGTGAGTGAAACGGAAGGCAGAGAATACATTACCTACAAAGAATACCATGAACCGGTTAACCGGATCCCATCTCACCGCATCCTGGCCATCAACCGGGGAGAAAAAAAAGATGTGCTCAAGGTGCACATTCAAACGCCTCATGAAACAAATATTGCCCACATCGCACGAAAAATCATTACCGTTCCATCCTCTTTTACCGAACTCTTGCAAGAATGCATTGCCGATGGTTATAAACGACTGCTATTGCCTGCATTGGAAAGAGAGATCCGATCCTTATTGACCGAAAATGCCGAAAAACAAGCCATCCGGGTTTTCGGCCTCAATCTGCGCCAGCTCCTGCTGCTGCCTCCTTTGACCAATCATACGGTAATGGGTCTCGATCCCGGTCTGCGCACGGGATGCAAAATGGCAGTAGTGAATGCAACCGGCGCCGTTTTGGAAACCGCTACTTTGTATTTGACCGCCAGCGATGCCCAACGGGAAAAAGCGGAAAAAGCAATCTTGCAAGCGATTCGCGATCACGCCGTCAGCCTGATTTCCATCGGCAATGGCACGGGCTCTTATGAAACGGAAGAGGTGATCGCCCGATTGATCCACGATCATGATTTGCCCGTCCATTATCTCATTACCAATGAGGCCGGCGCTTCCGTATATTCGGCGTCTAAATTGGCGAAAGACGAACTTCCCGATCTCGATGTTACCCTGCGCGGTGCCGTATCCATAGCCCGCCGGGTTCAGGATCCTTTATCGGAATTGGTGAAGATCGACCCAAAATCAGTCGGCGTCGGACAATATCAGCACGACGTCAACCAAAAGGAACTTGCCGCAACACTTGATACCGTAGTCGAATCCTGTGTAAACCATGTAGGCGTCGATCTGAATACCGCCTCGCCGGCATTGCTCACTCACGTAGCTGGCATCAACTCCACAGTGGCCAAAAACATTGTCGGGTACCGTGACACCAACGGCAGCTTTAAAAGCCGGCGGGAATTATTGAAAGTAGCCCGCCTTGGACAAGCGGCATTCACCCAATGTGCCGGTTTTCTTCGCCTGAGGGATCAAAAAAACCCCCTCGATAATACCCCTGTTCACCCCGAGTCCTATGCATTGGCGGAAAAAATTCTTGCACAACTTCATTTTTCCCTCACAGACCTTCGTGACCGGGACCGTCTGAAAGCGCTGCAGCTTGCAGTCCAAGCTGTTGACCCGGCCAAACTGGCTGAGGCGCTTGAAGCCGGCGAACCGACCGTTCGCGATATATTGGCGGCTCTTGTTAAGCCAGGTCGCGATCCCCGTGAAGATATGCCCGTGCCGCTAACCCGTAAAAACATTGTAAAGTTGACTGATCTGTCACCTGGTGCCATCATGCGGGGCACAGTTCACAATGTCATTGATTTTGGCGTGTTTGTAGACATCGGTATCAAAACAAACGGACTCATTCACCGCTCTGAACTGAGCTATAAACCGTTCCGCCATCCGCTCGACGTCGTGTCCGTCGGAGACATCATCGACTGCATGATCTTGCATGTTGATGAAGAACGCGGGCGGATTGGATTGAGCTTGAAACAAGCGCAAAAAAAACCGTAGAGAATAGTGAAAACCCGGCCCTTGGCCGGGTTTTCACTATTCATCTCTTTTAGCCTTTCATTACTGTAAATGGCGGCTCAGCATACATAACCTTATAGATCGTTTCGGCTTGCGCATCAGCAACAGCAATAATCTCCCGCAATCGCTTTTCCATTGAAGCCGCCACGGCAGGATCCTTTAACCCCGGCAAATTAATGGCGGTATTCAGCAAAGCGCTTCGCACCGCCGCATGGCTGGACAAAGCGGAGACCAGCAAATCACTGGCTGCATGCGGATTAATTTTTCCCATCAGCGTTCCGGCAATCTGCAGCATCTGCAGGCATAAACCGGCTACTTCCAGCGGCACTTCCGATGCCTTTATCGTAGCTTCTTGGATAGCCCGACTGCGAAATTTTTTTTCTTCCTCTGTCGACTTAGGAAGGGCAAACGTTGCCATAAGTTCATTAAAGGCGGTTGCATCGGCGTCAATCATCTCTTCTACTTTTTTGTGCAGCACTGCTAATTCCTTTTGTTTCTGCACTAAGAAATCTGCCTGGTCCGCAAAATCCGAACGGCCAACGGTCAAATTTAACACCATCTCCAACAAACTGACTCCCAACAATCCTGATACAGCAGCGGCACTTCCACCGCCCGGAGCCGGTTCACGGGAAGCCAACCGGACAGCAAATTCTTGAATACTGGTCGTTGCTAACAAAGCAATCCCTCCATTACTATTAAAAAATCATTCCACACTGATGATCCATTGGTAATTAGGCTGTCCTCCATAATAAAGTTCAACGCCCAGGTCCGGAAACCTGTCGATGAGAAATGCCGACATTGTTTTTGCTTCATCGGCGCTAACTTGTTGCCCGTAATACAAACTGATAATCTCGCTGTCAGCCTCAATCAATTGTCGGATCGTTTCAACCAACACGGTTCCCAATTCCTGCCCTGTCGCTGCAAGCTGATTTTCACAAAAACCGATAAATGCGCCGGCAGCAATGGTATGGCCGTCTAAAACGCTGTCACGAACAGCATTCGTTACACTGCCGGAACGCACTTGCAGCAAGCGCTGCTGCATGGAAGTCAAGTTCTCCGGCAAACTGTGCCCGGCGTTGAAGCCCAATAATGCGGCAAAACCTTGCGGTATCGTCAGCGTAGGAAGAACGGCTACTTTGTCGCCCAGTATTTTTTTTGCCTGTGCCGCAGCCAAAACAATATTTTTATTGTTAGGTAAAATAATATACTGTTTTGCATTTCCGGTTTGTACGGCAGTTACAAATTCTTCCACCGGTGGGTTCATTGTCTGCCCCCCGGAAATCACTACCTCAGCACCTAGTTTTACCATCATATCGGTAATTCCTTTGCCGGCAGCAACACTAATCACCGCTAGACCGGCTTTTCGAGGAGAAGGTTGATGCAATGTACGATGCTGATCCTGCATATTATCCACTTTAATGTCATGCAAACTGCCCCACTGAATAGCCGCACCCAGTACAGCGCCTGGATTCGCAGTATGAATATGAACCTTCAGCAGCGCGTTATCCGCCGCTAATACGATGGATTCCCCTAGCGGGAGCAATTTTTTCTGCGCTGCCTTGGCACTCACTCTGCACCGTTTGACGATAAATTCCGTACAATACGGATGAACTTGCTCCGTCATTCCTTCATTCAAGCCAAATGCTTCCGGCTGGACCATTTCAAACTGCGGCCTGACATCCATGATTTCAGTTTCTATCTCGTTTTCTTCCAGTCCTTTCAGACAGCCTTGAAAAAAAACGATTAACCCTTGGCCGCCTGCATCAACCACGCCGGCTTCTTTCAAAACCGGTAATAATTCTGGCGTCCGGGCCAATTCCACTTGACCGGTTTGGATCGATGCCGATAAGATTTCTTTGAACGAGGACCCGTCTCGGACTGCCATATAGGCCCCTTTGGCGATCCCTTTTGCTACTGTTAAGATCGTTCCCTCCATGGGTTTTGCCACAGCCCGGTATGCGTATAAAACTCCATATCGGAACGCCTTAGCCAATTCTGCTGTCGTGGCCTCTTTTTTTCCAGCTAACCCGCGGGCAATCCCCCGGAAAAGTTGCGATAATATGACTCCGGAGTTTCCTCTTGCTCCCATAATGGCACTGTCTGCCGCCCGTTTACTCAAAGTGCCAATACTGGTTTCTGGAGCGCAGGAGACCTCTTTCGACACTGCATCGAGCGTCAATAACATATTTGTGCCGGTGTCTCCGTCAGGAACAGGAAAGACATTCAAACTGTTAATATATTCATATTCCTGCAGAAAAGACTGATAGGCCCCGGCAATCATCCGGCGATAGTCTTCGCCGGTTATCCGTTCTTTATCCTCTGGCAAAATCACACGCTCCTTATGCAGACACAATTCTTTGCTGAAACACAAATCCAATCAATCCCGGCCCCAGATGAGTTGCCAAAACTGTCCCTCCATCGGTAACCGATAAGCTAAGTCCCGGACAGCATTCCGCTATTCTAGCACACAATTGCTGCGCTTCTTCCAATGCTTCAATCTGAACCACGCCGACATATTCCAGATCATCGTATTTTTTCAGTTCTTCCAGCAAGCGAGTGATCGCTCGCGCCCGGGTTCTTATCTTATCCAGCACCGCCACCCGTCCATCTACAAGCTGTAAAATAGGGCGAATTTGCAGTATTCCGCCGAAAAGTGCAGCTGCTCCGCCGATACGCCCGCCACGATGCAGGTACTCTAAAGATCCAGGAACAAACATTGTACACGTTGCTTTCGCCAACAGGTGCAAATAATCGGCAATCTCGGCAGCCGGAACCTGATCAGCGGCTAAACGCAAAGCAGTTTGCGCCATTTTGACCATCCCGATTGCAGTTGTCCCCGAATCAATCACGAATACATTTTTTCCAAGCATTCGGGCGGCAATTTCAGCGCTTTGCACCGTCCCGCTCAAACCTCCGCTCATTGTGATCACAATGATGTCGGCGCCATTGGCAGATAACGGCTCCATCACGGCCATAAAATCGCCAGGCGACGGTTGGGAAGTTCTCACTTGAAAATTACTGTCTTTCATCTGTTGAAACAATTGCTCATTCGTTAATTCTCCATCCAACCATACTTGACTGCCACGAATTACTTTTAATGGCACTACATGCAAGTTAGCGTATTCTTTTAACATTTGCTGCGGAACATTCGCTGTACTGTCAAGAATTATGTGGATTGTTTTTGCCATAATCAAGCCCCTTTGTAAATCCTTACCTCTCTTTATTTTATCAGATTTATTCTCGGAGTACATACAAAAACCTGATCCAGCCGTAAGAACTCGCAAGGCTGCCAAATCGTTGCCAGCAACAAAAAAGGAGTTTAAGGTTTAAAATCGAAGTAATTACTATTCAAATGAGTATGCAGGAGTAATATATGGGAAAAAATCTATTATTTGCGCTGGATATCGGCACCCGAAATGTTGTCGGCCTGGTTGGCAAACGCATCGGCGATTCGATCGATATCCTGGCTGTACACCGGCAAGAGCATAATACCCGTTCGATGCTGGATGGGCAAATCCATGATGTCCCTGAAGTAGCAAAAGTGATTGCCGCTGTAAAAAATCATCTTGAGGCTTCCGTTGGGCCGTTGCGGAGAGTATCTGTTGCTGCCGCCGGCCGTGCTTTGTTTACTATTCATACAAGGGCGGAAATAGAGACTTCACTCAGCAAAACGCTGACTTCGGACGAGGAAAGAACGCTTGAACTTGCCGCCATTCAAGCTGCACAGAAACAATTGGCCGCAACGAAATCAATTGCAGATCCTGGCAGCTATTATTGCGTTGGCTACAGTGTTGTGAGTTTCTCGTTGGATCAAACGCCTTTAAAAACTCTGGAGGGACAGCGGGGTAAACTAGCGGCAATCGAGTTAATCGCTACCTTTTTGCCCCGGCAGGTCATTGATTCACTGCAGTCCGCTCTTGAATCAATCGACTTGGAAATGTCTACGCTGACCCTCGAGCCTATTGCCGCAATCAGTGTCCTGATCCCCCCTTCCATGCGCCATCTGAACCTGACACTTGTCGATATTGGCGCGGGAACATCCGACGTTGCCGTCACACGCACGGGGTCGGTTGTGGGTTACGGAATGGTGCCTTGTGCCGGTGACGAGATAACCGAAGCGATTTCTTCGAAATTTCTTTTAGACTTTAACGTTGCAGAAACAGTGAAACGTCGCCTCGGCAGCAGTAAGTCACGGAAAATCCCGTGCACTGACGTTCTGGGTATAAAGCACAAGCTTACCCCAAAAGAAATCATTGACGTCATTTCACCCGATGTAAAAGAATTGGCTCAGACGATTGCGGACCAAATTCTGGTTCTGAACATTACGCCGCCGCAAGCGGTCTTACTCGTTGGCGGTGGAGCAATGACGCCCTTGCTGCCCGAATTTCTTGCCGAAGCATTGAAACTTCCGGCTTCGCGAGTAGGAATCCGAAGGCCCGATAAAAGTGCGGGAATGGTGAAAATTCCTGATGAGTTGTGCGCACCGGACGCCGTAACGCCACTCGGCATTTTAAAACTGGCCGATAGCCGCGCTCTGACGTTTGTCAACGTGACTGTCAATAATCAATTACTGCGGCTTTTCAACCTTGGCGGCCTCACCATCGGCGATGCCCTGCTGACAGCCGGCATCGATGTACGCAGTCTGCATGGCCGGCCCGGTTTAGGAATTACGGTAAGCATCAATGGGCAAACGGCCTTTATTCCCGGCGGCAATCCCGAACCTGGCAGTATCCATAAAAACGGGATCACGGCAAAGATTTCCGATCTCCTGCAAGAACAGGATGTCATCGAAGTCACCAAAGGCGCCAATGGAATAACTCCTCAGCCCCCTTTACATACTGTTGCGAAAATCCCTTCTTCCTATAACATTACAGTAAACGCTCAGGACTATGTAATCCAGCCTAAAATCACAATTAACGGCGCACCCGCCTCAACGGATACCCCGTTAACAGATCGGGATCGAATTATCATATACCTCCCAACAACCCTTGAAGACGTCATCCAATCGCTTGGTTTTTCGCCGGCGCCAACCCGCTTTTCCTATACAGTCAATGGCCAGCCCCGATTATACAGCGTAGCGCCTCATTTCACCGTCAACAATTTACCTGCTGAGTTATCGACTGTTCTTCATAATCACGATACAATCAACATTATTGCGCCTTCGTTTCCGACAATTTCTTCCTTACTGGGATTGAATGAAACCGGCAATGAATTTATTACCATCGTATTCAACAATTCCGAGATCCAAATACCCGCATTTCGCTATACCATCCTGTTAAATAAACAACCCGCCAAGTTAACTGATACAGCCGTGAACGAAGCTTATATCGACTATGTATGTCATGATCAATCCCATCCTACAATTGGCGAGGTTCTGCTGGCAGTTGATTTTGATCCCCGAAAACTATCCAGCAGGACGCAAGTAACGATTTTACACAACAACCAGCCGGCTGAATTTACCACCTTAATTCATAACGGCGACCAAATCCAACTACTCCTTTCAAAGGAAACTGCAGTCAAAGAATGAGAGAACCGCATCCAAAAATAGAGACCGGAGAGCATCGATGTGCTGTCCGGTCTCTATTTTGGATATTGCAATGACAACGGCAATCCAGTTCAGCCAAAGTTATGAAATCAGTGCTTTTAAATCCTCAAGGTCAAGAATCGTGATCTGGTGACCATCTATTTCAATAATACCATCTTTTTTCAAAGCACTGAGCGTGCGGGTTACTGTTTCCCTAGTCGTTCCTACCAAGGCCGCCAAATCCTGACGCGAAAAATCCAAACTCAAAGCAGCACTGCCTTTAGAATGTTCCACCCCTTGTTGCTGAAGCAATTTTAAAAGCACCGCCGCAGTACGGGTTTTTACATCGCTTAATGCCAAATCCTTAATTTTCCCCTGAGCAAACAGCAACCGGCGGCTAAGTTCCCGTATCAAATGCAATGCCAATAAATTATTTTGCATCACCAATTTTTCCAGTTCAGCATTGCGAATCACGCCAACCCGGGAATCCTCGACAGCAATCGCCGTGGCTGGATAAGCAGCATTATTAAATAATAACACTTCAGCAAATAAATCTCCCGAGCCCAAAATATTAATAATATGTTCGCGGCCATCGTCACTTGTTTTTACGATTTTTACTTTTCCTGTCTGTACGTAGTAGAAACCGTCGCCAGGATCCCCTTCAAGAAAAATCGTCGTTCCCTTACGATAGAGACGTTCCGCCGTTTTTGCATGAATTTGTTCCAGCTGCACGTCAGTAAGTTCTGCAAAAATCGGGATATTGCGTAAATACTGGATTTCATGATGATCCGTTTTCGCCATTGATCACGTTCTCCTTCTCGCTGCAGTCAAATGCTTCATTGCTTATAGCATAAAAGGCAGCTTCACGCTTGTCGCGCCAGTTTTTGAAAGGCGATACTGCTGGCAGCAATTGTTGCCTCGATGTCTGCATCCGTATGCGCAATCGACATAAACCCGGCTTCAAATTGTGAAGGAGCCAAGTAAATACCCTGTTCCAGCATAGAGTGAAAATACCGGTTGAAAGCGCCCACATCCGAACACTTGGCGGTTTCGTAATCAACCACCTCTTGATCGGAAAAGAATGTACAGAACATCGTCCCAATATGATGAAACTGCAAATGAAATCCGTACTTTTCCGCCTCATTCCGGATGCCATTGCACATCCGCTGGGTCAGAACTGTCATCCGCGTATACAGGTCCGGATCATCTTCCAGAATTTTCAATGTAGTAATCCCTGCTACCATCGCCAGCGGGTTGCCGCTTAACGTACCCGCCTGATAGACCGGACCTGCCGGCGAAATCAGTTCCATGATTTCCCTGCGGCCGCCATAAGCGCCAACCGGCAAACCACCGCCAATCACCTTGCCCAAGCAGGTCAAATCCGGTTTAATTCCGTAAACCGACTGTGCACCACCAAACGCAACTCGGAAACCCGACATCACCTCATCAAAAATCAGCAGAGCGCCATGGGCAGCAGTAATTTTGCGCACTTGGGCCAAGTAACCCTGTTTTGGCAAAACCAATCCCATGTTTCCTGGAACGGGTTCAATAATGACTGCGGCAATATCCTCGCCTTGCCGGGCAAAAACTTCCGCCAAGGTTTCCGCGTCATTATAAGGGACCGTAATTGTTCCGGCAGCAACATTGCCAGGCACGCCAGGGCTATCCGGCGTTCCCAGCGTCAAGGCGCCGGATCCGGCCTTGACCAGTAAACTGTCATGGTGGCCATGGTAACAGCCGGCAAATTTAATAATCTTATTTCTTCCGGTATAGGCCCGCGCCAAGCGAAGAACGCTCATTGTCGCTTCCGTACCGGAGTTAACCATTCTGACCATTTCCATAGAGGGGACAATCTGCGTAATTTTCTTTGCCAACTCTGTTTCCAGCAATGTCGGCGCTCCATAGCTCGTTCCCCGGGTAGCCGCCTGCTGCAGCGCCTGGATGACGTCGGGGTGGGCATGACCTAAAATCATCGGCCCCCAAGAGCCAACATAATCGATGTATGTATTGCCATCAATGTCTGTTAATCGACTGCCTGAACCGCTGGCAATGAACGGCGGCGTCCCGCCTACGCCTCGAAAAGACCGAACGGGACTGTTAACCCCACCGGGAATATATTGTTTTGCTTCGGCAAACGCCGCTGCCGACTTCTCCAAATGAATACTCATATTTTGCCTCCTCTTGTCAAATTGTCAAGATTCTTGCAACCAACGGGCAGCATCCAAGGCATGATACGTAATGATCATCTCGGCGCCCGCACGTTTCATTCCCAGCAGTGTCTCCAGAACAATTTGCCGCTCATCCACCCATCCATTCGCCGCTGCCGCTTTCACCATAGCATATTCGCCACTTACGTTATAAACAGCAACCGGAAGATCAAAGCTGTCTCGAACCTGCCGCACAACATCCAAATAAGCCAACGCCGGTTTTACCATGATAATGTCGGCGCCCTCTTCAATATCCAACGCCACTTCCCGCAGCGCTTCCCGGACATTGGCCGGATCCATCTGATACGTCTTTCGATCGCCAAATTGAGGCGCAGAGTCAGCGGCTTCCCGGAAAGGTCCATAGTAAGCCGATGCATATTTGGCTGCATACGACATAATCGCAACTTGTTCATAGCCCCGACTGTCAAGGGCCTCCCGGATCGCACGAACCCGCCCATCCATCATATCGGATGGAGCGACCATATCCGCACCGGCTTCGGCATGACTCAATGCAACCCGCCCCAGCAAACTTAATGTGAGATCATTGTCAACATTCTGCCCGCGAAGCAACCCGCAATGGCCATGGCTGGTATATTGACACAGACAAACATCGGTTATTACAGTCAACTCCGGAATTTCCTTCTTAATGAGGCGAACCGCCTTCTGCACAGGGCTGGCCGGATCCCAGGCACTGGACCCCTGATCATCTTTGTATTCCGGCAAACCAAAAACCAATACAGCCGGAATGCCAAGTCCATAAGCTTCCCGTGCCACTTCCAAAGCCATGTCAACCGATAAATGACAAGAGCCCGGCAAAGAAGGAATTTCGCACTGCACATTTTCTCCCGGTACAACAAACAATGGATAAATAAGATCCGCTGCATTGAGCTCGGTCTCCCTTACCATATTCCTGATCGTCGGAGACCTCCTTAGCCGTCTCGGTCGAATAAATGGTCTGCTCATTTTTCCGCCTCCCCTGCAACCAGCAATACAATTGCATCAACTAATCCTTGTATTGTATATTCACTGGCGATACAATCCGTCGCAATTCCGTGTTCCTGACAAGTTAACGCAGTGATCGGCCCAATGCAGGCCGTTTTCGCATGCGAAATTAATTCTGTCCCCCGTTCTCCCAGTATACTGAGTAAATTGGTGACAGTTGAGGAACTGGTAAAAGTAATGAAATCAATCGCGCCAGACGCCAGTTCTTTCACCAAATAACCGCCATCCGCATCGCCGATTTCGGTACGGTAGGCTTCCACTACATCCACGACGGCGCCAATTTCCGCCAACTGCTTGGGCAGCACATCACGGGCCACTGCCGCGCGTGCAATGAGCACCTTCGCGCCAGGCTGCAACCTGTCTTGCAAGGCGGCAACAATGCCTTCAGCCCGGAATTCCAAGGGAACAACGTCTGCTTTGATCCCGTTCTCACGCAAACGCTCTGCGGTCTGCGAGCCAATCGCTGCAATCTGGATACCGGCTAAGGCCCGGCTGTCAAGGCCGGCCGCCCATAACCGCCGATAAAAATAATCCACACCATTCGCACTGGTAAAAATCAGCCATTGATAGCTAAATAAATTGTCAATCGCTGCATCAAGAGCGGCGAAGCTTTCCGGCGGAACAATTTTAATTGCCGGCGCCTCAAAACATTCCGCACCGAGAGCTTCCAATTTATCCGTCAGCAGGCTCGCCTGCTCCCGGGCACGGGTAACCAATATTCTTTTACCGAATAACGGACGCTTGTCAAACCAAGCCAACTGTTCCCGCAGGTTCACTACATCACCGACAATAAAAATAGCCGGCGGCTTGATTCCCTGCCGGGCTACCTCTTGTGCTGCCCGTCCTATCGTAGTAACCAACGTTTGCTGCTCCGGCTTCGTACCCCAGCGAATAACCGCTGCAGGCGTAGTTTCCGGCCGCCCATTGGCAATTAAACTAGCCGTAATATGCGGCAAATTTTCAACGCCCATTAAAAACACCAGGGTATCGACACTGGTCGCAAGTTTATCCCACCGAATGGAAGACTCGGATTTATCGGGATCCTCGTGGCCTGTGATCACTGCAAAAGAAGCTGCAACTCCCCGATGCGTAACCGGAATACCCGCATAAGCCGGAACGGAAATCGCAGAGGTGATACCGGGCACAATCTCAAAAAGTATTCCCGCTTCCTTTAGTTTTATCGCTTCTTCACCGCCGCGCCCAAACACAAAGGGATCGCCGCCTTTCAGGCGAACGACCGTTTTTCCCGCAAGTGCTTTATCGACAAGCAATTGATTGATGTCTTCCTGTCGCATCGTATGATCGCTGGAAGCCTTGCCTACATAGACCAATTCCGCGTCAGAACGCGCATCACGCAATAAACGGCTGTCTGCCAAACGATCGTAAACAATCGTATCCGCTTCGCGGATACAGTCTACAGCCTTCAAACTGATCAGCCGGTAATCTCCCGGCCCGGCTCCCACTAAATATACTTTACCGTTCTTCACTATGATTGCCTCCTGTCACAGTAAAATCCTCAAGCGCTGCTAATATCTCCCGGCCCCCGGCCGCCAGCATTCGCTTCGCCAACTCATCACCAAGCGCCTCACCGTCTGCAGCATCCCCACATACTTGATCCTTAATCATCGTTTGCCCGTCAACAGAAGCAATCAATGCCGATAAACTCAACCGCTGCCCGGAAATTTCCCCATATACTCCGACCGGAACTTGGCAGCCCCCCTCTATCACACGCAAAAAAGCCCGCTCGGCAAATACTGCTGCACGGGTTTCCTGATCATTCAAAAAAGACAGCAATTCCAAGACTTCAACATCATCTTGCCGGGCTTCAATCGCCAAAGCTCCCTGCCCAACAGCCGGCAAACAAATAGAATGCGGCAACACCTGGGAAATCTCCTGTTCCCAGTCCAAACGTTTTAATCCCGCAACAGCAAGAATAATAGCGTCCAGTTCCTGTGTTCTCACCTTATTCAGCCTGGTATCCAGGTTTCCCCGCAAATCGCTGATCAGCAAATCCGGACGATAGTGTAACAACTGTGCACGACGACGCAAACTAGAAGTTCCAACCCGGGCGCCACGCGGTAATTCATCCAGCGTTGAAAAACGGGGGCTGATCAAAGCATCTCCCGGATCCGCGCGTCGCGTAACAGCTGCAAGGGTCAATCCCGGCGGCAATTCCGTCGGCATATCTTTCAAGCTATGAACAGCCAGATCGATCTCGCCCTGCAGCATGGCAGTCTCCAGCTCTTTGGTGAATAATCCTTTTCCGCCAATTTTTGCCAGAGGCACATCCAAGATGCGATCGCCGGTCGTGACGATCCGGACAATGGTCACTTCAACGGATGGATAGCGCGTCCGTATTGACTCAGCAATATGGTTCGCCTGCCACAGCGCCAGCTTACTTCCGCGCGTACCGATAACAAGATTTTTTTTCAATGGTGACATCCTCTCCTAAATCATCCAGATGAAACAAACTGCGTAAAGCTTCCTGGTAATACTGTTCCTTATCGGTTCCAGCCACTTCATTCATTCTGATCATCGGTTCGCGTAATAATTTGCGAACTAACATTTTTGACATATTTTCCAATACTTTTCGTTCCTCAGCGGTACAATCCGGCAATTTAGCCAATGCCCTTTTCATTTCCCGCTGCCGTATCCGCTCCGCCTTATCTTTTAACAAGGCAAGCGTCGGTTGAAACGACAAATAGCGAAACTTGGCAACCAGTTCAGCCAGTTCTTCTTCCACAATGCCATCAGCAATCAGAGCTTCTTTTTCCCGGCCGCGCAAATTGGATTCAACCACAGCTTCCAAATCGTCAATATTATGCAAACTGACGCCGGCAATCGCTGCCACCTCCGGTTCGACGTCCCGCGGCACGGCAATATCGATAAAAATAATCGGACGTCCCTTGCGTTTCGGCATAATGTGCGCCACTTCTCTGGATCGGACAATATAGTGCGGCGCTCCAGTCGAAGTAATCACGATATCGGCGTCCACTGCCGCCTTCATAAAACGATCAAACGGTACCGCAACGCCCTTAAAATTCTCCGCCAATCGAACAGCCCGGTCATAATTCCGATTGGAAACGAAGACCGTTTTTACTCCATTGGCAACAAGATGGCGAGCCGTCAATTCACCCATTTCGCCGGCGCCAAGGATCAACACATTCGATTGAGATAAATCGCCAAACGTTTTTTTCGCCAGTTCCACCGCAGCATAGCTGACCGACACGGCACTGTACGCAATGCGGGTTTCCGTCCGTACTTTTTTCCCTACCGCAATCGCCCGGTTAAATAAAGTATTTAATACCGTTCTGGTTGTCCCTGCATCGCGGCCGATTGCATAGGCGTCCTTCACTTGGCTCAATATCTGGCCCTCGCCAATCACAAGTGAATCCAGTCCGGATGCGACCCGGAACAAATGACGGATACAGGCTTCTTCCACATAATAAAAAAAATACTCTCCGACTTGCGGATCGCTGGCCGCCATTTTTTTAAAATAAGTGCACAGCACAGGGTAAGCCTCTTGAACATCCGTAACTACAGCATACAATTCAGTGCGGTTACAGGTAGATAAAATGACGCACTCGTCAATCATATCCTGTTCCCGCATGTGATGCAGAGCCACCCGAATCTGCTCTTCAGAAAATGAAAATTGTTCCCGAACTTCTACGGGTGCAGTTTTATGGTTTAATCCCAATACAATCAATTGCATCGTTAATCTTTGCCTCCGCCTCTTGCATTCTGCCCTGCCGCAGCAGAGCCAATATTTCACTATCCAATGTTTCCCGCCAAAAACAAACCCTCTCATCGGCGGAATGGATACGATTTTTCACTTTTTGCCGCGCCTTTGCGATCAATTCCAAGTACTGGCCATACTCCGGGCCATATTCTGCCGCTAATTTCTCCCGCAAACGCCGGGATAACGCGGGACTATGACCGCCTGTCGAGACCGTCAACAAAAGGTCGCCCCGGGCCACTTGCGCCGGCACCAAAAAATCGCCCTTCTCAGGCGCATCAACCACATTCACTAAAATACGTTGTGCCTGAGCTTCTTCGCTTACAAGACGATTAATTTCCGAACGATCAGCAGCACAGATAACCAATAAATGGCCTGTTGTATCTCCCGTTTGATACGGCCTGTCGACATGAATAATTTGTCTGTCAGCAGCCAACTTTGCAAGTCCATCCGTCAAGCGCGGACTGATGACCGTTACAACAGCCCCGGCAAGCAGCAAAGACCGTACTTTGCGCTCTGCCACTGCGCCGCCGCCAATAACCAGGCAAGGCTTCCCTTCAATCAGCAGGTTCACCGGATAACAGTTCACCATGGATCACCCACTTCAGTAAAATTCTAAAATCACATCGATTTCTATACTATGCACCAATATTATAGCACATTCTGCCACGTCGTTTCACTAAGACATTCAGGGAAAACACTGCAAAAAAAAAGTGCCCCCACGACGGGGGCCAAAGCGAGGGTGTACTAATTACGTACGTGAAAATTATAACACCTGTAATCATTATTATGCAATATTTTTTTGTTTTTTTATTTTTCGACAAAGTCGCTTCCCAAAATAATCGTTACCGGGATGGCACGGCTATCGTCTTTTGTAATCTGCAAAACGTAGTTGAACGGCAACGCCGTAAGCTTGTTTACTACTGCATTATTCATCGTATGGGATATGACCAGCGTATTTTTTTGCCGCGTAGAGCTTCCGCTTATGCCGGTTACTTCAAAACCGCGGCTTCGTGCCATCGCGGCCGCACGGTCCCCTGCATCAGGAGAACCGCTGGCATTTACAATTTCAAGCCGCACTTTACCATCATTGGCCGGCGCTGATAAAGACGTGGAAGGCGATGTCGTTTGTCCGGCAGTCTTTGGCTTTTCAATTATTTTCGATTTGTCTGCCGGAGTTTCAGGGAGCATCGGCTTCAAGGTCTTCGGCAGTTCGGTCACTTTCATTTCGGGCGGTATCGAGGCGGTGTATTCATTCGACATCCGCTGTGTTTCCGTTTCATAGCGATTATTGACCGGTAAGTTTTCCGTCTGTGCGACATGAGCGCGCAAAGCGGCAATATCCGGCAGCCAATAACTGATTTCCCCAATAAAAGCCGGTTTACCCGGAACCATATATGTTTTTAGCCCTTGCTTATATGCATCATGAAGCAAATTCGCCAACTGGATCATCTTGCTGGTAGGCATATCCGTTTTCACAGCGCCGCTGACCTCACGGATAATAGATGGTACACGAGGAATCACGCTTGGACTCATTACTTCGGCAAACATTGCTTTAATAAACTTTTGCTGCCGATTAATACGGCCGATATCGCCTTCTTCATCACGATACCGAACGTATTGGATGGCAGTTTTGCCATCCATTCTCTGCTCGCCAGGCTTCAAGTTGATGACTAAATCATCGTAAGGATCTGTGTAATACATCCGTTTTTCCACATTGATCGTGACACCGCCAACGGCGTCAATCATTTTGTAAAAGCCGTTGAAATTAACCGCAATATAGTAGTCCATCGGAATTCCCATCAATGATTCCACCGCTTGGCGGGCCAATTTTTGCCCCCCTAATGCATACGCATGATTGATTTTATCCCAGCCGTGTCCGGGAATTTTCATTCGCGTATCCCGCGGCACGGATAAAAGGGAAACCTCCCTGGTTTTTGGGTCAATCGTAAAAACCATCATTGTATCCGACCGTCCTGTATCATCAGAACGCTCATCAACACCCAGAACCAATACGTTCAGTTTGCCATTTCCCCCCATCAGCGCGCTGCCCAGATTGCCGCCGAAAAACCACCAATAGGAAGCTGCCGCGACAGCAAAAAACAGGAATAGCAACCCGATGATCACAACAATGCGCTTCTTCCGGTTCCTTTTTTGTTCCGTCAAACGTCTTTCTAATCTTGATGCCATAAAGCGCATTCCTTCTCTCTGCTTGTTCTTGTAAAATATCAGAAAACACGCCTCCAAATCGCAGGAGGCGTGTTTACGTGTACCAAAATGAATAACACAGTTCAAGCCAACTAGTCGATCGTGTAGCCCGCATCCTCTACTGCAGATTTGATGTCTTGCAGTGAAGTCTTAGCAGGATCAAAATCCACTTGCAAACTGTTTGCCGCCAAATCAACTTCAGCCGTCAGCACTCCAGGCAATCCTCTAACTGCCTTTTCCACTGCGTTTTTACAATGCCCGCAAGTCATCCCTGCTACCATAAGCTTAACATGCGTCATTTCAGGTCCATGACAACCACAATTTTTGCACATATTCCTTCACTCCTTGTCCAATATGAAATTTGCCAAGATGATAGTGTCCCGCCGATATGCATTCCGTTACGGTATAGCCGGCGGCCTTCACTGCCGCTTCTATCTCTTCCATCGGTGTTTTTGCCGGATCGAAGTCAACTTGCAGCCGCCTTGCCACTAAATCCACTTCAGCCATCATCACGCCCGGCAGACATCTTACCGCTTTTTCCACCATCTTTTTACAATCGTTATTTTTCATATCCGGCACTATAATAGTTGCTTTTTCCACCTTGCCCCCATGACAGCCACAACTTTTGCACATACACCTTCGCTCCCTATCCGGTATAATCAGTTTCATGCTATGACAGCATCGAAATTGTATGAAACTACTTTTCCATTATTATTCGCCCCGAAAAAACAAAAACCTGCCAAGATTGAACAATAGACAATATTTACCCCACTAAAAAGTCTTACGGACAAAAATGGGTAAGGTCGATAATTGTCAGAATGTTAACATAAGCATAGGTTAATTAACCCTATCTTTGTTATGGGGTTCTAGTCGCTGATTTTGCCCTTTTCCCGCTACGCTTTATTCGTATGAACATGATATAATGCAGGTAATAACAAATTACATACTTTCCTGAAGGGAGCGTGTTCTCATGAATTCCAGCATTCCAGCCAAACCAATGCCCCCACTTGATGGTTTCGCAGTTCAAAAGTTGGAAGACGCACTCAGCAAATCCCCTAGGAATGCTATCTTACTAAAAATCGGCAATGTTCTTTATCAACTATCGCGGGAAGGAAACTGGTTCAAATTCTCCTTGTTAACCAAAAAAAGAACCATCAAACGGGCTACCTTGTTTCAAACGCTGACGGAAGTATACAACCAGGCAATGCATGGTCAAAACTGGCAGATTGCCGGTTGTACGGCATAAAAATCACTTCTTTCAGGTGGAATTGCCTGTGCAAAGGGGAAAGAAACTTTTCATAAAAACGAAGCGGGTTCAGGAAACTGGATCCGTTTCATTTTTTTAATCTAATCTTTCGCCCGGAAATGACTAGCATATTTTTCGATAAACATTTAAAAAGTTGCGGACAACCTGCGCCGTAAGCCCCCAGATGACATACGGTCCATAAGAATAAAAAAACACTTGATAAGTTTTACGCCGTTTCCATTCTGCTGAATATCCTTGCGGCAGCAGATCAAACGGAAAATTCGCCATGGGGCGGGTCGCCAATTCCATTTGCGCAGTTAAGGGTTCAGCCTTCAGCAAAAATTGCAGCGGCACCGAAAAAACTTCGGCGACCTCGCTATGGTTCGGCTTAATAGAAGTATCCTTTTGTATCAGTGCGACAAAAGGATACAAGGTGACGCCGATCGGACTCACGATATAATCAAGAGGTCCTACGACTTGAATTTCATTTACTGCAATTCCCAATTCCTCGCTAGTTTCCCGCACGGCAGCTGCTTGCGGACTGACATCGCCAGACTCAATACGGCCACCAGGCAAGCAAATTTCTCCCGGTTGCCAATTCAGCCGCTGTGAGCGTACCTCAAATAAAATCGACAGCTCGCCATCACGCTGAACTAACGGCAAAGTCACTGCTGAACCCCAATCATCCACTTCGCTGCTAACGACAGGCAGATGAGCTGACAACAATGCGGAAAGCCGTTGGCAGCATTCTTTATCCATTATACAAACCGTCTCCATTCTTTAATTCCAAGTTATTCTTGCCCTGCTAATTCGACCTTTCCCTGTAAACCGGGAGTAACGACAAGCCTGCCATCTTTCGTGACAACAATAGCCTCTGTCCCGGGAAACTGTTTTAACAATTCGAAGCCTCGTTCAATACCAAGAACAAAAACAGCCGTTCCCAAAATATCCCCATCGCCAGAACTGCTGTTAATCGTCGTAACACTAATGATCTCACGCGGCTGCATTCCTGTACGCGGATCCAGAATATGGGAATAACGAACCTGATCTTTCATAAAATAGCGCTGATAATCGCCGGAAGTTTCCATTGTGTCCCAATCGGTCAGTGATAGTTTGGCAATGACTTTATCCGAGTTGCGAGGATCTTGAACCCCGATCCGCCACGGCTTTTTATCCGGCCGTTGGCCGATCACCCGGACATCCCCGCCGGCATTAACCAACGCGGATGTGATGCCTTTGTTCTTTAAAATTTCAATCGCTTTATCCGTTGAATATCCTTTTGCAATACCGCCCAAATCGAGAAGCATGCCCTTCTGTGCAAGATAAATCGTCTGATCCGTCGAATCAACTTCAATTTGATGATAATTAACCAGTGGCAGAACCTGTTGAATCTCGTCACGGGAAGGAATAAACTCACTCTTGTGCCCAATCCCCCATAAGGAGGTCAGTGGCCCAATACTGAGATCAAACACACCGTCTAACCGGTCTGACAATTCGTTAGACCGAGAAATCATGGCAATCAGATCAGGATCCGCCTTCACTTTCTCTTTTCCGGCCTGCTGATTGATTTTGGAAACCTGGCTATCCGGCGAGAAATGATCCGTGATGTCATGAAGCCTTTTAAACTCAGCAAACGCTGCTTTCACCGCCGACTCTGCGTTTGGCCCATAAGCAGTAATTTCGATCACTGTATCCATCAAAAACTGCGTCTCTTTATAAGGTTTAAGTTCCGACACCGAATTGAAAGAACAGCCAAGACAAACCAGCGCAATCCCCAGAAGCACACCAAAAGCTTTCCATCTTTGCTTAAATCGCATTCCTAGTCCCTTTCCCAGATATATTTTAATTTGAAGATCTGTAGTAACGGCTGCAAGACTTCTTAAGAATTAAGCCTCACTATATATTGTACTGTAAAAACGCTTATATGAAAAGAAAAAGACGGACCTTCACGGCAGGGGAAATGCATGCTCAAGGCAACGCATAACCACCGCTAACAGGTCTGTCTTTTTCATTACGAACTATGCCTTCATTATAGCGCATCAAAGATCACGTGTCTACAGAATTTTGTATACATTATTACAAGTTTTAAAATAAACGTCTATTTAGCCGAAAATATTTTCCCAAAACAAAAAGGTCATGCCGCCAGCATGACCTTTTTGCGGGAAAAAAGAACTTCGATCTATGTCATCGAATACATAGTTTCCGTTCCGAGGTTCTTTTTTCCCTATCCCCCAACCACATCACCATAATCAAATATATCGTAAAAACCCAAATTTGTCAATCAATTTAGACAATCGTCCAACATGGATTTTCTTTAAATAATATGGTGACCCCGGAGGGATTCGAACCCCCGACCCTCTGGTTCGAAGCCAGATGCTCTATCCAGCTGAGCTACGGAGTCACTATTTTCATTGTTATATTCTTGAAAAAAGCTTAGAATCCTTCTGCCTAGTAAAAAAGTGATTTTGCAGACTCAATCTTTAAGTACATCGATCATATTTTGCACAGCAAGATAATCCATCTGCCGCAAAATCTCGGAAGTATAAGAAGCAATGTGCGCGGTAGCAACCAGATTATCGAATTTTTCATTTAATAAAGGATCGTTTACAGCGGGCTCTACAGGATGCACATCAATGCCGGCGCCGGCTATCTGTTTTGTCAGCAAAGCGTTTCTTAATCCCGCCCCATCGATCAGACCTGCACGGGCTGCATTAATCAAAAAAGCGCTTGACTTCATCATTGCAAATTGGTCCGGCCCGATCAAACCACGTGTTTGATCGTTTAAGCTGCAATGAAGAGTTACAAAATCACTGTTTCGTAATAATGTTTCAAAATCACAAACCTCAATGTTTTCCTGAGTGAGATATTTTTCGTCCGCATAAGGATCAAAAGCAATTACTTTCATGTCAAATCCTTTGGCGCGTTTCGCTACCGCCTTGCCAATACGTCCTAATCCGACAATGCCCAGCGTTTTTCCCCATACGTTAGAAGCGACCGGCCGGAACCAGCGGTTAGAGCGCAACGCACGGTCCACTTCGGCAATCCTTCTGGCAACGGAAATCATCAAACCGAACGTCAAGTCCGCTACTGCTTCATGGTCTTGACACCGGTCCGTGGTTCTTACCGCAACACCATAATCGGTTGCTGCACGCAAGTCAATATTGTCGGTTCCCACTCCATGTCTGGATACAACTTTCAAATCCGGGCATTGTTCAAATACTTGGCGCGTCATTTCATCCGAGCCGGAATAAACAAGGATCCCGGCAAGTTTAACTTCCTGAGCCAAATTACAGATATCATTTGCCTTCATCGCCTGAGCTGCCGGGTTAAAAATTGCCCGGCAGCCATTTATGTTCAAAATTTCCTCTAAATCCGGCCAGTAAGCACTGCCGAAATCTTTTGAGGTGATCAATACATTTTTCATTATTCTACCCCTTGCCGCAAAAAATTTGTGACCAAAGCTGTCTGAATAGCGGTTCCAATAACAAGAGCTTCTTCATCCAGTTCAAAATGCGAGCTGTGCAGCGGCTGTGTTATCCCTTTGGCAGTATTACCGCAGCCCAAAAAGAAAAATGCCCCTGGCTTCTTCTGCAAATAATAAGCAAAATCTTCAACAATCAGACGCGGCTTGGGCAGTTGTCGTACATTATTTTCGCCCAACAAGTTTCCGGCCGCTTCTTTTACAAAATCCACCATTCGGTTGTCATTAATCAAGCTGTCATAGCTGCGATTTCGGGTAAGTTCACAAGTAGTTTTAAATGCAACAGCGATCCCATCCAAAACCAATTGTATGTTTTTGATCATTTCTTCCCGAACAACCGGATTCAATGTTCGCAAAATACCGCTGAGCATCACTTCATCGGCAATAACATTTTGCTGATGACCGCCCTGTATAATGCCAAAACTTAAAACAGCTGCATCTAATGGATCCCGTTCCCGTGAGATCACTGTCTGCATCGCAATAATCGCATGAGCGGCCACGACAACCGGATCTACGCCAAGATGAGGGGTCGCCCCATGAGCGCTTTTTCCTTTAATTTTTATTACGAGCCGATCAGCAGCCGCTAACGTTTCACCATAAGATACGGCTACTTCGCCGACCTGATAAGAAGGATCCATATGCAAGCCGAAGATCGCATCAACCTCTGGATTATCCAGAACGCCATCGTTGATCATTGGCACAGCACCGCCGCCAAACTCTTCAGACGGTTGAAAAATAAATTTTACTGTTCCGCTCAGTTCGTTGCGATGAGCTGCCAACAGTTCTGCTGCTCCAAGCAGTATGGCCATATGCGCATCATGTCCACAGGCATGCATAACGTCATCGTTTTTGGATCGATAAGGACTGTCACATTGTTCCATAAGTCCCAACGCATCCATATCAGCCCGAAGGGCTGCCGTCTTACCAGGCTTCCCCCCCCTGAGCACTCCCACAACCCCTGGCATAGGCGCACCCACGCCAGTCGTTACTTCTATTCCGAGTTGGCGCAGTTTCTCCGCAATAAAGTCTGCAGTAGCCGTTTCTTTACCGCTTAATTCGGGATACATGTGTAAGTGCCGTCGATTTGCAATTATTTTTTCCTGCAGCATCCTCGCTTCTTCCAAATAATTCACATTCGTTCACTTCCTCATATCATAACGTCGTTAAATCGTGTAATGAATCGATCTAAAAATTAATGAGTACCCAGACCATAATATCCCGGTCCGAGGGGCAAACCAAGATACAGCCAAATCATGAAAAATGCAATCCATGCAATTGTGAACACTACAGTGTATGGGATCATATAGGCCAAGACCGTTCCTGTCTTGGCCTTAGGGTCATATTGTTGAGCATACGTCAATAATATGGCCATATAGGGCAATGTCGGACACAAATTCTTTGTGATGCTGTCGCCCATGCGGTAAGAAGCCTGTATCGCGGCTGGGTTTATGTCGGCAATCATCAGCATCGGTACAAAAACCGTAGATAACAGGGCCCATTTGGCATTGGCACTGCCGATAAACAAATTGACAAACCCAACGAATAAAATAAAGCCCGCCAGCAAAAATGGTCCTTGCATTCCCAAGTTTTTCAGCCAATTTCCGCCATAAATAGCAATAATCAGCCCGATATTACTATCACGAAACACAGCGATAAATTGCGCTGCAAAAAAACAAATGACCAAAAATCCTGTCAAACCTTTGAGTTCTGTCGCCATCATCTTGATTGCATCAGTGAAATTCTTGATTTTCCCGATCACTGTTCCATACATATAGCCTGGGATAAGGAACAAGAACATCAAAATCGGCGGAACCGATTTGAGCAGCGGACCGGTCACAATACTGCCGCCCTTCGGCGCAGCGAAAGGCAATCCCGGCAAAGTCATCACTGCGAGAAATACAACATAACCAAGCAAGGACAATCCAGCTAACCGCAATGCGCGTTTCTCTGCGGACGACAAGTTAATGTCCCCGATCTCACTGAACCCAATCCCGGCGTTCGCGCCTACTCCGATCCCCATACGATCCAGCTTTGGTTCGATTAAATATAAGTTTACCCACGTAGCGACCGGTGTTAATACCAGCGTTGAGGCAAACATAAAATACCATGCCATCGCGGCGGAGCCAACAAATTTTGGATCCACAATTCTTGCCGCCGCTTCCGTCATCCCTGCCAGGGATGCATCAGCCGAACAAACAAGAAGGTTAGCGCCAAACCCGCATGACACACTGGCATACCCGGCGAACAAACCCGCGATCGGATTACGTCCCAAGCCTTGAAACAGCAGCGCAACAAGTGGCGGGTAAATTACAAATGCGGCATCGCCAGCTAAATTTCCGTTAATCCCGATGAGCATAACGACAGCAGTCACAGTGACTTTTGATTTCGCAATGCCTGCTAGTTTGAGACAAGCTTGCAGCAAACCACTGCCATTTGCTACGCCTATTCCTAACGTAATAACCAAAACCATGCCCAACGGCGGGAAATTGACAAACTCTTTTACGATATTGACCGCATACTCCCCAATTTTTGCAGCAGTGAGCAAGTTTGTCACCGTAACGACTTTTTGTGATGCGGGATTGACCGCCTGGACTCCAATAGAATGTAATAATGCCGATAGCCCAACCGTAATCGCAAAAAACCAAATGAATAAATACACCGGATGCGGAACTTTGTTTCCATACCGTTCAACCCAGCCAAAGAAACCGCCTCCAGCAGTTTCCGGCATTGCAGACTGATTTTTCTGCATGTTTTTTCCCCCTGAATAATTTATTTGTCTTACTAATCCAAATGGATACTATTTGCCAAAAAAGCTAATAACCCTTCTTATTGGCAAATTTTTTTATAACCAACAAAAAATAAACAGACAAGCCACTTCATAATAGCTTGCCTGTACTATTGTTCCATAATTGAATAGTTGGTGACCCCGGAGGGATTCGAACCCCCGGCCTGCTGATTCGAAGTCAGACGCTCTATCCAGCTGAGCTACGGAGCCACATTGACAGCTTTCTTCTTTTTAGCAAAAAAGCGTCCTCGTTTGAAGACGCTTTTTGCATGAAACCGGCGACTACCTATCCTCCCAGGCCGTTTCCAGCCAAGTACTTTCGGCGTATGTGGGCTTAACGACTGTGTTCGGTATGGGAACAGGTGGATCCCCACAGCTATCGCCACCGGATGGTAGATGTTTGAGCAACAAACATCTTAGAAGTAAATATCTTAGAAAAGATATGTTCCCTCAAAACTGTCACAGAAGAATAAGACGATTGCAATTTCGGTTCGTTCATAAAGTCAAGTCCTCGGCCTATTAGTACCAGTCCGCTCCAGCGCTTGCACGCCTTCCACTCCTGGCCTATCAACCTTGTCGTCTACAAGGGGCCTTACCAGATC